>Ga0126339_10000150_pt1 | contig 29820 bp, 23 predicted proteins | sample OrbTmetagenome_2_FD_92532 | JGI IMG/M metagenome (GOLD analysis project Ga0126339, IMG submission 92532) | Coral microbial communities from Petempiche,Puerto Morelos, Mexico - Orbicella T R C metagenome | ecosystem: Host-associated > Invertebrates > Cnidaria > Coral | place: Petempiche,Puerto...
ATATAAAAAGGACCGGGGTACAAGTCGTACCTTTTAGGGGTTAAAAAGCGGTTTTTGTACCTCTCAGTGTGTTCAGCCTCAAAAGGTCCAAGCGGGAGCTTTTGCGGTACCTTTTAGGGTGTTTAGCCGAAATGACAGGAGATATTTGAAAATCAATTAATTTTTAATTTTCTCTCAGAATTGGCACCTCTAGGGGTTAAAAAAAATTTCAAGCCACACCCACAAAAACAGGATCTTGGTAGCTATTAGGGGTTCTTTTCAAAATTTCCAAAGAGCACCCCCCTCTTTTTTATATGGGAGTCGCCCCGGGGGTTTTGCTTCGCGCTGTAATTGGTTCATTGCATTATTCCCTTTTGCTGTGATTGGTTTGTTACATTACTTGCGTTTTCTGTGATTGGCCAGCTTTATGACAGTGATGGAAACCATCCCATTGCGTTACACATTTTACTAAACACTGCTCTTCACTTACTGATACACTTATTCTCGCAGCTCTCGATGGTTTTGAAATTATTTCCATTTCCCTGGCAGCCGCCATAAATAAACTCTTCACATTTCTTCGATGTGGCATTGAAGAAGTAATGTGAAAAATAACCGAAGCAAGGTCCTCCTTCAGATGGAAGGTTACAAACTGGAAAAAAAAGAATATAAAAAAAAAAACGTCGGGAGAAATAATGGCATTTTGAACACTAGTAGAAACTCCTTGTTATCTGTTTAATGCCAATAAATGTTGGCACCAGAAACGGTAATTAATAACCTACTGTCGCTGAACAGCATTTGGAAGATGAGCTGCTGATAATTGCAAGTATTACTTTATCGAGGGAAACATCAGAACGTGTAAAGTTGTCTCTCCAAAACATTGTCACGTTCGCACGCAAAACGTACATGATGATTTTTTCAGGATGTTAGTTTAGCTTGGGTTTTGATTTGTGTTCTTAAGGGGGAGCCTTACAGGGGATTTCGTGTCCTACAACTGTGTACCCGTTTTTCGACGAATTCTTCCATAACTTCAATCAGTTGATAGTGCATGTGACGACAATAAAATTCTAATGCCCAGCTACGGATCCTAGTTTAAGAGTATCTACACAGTTCTTAAGAATGCTGGTGAGAATATTTGCGTTAATATTTTTGTACAATTTCTAGTCCATTATTCTGTCAAGTTGTCCCGAGAATTCTCCAGTACCCATCTATAGTACTTGGGAGGAGACCCGGCCAGGGCTTCAACCCGAGTTCAGCCCCCCTACCCCACCCCACCAACACACACAAAAGATGATATAGAGAGTTAACTATCGCTAGACAGAGCGAGTCAACTGTTAGGAGGGAAAGTGGTGTTCACATGCGTTCTTACCACATGGCCCAACATGCTTAAGCCTCAAAGTATTCAGGTTCTCTGGTTTACAGGCTTCTATCTCTAACTGGCATTTGTTGCTGTAGTTACGGCCATCAGAGCCACAGACTGGATCAAAATCAGCCGTGCATTCCTGTGGACAGTGACATTCAGCTTCGCCGTTCTCATTTACCGCGCAGGCGCTCATGGGAAACTTGCATTTTTCACAAGAGTCTTTGGGAGGAGGCGGAAGCAGCTTCATTCCTGCGAAGAAAGGATATTCATCTTGACATCAACCAAGTCGTTTTTGTATGTTGCATGTAGTTACACTTAAACTTAAAGGAAATCTCGAAGCAATAGCTAACTGACAGGCGAGTCTTCATAATGGCGCATTCAAGAGGACCAAACTGAGGGTAACGCTCAGTCAGTCGCTACTTCACGAACAAGTTCTAGACTATCTCGTCATATCGTCATACGCCTTCGCGATGAAGGCTCTTCTTCTTCCACGACCTGCAAACTGCTTGTTGATTGATCCTTGGTGTTTAAGTAGCATGGTTCATTTTTTTTACGTGGGTGGGGATGCTGGCTTCACGAAAAACCCTCAACCGTGAGGACCAAGCTGTCACTTTCGTCAGGACCCTCACCGCGCAGAGTAGCCTGCGTAGCGAGCGTTTCCGTGGGGTTCGGGAGCAAAGAATTGCCCACTCCCTCTTTCTTTTTTTGGCTCTCGCCCCATTTTTGCACGAGCAAAACACCGAAAATCCCGTTAACCGGTCTTTCTTTGCTCTCCAACCCCACGGAAACGCTTGCTACGCAGGCTACGAGCAGAGCAAAAGGTAAAGAAAGTCCTGCAGGGAGAACAAAGCTACCGCCTGCATAACCCTGGGGGTCGAAAGGTCAAATCTTGTTATATAGAAATTTGTTAAGTCGGTTGGAAAGATTTCGGACAAGGACTTCCGTGCGAGTTACTATGTATGGTAACCCAACGGAAATCAGCGCAAGTTGATCGCAAGTCTTTCTTTCTTCTGCAACGAGCATGCGTATAAACCTGCGAGTACGCTTGGCTACCCACTGTAATCTGAACGCATTTTCAACTTGTAACTATGTGTGCGTCTGTTTCCTAACGGGGCGTAATATTACTCACGTGACACGGCCTTGGGCGGTCCACCAGCATTGGGTTTTGGCAGGGACTTCACACAGAGTTTTCTACAGCCATCATGGCAACATTTCTCACTGACATCACAGCTGGCATCATCAAAGCAGCTGTCGTCCAAACCACCGGAGCATACCTGAGGGTCCACAATAGGACAGAAACCTGGATTGTCTGCAATGAAAACAGTGATCACCGGTTGTGCACTGCTTTGGGCTACATTTGCATGATAGGCTAGAAGGTAATTACCCACGGCATGTGGATGTTTTATATAAGGTGTTTGGACGGGCCGTTTTAGGTGAGTACCCTACCGGGTGGTGTTAGGTTCTAGTTATACGTCTTGGAATGAAACCCTAGTTCGTGAGGGTTAACTGAGCTAAGCTACATGTGGTATTGTTTACATTCGTCTCTGGATGAAACCTTAGTATGTGACCAATGAAATTAAAACTACCGAGCAGTACTTTCATGTGGTACTACTGTTTATGATAATGTTACTAATGTACTAGGAGGCGCTACCTCTTAAAGGAGCTCAGTCACGGTTTGCACATTTTGAAAAGTTTAGCCTCAATTTTTCAAATTCGTCGTTTGCAATCCGTGTCAATCTTCGCCATCCTTGACCATCCTTGTTCCTTTATGGTTTATTATTATCTCTTTGATGTTTTCCTATCTTAATAAACTATTATTTTCAGGTTTCCTTCCATTTAAAGGAGATTTTGTACGTGGCCAAAAAAACAGACAAAACACCGTGACTGAGCTCCTTTGAGTTTGTGACCAATCAAATTCAAGCTATCGAGCAGTATTTTCATGTGGTACTGATTTATACGCTGCACAAAATGGGTCTTACTTTTTAAGTCTGTGGATGAGACCCTAGTGTGTGGCAATTCAAATTCAAGCTATAGAGCAGTACTTTCATGTGGAGCTGTTATCGCACTGCATGAGCTGGTTCTAAATATCAGAACAAACCTTAGTGTGCAACCATTCAAATTAAATCTATAGAGCAGTACTTTCATGCTGACCGGTTATCGCGCTGATCAATTTGGTTCTGAGTTTGTGAGTAAAATCCTAAAGAGCGCGAACATTCATGAAATGCTATGGACTTTCAGGAGAAAAGCCAAGTAAAAAATTAAAAGCTCACTTACTCTTACACTTTCCAGGCGACTTAACCTTGATCATCATGCCTTGCTTGCAAGCTGAAACCTTCATCATACACAAATTGCTGTATGTCTGTCCGTCCGTTCCACACACAGGGCTATAGTCAGCAGTACAAATCTCCGGACAGGTACACTCTCGCTCTCCATCATCAGAGATGCTACAGATGGCATAAGGATCTGGGCAAGGATTTAGCTGACAAGTATCCAGGGCTGAAAATTCCATACATGCGAAAATAAGCTTAACAGAACTGATAAGCAGCAGGGTGGAGAGGAGGTGAATGTATCACTGTTGTTACACCACCCCTGGCACCCGTGATGTACATATATTAAATATGCATTTTTATTCTGTGTTTTTTCACACTTTTTACTTATGTATTAATTCATTCGCGTCTTTTTGATCGTTCGACAAAGGCTGTAGATAGGCAACCAAAAGCTTACTGTAAATCTAAGTTTTCAACCAGAGTTCAGAACGTTTTAATTGTTTGAATAGGGTACATATAGTCTGAAAATAACATTGCTTACAGAAATAGGAAGCTTCGGGATAGTCGTATAACATGAGAAATCTGTTACAGTTCATGCAATTAGAGAAATTGAAAGAAACCGGGCTGCAGGCGAGTGTTTTACCTACTTTTCTCAAGTGCTTTCAAATTCCCGGGATGTTTTCAGAGTATAATACGTGGCTTAGGCCTACTAGTTTGTGACCTTAACCCTTGTCCTGTGTTTGTGGCCTTTGTAGCCTTTAACCACGTGAAACAACGTACACAGTAACACTCGTTTCTGCGTTTTATACTCTGATATAACATAGCTATTTAGCCAATGGAATAATGGAATACTTTGGGTCGAGTCTCGTGCGTCTGAAGATAGAAAATGAATGATGCTCCAAAAAGCTGCGCATGGTTATTGTTTAATCACAGCATGGATAACCAATTGAGAATTGAAATGCGGTGATGACCTGGGAGGCTTAGTTCAAGACAACTCACATCCACAGAAGTCGTTACATTCCTTCTCCGTGTCAAATCTGTTGGCATTTCCTTCGCATCCACCAAATCGGAACTCCTCACACTGCCGAGAGGTGGAGTTGAAAAAGAATCGCCTCATGGAAGCGCGACAGCGGCCTTTTTCCACTGGTAGACTGCAGATCTGTGCAACTATGGGGAGAATAAAAACGTTGCTGTATTTACAATGTAAATCGTCAAGAGCTGAAACATTTGATATCATTTCATTTACCAAAACGATGTGTTTGACGTATTCATTCGTTACACAGTAACAGCAGCATAATATGCTCCAGGCTACAGAATTACATAGAAATATCGACAGTTCTACGTTCACCATGCCAGTTGCTGTGTTTTGTTTCCTTATGTTAGTTTTGTTGAAAAGTAGAATAAAGACTATTTGAGCCAGGAAAGCCTTATTTACGTCTTCCTATCATAGCTTTGTTGATTTTCCAAACATCACATCATATTACAATCTACCTGTACATTTTCCATTTCCAAGGTAGGTTAGTTTTCCTGCAGGCATACCATCAGCTTCCAACATGCACGCGGTCGTCTCCAACGCACACATGTTGTCATACGTGTGTCCGTCTGACGCACACACCGGATCGTACAGAGCAACACAGTTCTGTCGACACTGGCATGTAGCATTTCCATTCACGACCTTACACACGGGGTGGGGGTAGCTGCACAAGGTATTTACACACGGGTTGTCTGAGGTTGATATGCAAAATTAAAACATTAGCGAGAATTATAACCAGTGGTAAGCGCGAAATTGAAAACCACTCTATTCATTACGGAAAGTTTAGAAATGGTGCAGTTTGGGAGAAAGTATCAGCAGTAAGGTCTGATTGGAAAGGGTTAGAAAGTCGTAATTTGATTTTTGTTATGAAATGCAAATCACATGTATGAACTAGATGAATTTGTTCATTTTTGGAAGCTATTCTTGTGTATGCGAGTGTTCCTGGGCCAAATTAACAAGTAACTTGAATTTGCAATTTGTAAAGCCACATCATACCTTCCCGTGGTGCTAGAAAAGAGGATGTGCATTTTTTGATGCAACCATCAGAACAGCACTTCTGTTCTCCAGTACAGTCCCAGTCTGTAGTACATTCGGAAGGTCGTACAATTGCAGGGCAGGGTTTAGGGTCAGTTTTAGGGCATTTTCCTGCCTTGGCCAGTGTATAGCATCTCTTGCTACAGTCTCTACGTAAGCAGCATTTCTCTCCATCGGCACACTGCGAGTCGTCAGTGCAATAATTTTTAATGGTAGGAAAGCACATCGGCATGGGGTCCAACCTTGGGCAACTATCTTCAGGTGGGTCTAGAGAAAAAAAAATGGTACAATCATTGACATCATGAAACACAACCTACCAGAAAACTGGTAAAGACGACAACAAAAATAATTTTAATTTAGCAAACGCCTGTATATTATTTTTACAATCTAGTTATTATACTGCTGTCGCTTCTCTGTCCGTTCATTCGTGTTTGTAATTTCAAGGTACATAGGGCTAACCTCACTAGCTTCCTTTCAGGGTGTCTATTTGTTTAACTTTTGTTGTCGCTTATCAATAGTCATTGCTTTGTCTTATTCTTTTATGTCATTCTTTTCCTGTCATATCTACTCATTTCAATCCTGAATAAGCCTTTTATTGCTATTGTTTCGTTATTGTTTAGATTCGTCAAGACTTGGCCAATGGCTGAAGTTGACGACCACTCAGTTTTGCCAAAAAGGTGAATCACGTACGAAATTCTTGATAAAAACTACCTCCATCACGGTCAAACGATCGCAAGATTTAGACCCAGGATTCCATGCGAGAGCCAGCCCAGGTATTAAGCAATACCCCAAGGGGGATCTTACCAAGGATTCTACCTTATTGGAGGTGGGACACTAAGGTCTGGGAAGATGACAAATCACTCTGCGCGAGTATTATAAACGCCTTTAAACTAAAGGCAAAAGTTAAGTACGAAACAGAAAAATTTATATGTGTTAATACTAATAACATGGAGAAATTAAATAAGAAGTGGGATTTGTGCAAGGGGCTCTGTACCTTAATTTGCAATCTGTTTATAAGTGTGATTATACTATGTTTTTAGAACTGTATTGACTGTAATGTAACTTTTAGGTAATATGTAGATAGGCATTAGACAAGAATTGTAATGTAGTGTAAGTAAATGTAGTACTGTAAGCAGAGTAAGTAGTTGTTTTAGAATTGTAATTAATTTACGTATATGTATTGTAAATATTATTTGTGTGTGGCAATAAATAAATAAGAAAAAAGTTATTAAAAAACAGCACTGACCTTCTTTGCATTTGCCAGGATGCTTCAACCCTACATTAGTTCCCTTTTTGCACACCAACAACATCCTCATGCACTCGTTGCTGTATGTTTTGCCATCGGTGCCGCACACAGGAGCATATTCTCTTGTACATATCCTGTTGCATGAACATTCATTTACACCAGTCTTCTGATTCTTCACACACTTTCCATAACGATGGCACGGTGGATCACATGTTAAACCGTCTACAAAGAAATAAGCAAAAAATCTGTACAATAATTGGCAGTCTACCCTTCTCCTTCGTGCCATAGCGACACCTAGTGGCGTTTAATGATCAAATGACCAGTGGCCCTCTTTTTCTGTATCGCATTTGACATTGCTGATCTAGCCTGCGTAGCAAGCGTTCCAGTACTTAGAGCTTTTTCCATTTTCTGGCCGCGCGCAAGTTGGAGCGAGAGTAAAAACTCGACGAGGTAGGGGGTGTCGATTTTTTTGCTTTCGCTCCAATTTGTGCGCAGCCAGAATGCTGAAAAAGTTGTTACTAAGGGAACGCTTGCTATGTAAGCTATTGCTGATCGTCACAGCTTGTAGGACGCTATCAGATATACCCTAACGTTATCTGGATAGCCACGGGTCTGACTGTTGTCAAGGACTCGGATTTTTGACTTTGATTTAGTTCCTGATTAATTTCAACCCATAGCCTAGTTTATCTCTAGTAAATCATAGCTCCTAGTGTAAATCAAAATATGTAAATGTACTTGTATTAAACGGTTTCGTAAATCCTTCTGTAAGCAGTTGCATAACAACCTTATTTATGCATTAATGGTCTAATATAAATTTAGTATCACCCAACTAGTGGATTAATGCAAATCCTGCATTTTGATTGGCTACGCTACCAGGGGACTATTAGTAATGGTCATCGAGTAGCGAAATTGGCGCCATCGAGCGTGACACTTTCTTTCGTTTTATTCCCAAATAAATATTTCTTCAACTTGCATTTGCTAACTTCATTATTACCTTTTCTGTCCGACTAGTTGGGTGATACTAAAACAATTAGACCCTTCGCCCTCAAGGGCCACGGGTCAATAGCCCATTTGGCTTCGCCTCATGGGCTATTGACGCGTAGCCCTTGCGGGCTACGGGTCTAATTGTTAAATAGATGTGGCCCGCCTAGATTAGCCCAGGCTACTTGCGGGTTCGCGCTGTTGCTATTGTCAAGCTTTTTTAACTTAATGTGTACATATTTCTTTAAAATTGTAAATATGCGAGTCATAATAAAGTTGTTGTTGCTGTTGTTGTCCCATGATAGTGACAATTAAATTTACGCCATTCCCACAAGCCCTGTATGTTTTGAAAATAGCCACAATTTCCTGGGTGTATCAAGAACTACGGGTGCGTTCCTTTGGGGTGATCCGGATTCGGATCAGTGATCCAAGGTCACTCGGATCATGGTGCATCAAAGAAACCGATGAATCCACTCTAGTCACGAATTCATCGATTCCTTTGATGCGCCATGATCCGAGTGATCTTGGATCACTGATCCTGACCCAGATCACCCCTAAGGAACGCACCCTAAGTAGCCAACGATGTACAGCATTTATCAAAACACGTGTCGAGAAATAGCTTAGTAAAAACAACGAAAAAGCTAGATTCAAAACTAGCTGGCCTTAACTCTCAACACGACAAGAGATTACAACAAAGATGAAAAAAATGCATTTTTTGGCCAACCGTCGATCACGTTCTACACCACGATTGGCTAAAATAATATCACATGAAGTCACGCGTACGGACAAAACAAATACCAAGGCGAGAGAGGTGAGTTCAGAATTAGTAGTTCGAAAAGTTCAGACTGTTACTACAATGTGTACCCACCAGAAAAAAACAAAATCTCTAGTATTCTTAGATAGTGTAAGACTGATTGAACAGTAGCCGTATCTTGGCTTACAAAACTCACAGAGGAAGTATCAACAAAGACAAACAAAAAATACCTTGCAGGTACACTTTATGCACAAAATACGTCTACTACTGCTCGAGACATATTTGGAATTCAACCAGATAATTTCAGTACTGATCAAATACCTACAGAGATCCATCTAATACCTGCTTAGATGTAAAACTCTAAAAGCCCAGCAACAATCAGAATAATCATGGATGCCTGTAGAGTAGCATGACATTTGGGTTGTGGAATGACAGGCGTTCCGGGAGTGGGGAAACACCGGGGCCGATGGAAAGGTGTTTATTTCCTCTTATCTTACCACGATGATCCGTATCACAAGAAAGAGAATCGAAAACACTAAGAACTGTTAACTCTTGTTGCGTTAACTGGCTACACTTAAGAAAGAAAAACGTACCTTTAGAGATGCACTCTCCTGGATGCTTAAGGGTTACGTCACTGCCTTCGTCACACACCAGCAGCTTCATCATGCACTCAGTCCCGTATGTTTTGCCATCAGTGCCGCACACAGGAGCATATTCTCTTGTACAAATCCTGTTGCACGAGCATTCATTTACACCAGTCTTCTGATTCTTAACACACTTTCCATAACGATGGCACGGTGGATCACATGTTAAACCATCTGCTAACAAAATAGCAAGATTGTGTGTCAATTGAGTTAAGAAATCAACTTGAAATGCCAGCTCCCTCTGAAGTCTAATGACACTTGCCACAACGGGCTAGATGTATTGAAGAGTTTAATCAAATAAAAAATAGCCTCCATTTGGCGCGAAAATATGTTCAGATATTTGTCCGCCGACATTATCTGTTCCGAGAAGCGAACAGTATTCCGAGAGGGTAGCTCGAGGAAAACTGTAATCCCTAGACCAATAGTTTTACTCCAGTCGAGGACCACATTTTGCAAGGCACTTAACATCGGACGAGTAGGCTTGTCACAAAAATCTAACTCGGTCAAACAAATATTGGTCCACGAAAAAAAAAAATTAGGTAAAACTCTTGTCAAGAAGCAAGGTGCTGAAAAAGATGATGAGAAAGTATCAATTAAATTACCTTTCTTTTTCGAAGAGCACTCTCCTCGATGCTTAAGCGTTACATTGCTTCCTTTCTCACAGACCAGTAACCTCATCATACATTCAGTGCTGTATGTTTTCCCATCAGTGCCGCACACAGGGGCGAATTCTCTTGTACATATCCTGAAGCAAGAGCATTTATTTTTACCAGTCTTAGGGTTCCTCACGCAGTTTCCAAAGCGATGACATGGTGGTTGACATGTTAAACCAAAATCAGCACTTTGCCTTCCTGTAGAGAGATGACGAACTAAATTATCTACAGGTAAATAAACACAAGTTTATGTAAATTTGACTCCTACAACCTTCACTCGACTCTCACAGTACATCTGTTTTTCCTAGTACTTACTTCCAAGACCCCCTGGAGGAGGTGGTAAGGCTTTGTCAGTCTTGACACATTTTTTGGTGCAGTTTGACTGGAGACAACATTTCTCCCCAAGAGGACATATGTCATCAAACCTGCAACCAGTTATCGATGCACATCCTGGGATGGGATTTAACACTGGGCATGTGCCTGGTCTTGTAACTGAAAATCATGTGTGTTTACCTATAATATCTGTATCAACATTCTCTAAGCTAAGGCCACTGAAAACAAAGGATCGATTTACACCTTGTGTTCCATTAAGATTATTCACCATAGTTTGTGTTCGATTATTAAGACATTTACATTTTAGTTTGCCGGCATTGATCCCAATGTATTCAAACATTTTACAAAATGTCACTTCTTAATCAGATGATCAAACCGCCCCCACTGTAATGATCCCACTGCCTATCAGATGATCGAACACTTTGCAAATTTGTAAACTAGTTGTAATATGAAGCCCCTTCCATATCAAACAGTGTAACAAACACAATCCATGAGCAATAAACCAAACAGTAACACAAAGTCGTTACAGCATTTTGCTCGTGCAGTACTCACGCGGAGGAGGAATCATCTCTGCTTTGACACATTTTCGAGTGCAATCGCTCTGCAGACAGCATCTGCTGCCAAGAGAGCATCTTTCATCAGCATCGCACCCAGTTATTTTGCCAGAACATTTCGGAGTAGGGTTCAGTACAGGACATAGGCCTGGTCTTGTTCCTGGAAAGAGGAAAACAGCAAAACAATTATTAGTGTTAATGCTTGTGGCCTATTCCCATTGACTCTCGCAAAACTGAAAACAAAATGCTAATCCTCTTTGCAGAATATTGAACAACAGACAGTACTACTGTAAAGATCTGTTCTGCAGCTCTATAGATTTCTATAATCCAACACTATAGGGTTTTTATAAGTCATCTGAAATTCATAGCCATCTTGTAAAGCATTACAAACAGTACTATATAAATTACTGGTCTTGTTCCTGCTTTTTAGCTTTTATTTACAAGTGTAGTCAGGCAGTAATGCTTTTGGCCCACAGAACTAAGTCTGGTCGTTTGAAGAGCGTTTTCGTAAAGCTCCGTTTTCGTAACGTGTTAGTATGGACCTAACCCTAAACATAGACATAAAGCTGCGTTCCAAATGGAATTACATACTAATTTAACCCCCCCCCCCCCCCCCTGAGCACCCCATAATAGGTATCTGAAACAAAAGAATTTAAAATGACCGCCGTATCGCCGAAAAGATCCATTATTTCTTCCCTAGCCAACTGCTATACCTCACTCAAGCTACGCTACGCTAGCTATAACTCGTTAAAATAATAATGCCGCTTTATCAACACATTCTTACCATCGGGAAGAGCTGGCAGTGTACATTTGTGTTCACAGGTATTGTCAAGGCAGCACATTGAGCCTGGCGGACATGTTACTTCTCCAGTGAAGCAAGTTCCATTCGTCAGTTCCGCCAGATTACAGAGTGGAGTTGGGTTCAAAAGTGGACATTCCTTCTTTTCTATACCTGTATTGATTATGGAATCAGGATAAATTAAGTCACTTGGGTGAGCACAGTTCTAAAATGTTATTATATCACACTATATATGAGCTAAAAAGTAACTCAAAAGTCATTAGATTACTCTTCTTGTTAAGAACTCACTTTCAGGAGGAGGAATCTCTGCTTCGACACATTTTCGAGTACAATCACTCTGCAGACAGCATCTGTTGCCAAGAGAGCATCTTTCATCAGCATCGCAGCCAGTTATATTACCAGCACACATTGGAAAAGGCCTCAGTACAGGACAAAGACCTTGCCTTCTTCCTGGAAAGAAGAAAACAGTGAAACAATCATTAGTGTCATTCAAGTAATTTAAAATAAAATTCTTCTGGCAAAATGACCACAAAAAAATGCAATTACATACTAATTTCCCCCCCCCCCCGAGCATCCCATAATAGCTATTTGAAACAATAGAATTTAAAATGACTGCTGCATCGCCGAAAAGATCCATTATTTCTTCCCTAGCCAACTGCTATAACTCATTCAAGCTACGCTACGCTAGCTACAACTCGTTAAAATAACAATGCTGCTTTATCAACACATTCTTACCATCGGGAAGAGCTGGCAGTGTACATTTGTGTTCACAGGTGTTGTCAAGGCAGCACATTGAGCCTGGCGGACATGTTACATCCCCAGTGAAGCAAGTTCCATTCCTCGTAGCACAGGATGGAGTTGGGTTTAAAAATGGACATTGCTTCTCTTCTTTACCTGTCGTAACTATGGAATCAGAAAAAATAATTTAACTCGTCAAGCAAAAGCAGCCTTTTTCACTTGGGTAGGTACAAGAAATGGCATTTACAGAAATAATCCACCTATAATGAAGAAAACAATAATTCAAAAGTCATAATAGCATTCAAATTCTTTTTGCAGAGGACTCACTTGCAGCAGGACCAATCCCAACTTCAACACATTTTCGAGTACAATCACTCTGTAGACAACATCTGCTGCCAAGAGAGCATCTTTCATCAGCACCACAGCCAGTTATATTACCACCACAGCCTGGAGTAGGGTTCAGTCGAGGGCATTGACCTTGTCTTGTTCCTGGAAAGAAGGAAACAATGAAATTATCTTTTATTAGTATTTAGCAAATACATGCAAGTGGATACATAAAATATCATATGTTTGAGCTGCAATGTTTGAAATAAATATTCCATATGTCTATTGTCTTGTCTTTCCCATCTAGAAGTATATCCCACAATCACAAATTGACCTTCTCCACATTAGCTTGATAACTTTTTCACTCTTCATTTTCGCAACTGTGTAAGTCGCGTTTATTGCAATGATCTGTCGTGTGGTGCATGTATGTAAATACATGTAAGTGATTCTGTTTCTATACCCCGAGTGCCAGAGGTTTTTCTTGCGTGGTTTCCGGTGTCGGTTATTTCCGTCCGCCGCGCGTAAGAAAAAGCTCAGGTACCCAGGGTACTGTTCCTAATGTTACTAGCCCAAACCGACTTACAAAATTGGAAACCACCAACCTTAAGTTACCTTGCAGAATATTGGAAAAAAAAAACAAACAAACAAATAGTACCACACAGCTGTGCTGTTTGATAACTTCAATTTGAATGTTTGTACCCTTGGTTTTCATCAACTTACCATGAAAGATAGAACCACATATCTCACAGTATAAAAATCACACACAGGATTTGGACTGAATCTAATGGTTAACACTTTACACTGGAGCACAGTGACGTGAAATTTAGAATCGTCTCTGGTTTCTTTACAGTGACCAGGCTTGGAAAATCACCACTCTCTCTGGAAGAGGCGCATTAATCCAATAATAACATATTTAGGTTTCTCATACAATCTACCATTACTCAGAATCCGCAGCCGAGAGACACTCTAGAACCAAATGACAGGCTCCCAGCCAGACTCGAACCAACTGACAGGACTAACTAGACTAACCCTAACCAAACAAAGACACTATCGCGGGACAGTTCCACCCCCAAAGACCACGTAGAAATAACGGCGCTAAAAGATTCTTACCATCGTCAAGTGCTGGCAGTGTACACTTGGCTTCGCAGGTATTGTCAAGGCAGCACATCAAGCCTGGCGGACATGTTACATCTCCAGTGAAGCAAGTTCCATTCAATGTTACATTACAGGATGGAGTTGGGTTTAAAAATGGGCATTCCTTCTTTTTAACTACAAGTAAAGTCAAGAGAAATCAGTTGACTTGGCAAACAACTTTGGAAACACACATTCACATGGTCACTGGTTTTTCACAAGTTGTACATTGTTTTCTGACATGTTGAACACTGGTTTTACACATGTTGTTTGCTGTTTTGTCACCTTTTGATCACTGGTTTTTCACGTGTGCTTCCTTCTTTTTTTCAAATGCTTTTCAATAGCTTTTTCATAAACTTGCTGTTGTTGTACGTTTTCTTTGCTTATTCACATGTCATTCACACGAATTTTCATATTGATATATATTCATATATTCCTTCACGGATTTCACAAATCTCTTTCGCAATATTTTCCTTTTTTAATACAAATTAAGAACATTTTACTTCTGATGATCCATACCACATTGTCCTTGTTTAACGACTGACAGTTTCTTTCCTGTTTTGCATGCTTCCACTTCTAAGCTGCATTCATTGGGGTACGTCGTACCATCTGACCCACACACTGGATTCCAGTCGGCAGTACAGATTTCACTGCACTCGCAGGTTGGTGCACCTTCAACAACTCTACAGTGCTGCCTGGGATCAGGGCACACTACTTTTGCACATTGGTCTGTTATAAAACACATTAGACAATGTTAAAAGTCCTCATAGGCTTGATTTCCACCGCTCTCTACATTCCTCACAGAGAAGAGACTTTGGGGGAGGAAGTTAAATTAATCTGTTACTGTGATATTTCGACAATGCATTCTATAGCCAGTTGGTAAGTGTAAAATTCTCCTAAAATTGCACGACTTAGCCCCCTTACACGAACAGATAAAAATATAGCCCATGTTAGTATTTCCAAAAGAGGCTATTATCGAGTGTTCTAGTCAACGGCAACAAATCATATTACAGATTAAGAATAAATCAATAACAAAAGAAATAATCACCACACTCTCCCATGGATACAACTGTCAAATCTTTTCCAGTCATACAAGCTTCAACTTCCAAGCTGCAGCTATTTGGGTAGCTCTGGCCGTCAGATCCACAGACTGGTAGCAGGATTAGTGGGCAGACCTGTTGGCAAACACAGGTTGCCATACCGTCTACTACCCTACACAAGTGCTTAGGATGGCTGCACAGTGAAATGTCACAAGGATCTGTGGGAACTAAACACACATGAAACACATAAAGCTTTCAAACACCTTTAATACAACTGGTCTTTTTTGGACAAAGCCAAAAAAAGACAAACAAAGCGATGCGCACAGAAGCAATCTTGGATATTTCTTGAAGAAGCTTTGTCACAGTATGCGCATCTTGAAAAGCTTAGCCTACATTTTTCGAGTTCGTCGTTTGTAATCCGGGTCAATCTTTTCCATCCTTGTTCCTTCACGGTGTATTATTACCTCTTTAGTGTTTTGCTATCCTAGTAAACTATTTTTTTTTTAACTTTCCTTCAATTTAAAGTTAATTTTGTACGTGGCCAAAACAACTCAAAATGCCATGATTTTTAATTACTAGGGATCCACTTTCCTTCAGATCAGCTTGAGATTATGAATATCAGACATATACGAGATGAGACACATCATGACATGTATTATTTCTTATTTGGAGTTGGCTCTGTACGGTTGATGCATTCTTGCCTAGGTGTGGTTCAAAGTCCATAGTTGCAATGTGTTTCAAGACCACACTCATCGTTGCATAAGTCAAACAAGAAATATAGTGTAAAAACATTATCGAGTGGCACTTCCCTCTAGTCAAATAAGTGTATATTCCCACTGGCACTCATGATAATTTAAGCTACCAGTGCAAACAAATGGAAATCAAGTCTTGCTGACCCTTGTTCTCAACTGATTCTGACAGAGATACACACCTACGCATTCGCCACGGTATTCTTCCTCGACAATTCTATTTGCCAAACAGCTCATGCTTTCAAGCGCACTTGGGTTGGGGTATGTTTGACCATCAGAGCCACACACTGGATCCAAGTTTGCTGGTATCACCATGGGGCACACACACAGTGCCTTGCCACCAACCACTTTACACTGATGGTATGGATGTGTACACAGCCCAGGTTCAGCACAAGGATCTGTGAAAAAAGGCGTGATAACTTTTAAAACACATCAGCATATAGATGAAAACTGATTACCCAGGGCGCAATGATTATTTGAAAATTACTTCTGTGTGTCCTCACCCCCCACTCTTACTATGTAAAGGCTTTTGCCTCTGTGTCAAAACGAGTGTTTGTGCGTAACCATTCATATGAAAATGTGTTCCGCCTGCAGATTCATTTTCATGTTAATCAAACTCTTTTTCAAATGAAAGGTTTCGCAAGGAGAGGACTCTTTTTGAAACAGAGGCACAAGGTAACTCGGAAAAGGCCTATTGACCATGGGACTTCACTGGGGCAATGTTAAAAAGTACTGAAACAAATCTTGTAAATGAATGGACATGCAACATCGTTGCGAACCCAACTAGCAAGAGGTAAACCACTTGACTGTTAAGTTCCAAGAGCGTGGCTGGCTGAGAAGTTAGGGGTCACACTCAGGACTTCCGTTACCATCAACAGCTGGTATTCAGAGTGGAGACTAGCTAAGTTATAGCCAAACAAATCCTCTTCACAATAACAACACAACACAAAACCGAAAGAAAACGGTGCCGGACTCACTTTCGTTGTTCTGCTTGCACTCTCCTTGACTAGACACAGTTATAATCTGACTTCTTTCACATGCGGTCGCGTTTAAGGCACACTCATTGGGATAAGTGTTTCCATCCGAGCCACAGACAGGACGGTACTCGCGTGTGCATACAGACGGCAGACACATGCATGTAGCACCATGCAATACTTTGATGCAGCGGTGTTGTGGGTGACTGCACTTGGATTTTGCACAAGGGTCTGGTTCTGTGAAGGAAACAATGAACAGGGTTACGACCTACAATGCACATCACACTGCCCGGTACATGTACCTGTGTTACATTACCAAGAAATGCTTTCAATTGTTTTCTCATCTTTACTGTAAAAACGATTTAATGTGGAATATAGTAGTTGTTTAGATTACTTCCGTAAGTAGACTCTGTTCAGACAGACAGACAGACAGACAGACAACCTTAATTTAAGCACGACTGAGGGTGGAACTACAGTGAGCGACAAAGTGTCGAGACACTTCGCAGTGAGATTCGACTATTGAGCGTCTTGGAAACATTTCATCCCCATTCCCTTCCGACTGTTGATTTTTCTATTTCTAAGACTGCACAGATCACAGCACCTACACAACATTATAGGGAGCTTAAGCAAACCACGACGACGACGGCAACGAGAACGTCACCAAACAAAAGGTTTAATGAGCAAAACAATAGCTGTGCACGTGCGTTACAAGATTTTGTACATTTCTTTGCCGTCCTCTGCAAAACAAGAACAATAAATGGCCAAGTTCTGCGTCGTCTGTGGAAAGCCAACGACAGCGGCTAATTTTTCGTGTTTCCATTTGAAACTAAACGCTGTCACTGTGTATTTAGCTAGAGCACGTTTTTAGAGGCATTGGCGTACTTAACAGATGTAGACAACTGCAAATTTCTTTGATAAAATACAAATTCACTTTTTACTGGGGATCGTCCTCGGCGTCGCCGTCGTCGTTGCTTAAGCTCCCTACTGATTTGAGGGGTGGGGGGAGTATCACAGAATAAACGCTAGATGCAAATAATGTAAGTTAAATACTGAAAAGCGTCTCAACTACTTTTGACGTCCAGTGTCGCAATATTCCTAGCTAATCATTTCATGCTGACGAAACCAAACCTATCCGACTGAGGTTGGGCACTGTATAAGCCAAACAAAAGGTAGACCGTGCATTTTGCTACAAAAGCAATCAGAATGCCCTGTTTACAAACAAATACAACTTACTGCATGTGTCTTTACTGGCCAGTGTGATCTTTTTCTGTTGAGAACATGATGCAACTCTCATAAGGCACGCGTTGTCATAAACTTTTCCATCAGATCCACAAACAGGAGCAAGAATACGGGGACAAACTTGTGGACAGACACACTTGCCCATGCCATTCTCCTCCTGACAGGTAGCGTAATGCTCGCACTTTTTCACACTACACGGATCAGCTGCAAAACATCATACACAAGCGTCAAACATTCATCGCCACACTGCCCTTCCTACTACACACATCCTTGTCACAAATTGCACAGTTGAACCAAAAATTTCCCACAAGAGGGTAACTTACAATCACTGTGCAAGTGAGTATATGAAAAATCACATTTTGTTTTCAGGCTTTAATTTAACAGCTGCTATAGTTGTGCATATGACTGCATAGTCTCTTCCAGGGGTTCAGTTAGTTGGGGCGCAGCGCAAAAAATGACAAGCGAAAAAATAAGGAGAGGCGCGGCAAGAGGAAGCGAAGGAACTTCCTCTCGCCGCGCTTTTTTTTTTATTTTTTCGCGCGCCATTTTTAGCGCTGCGCCCCAACTAACTGAACGTCTGGAAGAGGCCATGGAGTCATATGCACAACTATAGCAGCTGTTAAATTAAAGCCTCAAAACCAAATGTGATCTTTGCGAACTAATGACTGCAATGATCATCATCTTTCTCAGTCCACAGTTCAAATATATGATCTTTCCTATATTCACTTGTATTCTTCACCATCTATGGGTAAATTACGAGCTCACAACAACACCAGCTTCCAGTTGGCTTGATAGCTTAGTTGGTAGAGCACCGCACCGGTATCGCAGAGGTCATGGGTTCAAATCCCGTTCAAGCCTGAATTTTTTTCACGCTACAATCTCACAACTGCTTTAGTTGTGTATATAACTGCGACAATCAAACATGTTTTTAAAATCACTGTTACAGCTGTATAGGGATGTTTTTACAAAACGGTGTAGCCTGCGAGCAGGCTCACGTCAGATCACAAGCGAAGGCAGCATTTCTTGGCGCCTCTTCACCAGACTCCTTCCCGTCGGATCGCTTTGTTCTTCGCCGCTCGCGTGTGTGACTCAAAGGTGAGCCTGCTCGCAGGCTAAAAAACGGTGCAACTTCCATCACACGCAACTTGATCTTCTGTCCTTGAAGACCCTCCTCATTTACTGAGCCCTTCATTAGACCGGGATAAAAAGTAAACCTACATGTATAGAAACGGCATTTTACCTGCACATTCTATTCCATCCCCCTCAAATCCTGGATTGCAAACACATTTTCGGCCTCCTACCACAAGTTCTATGCACTGAGCATTAAGATGACACTTTTCTGGGCACTGTAAGTCACCTGAAAAACAAAACAGATAATACAAAAAAAGTAGAGCTTGGCCAGAAAACTACTGATAAGCTCCACATGAAATCTCTTCTGAGAACTTGAGAGAACTGTTCATGATTAACACCGTTGTCAGGGGTTTCATGTAAGGGTTGGGCATACGGCAAATTGACCAGCTGTGAAGATGATTTTACCTGCCTGATCTGACCATTTAGGGAAAGTATTACTTGTAAAGAAGTTCAGTTCAAAACATTTTGCCCGCCTGTAAAAACCAGTTTCCCTCCTGCTGAAAACATTAATAAAGCCCCTGCTGTTTCATTTTTCTTATTCTGAAATCGCGGTAACAACCTAGTTGTTAAAACATTTCTATTTCCAAGTTGCAAAACATATCTATCTATTTATTTATTTATCTATTTATTTATTTATTTATTATTTAGTTAGTTAGTTATTTTTTTAAATTGATTTTCTTACAATGCAGTTTAACAGTATCTGAATAATTAAACCAGTGGCAAGTCGTCAAACATATTATTCATTTATTTTTTTTTATTTATTTTATTTATAATGCAGTTTACCAGTATTTGAACAGTAAAACAAGAGGCATCTAGAAACTTACCAAATTTCACACAATCTTTCTGACAGCCATTAAAGCAGCACTTTTCTCCATCCTCTCCACAGTCAGCATTATTCTGGCACATGTCTCCCCTTCGATCACAAATTCCATCCAGTCCTTTCCAGGGTCGAGGGCAGATATGGGGTTTACTGGGAACAAGACCATCTGCATGTAGGACACATAACGTGCATTCATTACTGGCAGGTCTGTTTTCATAACTAATATTCATGGACATATTCATGGCTCTGGCTAACCAAGCATAAGGCCATACTTTAAGACTAGACAGAAAAAAAAAAACGCGGGCCATAATTCCCAAGCATACTTGATTAATAAGGCTGATTTATTACACAACCTTAACTGTAACCTTACAACGGAAAAAGAGCTGTCACGAGTAACTTCACCAGGTCCAATAGATCAAAAACATTACACTGGCAATACACTGGCCTACTGACAGGCAGAGACTTGATGATGATTAAATCAATTTGATTGGTTGATTTTACTTATTTGCCCTCTCAGATGACTTGGTCAGGGTAATAAATCAACTTACCACACTTTCCAAGCCTCACAACTCTAAGATGTTGATCGCTCTCGCATGCTGCCACCTCCATAGCACACTTGTTGGGGTATGTCTTGTTGTCAGAGGCACAAACAGGTGCATACTCCAGTGTGCACCCTGTCTTACAGACACAAACAGCTGTGCCATTCTGAACCTCACAGCTGTGAAGCTTGTGGCTACAAAGGTTGATTTCACAAGGATGTTTCAACTCAGAACCTTAAATGACCAAAAACACATTGCCTTCATTTAAGTCTCCATGAAATGTGGACGTCCTTTTAAGCCTTAAACAAGAAGTTCCCTCACAAAGAAACTGCATGACAGCAGCATCTACTGCACTTTTTACTTTTTAGATGTTCAAAAGCGAACCTGGAACCCTATCAGTCATGGCAATTAATGGCCAAACCAGCATGAACAGAAACTTCCATATACACTTTGATGGTTTTTTTTTTTACAACTAGGTATGCGAACGGCCAGACTTCAACCCCTTTAATATCTTAAAACTTCCTGATTTGTCTCGGTATGAGAAAAGCACATGTCTAAAAGGTGCTTGTGGAAAATATATAATATATAAACGAATCTTCATGAAATTAAAAAATTCAGATGGGGTTATGTACACTACAGATTCAGCCCCAACAAAAATATACAAATCTCCTTTCCTATTTCCCAATATTTATTTCAATGTTAGACTTTGGTGATGTATCACAGCAACATTGTTGGGTGATAGCCTTCTTGATTCTCCTCACAATCCATTGGTATTGTAAGGAGAATTAAGATCACAAACGCAATTGGCAGTCTGGTTTAGGGTCGCACTTACACTTTCCATCCTTGACTTTGTCAATAGCTCCTCCACTGTTACAACTAGCAATACCCAGTGAACCTGGATTAGGGTATGTCACTCCATCAGAACCACAAACAGGGAAGTACTCCAATGTCACAATCTCAGGACAGACACAGGTCGCAGTCTCATTCACGACTTGACAACTGGCCAATGGGTGACTGCAGTTGACCTTGGCACACGGGGCTCCTGGGATTTTTGTTAAAAAGTGAAGATCAAAAACCAAAAATAAGTAAATGATATTGCACAATTACATGATAATTAAAATTTGCCAGCAAATACATGTATATTGTAGCCCCAGTGAAAAAGAAATTGGGTCCAAGTGAAACAAACCAAGGTTTACAACTCTAACCAAACCAGGGTAGGACAAAAAGGCTGTCTGATAGTCTGGGACTAGTGAAACGATCGATCAGGCTAGCGCTGTCTTATCACAGGTTGTCTGACAGGCAAGCATGAAGTGGACATGAGTGAAACACTGTTGCTTGTTTTTTTTTTTTGTTTTCTTTTTTCCTAGTGGCAAACTTCACACGTTGTGTTTAACAGACAGTTTGTGAGAGAAAGTGAAACAATAGAAATGGTTTTTTTTCTAAGATAGAGTAAAATGTAAAATTTAAGCGACTGAAGTCAATTTTTTTCTCGATCGCATGTCCTGACAGTGCAGCGGCCGTGCAAGACAAAAACTTTCTGTAAAACAAGGTTATCACATATTTTCATCATTATCCATGTAGTTAATAGTTTGCTTAAGTAGGCATTTGTCTTGAAGCATATGTAACTGTGAATGGCAAGGAGCGCTGGAGCGGTAGCCAAGATTTCATTTGGTTATTTACAGTACGACTGAACAAATTGTGTTTCACTTACATGAAACAGGTGACAAATTAAAAACATCAAGGCATAAAATGAATTTACTATCATTTACAAACTACAAAATACGACAAAGTGCATGACTTCACTTATTGACCTATTCCTTTCCTGAAAAAAAATTTCAGTGATATTTGGCAAACAGCTTTTTTAAACAACATGTTACATAACGGCTTTACTTTCCCACTATAACTACATGTGTAAAGTAATTCAATATCTTGTTTTGACTATGCATAAATTAAACTTTGACTGGGTTTTTTAAAAGAGCTTGAATTTTCAGTACTTTCTTAGATTCTCATCTGAAAACTTCTTTGAATGAAGAAAAAGTCAGCTGCTATGCCATTTGGGAGTGAAGCGCTTCTAAGTCATTTCTTAGTTCAAACTCAAACTGGAAATGAACCCTCCATAGGTGTATGGACATTTTCTAGAACCACACCTTAAGTGTTCTAAATGTTTTATTGTATAAGGTTTAATTCAAAAGGGAAATCGAAGAGAATTAGTTCATCTAAGCTTCGTATTATTAATTAACATTATTATATGGCTGTGTCTCACAAGGACTGGGAACTACCGAATTCATGATTTGATTGGCTGAAATCAATATTGACCACAGTCTAGATTTTCCCATCTAGACCGGCATCCAGACCAATTTCATTTTGCGTTGAAAAAGTAGCAAACTAAAATACAAAAATGTTCGCCATTTTCTTTTGTTTTCTTCTCAATCATTTATGGAAGTGCCAAAAAGCCTGATGACAAAAAAAAGTAGAGAGGACAAGCAAATTTCGGCAGGTTTAAGTTAAGCTCATCGCTGCTCGCAAGCAAAATGTCTGCTAGTACAAACCAGTTACATTAAACGAATTAAAGTTTTCTTCTTTGCCATAAAATAAACATCTTATTAACCGAGCTAAGTCGGTCTGTATGGGAGAATCTTGACCTCAGTTGTGTGTACAGACCTCACTGCGTTCGGTCTGTACTCACGACCTCGGTCAAGATTCTCCCATACAGACCTCCTGCTCGGTTAATAAGAGCTAATTATTTTTGCATATTAATTGACTTAATTATCCTTATTAATAAAATAATTTCGGGCTAGCTCCTCAGAGAGTTGGGCTGGTAAGATCAAATTACAGCTTGCCCAAAGGGCAAGCGGAGTTTCTGAATTTCATCTCACCCTGCAAACACAACTTTAAATTAAAGTATGTATGAAAAAACATCTCTGAACCATTTATTGACTTTAAAGGTCAACTTGATACTTACTGCTTGCAAGGTCCTTTTCACACTTTCCATAATGGTCCACAGAGACAATCTTGTTTGCCTTGCATGATAGTACATCCATCATACAATCATTATGGTAAGTCTCTCCATCTGTTCCACACACAGGTTTATAGATTGTGGTGCATTTCTTATTAATACAACTGCATTCGGGTTTGCCATTACTTAGCGTGGTGCAGATCTGTAATGGGTGACTACAGGTGATGTTGGCGCAAGGGTTGATGTTTTCTTCCACATCTTAAAACATAATAACAGAAATTAACTCAAAATTAAATGTAAATGCAGGTGACTGGATTTATGAAATCAGTGTTCAGGAAAATCTCGCCCTGTTTAAGAATATTTTCCTCCAAAGTAGATGACATAATAATTCAACAGAATGTCAGTCTTTTGTTTTCCTCTATTTTCTTATCTTCCTATTGGGACTCTTCTCTTCTCTTTTTGTTTTTCATTTTTGTTTTTCTTTTTGCTTTGTTTCAGCAAATGGAATGCTGTGCATCATATTTTCAGCTCTCTTCTCAATGCTTGGAAATGACGTGAAACAACGTCTGTCAATTTGATATACAATATGACCAAGATCATTCACAAAACATTCTCCTAAATTCTTACCACACAGAGTTCCGCAAAGGTGAAAAAAGATTTGCCTCTGACCAGGGTGCATAATCTTGGACTTTAAGTGAATCAAAAATTTTCATATTCAACCCTCCTACTCAGTCAACAAGCTCAATACACTTTCTTACCACACATCTCAGGCAAGGCTGGGAGGATCATCGTCTCTTGTTGGCAGGATGCATTCATTAAGAGGCAGATGCTGTCATAAATCTCTCCATCAGAACCACACACGGGTTCCTTTTCATTGCCACAACTTGGCCGGCTACCTGATCCTGGACAAACACATGTGACGCTGCCATTGATAACATCACATTTACCATAGAAACCACAGTTCACTGTTGCACAAGGATCAACTGCAAGATGGCAAGTTTGTTTGTTAAATTCATAACTTAGACTAATCTCACTAGGAATAGATTACATATATATCTCATGGTTTTAAGAAGTCTATTAACCCTTCAACCAGGTGGGTATGTGAGCTCCTTCTTTCCAGTGGGGACTGGCCTGAAGAGAAGTTAATCATATTAAAAATGTGAATACTTAAGGTACTCACCTTCTTCACATTCACCCTTATAATCCACTTTAACATCCTTCTTTTGCACACAAGCTTCTGATTTCATTACGCACTTATTTGCGTAAGTTTTCCCATCAGTTCCACAAACTGGATCATAAATCTTGAAGCATGCTATGTTACATTTGCATTCCACTGACTTGCGGTCCTGGCTGGGAACACACTGTCCATAGTGCGGGCACTCGGTGGAAAGACATGGATCTGTCATGAACAAAGTATTTGAACTCTTACCTGTATTTCTACAAGTCCAGAGGCCCAGAGGTGATTGATTTAGAGTAACTGATGTTCTTACCCCTATGTTCGAGTTGATTTCACTATTTCACACATGTACAGAACTGCATTCTGCTATCCAGTAATTAATTATCAATGGCTTTCGATCTCTGGCAAATCAGCACCAAATTAAGCCAGATGTTGACATCTGGAGTCTGGAAACATGGAGACCTAAAATTTTCTCTTAAACATCCTTGTCCAAAAACAGTTAGTTCCTTACTTACCTGGGGCAGTACAGTTAGGTCTTCCTCTTGTGCGTGTTCCAAGCTGCTCTACACCGTAACTGTCAACACACCAACAGTGACCTGTCGATGGATGACACTGAGTCTCTTTGAACTGACCATCTTTCTTGCATGCTGGAACAAACCGACCCAAGGCAGGGAAAAGAAATGACTCCTCATATCTTTGCTGGCAAGTAGACAACCCTAACAGAAAGAAACAGGTACAAATTATTTCAATAGATATCAAAATTTTTGAGCATTATGTAGGTTTTAATTAAATTTACTGCTTGCTGCAGAGTATGTCATAAAAATGCCTTATAAATGTCTTTTTCAATATAAATTATTGTTTAATAGCTAAAACTCACAACATTATTTCATGTCAAACATCCAGTTCAGCAATTAAAAAAATATTTCGTCTTAGAGGTTTAATAATCAGTCACCAAAAGTGCTAAAACAATGGTCAAAAGCAAACTAACCAGGGTTGACACAGTCCTTTTGGCAGCCATTGAAACAACAAATTTGACTTCCCTTGCAATCAACATCTCTCTGGCACATATCCCCACGGCGATTGCACAGACCTTCTTCACCCAGCCATGGTTTTGGGCACTGTCCGGGCTTTGTTTCAGCTTTCTGGTGAGCCTCTGTGGTATTCACACACATTCGTTGGCAGCCGCTGAAGCAGCATTTCTCATTTTCATTTGAACAGTGAAAGTCCATTCCACATTGATCACCCATTTTGTCACAGAAACCAGTAAGTCCCTTCCAGGGTTTGGGGCAGATACCCTCCTTCCCAGCCCCTGCTCCATTCCCTGAAGATAAAAAGTAAAAGTAAAGTGATATATCAATCTTGATCTGTGTAGTCTACTCTTTATAAAAAAACTCCAAATTTGGGCCAAATCACAGCAGCTTATCCCAGGTTCCATAACATGAGGTGACTCAATATGCTGTGACTACATCTGGAGGGGTAAAAGACCATTACAGCTTTAACATCCTCCTTTCCTTCCTCTCTTCCCATGTCTAGCTTTTTGTCAGGATTCTAAACCAGGTTAAACGACTTTAGAGTACACTGTTAAGTGTCCTACCGAGGAACAGATCATTTACACAGCACCCTTCACTCAAATCCTGAATGCTCTATCCAGAATCCCAATGCCAATGTATTAAGTTGTGTACATTACTGCACAGCAACCATTCATGTCTTTACATCTTGACATGTAGTAATACGCCTTTTCCTGGACATTCCCAGCCACTGCTGTTGACAAATATCATACCTGACAGAGTACAGTTTGGTTCCCCTCTGGTACGTGTCCCCTGCAATTCATTGCCAAGTTTATCAACACACCAACAATAGCCAGTTGAACCATGACACTGGACCTCTTCATAGTCGCCGTTCAATTTACAAGAGGGCAAAAATGCACCCACTATAGGTGGACCCCCTTGGTTTCTGGCAATCTCGGCCTTCTTGTGTTTTGCACAAAGCTTGATACCAACTGAAAAACAGCAAATTCATTGAAAATGTAAGTCACAATTGTAGTAAATGCATACAGAAAATTGTTGGTATTAATGGTAGTTTTCAAGTCACATTAGTTCATAAGTTACGAACACCCATCATGGTACTATGAAAGCACACACACCTACATAAACTGATAACAAACAGCTGGTGGACATCTGTCACTAAGGCAAGCTGATTGGCAAGTATACTAGGTAGTTCTCTTTTATGGAACCTACAAGGAGGCTCCAACATTAGACTTTTTCAATCCTGCATCCTGCCACTTAATTTCTGGCTAAATCCCCCCATCCCACCCCACTGGGAATCTGTAATCTGTGATTGTCTGTCTTACAACCTGCATCCCACCGTCAATTTTAAAATCCTGCAACTGCCAAAGAATTTGCATCCCACATTCTGCTTCCACTTTTACTCTCATCCCGCATCCCGCCGAACCTGTGTTCGTCCCTGTATATGTACATTGCATTGTTCATACCCAAGATTTTTCCTAACTTGCACATGCGGTATCCGGACACCTCACCACCACATGTTGTTGGTGACGTGATACGATATCTGTTCCTTTGTCAAATGAGAAACCATTTTAGCTTTCTAGAATTCAACTACATGTATATTTCTTTGAGAGCTGACTGTCTTGTTATTGCTCAGTTGCATTGCTGTTGTGTTTGCAGTTAAGTTTATGTAAGTGTTTCATTAAAGGCTTTGGCTACATGATCAAACAACTTCAACCTTACACGAGCTGTGTGAGTTATACAACTAAACAAAGTAGAACAAATTTCATTTTAGTGTTATTAGATCATTAGTAATTTGGTGGCAAGGAGACTTCACTTGGTGGCGAGTTCGTTGGTGGTGAGACTTCCTGGTGGCGAGGTGATCAGTTGCCGCACATGCATGCCAGTATGCAAAGATTATAACTTATGAACTGACTTGAAAATTACCATTGATACCAAAGGAAGTCGTGCCTGCATACAAATGGCAAGGGGAAACTCCAACTTTCCCAAAAAGCAACCTTGAACAGCTATTTTCTTCATGTTCTAAATTATAATTGTTTTTCTTCAAATAGACCATTTTCATATAATTTGCTAAGTATTATTTTGGGATTTATTAAATAGTTTCCTAATTAAAGAAAAAGAAAAAAAAAGTTTCCTAATTAATCAATCATTTCAATCTTTTAATACCTGCAGGCACACAGTCATTTTGACATCCGTTGAAGCAACACCGGTTATCTCCACCACAATCTGAATCATGAAGACACATGTCGCCACGGAAATCACAGATCCCTCCATAGCCTTTCCAGGGTCTGGGACATGTGCCTGGTTTTGCTAATTTATGACAATAATAACAATCAGTCGGTCCTGAAAACTAGTTGGACTTAAATTAAAACTACTGTACTGAAAGTAATTTGTCTTGTCAGTAATATTATTGAGTGTTCAAAATTTTGTATTTATTGTTATTTGATTCCAAACGAAATTAATGTCTGTGCAAGAGGCCACTTTCAATATATTAAAATTCAGCGTGACACTGAGGCCTAGAGGACAAAAACAAAAGAAATGAATAAACATGGTCATTCAACTTCCTTCGTTTGTATCCTCTTGGTCTCGCTGCCATGCTGAATGTTAATATATCGAAAGTGGTCTACTGATAGTTAATTTTGACACATACAAAGTGACCTGAGGCATGTTAGACTGACTTTTCACTTTTAAGTGCTCATTCAGGGGCAGTGCTTACATGTATAGAAAAAATCATTAGGGAACATTAATTTTTTTAATGAGACATAATTACACATTAAGGATGGTGACTATTAAAAAGAAATGAATTTGCCCCAAATTAGAAATAATTACAGTCGAACCTCACTATTTCAAACTCTCTGGGGAAACTGGTCTTGAGTTCAACATAACAGGGAATTCGAAATAACCGAGTCCAACTGTATGAGAAAAAGATCTCAGCAAGGATTATTGTGGTTACATAATGGTCTGTTGTCAGTTCAGCAATATGCTGCTATTTTCTGGTGTTCCTAGTTTTTGTACAGGTTCGTCAAACTTGATTTGATCAAAGTAGGAAAAGGTTGCTTTCATTCTTCACACAGTTGTGCACTTGACAGCATAACTGTAACCCTAACATGCACGGCCTGTAAACCATGCCTCAAGAGATGGGCAGAGTGCATCTGCACAAGCACAAACAAAAGTAGGCACCGTCCTTAAGTCTAACTTTTTGTCCAACAAAACTATATATAAAAAACTCATTTTCAGTAACAGTATCACTGTCAGAGTTTCACTTTACTGTTAGAGCAAGCTTGGTCAGAGTGCTTATTAGGCTTTCATGCAAAAAGGGCATATACAGCATTTTGGGCCGATTTTTATTTTTTGCAGGATCGAGCTAATTTTTGGCAGACTGACTTGTTTTGACATGAAAAGCATCATTGCATAATTGTTTTGTTGATTTGCGCTTCATTTTTGAGACATAACATATGCAAAAAAACTCAGTTTTCAGAGCAGCATCTTTTGGAGCAAATCCTTCCAAGGTGAATTTTGACACAGCGCAAACTTAAACGGCTACTTTTAGCAGCTTCCACAGCACAGTTTTTTTTTTTTGAATAGATGATTTGATTTTTGAAAGAAGTAGAGAAATAGACCTGAAAAAAAATCAACCGACCTCGTACTGAACTGGTGTCACGACAAAACAAACTCGAATCCGACCCGTTCAGCGCCTTATTCCCTTGCACTAACAAAGTAACAGTAAAAGAATTGTGTAATTATATGAATAATAAAACTAGCCACAAATACCACACTTTGGTGACTTCATCGTTTAGCAAAACAAAGGTTTCTTTTGTTTTTCGCTCAACAAAAGATCTCCAAAAGATACCCTTGGAAAACTGAGTTTTTTTGCATACGTTATTTCTCGAAAACGAAGCGCAGATCAACAAAAACAATTATGCAACGATGCTTTTCATGTCTAAACAAGTCAGTCTGCCAAAAATTAGCTTGATCCTGCAAAAAATAAAAATCGGCCCAAAATGCTATATACGCCTTTTTGAGCGAAAGCCTTCCATTCTATAAAAACTGCTGCAATAGCTTGAACTGAGTTGGACCAAGAACTAACTTCGCATTTCATTAGTCTCTATTAATCTTTACTGATATTTTGATGGTGTACATCTATTTATTTTGTTTTGTTTTGTATATTTAATCTTGTACCAAGTTTGTGATACTTATGTGTACCAATGTATTTGTCGTGCCTCTTTCCTGACTCTTACATTTTTAATTAATATAATTACGGTCACCCAACTAGTTTAGCTTTTTAGTTATTTTGGGTGTCCCACTACTGTATGTACTGTACTGTTTATTTATATATTTA
>Ga0126339_10000151_pt1 | contig 29733 bp, 16 predicted proteins | sample OrbTmetagenome_2_FD_92532 | JGI IMG/M metagenome (GOLD analysis project Ga0126339, IMG submission 92532) | Coral microbial communities from Petempiche,Puerto Morelos, Mexico - Orbicella T R C metagenome | ecosystem: Host-associated > Invertebrates > Cnidaria > Coral | place: Petempiche,Puerto...
AAAAAAAAAATTGTAATATTAAAGTTTCAATTTATCCTTAAAACAACGTTGTTAAGTTTTTTTGCTTATTTTTTCCAGGGGAAAAAGAAAATAGAATGGGGGTTTTGCACCCCCCCTCCCCCCCCCCCCTCTTCTACTACAGGCCAGGTTACCTAGCATTTGCAGGTACTTTGAGAACAAGGCTTTTGCCCAAGAACACAACACAACGACCCTGGTGGAAATAAGAGTTAAGCGTGCCAAGCGTTTAGCTATCACACTCCCATTAGAGAGAGAGGTAATCAAACTACTAAGATGACCGAGGAGGGAGAAAAACAAAAACAAAGACTTATTATAATCACCAATACCGGTATACTTGACCATCGCTAATGGAGGGGAATGGTTATGAAACCCGACAAAGTTCTTTGTTGTATGTTTTTGTTCGCTTTTTTGGCCTTGACCGCGCACAAAACACAATAGTTGTTTACTCCGTACTGAGGAACTAACCAATAGAAACGTGTTGGTTTCGTAATTCATGCATAGTGTACGAACGCAAAACAAAAGATTGTGCGCGGTCGTGGACCTTCCAACATAAATCTTGGCATCTTTGTTTGCTCCTTTGATGTTTGCCGGGCTTCATAACCAGTCCCCTCTATTAACTATGACTTGACATGTGACAACAATATTGGGACGAAGATAATAACTGACGAAATGCCCCAAAACACTTAAATGTAAAGAATTGTGAACCGAGGTTGAGTTCATACCTTGCAGTCTTCGCAATACGAAGGACTTCCCACTTCCCCAGCGCGCATACATTCCGACAGTCAGCGGCATGGTGAGCGAAGGCTCACATAGCACATCCGCGAGGGCACTGGTGTAGACTTCGTAACCCATTACTTCTTCACTACACTTCTTTCCAATAGTAAATAAACCTGTAAACAACATATAACCTCGACATATCAATCCTCCCAACTGAGTACCATACACATCGGCCAATAATTGACTGCATCCTTGAGTTAACAAGCAACACGAACCTGAAACTTTCTCCACAGGGAGAATATTGTTGTTGCAAGTTATTTTTGAGCAAATTATCTTACAATCAAAACAAAGGTGTTTAGGCCGGATTGGGACGGTTTATATTAAGAAAAGATGTTGCGTCTCAGAAAGTTAAGTACTTACAAGAACTCTTCTGAATACAATTCAATTCAATTTAGTTCTTTTATATACCACATTGGTAAAACGTTCTAAGCAACCACATGACGCACAGGAAGGTGGAGGGTGGGGGAGCGGACGGAAGTTGTATCGTAAGGATATTTTCGTCTGAGACAATGAGGGCTTACTTTAGTTAACTAAGACTAGTCTTCCTTGTTTCCTCAAGATATTATCCTGAGAGATAATTTTTCAGTTCAACAAATCAAATTCTACATTTCGTTTTCTCCTTTCGTCATAAGAACCACTTCAGGAAAGAAATACACTGCTAGAATTTAGTTTACACATACTGCGTACATTTCTTAAATGACTCAACACAAGAAATAAAACAGATTATTTTAAACTTGAAGTTAGTTCATTGTCTTCATTGCGTTACCTGCTTTACTGCCTACACCACTAATCCGACTGAAGTCTTACCAGTTCCGAAGATTTGAGTCAGTAAACTGTGTTTGTGTTGTCGATCGATGTTGTACGGAGTCTCTCCGGCTTTATTCGGACGATAAAGAAGGCGGGCGTCTTTGGGGTTCCTCAACAGAAGCTCGCAAATTCGTCGGTATCTGCCTCGTACAGCGACATGGACCGCGGTATCTCCTCGCTGGCGAGAAATAATCCCAAGTCGAAAGTGTCAAGTGTCGAGTAAAAGATATACGTTCAGGAAATGTTTTTGTTATTATAAATAAATTCTGTCTTGCGAATTCAAAGTGAAGGTCGCAAAGGTTAACACCTGGTCTGAACACTCCAATTATTAGCCGCTGCTGCTGGGCTAGTACTTGCTGTTAAGGATGCCCGCTGGGGCTAAAAAATATCAGTCTCCTTCAGCTGCAAATTCTACAAGACATGCATCGATAGCAGTAAGAAAAAAAAAAACTTACCTTATCTGCAACGGAAACACTGGCGCCCTTTTCAAGTAGGAGAGAGACGATGGCCGTGTGCTTTTTCTGTGTTGCTCGAATAAGAGGAGTTTCTCCGTCCTACGATGAAAACGTTAAGGTATAAAGGTAGGCGACGGTTAATACTGAACACATGGCATAATTTTTAGAAATTAATGTAACAATATCCGCTATTTAAACAAAAACATGTGTTACTTTAAAAAAGCCTAATTGCAGGGAACGAAAACATATTGTAACATGAGTATATAAAATTTCTCAATTTTGCAGAAACGTTATCCGGCGAAACGTATTTTCCACATAGAGAAACATTCGTTAACGCGAAGAGAAGATTTCTTTGAGATAAGTAAAGTGGGTATTACGTATACAGAAGGCCGCCATTTTGAATTCCTCCACTGGATGACGCAAACATACCTTGTTTTGAGTCTCTGTGTTGGCACCAGCATCTAACAGTTCCTTTACAATTAAAACGTGGCCTTTCTCCACTGCGTGAAACAAGGCTGTCTTCCTATCCTGCGATAAGAAAAATAAATGACGATTTATTTACGTGTACACCATTATACGAGAACAAAAGCATTGCGAACAAGGCGTCCACTTGTTTGTAGATAATATCTCAAAAAATAGGCCGTTTTAAAGCGTTGTGCAGGCCAGCGAAGTCTCAACATTGTTATTTACCATGCCCAAAACGCAGGAAGAGAGCAACTCCACTGCGGCAGCTGAATGTGTTAAACCCTTAACAAGTCTCTAAGCTGTCTTGACCGATTTCTGTTACAACTGATTGCGCGTGTAACGCGAGTTTCACACTTCAAAATCAATGCTTGCTCAAAAAGCACAAGCACGCAAACTATTGTATTATGGTGTGTTATCAATGTCTTCAGCCCTCTATCAGTCAAACACTGTCACAACAATCCCTGATTATCAGATATTTCAATTAAAAATCCTTGCTCTCTCTCATTGTCTAAATAGGTTTCCATTTCGCGACAACGTCAATGTTTGGAAATGATATTACAGAAGCTTGGTTTTAATAACAGGCCTCACCAATGATTTGCGAGGAAGAGGTCGCTTCGTGGTCGTCTTAACAATCACAGCGAGCGGTATGTGAATACTTAAGATAAAAAACGCCATCTTGACATCGCACTAACCAAAACACATGCTCGTGCTTGCGAGCGTTCGGGCAGATAAAGTAACAGACAGAGTTGTCGAAAGTTTGCCGACAGCAAAATTTATCAACTTACTAAAATCAAACCACCTGTAGCTTATGTCAAAACAAAACTAAACAGAAAATTACTGACGACGAAAGTGAATATACTCGTCCCTGAACGCCCCTTTTATTGTCAAATGATTGATTAGACGGTAAAAACAAATGAAGCCTTCAAACTCACACAAGATTGATCCTACTTGTTAGCTAAAGCTTTCCACGAATAAGCAATTTTTCCCTACTGAAAGCAATTATTCCGAACTTAAAAGTCACGCAGCTTTTAAGTATTTTTCTAGCTTCGATGGAGAATAGATGGGAGTTCAAAACGTCAGTTTTAATTATTACCTAGTGAGTGACTGTGACATAAATCAACATCGCTATGCCAACATTCTTTTTCGCCGTCACGACATTTCTACTTCAGACAGTATCGAAATTGTTCGGCTACATGAATATACGAAGAATTTGGCTTTACTTGAAGAATCCGTTCTAATCAAATTTGTTACAATCATGGAGGTGTAAAGTTGGCATTGTTCACTGCTGTTTCGACGCCATGTTGGCCAAAGAGAGATTCATATACCGGGCAGCATAATTTCACGCACCCCAGCGTACTTTAAGGTAAGACTAAAATCGACTCAACATGAAATGAAGACGAATAGACATGACTCAAGAACCTAGAAATTCTTCAGGAATAGCTTCAAGGAGCTTTAGCACTGGCTGTCTTACTCCAAATTTTAACAAACTGGTAAATGTTAAATCCTGTGTTAAAACTTCGATTGGCTTTCTCTTTCACGGACATCGTTTCAAAATGGATTTCAACCCGAAAAGGAACATCAAAAGCTATGTAGTAAACATTGACACAAAGTTCTTTCAACTGTTTCCTCGACAGATGTGAAATCTGTAGCCGTAAGCGACGAACGAGAACACACTATCTCTCCCCCCGGAGACATGCAAAAATATTTTAAAAGCATACATGGCAACCGCAGACTGACCTTTACAGGCTTTTGCGTCGGAAAGCGATACTGGAAAGCGACCGACATGAAACAATCGTCAACGAAATAGCATTAGCTCCTGAGTCACAGCAAGCCGCAGCAGCTTAACACGAATTGAGCGTTTAATGACGATTAAACAGCACGAAACAAATTTATGGCTAAGTTAAACATTAAGCAAACACATTCTATAGAAATCACACAATGATGTTTTCCAAATCCCCGGGAGGTTGAAATGAAATGTTTCAGTAAATAAATGTTAGTTCTGTTTCTTTCCTTTTGTTCGAAAGCGAAGATGCCGGCAACAAAATCGGCATAATCTGTATTGGCTAAACCGACTTCAATGCAGCGAAGGATTTAAGAAGAAATGCCACAGCATTTGTATCAGAATGGCTTAACGTGTACTGAGAGAACTTACCACATCGGCAGCTTCTACATCTGCATATTTGCTTAGTAAAGTCCTCACCACTTCTAAATGGCCGTCCCTGGCTGCTGAAATAAGGACTGTCTCGCCTTCCTGAAAAGGAAATAACAACTCGTACATAACTAAAACAATAGCCTATCAAGAAGCAGAATTTATATACTTCGAGTTTTCTGGTTCCAGTTCATTTCATCTCTCACTAATTTCAATTCATTCATTCAGTTAAAAGGATTATTCATTTCTTTAAATAGAAATATTCAAATTCAATTTGAACAACTAAAAGATCACATTTTCTCTGTTCTTGAGAGAGAGCACGTACAGCACGTACGCCAAACTAACTGTAAGACAGGTCCACCTGTTTAAAGTAATTTTTACGGTGAAAACATGGCTGAAACGTGAAATGGTTTTAACAAACTCACCATAAGACGAGAGATAAGTTTAGAATTTCGTATTTTCGTGCGGAAAATCGCACAAAATTACTTAAGTCGTCAACAGAAAGCTACAGAAATAAAACATTTAAGTCTGTTAGCGAAGAGTTGAGTCTCCACGTAACCAAATGTCTTTTCTGATTCTTATCAGTCGAGCTTTCCATCACCTTTGCAAAATTCGCCAGCTGCCTTTCGATAGAAACCCTTTCCTTCAATTTAGCGCTTTAAAAACTGTCCATTCCTTGAAATTCAAATTGTAAACGTGAACAGGAACAAGTGAATTTTGTAGCAGACACAATTTCATCACGGCACATTGACCTGTGAATTCAAGGCATCGTTACGGTTCAAGGATTCTTTTGAACAATTGAAACACGGGGTGGACATCTGGCACGCGATAAAATCAGTCCAATATTTGCTGCAACATTAATAAACAAAAGCTAACGAATTCACCAAATGCAAATGATGAACAAAGGAAGTTTGGAACGATCAAATAAAAGAAAATTGTAAAAACTTCAGATTTCAAACCAGTCCTGTTTTGCAAATGCCAGCGACCTCCCAAAAAGGAGCTGCATAAAATATGCTCGTGGTGACCTCTGGTGACAAGTTTTTAGCATTCTTTTTAGTTTTGTTAGATAACCAATGCTCTTTCCTTGTCAACTTTCGTACAAGGCGAGCGTCTTTGCTTCTACTCGGGTCTGAGACTAACAGAGCCTTAGACAAAGCCAGCGTTTTTCAACACAAGCGTTGCTAAGCAACGATGTATCCAAGGCGACAAAATCTCGGATATTGTTCTAGAGGAACTTTAAACTAAACTGGCTAAAGAGAAAAGACAACACAACACACCACAGAGACACTAAAATGTTTCGGCTATCCTAACTCCATCTGTCTAGGGAAAACTGTTCGCAATTTCGGCAAAAGGAACAGGGAATGTCTGCCCTAATCAGCTTTTTTTTGTTCCAAACGTCATGAGTTACAGTTGATGAGCGGACAATTGATTACCGCCAACAATATTACTCAAGCTGCTCCAACATGGCTCTGTGGCACCCACCACATTTATACCACTGTGTCAGGTTGTTCAAATAAACCAGGATTAACATGAATTTTGATTTCAGTTTTATCACTTTTCAGTCAGGTTTTCTGCTAAAACGTTTACTCCTCTAGTCTTGACCTAGACTAAACCGCTTTTAGCACCGAGAAACTTCAAGGAAAAAGAGAAGTAATGCTAAGACAACAACACACCTTATCTGGCAAGTTAAAGTAAGCTCCTCTTGCTAGAAGCCGTTGTACAATCTCTTCATGACCATGCTTTGCAGACCATGCCAGAGCAGAATTTCCTTCCTGTTAACAGTTTAATTAAATTGTTAGTTTCAAATGAAATTCAACCAATTAGCTAATTAATTCGAACTGAATCGATGGTTGTCCAAAATTGGGAAAGAACTGGAATCCGGAATAAATTCCTCTGTCTGCAAAATTGAACTCTGGCGACCCAAGGCTTCCTTAATATTAGCCAGTAAATTCCCAAATTAGATAGCAAACAGTCTTCGGTAAATCGAAGCTAGTCAAATCAGTGATGGAAAATACAAAGCGCGCCTCTTTAGGAAAATCTCTGTTTACAATATTAGCCTCATTAGCACAAGCGTTCCAGTTTTCAATCTACGAGCGATCAATCAAAAGACGAAAGGAATTTTTAAAATCCATCCCGGTATGTTTCTGAGTAGCCTCTTTAGGCTCGTCACGCAATCTTGGGGGAGGAAGATTCCGTGACGAGCCCAAAAAAGTCTGCGTTGTAGTCTAATTTTTGGTGAGATAAAAGAAATAAATATCCTTTCTTAACTCTATACCTGATCTGTGACGTTGATGTGTGGTTCCCTTTCCAACAGACAATCCACCACTTCCGTGTAACCACCTTTAGCCGCCATTATCAACGGAGTCCAACCTCGCTATAAGAACGTACCAGAGCTTGTTAGAACCGTTTTCTGGCGTCTGTCGTAGGCTTAAAACCAAACGACGCTCAGTGCAGAACATGTCAGAGATAAGTTGACTTCTCAAACATACTTTGCTAGGCAATACTTATTTACTTTATCAATACAAGACACTTTTCTTCTGAATCTACAAATACTAACAGCAATACTGAATTTTAAACACCAAATAGACAATATTCAATTTAAACTACGATGCTAAAAAGGTGGCATGTGACTGTGAAAATTACTTTATTGTGATTGGCTGAGGGTAGGTCACCTTTTAGTTTGCACTACAGTGTAAATTAACGCGCGCGCACTTGTAGTTTTCTCAGACATGCAATAAAATGAGTAAATGCTAATCGTATGAAAGCTTGAGCAATTCAAGGATTTACACTACTCTGTAAAAATTGAAAATTTGCTCAAATGGCTCGTGCAATTTTGAGAGAATTTTCAAATAAAACTCGTTGTGTATATCCTTAATTGCACGTGCATTTATACGATTACCTATACAATTTTTTTTTTATTTGAGGCCGTGAGTACCCAATCGCTACAAAAGCGGAATTAAATAATACCATCTCTAGCAGTTTGATTGGTTACAATGAGCGCTGTTGACCATGGAACCATTCGGGAGTGCAGAGGAATTCTGGGCTACATGTAGTTAACCAATCAGAAGGCTAGGCGAAACCCTGCCGGAAATTCTTATCACTAATTGGCAAGCTCGGGGAGAACAGACTTGAGCCAAATAGCTTACATCTGATTGGCTAAGATCGCTCTGATTGGCAAGAACAAGTGGCAGAGGCTCGGACGTTTTAGGTGGAAACACATAAGCTAACAGACTTTAAGCATAAGTGACATGCGTGACAAGTTAACGCAAGACGTATTACGGTAGTCTCACTCACACTGCTTGCAGTATCAACGTTGGCGTGTTTTGCGAGAAGACTTTTACAAGTTCCTAAATGGCCTTTCCTGCAGGCCCAGACAAGGGCAGTAGTTCCATACTAAAATAAGAGAATTGAAGAAAAAAATTATTAGAACGGAAATCGTCTTTTCACTGCTCAAGCTTTTTTTTTTTTTTCACCAAGTAGACGATATTAAATTAAAGGAATGTCAGTCTCTCTTTCCTCCACTTTCCTATCTTCCTTATGGCGCTCCTTATGGCGCCTTTAGGAGTCGTGACATCAAATCGCTGAAATTTGTGCAAAGGAACGCATTTTTCATTCACCCGGTTTTCATAAATACATACACGCATACTAAGGGCTGATCTGCCCGTGGGTGATCACGCGAGAATCGCCCTCGCACTCACGCGCGTCACGTACCTTGTCTGCAGCGTCAGGGTTTGCTCCAGCTTCTAATAAATGATCAACCACTTCAGTGTGTCCGCGGCCTGATGCCCATATAAGGGCTGTCATACCATGCTGTGGAAATAACAACGGGATTTTGGCTACGTTAAATCGTCACGTGATCGCTTCAAGCGACCTCTGATCTGAAAAAAAAATTGAAAGCGCGCCAAAAAAAAAAAAAAAACCAGTTTTCGTGACCCTGGCCTGTTGTGCCACTCGATTCATCAGTCCATCAGCTAAATTCCGAATGTTTCAAGATGTACCCACGTCAAAGCTAACAATTTCCTAGGATTGTTTAATATGTCATCAGTTATCTTCAGAAAAGGTTAGTTATTAGTATTTTAGTCACTCCTTCTTTGTGTGTAGACGTGTTGTGACTACGTTAAATCTTTCAACAATAGAATTCTTTGCTGGTCATCTATACGCTATTCAGTTACAAATGCCGTTGAATTTTCGTTCCAGTTTGATGTGGACTTAGATTTGTTGCTCTAACATTTTCTTACTGAAAAAAGGATGTATTCATAGATTTTCCATCTGCTATAATAATGACAATTGATGATTAAAACGTAAGTAGTGAAAAACAAACTGTAAAATCGTGTCACGCGTCGAATTTACGCGAAGAATGCGATGTCTAAATGCGTTATGCGTTGGGGTCGTCACAGCTCGTAGGCCAGAATAGTTCACATAACGAATCAAGTGTCTATAAAACTTCAATCTTGTTCTAAATGTTTTTTTTTTGCACTAATTCCAATATCACTCAGGCCTAAGCCCGGCTAGAAGATGACAATTTCAAATTCAACAAGAGCGTGCAAATTCTTCACACTGGGGATAAACAGAGAATTCCAGCAGATTGCCTTACACTCGTTTTAGGAATATGGGGTCGAATATCACTCAATCAATTACAGTTTTAAAATCAGTTCAGTGACCTGCAAATTCCCATACCCAATGAAAAATAGCAGAAACCTCTTTAGATTTTCAAACTGAGAGGCTCTCAGACAGCAAACATGTCAGGGAACAAGCGACAATTAAAACTAAAAGGAGTTAACTTTCGACGTAATTTTTATCCCAACCACAGGGTACCCACGCTTACGAAATGAATGATCAATTATGAAATTGATAATTGGGAAAACTCACAACTTCCTTCTAAAAGAATAGACCGTTTTCGATATATCAAATTCAGCTTGGCAGTGAGGCTTAGAGAACACAAACAAAGGAAATTGCATGACCATGTTTTTTCATTTCTTTTGTTTGTGTCGTCTAGGCCTCACCATCAAGCTGAATTTCAATATATCGAAAGCGGCGTATTCCAGCGCTACTGTTATTTGAACTTCATTGTATTATTATTGGAAATCCGAACTTTTAAACATGTTCATAGCCCTTTACAAAACGGTCTTTTAATGCGTAGCATTTTCCGAGGCTTGTGGTATAGTCTCGCAAGGCAACCAAAGCGCGCGCTGACCGCAAGTTCCTCAGACAAGAATAACGATAGCCGTGCGAGTTGTGCGGTTAGGAAACGTTTCTTAACTGTTGTTGATGTGGTCACTGAGAATTTCAAGTGAATTTTCAAACCAGGTAAAAAGAGCTTGAAGATTTTAAGAATCGAAAAGAAAAACATGCCACTATAAACAAAGCGAAATCACACGATAAAGACACGACTTCGCGTGGTGGGCAAAAATCAAGATAGAACTATACCACGTCGAAAATCACTTAAGATAATAAATATAAAAATAAAGATTACATGTTTTTTTTTTTTTTTGGACGGAAGAACTTACATGTAAAAGAAAAAAATCAATCTTTGTTCAACAAAATTTAATCATCTCTCATAAGACATCAAATCCTAGGAAATATTTATCACTATACAAAATTGAACCTTATCAAATACTAATGGAAGGATGGTTTAGCGAACAAAACTTATTTTTATTATATTTGGGGGATTATAATTTCTTCTACAGACTTCTGGCTTTGTTTATAGAAATGTGTGTACCGCAAGCCGACATGTGTTCCACAAAGAATCGGTATATATGCGATATTAAAAAAAACCTGGAATCGAAACATTTTTTTAAATCTGGAACATTTGAACTAAGATTGACACACCACTACTAAGCACATCCTAATTTCTTATTATTTGCGTTTAGAAAAGCAGACGCAATAAAGACAAAACAGGCCACATATTGTATCAAAAACCGCACATAAATTAAACATCTCCATGGTTAAAGCTATATATCATTGCATAAAACAAATAAACATTTCCGATTTTACGTGAACGAAACATTTCCATTTCGAATAGAGCTACACAACTAAACTATTTCATGCTCAAACGTTCCCTTTTTGCAGATTTCTACTTCTTTTTAATTTTTGCGCCACTTAGACTTAGACCAAACTGTCGTAAAAAGGGTCTTTCTAAATGCGTCGTAGTATTTGCCGAAAATTTTGTAATCTTGCTTAAAATAAATCCACGACAAAATAAATGACACAAAACTAATCAGACGAGCTTTAAATTTCAAACTATTAAGGGAGCAAGTATGATTGAAACGCAACATGGCTGCAGAAACGAATCAACTCTTTACAAAACATAAAAGACATGAAGAGCCATTATGAATGAATGAACAAATAGATAAACTGAACGACTTCTCTTGATAATGCGATTCAAGTGAAGTCTTTGTGTACTGTCTTGGCTAAACAATTCCTTCTGAAAACCATGTAATGCTGGAGAAGAAATGAACGATATATCCTTCTTGATGAATTTTCGTGCATCGTTGCGAAAATTTGAAAAAAAAAAAAAGCGTATTCATATTGCATTTCATTATTTATGGCATATTTCATGGTTCAAAATCTCTATTGCGGCCCACATTAAACGTAATTTCTAGGGAACGAATTGTACTTGAAAAGAAATTACTTCTCTTTGTGCAATTTAGTTTTATGCACAAAGATCAATCTCTTATAAACCCAAGCTAGTACTTTTCAAGATGGAACAATGCGCTAATGAAACTTCGTTCCTGGTGTTCAAGTCGTTAAATTCGCCTACAACACCATCGCAAGAGCCATGCGTTAATTCTCATATGTGCCTGGAGATGTCAGATACACACCAACTTATCACCTCGTTGTAACAACTCACTGCAATAACATAACTTCAGGTGCGAGACCACTTACGTTTGGACGGAATCATATCGGGAATGAACCTCTGGTTGTTGACGAGAGAATACCACCGAGAAACAATATTCTGATGTATATAATTAGAACTAACGAGCCACACAAAATAAAAAGAACTCTATTTGCTCCCAGTTCGATCTCAACTGAAGCTAGTTCACCTGCCGTGCGAATCGCTAATGACTTTTTAAATATATGCAAAATCGAACGCCACTTAAGATAAGCAACGAATCGCCACCACAAAAACTGCACACAACGTATGTCCGTCGAATGGCGGTCTCCACTGCGGTTCCACGCAACCAGGCATCGAAAAATAAACGTTTACAGTGAAACTGAGCTCGCAATATTCTGCAAAGTGAGGTGGGTTTATCACCGATATCAAAAAGACGATTTTATCATGGGCCGTCGCAAAGCGGATTAAAATAAAGGATCTCACAAGTCCATGATAAAATACGACCATTTGTCTGCTTGCTTTACAAATGTTCAATTCTTTAATCAAATTTAAAAAAATCTTACCGTTAAGATTTGTGAGGGTTTCCGTCGATTTCTGACGCTTGCGAAGTTCGCTCCGTTTCAGAGCCCAGTACATAATTGCCAACCGAATCATAGAATTCTGAAGACATTAAATTACTATTGACGTACTTCGCCAGTCGAAGTTTTTACAATTAGCATGCAATTAAACCAAAGATGGTGAAATATTAATATGGAAACACAGCAGCTTAGCTCAAACAAAAATGTAATCCCATTTTACCGAAACGCCACAAAAAAGTGAGCTACCTCTAATTACGGTATACGGCCGCCGCGACAAAAACTAGCCATCAGGCAACGACATACATTCGAAAGAATGTTATCTTTCAATTGGCTTCAAAGATCAATTGTTAAAAAAAGGCGATTTTGTCATTGATTTGAAGTCGAGATATGCTGATTGCAGACTTGATGAATTTAAAAGAAACACTGAAGTGAAAAAAGGAAAAAAAACACAAGCCTCTATCCTGGTGAGTCAACAGTATCACTTTACAAAGTTCTGTTTTTCTTAGCGCTGATCATTATTTATAATTTACAAGACATGAACACAAGTTTGGGCATGCTGCTCAAACGAAACATACACGGCAATGTGAGAGTAAGTATTAAGAATTTCTTAGTATTGTTTGTCGAAAATCCTCGGTTTTACTAGAGAATCAAAAAATTTCAACTTAAATTCGATTTCCCTTTGGTTTTAAATAAATAAGCGCAAGTGGATTTTTTTTCACAAATGGTTACCACCTCGAGTTATTCTTCTCGGGAAGCTAATTGAATATTGTAAGATGACAATTAATAATTGACTAAGTTAAGTCGTTAGCTAAACTTACCGTGCCTCCTGACTAGGAAACTCAGAATTCTTTCATGTGTCAATTTGTAAAACCAACTTAAAGGTTCGCAGTGGCTTGAGACAAAAAGCCAAAAAGGAAATATGAAAGAGTGCTTAAATGTTGTGAAGAAACTCGTCAGACAAATGATGAAGTGGCCATCCTCGACACGTCTGACAGATCTTTACAGCATTTGTAGCACTTTTAAAAAGCTCTCTAAAACATTTCTCGCCATTTTCTACCATTCATTTTGAGTGCTGCCCAGAAAAGGTCTACTTTGTTTCCAGTTTTTATGTTATTAGTTATTTTTCTGGGTCACGGGACAATAATAGCAGCTCTCGACCTTTACTGGGGAAGTAATGACTGAAAAACAAAACAACAGATTTCTTACTATTTCACCTAAATAAAAAAATCCATGCGCGCCGGCTTTACAATGGGTTCTTTTGGCTCTTTCCTATTGGTCCAAATGCGTTTTACAGACAAATGCTGCACGTGACTCAGTGAAAGAGGACGATGCCGCCATTTTAATAATAATAATAATAATAATAATAATAATAATATTAATAGCTGTGCGAATCTTTAATAATAATAATAATAATAATAATAATTATGAATATGTTGTGCGCAAATTCCATACGTATATGTTCAAATGCGCATTACAATCAAAATACATAAAAAATGAACGTTACACGCTAAAAGTGAAAATTACAGCTTAAAAACTAAAATTCTAAAAAACTAAGTTATAGGTGAAAAATTACAAGCGTTTTGAGAAAAATATTTTATCCAATGTTAGTTTCCCAAGTATTAAAAGCCATGTACTATCAAACAATCGCACAAGGACAAAAGCCATTGAAACAGCTAGATAAGATTAACTCAAGCTTGTCGTGAGTTTTCTCAGTTCGACTTAGCTTTCATCGAATTAACGCATCAACAATGTGAACAAACAGGACACCACTAATTGTACTGTAAGTTTCTAAGGCCATCCTTTTTTTTCCGTTTATTGTCGAATGCGTTTTCTAATTTTGGGTCGGTCGGTCGGAAAAGAGAAAAACAAAAACAAAAATAAAATTGGAAAAGGAGTCTGGGGTTAGGAAGCCCGGTACCTCTGCATAATATCCGTGGAGCCTGGAAACAACAAGGTGTGGTTACAAAGTCAACATCGCACCAATGGAGGAAGGAAAAAGTCGACGTCGTTGTTAAAATCAAACGAGAACAGGGAAAAACTAAAAATCTGTAAGGTAAAAAATTGCTTATGTTTCAGATTAAAGTGACAATTATTTGAAATAATGTGTCATTGCCGTCATTGCCTTCTGTGTAACTTTTTTTTTTTTTTGAAAACGCGAAAATCTGGGTCGGTCGGACGACGCTAACCAGAGAAAAAAAGGGGGATGGCCTAACTGTAACATAGGAGCCAAAAACATTTAATGAGACTGAACGTATAATCTGACTTAAACGTTAGCAAGGTGGCCTTAGTAATAATTGCAGGGAATCATGAGCGAAATATTAGAAAACATGAGCCTGTATGTTTTCTACATTTGTCAAGTGTTTTTCATATGTCTTCAGCTTTTTAACATGCTTTAAAATTATCTGAGACAACAGTAACTAAATGTGTGCAACACAATAAAATTATGATTTGATAAACTTGTATTTTGATGGTGCAAGAAACTACACGCATGTAAAAATCATGGGATACAAAGGCATGCCATAAAAAGATGGTACGACATGGTGAATTTATATTTAGCAAGATTGCAAGGGCAGCTCAAAACACACATAGATGGCTAGATACCCAACAAAACAATTTAGAATGGCTTGATTTTGTAGAATAGTACTCAGAAATTAGCAGGAAATCATTAATATGGATAACTAATGGCTGCAAGGATGGAGAATCAAGGAATATTTCCCACATTCACTGACAGTTTATTTTTGCAAAACAACACTCGTATGAACTTACTTGTCCTCTCTCGTTAGGGTCCGCACCATAATCCAGCAACTCTCTAACAATGTCTTCATGTCCCTTGTATGACGCCCACACCAGAGGAGACCAGCCCCCCTACAATTATTGGTGATGTCCAGTTAGCCACAGGAGGATATTATCAGGTTTGCTTAGTTTTCTATTGTTATTACAAACAAAATTTTAATTTTGCATGCAGGACAATAATTATTATGATATATAAATAAGTAAGGACATTATACCACAGTAGTGAAAGTTTTCTATCCGTTACATAAAGCAAATTGCAAAAATTTATCCAAAAACCGAATAACTGCCTGAGAATTGAAAAATTTCAGTTTAATGAGGTCAACAATTTTTGAGGGTCATAAACAAATGACTTAAAATTAATTAATGGTCAGGAATAATGATTCTGTCACCCAAACCTGGCACCGTATGATTATGAATTTGACTTTACACATGATGATTCATAATGTTATTATTTAAACATACCAATTGAAATAATTACATTTAATCTTTTAAAATATTTAATCCACATTTACCAAGTCTGGCAACTGAACTTTAGCACCACATTCAAGAAGCTCTTTTACAACCTCAATATGCCCCTCCTTACAAGCTGCAATAAGCGCTGTCCAGCCATCCTTAAAATATCAAAGTAATAAATTACTAACCATAGTTACAGAGTTATAAATAACTACCCTAGTTCTACTGAAAACAATCATTTAATAATCTGTAATTTATAAAGGGTTCAGAAATTTCTTTTTAATTACTATGGTGACCTCACCTCATCCTGCACATTGACTTGGACATTCCTTTTCAACAGTTCATGAACAATTTCCACATTCCCTTTTTCTGCTGCAATAATCAAAGGGGTCTGGCCATTCTGACAGAGACAAAAATTTCATCAGAAACATATTACCATGTGTTAACAAGTAAATTATAGGTAGCTGTTTTGGCTAAAAGTGGTTAATATTTAAATAACAATATTATGTAGTAATTATATGTACAATGCAGTAATATCTATTTCATTTTTAATATTCTACGCAACTTTAAAACTGACATAAAAGCAAATTTATATCTTGAAGATGATGTATTTTAGAATATTGTTTAGAAGTCTTAGTGAGGGTGCTGAATGGTCCTTTAAAAACCATGAATCTCACAAAATTTTTGTTGAATTTCATGGGTCTCTGTCTCATTTTTTAGCAGTTATACGTTGCGTCTGGCAGTCTCTATTATTTTACAAAGCTGTTTTGCAGTCTCGATTTTTTTGCAAAGCTAAGAATGTCTTGAAATACCGATTTGCTTGGTCATTTTTTTTTTACACTTTTTTTTTAAATGATGTGATCTGCGTGTCTTACAATCTGAACCTCTCAAGTCTCCATTTAAAACACCTTGAAGTCTCAATCTCACAATAATTGAAGCACAGTCATTTGAAATAGCTCAGTCTCTCAGAAAAAAAAATCTTGTTTCATCCTCTCACAAAGTCCCTACAATTACCATTATTTGCCACCCCTTTTATTCTCTAACCTGGTCTCTTTGTTCCAAGTCAACACCTCCACTATCCAACAGATTCAAGACATGAGTACAACTTCCATCCCTGACTGCATTGAGAAATCCTCCATCATTTACTGTCATTTCCTGCAAAATGAACCACAGCAGTTTGTTACAATGAGTGAATGGGCAGACCTTTTGAAGAAAGTGAAACAGCTATGTGTGTTAAGTGGCATTCGCAACTAGCCCGCATTGGGGGAGAGGGGTAGGCAGAGCGATTTTGCCTACAACGTAGGCTTTTTGTAATCTACACTTAATGCGTGCCCATGATCTTAAATGGTAAGCTGGCAATGTAGTATAATGTAAACGTGTGTTAGCAACCAGACCACATCCCTAAATTGTCATACTACAAGAGAACAGTCAAGAGGATAACTACCTGGGCAGCATGCAAGCTTATAAGAATGAATGCTTCTTATTTGACACTTAATGTTGGGTGGATCCTCCACAACATACATGTACACGTCTTAGGACCCAAGCCTTCAGCTGTCAGTTTAGCCCAACACATACAATAAATTTTACGACACATACGATTTACATTTTAATCACTATTATTTTCAGCAACCAAGTATGTAGTTAGTCATGAATGCCTCCATCTGAACATTTCAACGATTATGCAATATTATCTTCATCATGAAAACAAATAAAATACCCAAAAATATCATAAACAGCTTTGAACATATTGAATATAATTTTTCACTATAACATTTCAAATATAATATTTCAAATACATATAGAATACACTTTTCACAGAAATGATCCAGAGATCTTTCAAAGATTCCAGAATATTGACTTAGAGAGTTTTTCTTTGCGATTGCATGTTCGAGTTAGGATCTTCTAGAATTTATGATTATCATAAGAACACGAATCTTTCTTGCATGAGGATCTTCCAAAGTTTTCCAAAATATTAAATGTTTTAAGGCCCATTGATATCCTTCAGTTCTGAAAAATAGGAAGATTTCAAACACAAAACAATTTAGACCAAGACAAATGCTTGTGCATGTATCCTTAAGAAATAGAAAACATGTACCATGTTTCTATCAAGTTATAGGGACATGAGTAGAAGTTTGGGAGAACGAGAAATGCTGAAGATGTACACGAGCTACAGGCGAGTGTTTCCACAGCTTTTTCGAGTTCTCCCAAACTTTCATGAGTGTTTCTATAACTCAATAGAAACACGGAGAACATGTTTTCTATTTCTTTTAGAAAACACCGCGACAAAAAAGGGAAACAACTTGTTTACTTTGATCATCAAAATGTAACTTCTCTTTGCTCACGTCATCATTACGTCAACAGCTCGCGCTAGTTCTGCATTTCCATCAAGTTATAGAAACAGGATTTTTAACCAATCAGCGTGTGTATTTTCTTAGGGCTATTTTCTAAAATTAAATACTGTGATATATGTGATATATAATCAAGATACAATTTCAATGCTTCGTAACATACAAATTGTTCTAGTCAACTACTGTGTGAAGGGTAACATAATAGCAATAGAGAATCAAAATCACGATATGATATCAAAGCTATAAACACAATTAAAAACAAATAAATTATTTCAAGATGGAATACATGCAAATAAAGTAATTTTCTGCTGGCAGTAGCTTTCAGTTCAATGAGATACAAGCTTTCTGCTACAATTGAATGTTAATAATTCACAATTTAAACTGATCACATGAGCATACGCACAAAACATATAGAACTTTAATTTTCTTGCTAGCTAGCTTTGTTTGTGAAAACTTAAATCTCATACCAAATGAAACTAAACCTATCTTAATGGTAGAAACAAAGGCTTTAAGTAAGAAATGATACAGCTAAATTCACAAAATATTAATATTATAACTTCTTTTTTTAAAAATTCAAAATTTAAATTGAAACAAAATTGAAGTTTTATGTTTAATTTTTTAAAAGCTTTACTTAATGCAGAAGTGCCACCTAGAGCATGAGCCTTTCCAGTGTTGACACTTTTAAAGTGCTAGTCATGTAACCCCAGCTTGATGATTTAAAGTAAAATACAGAGACAATGAATTTAAACATTATTAGTTATTGTGTAAAGTACATGTAAATACTGTAAAACGAATTTCAATAGAATCGAAGAAACAATGGGTTTCAAAATAACAGATAAGAATCAATCAGCTCCACACTTTCCGATTGGCTATGAAAAGTTTTTATATTTTATCACCAGCAGTAAATTATTTCCACACAGATAAGATATTTCTAGAAACGTGTCCTAACTACATCAAGAAAACATGGTCAGGAAATCAACTGTTTTCAAAATATGAATCTAATTAAAGAAGCAAACTTGTTAAAATAGGAACAGAACAGAGCAGAAACGTCTTATTTGTTTAATTTCATACGTCACTGAATCATAAGTGCAAAGTAAGTTTTAGATCACTAACACGGACAATGTGAATTGTATACAACATATCACGTGTAAGGGCTGCTTCATCTCACTCAGCCAAGAATAATCTACCCAGGCAGAGCTGTCTTGAAGAGACTACATCTGTAACTGAGTAATAAACATGTATATTTGAGCATATTGTACATAGTAAAAAAGAATATTAAAAAGCAATTTGATTCAAATACATAAAGTCAAATAGCTTTCTTCCCAAAATATAAAGTTAATGTTTAATGCGGAAATTCTTACCATTTGTCTTTGTAAAAATATTTATCATTGAGCTGCCTAAACTCAACATTGTTTCCTTCTGCTTTGCTAAAAATCACTTGACAGAAAATACAGTTTGTTGTTATTGCATAAATAATAAAAAATGTCAGTCTGGAATATGTCTCTCAGCTTATGAATGCAAGAAATAAATTTCATGTACACAAATCCATTAATCAAAATTAGTGAAATATGAATTCATATCCTGCAGGTTAAAGTTAAAATTTCTAAAAGTATTCACCTGCAACTGCTATTGATAGCAGAACTATTTGGAGTTTCCTGTACCACACATTTTTCCCATAAAGTAGCCAGGATAAATTTCTGCACAAATTTGCACAAAATGTTTCACTTTGAAATGTACTTGCAATCAAGAACTTTGTTGCTGAGAAGCAATATAAAAAATTCATGACTTTCAACTTCAGATTTATATTTATCAGATTTACAGCGGATGGACAGAAGATAGTATTATCTGCAGCCTGTAGTTGTAATATTTTATGAGATTAAATACCATGCAAATTCAGTTTTTAAGGTCACAAATTATTTCAGATATTTGAGTGGTTATGACAATTGTTACAAGCATTACTGCTGAATACTATGTTAAGACAGTGTAAAATTGTCCCTTACTTCCTCAGTTACCAAGGAATTAAACAAGTTTTATGTTTGACCAATTTCCTTTTTAGAGAGTTGACTAAGAGTGCAGAGATTTTGACAATTATGGTGAAGTCTCTATTTGGCCACACCATGTGGTAGAGTCACCTCGTGACAATACTTAGTAGAATTATTTTTGTTTCTATCCACTCATGCAGAACTGAAACACCATACTTGAACTCTCAAATAACCATGTTGGAGTGAAAATTGATGGTGAAATATTCTGTATGACAGATTGAACAAAATACCAGTCATATGATCTTCCAGTGTGGGTTTAATAAGTTCCAACTTGTCAAAAGAACTCAAACGGATTTCACCCCACGGTTTTCTTCATGCCATAAATATATTAGTTTTGATGTGGATAGTGACATTGTGTATGAATAACCATGCTTGCTATCAGGCTACCATCTGTTTTCATTAAGTTGTCCACAATATGATTATATTATAAAGCCATAAACAATTTATATTAGTTTTGATTTAAATAGTGACATTGTGTAAGAAAAAAAACATGCCTGCTATCAGGGTATCATCTGTTTTCATCATTCTTTCAGTGCTAGGTTGTCCACAACATGATTATAGTATAAAGCCATAAATATAATCATTTTGATGTAAATAGTGACATTGTGTATCAAACAACATGCCTGCTATCAGGGTATCATCCGTTTTCATCATTCTTTCAGTGCTAGGTTGTCCACAACGTGATTATCATATAAAGCCATAAATATAATATTAGTTTTGATGTTTTGTTCTTAAGCTTTGGCTCTCTTTGTGATGTCAAACCCTACAGATGATCAACAGTAGAGTGAAAAGTTGAACATTAAAAAGCACAAGGAACTTGTGTTGGAACAAACAGGCCCAAGACGTCCTTTGTTTCTGTTGTAGTTCATTGAGGCCAATTTGACGTTCAACTGGTAATAAGAAAGACACCAACATAAAATAATAATTATTTTAGTCCGGGAGACTGCAGCCACTATTTTACCTACTAGCTACATGTACTTGGCCCTACAAAAAGGTTGTTAAAAGAAGCACTCCACTGATTCAACCACAATAAATGATATCACATCACATTACTTTATTGACATCACATAATTTTACATGCATGTATTGAGTTATTGAAGGTTTATTTACCCAATAAATTCAGCAAAACATATTTTATGGCAAACTAGATTCATATTTGGATTCCCAAGTTTATGGACTACCATAAAAGTAAATACTAGTTCATTAATGCTTTAAATGTGTCTTCCAACATTTAAATATAGCAATGTGGTCCAGCATAAACCATTACAAAATGTTTTGTGTGTTCGGGACATCAAATTTCAGATGATCAGGAAGTTTAATACTTGCCATTTCTAAAGTAGTTGCAGTCTGAATTCTGGTGAGTTGTGGTAAGCGTTTCTCATCTTCAGCAGGAGACTCTATCTGCTGCCTCCAAAACCACATAAGACATGCACTTCAACATCACACTGAAAATTTAGACATTATGTCTACTTATTAAATTAATATTAAGTTTAAAGCCTAGTAATGTAATAAAAAATTATCTATATAGTTAGCGTTTTTTTCTTTTCTTATACCTAAACTTACAGCTCTGTTGAATGAGAATAACATGAACTATGATCACATTTTCATTCTATTCCTAATAGTTTCATACACTTTGACTCACAACTAATTAATTCACAATTTTAATAAGTCAAAATATTAATGTACATAAATTTTAAATCTTTCCTTTCGCTTTTCTTACAAAAATTGTTGTACTCAAGGCATTATGAATTTAAACTAGCTAATATTTAAACAAACTGCTCAAAAACTCTCAGTTGTACCAATTATGTGATTCCTGAATCTATATATCCACAGTTAAGCTATGAAGATCATTGGAAATCCATAGAGTGAAGGGGTTTCAAAAACCAGAGTTTTCAGAGGAAAAAACAAAGCGAAACTAGAGTTTATCCAAAGTGTGGCCCGGGTACAAACCAAACTAGCATTTCATAGGACATACATGTGTACACATGCCACATAAGCATAATTGGCCATTTCCCAGTTCCCATTTGCCTCTGTGTCGAAACAAGTCTTTATGTGAAACCATTCATATAAAAATGTGCTCCACTTACAAGTGTATTCACATGCAAATCAAACTCATTTTCATATGAAATGTTTGGCATGAGGACTCATTTTGAAACAGAGGCACATGGCCATTTAAGTGTTTTCTGAATTCAATCTGAGACATTATATATACTGGGGGTAAGGGATGTGAGAGTAAGCCTGAATACAGGCACCTTCGTTGTCAAGTAGATCAATAACAAATTATTATTGTTTTTGATAAAAAAAATAATATTATGTTTAATTCATGACTTGAAATAAAGCCAGATTCAAATCTTCTTTTCAGTCTGTCCAGCAAACAGAACCTATGCATTTTATAGTCATCTATAAATATCGCCATACACTTTTGTAACATAAATTTAGAGCCATATTAAACCCATTTGCCAGTTTTTGTGGTTATTGGCTGCAGAGAAGTATTCTTTTCTCTGTTAAAAAGTAGATTCAAATGTCATATTTATAAACCAATTAAAATTAACTCTAAATTAGTAGGTTTCAGAGATGCCAACCTGTAAAGAAGTTTAAAATTCAGGAAATTGTCGATGTTGCATGAAGATAGATGTAACTCTTCTCAATGAACAAAACAATCCAGAAAAAAATTCTAGGGCATTCAAATGGAGGTGAATGAGAAATAGTAGTAAAAATATCTTCAGAAAGTTTCTGTTGAGTAAAAATTTGACATATGAATTGTTCATCTCAACATTCTGTAATTTTGGACACAAAATTAAGTGGAACAGAATTTTCAGGAACGTCAAAAAAAATTTGATTATGCTGATTTTGTCCTGTTTTTCAGAAGTTCTGCAGTCAATCAGAAAATGTTGTTCCATTCTCCACTAAAACATTTCAGAGAACTCAAACCTGAATTTTTAATATTATGGAAACTACACTTAGGAGTTCCAAAGGAACCTATCAAAATCTGGGAAAGTGGGCACATATAATCAGTGAAATTGTTCTTGCATTTTGATTAGTTCTTACTTATGATCTATTGGAGGACAGATTCATAGATGACATCATGAACATTCTTTTTTGTTTCTTTATAATTTATACAAAACAGTTAGCATAAAGCTACTAGCGTTGTATCACAAATGCCATTCTCTGATTGGCTACGCTACTCACTATCTATTCTGTGATAGATAGTGAGTAACGTAGCAGTGTACCCTTGTTAACAAAATGACGGCCACTTCTTGGCCTTTTCGAAATGTCTGTGAATCTGAGGATTTAGATATTTAGTTTTGAACAACTTGCAGATTTATACTAGATAATTTGCTCTCAATTTCTATGCATGATATTGTCGAGGGTGCAGCCTGAGTCAACTGTCACACGATAGAAATCTCGAGCTCAGAATCCAATTGTTTAGTAGATTCCATGTTGCAGTGTGTCTGCTCAGTAATAGTGAACTTCAGTGACACACTTGGCTATTGCCTCATGTGCCACCTTTTTGTTTTTACCACATTTTGACATCATCTATGACCATCTATGATCTATCACTGAACAGACACACAGCAAAGTGGAATCTATTAGTTGATTTTACCATATAAACCATCATATTTTCATAACAAGATTTAAGTTTGGAAAGCTTTCTGCTGACAAAAAAAAAAAAAACAGGAAAAACAAATAGTCAAAATAAAGTAAAAATAAACGTTTTGAAAGCACAAAACGTTGAATGCTTATAAACTGACATATATACTATATACAGGTACAAGGGCGACAATTTTATTCATATCTGTACCAAATCTAGCATTACAAATAACACTTCTTGACGTAAATTCTTTCATTATTTCTAGATCTTTCTAGTTAAAGAGTTCTTTAGATTTTTTAGCCAAAAAAAGACCTCTATAATCAATGAGACTTATGCAAAATTGGTCAATGTCTTGCCTATGTACTAAACTTTAATTTCCAACTTTCCAATCAAAAACGTAACATTGTCAGCAGAAAATATGTTACATAAATAAGTTTTACGTGGAGCTAAGAAGGGCATGATAACAGAATTTCAATGTCGTACGACCCCCAGCAAGATAGAATGATAGTGCATTGAGAACTTATATTGTTTACGTGACTTTCCCAGGGGTTCAGGGCAGCTTGTGATCAAACAATCTTTTGTTTTGTAGGATAAAACATTATACATCCGTGGGCGAAAGAACGCAATATCTGCATGATAGTAGAGAAAATTGAAATAAAACACTGGGTTTAAACCTGTGTGGTGCAATAAAGTGGAACTTATAAATAAAACGGTTACACGCGCGAGAAAATAATGTATTGTTTTCTCCTTGGTAAAACAACAGAGAGAAAGTATTTCTCGTGCAAGCTCTTGAGCTAGGTCAATTCTGAGAAGGATATATCACTTTCTGAAGTATATCCAAGCCTCACTGTTTACTTGGTGAAGACACAAAGACAAAAGAATAATAGAAAATGAATTTCGCATGGAATGTGTGTGTATAGTTTATACAAATCTGTCACACGCTCGAATGAGACGTTGGAATAATACGTACCCCTCGAACTTCAAATCCGTTTGTTTACGTTTTGCAACTAAAACATGAGATTTGCAATCGCTTACTATGGGCGGCAAGCAAGAGTTATGCCAAGAGAGATAAGAACTAATTTATTATACAGTATTTTTTTTTTAAGATGTAACACTTGCCGATTTTGTTCAACGGCGGTGGCTTTTTTACAAGCACGTACATTTCGACGAATGTAAACATCTCGTCGAATATTCATATCGTTAATAAAAGCCGCGACTGCCAACAAGTTGATCAAGAGCTGGTTAGTGCACGTATTTTTCTACGAACCTCTAGACAAAATAAATAATAAAAAAAGCCTTGACGACAGCGTCTTTCGACTGCTAAAATCGTTTCGACAACGAAAATCGTTTCAACACCAATAGCTTAAATCAAAACGCGACACGGGACGTATCATAGGTTAATGTCAAAGTCTCTTCATTTGATTCTCCTTTTAAAAAATTATCATTTTTTCCGTATATTTAAGATAAGAATATCTAATTCTCGCAACAAAAAATCGATTTACATCGGGCCATTTCGATTTTGTTTCTCGACAACATTTAACCATAGTTAGTCTCCTCTACTAACTATGATTTAACACTGGGCGCGCTAGAAACGAATCGAGAAGTTCCCTTACCGTGGAGCTGGTTAAATCATATTTAATTCTGTATGGTGAACAAAAACTTAAGTGTCATTATCAGCTCTTCGTGCAAACACGTTGAACAATTCACCGAACGCTGCTGTTCCAGACGGAACTGTAAACACGGCGCAATTACTAGTGTGCTAAAAGCGGTGTCGAATTACATCACTTGTTGGAAAAAGTATCACCTCAGCAAAGTAAGGTTGTGATCGGTTTTGTGAATTTATCCTTTTCTTTCCGAAACATTTGCCACATTTCCGGTAGTACAGCGCGAGCAGGAGTTCTCGAGAAATCCACTCGACATATATCAACAAGACGTTTATATGAAGAAATTTGGTAAACATAGACCTTGTACGAATGGTTAGTCGACCATCAAAGTGAACCATGCTCCCTAAATAGTGCCTGCGGAGGTCGTTTTGGTGTTGCTTTCCAAAATACGGAGCGTTTTCCAATCAAACCTCACATGTTTACACGCACATTCGCTTATCTCAACATGAACGAACCCGCTATCGAGCCACAAGAAAAGCGAGTTTTTCTTCATAGAATGCGACTCTCTAAAGGGATTATCCACTCACCTTGCAGAAATCCCTGAGATCTGCGAGTTGCTGTGAGTTGAGAAAAAGATCGGTCGCTTCGATGGTGTTTATCGCCCCATGAATTAAGCGATGCGAATATTTAGTAACTCTCAACACTGCCGGCCGCCAAGCATTTCATTTACTTCGGTGCACTGCTGGTCTATGAAGCATGCGCAAATGAAAAACTGCATGAATTATTCACCGCGGTAACATGCAGCACCAGGCGGGAAGACAAGTACGCCAGCTTTTAGTTTCTGATCACCTGTCGTTTTGGTTATTGTTTACTGACACAACTTCACGTCAGCACTGTCTTGAGAAATATATTAATTGCAACAAAGAAGTGAAAGCGACTGCCGTTCTAGCGAGTACTGTCAGAATATTTACAATATTTTATGCCGCGCGCCATTTAAGAAAAATATCAAAAACGGCGTAAGCTTTGATGCCATTTAAAATTTCCATCATTCCAGAACGTCGCAGTTCAGAATTTCATCTCGCTCTAATCTTCCAAGCTTTTAACTTAGAAATCCGACTTTTTAATTTAGTGCACGATTCAGTGCGTGGCTTTTAAGGAAGGCTAACCGCATTTTAGACCGCGCGAAGTCCTAACTAAGAAAAAAGATGGACAGGTGCTTGAAAAGTTTCCTTTGCAAAACAAACGGTTTGTGAAGAAAGCGAAAATTTGGCTTTTAAAACATCGGTTTCGCCATAAGTTGCATATACACCAGACAATAGATGGGCTTTACCTCGTTGTTTTCATGCAGCATGCTGTAAAGCCACATACAGGCATTTCTCTTTATAAGGCCCGGCAATTATCCAGCGAGAAATCGATATTCACCTTTCACTATATCATACTGACCACAAGGAGAATAAAAAGTGCTGTTATTATCCTTCACACATCATTAGCAACATAAAGGAAAATAGCGAAGCTCTTGACAAAAGAATCATTAGGCCGACATAAGGCAAAACTCAAGATGACCGAACGGAGTCCCACAGAGAAAAAGGCTTGCGTTCGGCCGGGTCTCTGCGATGAAGCCTCTTTTGAGCATCGTCTTGTCATTCGCTTTTTTAAATCCGATTTAATCCTCGATGCGGAGCGATCAAAAGAAAGTAATCAACTTTAATTTTTTTCCTGAAAATTACACGTAAATAATTCGTTTGTTTTTGGTTCAGAGGTTAATCGCTTGCTTTTAATTTATTTCTCTATCACTAAATTAAGGCGAAACGCGTGTCCTACTGTTTACCTCTCACAGCGCTGGCGAGGAAGGACCTGTCTAGCTTGCAAGCAAACCTTGCTCGCGGGCTCGCGGATGTTTAAGCGGGCCCAAAAACTAAGCCTGCTCAAAAGGCAGAAAGAACGCATATCAGATACAAGCTGTTGTCTGTACACGTTTCCATTGAAAATTTGACAGCAGTTGATCGACTCGGTGGAGCGTTGTTTGAAAATTAACAAGAAAGCGGTATTTAAAATCAACTTATCCATAGTTTTCACAATCTTTAAAAACAAATTCGTTTCATTTAAAAATAAGCTCAGAAACGTTTTTCTACCTTAGCAAGGAAAAACCCAAATATCATCAAATTACTACCGTAAACTTCCGAGAGTAGCGATCCCCCGAAAGTAACGTCAAAAAATTGTGGCCCGCGAAAGTAGCGAACCCACCAGAAACCCCTTCCCCTCTTCCTCTCCCCCGCCCCCTTCCCGAAAATAGACCCAGGTTCAATATTCATTTTTTTCCAATCATTATTCAGATGAAAGTTACGTATGGTAACTTGCTTTAAGGCACTCTACAACAAGGGAAGGTACATGCCATGAAGCGTTGTGAGATGTCAAGTCGTGCTTCATCAGTTAATGTTGCGCCGTGTTATAACAAATCCCGTAGAATTTTCATCACGAAGTAACGGGACCGAAATATAGGAAACTTTGATTCAAATTAATATCATTTTCAACAGGAGCTTATTTAAAAAAAAACTTTTCTTCAAATTAAAATTGGAAACTCGACCAGTGCACTGAGATATGGTTAGAGCAGACTACTAACGTAGCGGTGAGTCATGAAGTGCCGACCACTGACAACGCAGTCTAGACATGAACTGCCTTCCCATGTGACAGCAACGTAGATTTAAGACTAATTAAACTGGAACGAAAAATTGTATCTCATGTCTTAAAAACCGTATTTTTAAGAGTTTCCATCTTTTATTTCGTAAAAAGAGCTCAATCCTACCAACTTTATAAAACGTTTTTTGCTCCTCGAAAGTGACGACCCGCTGAAAGTAACGAGTCTCGAAGACTTCAAAGAGGCCACTCGTGCTAATTCCAAAAGTAACGAGGGTCGTTACTTATCCTCGCTACTTTCAGAAGTTTATGGTATTGTCATCATTGTTGTTTTACTTTGACATGGTACATCAGAAAGGAAAAATATTCTGGCACAGAGCGTTTTTAGGAGAGTCGGGACAGATTTTTGATTGGTGCACAATTTGAGTCATTCTGTAATTAAATCTCGTAAAACAATCCGGCTTTCCCTCGGGCTATGAAGTTATATATCATATAAACAGCAAGTTATGCGATACGCAGCCGTGACGAGGTCAAGTCAACGTTCAAAACTCGTATTCTGCCGTATTCGGGCAGTAATCTTACATAATCTACTAGCTTTCTTTTTTTGCAAGTTCAGACTGAACAAATTTACCAAATTAGACAGTATTAAATTTATCCACGCACGATTACGAGTACACTTTGGTTTCTGGCTTAAACTGCTGCGGTTTAAACGAAATCAGTGAAAGAATATTAATTTAATTATGCGAAAAGATGTGAAAAGCTAGGAAAAGAAAGTGTTCTTATTTGTAAAAATGGGCCACGAAGTTATACGGACGCTTCATGCAGTATTTAAACAAGCCTTGACAAGAAAGTAAATACAGATGATCTTTTCCCAGTGCAGTAACTTTTGTTTTGACTCGAGCCGGAAAAAGTAATTTTTCGTTTAGCATGCGTATTTATGACCTTCATCTTTCTGTGGGCGTCAGAAGTTATGCGTCATCATGTCCCATGCGTCATAACGTATGGGACATGACAAACTTTAATTGGGCGATTTCTAGGACGATTTTCAGGAGCGGCAGAAAATAAATTGACTCATGGCCTTGCAATATTACTTTGTAATAATACAAAGCGGTGGCTGTAATGCTTGTTTTGGGAGCAGAATAGACAGATCGAAGCTATTAGAGATAAAGCAATATCACACTGCTCACCTCGGTAACCTTGCTCAAATATCCCGCTCTTTGTACTGAAAGTGGCTTGTTTCTTGAAGTCATGCCACGTCTAAAAAAATGGGAGAACTGATTGCATGCGAAGACAAGATCCAAACCTGCCGAGAGCAACATTCACTGCCTAAGACGAAACTGTCTGGCACCTCCTAACGAGTATTATAATAACAGAGAGTCTCGTGAGAGCTGACTGACCGATTGAATGACAAGGGGAGGGGTGAGTTTCCGCTTTCATACGACCCAACCCGAAAACGATGGTTACCTACAGCTATCGACTGCTGAGGTATTTGCAGTTACGGCTTGTTTGTTATTGTTCCCTTCCAACCAATTCCTCATTTCATTCATCGCGTAGTTTCTTTCACATAGACTTGTGCACATGACCATCTCTTGCTGACAAGTTTTTGACACTTTCTATGTAGTTTTAGAAAATAGCCCAAAGAAAATACGCGCGCTAATTGGTTTAGAATCGATAAAACGATGGCGCGAGCAAAGAGAATTTACATTTTGATTATCAAGCAAATAAAGCATTCATTCATTCATCCATTCATTCATTCATGATCAAAGTAAACAAGTTGTTTTCTTTTATTCGTCGTGGTGTTTTCTTAAAGAATCTGCAATAATTAAGAAATAGAAGACATGTTCTTCGTGTTGTATCGAGTTATAGAAACACTCGTGAACGTTTGGGAGAGCTTGATAAAGCTCTGGAAACACTCACCTGTCGGCTCGTGCTCCTACAGCATTTCTCGTTCTCCCAAACTTCCACTCGTGTTTCTATAGCTCGATAGAAACACTAAACATGTTTTCTATTTCTGCAGTCTATGTATCACTTCTGTAAATTAACCCTTGGGCGTACAGGGGTGGGTGGTGGTGGTGGGGGGGGGGGGGGGGGGGGGGGGGGTTGGAGCCCCCAAAGGGTTTTTTGGAAATTTAAGGGGGTTTTATCTTGAGATACTGAAATTTCCCTTGTTCTTTTATTAATTC
>Ga0126339_10000152_pt1 | contig 29713 bp, 18 predicted proteins | sample OrbTmetagenome_2_FD_92532 | JGI IMG/M metagenome (GOLD analysis project Ga0126339, IMG submission 92532) | Coral microbial communities from Petempiche,Puerto Morelos, Mexico - Orbicella T R C metagenome | ecosystem: Host-associated > Invertebrates > Cnidaria > Coral | place: Petempiche,Puerto...
AAAAACAATGAAAATATGATTTATTATGTTTTTTTTCTCCTCGCGTGCAAGGTGTGGTGTGTTAGGGTTGGGTTGGGGGGTGTGTGGGGGGGGGGGGGGGGGGGGGGGGGGGGGGGGGGGGGGGGGTACTTCTATGTACAAAGGATGGTGGAGCTTGTCATATCTTTTTAAGGGGTTGAAAAAGCAGTTTTGGTGCCTCTTAGGGTGCTCAGCCTCAAAATGTCCACAGTGGGAGCTTTTGCAGTACCTTTTAGGTACTCAGAGCAGAAAAAAACATTACAGTAGATATTTGACCATCAATTTTTGTGAGTGAAAGGTATTTGAAACAATAATTATCGTTACATCGCTATTGAAATTTCTGAGTATCAGAGTTGATGTGTTGTTTTAGAATTGGTACCACTCAGGAGAGAAAAAAATTTCAAGCCATGCCCACAAAGCAGGGTCTTGGTACCTCTTAGGATTTTTTTTTTTCCAAAATTTCTGACAAGCACCTCTTTTCTTGTTATATGGAATCCCCCCTGGGGAGTCCTGTTTTCCAGAGGAGCAATACTTGTTATGCATTACAAGACATAAAAACTTTATTTTATATACCTGAAAAAAAATTATGCTAACCACAGACTATACAGTATTTAAGATTAGCACAGCAGCTGTCTTGGAGAAGTAATTTTCATTTTCTTTTTCTTTGTTTTCAGAAAGGAGAAATCATTCTTGTGTGGGCATACAAAAACACTGATGACTCCCTGTCAAGGCACAATGAGAAGGGCTTTGCATCAGTGACCATGATAAGCGCCAGTGAGGCAGTCAAACTGAGAAGCTTTTACTGGAAACTTGGGGTGGCATCTCTGTCCATTGCTGTGGCTTTCTTGTTTAAGTAAATGTTACAAAGGGCACAGAACCTTTTTTTGTCATGTTCAGCTTTGCTATAAAAAAAGCTGATAAGTGAATTCTTGTTGTGTATGTGTTTTTTTGTATTATTTGTACTATAACCTTTGCAGCTAAAACTCGTCACAAGAATGACTTTTGACTGACTGGTCAATAAGGATTAAGTGAACGTAGTAAAGGGACCTTTTCATGCACTGTCCTACAGTGATAGCTAACAATGGACCTTTTTGACAATGTCACACAGTTAAAGATAGATTTAGCCATGCCTAAAAGCGTAGCTCCTGATTACAATAAGTTAACCTGGCTTGACCAATACCTAGGCAGTGGCCGCACTTAAGCAATGTTGACCATGAAAAAAGAGTTGTATGGTTTTTTATTTGTATGCATGCTTCTGTTCCTATAGTTATGGTGCTCCGCTTAGTGGTCCTTTGTGCTGCCGAAGCTTAGCTCTGAGCAACTGTCAAAACAAATCGTCAATGACGTGACATCGTCAAAAAGGAAAGGGATTACTCCAGCAAATCACTGCAGAAGTTTCACGTAAAACTATTCAACCATGCTTTCCTCAGATTCCCGCAAGGGATGTATAGCGAACTGAAAGAATTATTACCAGTATTCCATAATTTCTCACTTGAACAAACGGCCTTGGAGATTGAAAGTGTAACTTTAATTAAAAGAGCTCCCTAAAAGGGATATGATGTTGAGATTTGATTTTATAAAGTAATTAGTTAGGACAGTTCGGCTAAAAATCGCTTTTTTTTGGCTTTATTTGTTGAGTATACTTCTTTAGGAAAATGTTTTGTATTTACCACGTTTTAATAAAGCTTTTTATTGTGTTGCCCGTTCACTAAAGGCAGTTTCTTTCTTGAAGTAGAACACCGGGTCTCTCTCGGTTATGGAAGGTGAACCTGCTAAAAGCCAACGTATTAACAGCCATTTTCACGATTAACTAAAAATTCCATAAAAATGATAACAGGGCCGAATGGTAAGGAAATTTCTTGAGAGCTTTAGCGTATAATCTCTTTGATTCGTTGAAGATGTTCAGGGAAGCTTGTTTAACCAATAAGAACAAACTCCGTTTTGTTTTCTCCACCAATCATGTACGGTGCGTGGGCCCATCGTGGATCAACTTTTCGCGCCCTTTCTACGAGTGACTAGGCTGTACTCGGAGTTGACTCTCGGTCGATGGGAGCTGGCACCTAACTCGGGTGCAGAACCATTGTGTTAGCTTGCCTGCGGTGAGAAAAGGGCATGCGCCAACGTCTTACCATATTCATACCAAGTCGTACGTAATATGTCCACACTACGCTGGAGAAACTTGGAAATGTAGCTTTATTTCTACGGTTAGGCCTACCACCCACACTAACCGTCACCAAAACAGAGCTTTTCGTTTTAGTGTTGACGGACAACAGTTTTGAACACCGTGAGTTTTTTCCTCAAATACAGATCCAAAATGACCGATAAATTCTCCGGCGTAGTGTGGAAGGAAAACATTTGATGTATTTTCAGAGAGAAACCTCCATTTTCAAATTCCTCCGGCATAGTGTGGATGGTAAACAGTTGATGCGTTTTCAGAGATTTCACCTCCGTTTTCAAATTCCTCCAGCGTAGTGTGCACGGGGCCTCGGACAAAACTGGGTGAGCCAAAATACCCTATAGGGTAAAGCACTCCCGGCTCAAAGCCTCACATTCAACTCAAAATGCGTTCCAATTGCGTTCCAATTGCGTTCCAATTGCGTTCCAATTGTCATAATTTCGGCCGTGATGTAATCATGGTATTCCCCTCCCCGAGTTTTATCTGAAGAACCACTGGTCTCCGATCAAAGAAGAGGTCTTTTGCTCGGACTGGGTCAGATACCAATTTCAATTAAGGTTCCGTCCACACTACGCCGGAGGCCAGAATCAGTTTAAAACGAAGGTTTCACTCTGAAAACGCATCAAACGTTTATACTTTTTCGTCCAAACTACCCAGGAGGATTTTGAAAACGCAACAATAACCGGTCATTTTGAATTTGTGTTTGAGTAAAACTAGGGCAGGGGAATACCGTAATTATCGTGAAGTTATCGTTTACGAAAAGCTTCGTCTTCAAAATGTTTTCCGTCCAGAGTAAAACGCAAAGCCGGCGTTTTCAAATTCCTCCAGTTTGAAGAGCGTTTTCGAAAAGTTCCGTTTTCGTGAAGGATACCTGCGTATAACTTTGGGCCTATTACTTGTTGCTGTCTAGTATCTGGAGAATTTATGCGTGGTCCAGGCGATCCCAAGGGTGGAAGCTATAAGGTCTTTTTCTCTATTGTCATCGTAACTGATTGTGGAAATATGCTTAGATGAACGGTTTAGTCAGCAGAACACATTTTCGTTGTTCTCTTATGTATTAATTTGAGCCCAGAAAGGCCGTTTCCTTCTGAATAAACAAGCTAATTATTCGACTCAAACTAAAGAGAGCTAGTCAGTAGTCTACAGACCTAGTAACTCCCTCGTCAAGATCACTCAATCACTCACCATGAAATAACTGTGGTTCATTGTGACGGTTTTTTAAATCTGCTTCCTTTTTGACAAAGTTTTCTTGCCCCTGTAGGATGTTAATTCTTTTCGTTCGTTTAGCTCCCTCATCTATTGTCTTCATTTGCTTCACTGATGCAAAATCAACCAGTGACTCTGACGTCGATTCTTTTCGTTATAATTAAATGTTGAGTTTGCGCGCGCTTCGTTTTCTTCTTTGCCCGAAACTGAAATAAATGCTGAAAACGTGACAAATTGTCCAATTTCGGTCGCAGTTTCATTTGAACATTCATTTAGAATGCCTTTGGTCACAGTATACCGGTACACTGATTTTGTCCTCAATTGCATATGCTGAGTCTTCCTACAAGAAAAGCTTCAAAAAAATAAATGTATCACATTCTTACTTCTTCATCGCGCACTATTGAAAAATGTTTTCCCGTATTTTGCCGCCCACCAGGCACTTTCCTTTCCTATTTATTAACTGTGAAAATAACGCAACATTCAACAGCCACAGTGAGCCACTTCAAAGTAAAATAAAACTTGAGGAATAAAGACATACTAACTATGATAAAGACCAGCGCCTACCTGTCTGATCATGACCTACACCCCTCCTTGAAGCATCATGGCCAAAGTTTGATAGTACGTGGACAAACAAACAATCATCCGCACACCTTCCGTTTCGTTAGTTTTCGCAGTCTCATGGTCACCGAAAGTGTTTTCTCCTGAAAAACTTTCACTACTTATAAACTCTTCGCTTGAAGTGTTTGTTAATTAAACACGAACGACAGGTTCATCTTTGCATTGCTTCAGTGCAGAAAGCGCTCAACACGAAATGCGAAAGATTTTCAATTGGTAAATTGCTATGAAAACTTCCTTTGTGGCGTCATTTTTTGACGTCACTCCAGCGCAGCGGCGTGGAACCTGAGCATGAGTACTAAAACGGATTTTGCAAGCGAAAACGTGAGGTTTAAAACATTTTTAAGGTCGTTGATCTTAAAATCCTATAAATTTGAAGACGTACCATACCACGCTCTAAAATATGTTCCATATTGGTTATCGTTTACTCTATGAATGATAACCGACAGAAATTAGGGAAACAGGCCCTAATTTGGCACCTCAACATGACTTAACAAATAATAATTTTTTACGCATTTCAACTCACTCAAGATGTTATTCTAAAAATAAAACGTGACCAGAATGAAAATATCAAAGAGTAATTTTTAATAGGCGAAGAACTGAATAAAACCAGTCACTTTGTAATTTCTTAGTCACGGCTAAATTTCCAAACAGTTTTTTCCTCTTGTTGGGCCTGATGACCGGCGAGCCAGTCCAAAAATTGTACTTTGTTCCATGAAACTGCCACTATTGGCTTGAAAAACGCTTTACACAACTGACAATACTACGAAATAAACTAGCAATATTTGCATTTTTCCTAGACGGTTTTTCTCTCGAAATTCAACAGGAAATTATTATTTGAATTACACACTTCAGGTTGAGCTATAAATAAGGGATTGGGACGAGACATCCGGGCGTCAATAAGAAGCCGACTTCTGACGAGACCCTGAGGAAAAGATCAGAAAAGACGGGCTATCGCAGTCTACATTCTTTCTCAGCTTTTAGTCTGAAAATTCAAATTGAAAACGGATTGGTATTGATTACCATAGCAATGAAACGGTGGCAATTGCTAGAGATGGCTAGTGGCAAGTGATGACCGAGTGGCGCATGGAGAATCGGAAGAAGTCTTTCAAGTTCACTGCAAGACATGGCGTCGAAGAAATCACGTGGCACTCTCCAAGGTTTGGACAAATTTTGGTTTAAGCTTATTAGCTTTGGCCTGTTTGCACTACCAGGAGGCACAAGGAATATATTAAGGTATTATGTTATTCTTGTTAATGTTTCTTCGCAGTGTTAATACATAGTTTAAATGAGTTTAAGCTAGTTGACGAAGTTCGCTTTGAACTTCGTCAACTTTGCCGCCGTTTACAAATTTTGGACAAATTTTAGTTAAGCTTATTTAGCTTTGGTCTGTTTGCTTTACTAGCAAGGCATGTATTAAGTTATTATGTTATTCTTATTATTGTTTTCTTCGTTGTGTTTATGCACAGCTTAAACGAGTTTAAGTCAGTTGACGAAGTTCGCTTTGAACTTTTCCGCCCTATACAACTTTAAAAGTGTTTCAAGGTGTTTTATTGGCTTTCTTTTCTCACAATGGAAGCTTTGTTGGTTTCGTTGGAAGCCTCAAAATTATACGATGAGCGGTTAAAAGGTTTTTACTTTAAATTTTGAACTGTTGTTAGGTTTTCGGTGACTTCGTGAGACCACACCATAAAAAATGCCGATCGCGTTCAATGGTATTTTCCTCAGATATGGTGGCGAGAAAAGGCGGGAATCATTTTTCATCGCTGGCCGCGCTTAAACTTTAGGTAATTTAATTTTAGCAGTTGTTTTTGAAATAACGACTTCAACTAAAGGAACAATTTGAGCGAGTTGGCAAAAATAATTGAAGGCATACGAGTCAAAAAAGAACGAACTACATTCAGAAAAACAAGAGAAAAATCACAGTCTTCTTCGCAGCTGGTCACGTCACGGCACAAGAGAAGAAACGTTGCGTGACCGACCCAAATGTGACGAGTATAATCGGGCCTGAAATATACAGTCAGCAATAGACCAATTTGGATATATTAAAATTCAACCTAACACAATAGACCTCAGCACGAGGCTCTGGGGAATAAACCCCACAAACTCTGTAGTTATTCCACGGAGCCTCGTACTGTATACTGAGGTCTGTTGCTTCAGCCTGAATTTTAATATATCGAAATTGGCCATTATGCTTTACAGCGGTGTTATACCTTGTCACTCAGGTTTAATTGCGAATTGCTAAGTCGATAACGCCTGGTTTTTTATTCTTTTAAGGCTTTGTCAACGAGCTGTACGATTTTTTTTTTGTGATGAATGGATGATTAAAAAGATGAAAGGATGCTTTTTAATGTTTATTTTTCACTTTGTCAGCCTAGCGAGATGAACATTTTGACGGAAGTCTGGTAAGTGGAGACTTAAATCTTAAACGAATCTTTCCAAGGGAAAGGGAAAGACATTATCCATGATTATAGCTTATTTCGGGACCCTCGGGAATCTGCTAATGATTAATTTTGTATTTGGGGCCTGCGGTCCGTATTGCGTATTGGGTTGTGGCATTTATTCTACCGACATACCCCTCCCCCCTTGAGAAACATGGCCAATGATTTTCAAATAGATTCTCTAAAAGTTAACAAGCAACAAATCAAAACAATGGCTGATATAAAATTTTACGATTTTTTAGACAGAAATTTGGTAATAGTTTGTAGAAAACAAGCATTTCCTCCTCAATAGCTTGCGCGGAAATGAAAGCGTTTCAAGGGGCACATCCCCCGGAAACCAGGTATGCGGCGTAAGGCCTGAGGAAGAGAAAATGATCGCGGGCTCAAGGGGCCGCACCTCGATCGATTTTCATCTTGCTTGCTGGTGTGGTGCACTCGTACTTTGGCTGCGAAGGAATTTTGACTTTGTATCTGCTTTACATTCGGTAAGTAGTGTGCTCTCGAATATATTACAGAACTTTAAGTTACTTTGTATGTAATTTTACTTCGCTCGAAGCGAAGAACTGTTGGAGTGGGTTCGAAACCGGGCGTCCACGCGACTCTTGTTACGATTTCGTCATGTACATTTACAACCAGTCTCTTTCCAAGAGAACTTTTCTGCGTTTGGTAGTCGTTATTACACCTTTACACCCTTCAATCAGGTCCTATGAGGTTATTGTAAGTATAGTAGCTTTCCAGATTCTTTTTTTTATGGTTCTACGATGTTTTCTGCGCGTTAAAAGTCGAGAACTCGCTCGATATTTCCGCGTGGGCTTCGAAACCTTCGATGGCTCGGATTCTCCTTCTCTGTCCTTTCCTGTTCCACCCTAATACCTTTGCGTCATTTTGATGTTGTCGCTCGAAGGAATATTCCTAGTCTGCATGTAGTTAATTCAGTTCTTTTGCTGTCTTGGCTACAGTAAGCCGTGATTTCAGCTGTTTAATGGTTACTTGGTAGAATTTTCATTATGACTGAATACTTGATTTGGCTTTCTGTTGGCTTGCAACTGTGAATTGTGCCTTCTGAGCTGCAAGGTTCGGGGCTTTGTTTTCGATTCATTTCGTAGCGAAGTGGAACAGTTACAACAGTTTGATTCGATGCCAGAAAGAAAGCACTCTTGTATTTGTGTTAAAAACTCTGAGTTCTCAAACGGGCTATTTAGTGGAAAATTTCCGGCGAAGCGATTTTCGAAGAATCAGAAAACAGCCGGTATCGTTCGTTTGTTTTCATACCTGTGAGTATCTTGATCAATGTGTGTAGTTTTTTGCAGTAGTTAGCCGGTGTTTCTGCGCTGTATTTGATTATTGTGTAATTCTTGTCCAGTACAAAGACACAGAGGAAAGTTAAGCCCAAGTTAAGTTTTGCCACTCAAGGTTCATAGTTCTAATGTACTTTGCAATCGCTGTCTTGAGGACTGTTCTGGGCGCATATACGAACAATTGTGTTGTTTTACATGTGGTGATTATGGAAAACTGCAATTTCTTTAACAACTTCTTAAAGTCACTATTGTTTGTGAAGCAAATTTAGTTAGTTCTCGAAAATTTAAGGTTGCATTGCTTACAATTAATTACAACAGCACTAACTTACAGAAAATCACAGATACAAGGATTTCTGCAACCTTTCATTGTTTTAGACCTTGGCCAAATTTAGGAGAAAATGTTGCAGATAATAATCTGAACATCTCTTTCAACAAGAATCCCATTTGATCATCTGTAAGTGTTGACTGTGGCCTGTTTACTAGTACATTAGAAATGGTGATTTATAACAAAGAACAATGCTTTTAAATGAGATTATTAGTTGTTGGTATCCTGGCTTTACATGGAACCCTCTCAAGCTGTCAGGATTATAAGTGATCTCGTCACTGACAAGAGCTTAAAGTTGCCTTTGTATTTGCAAAATTTGTTTGCTGATTAGAAGTGTTGATTCATTAAGAGGAATTGGGATGCTGCAAGGAAAACAATCTAGGTTCCTTTCTGATATATTCGCACAAGTAAATTTGATTCACTTTGCAAGGCTGTTAATAAGGTAATGTCAAAGTGCCACTAATTAACCCCCATTAGTTTTTTGCGCATGTATAAATCTCCTTGTTTTCATGATCGCTGTAACGATTATTCGAATTCTGATTGATCGCGATGATGACTGTTCGGTTCGATTCACGATTCTTTGATTTCCATGTTTCGACTTTGGTTCGATTTTTTGCATACCTTTCCCAGAGCCTCATCAGTGAGTTATTATTTTGTGAAATCAGAATCCAGAACTCTTTAAAATGTGTGTTTTTGATTTACGAGTGAAGACGTTGGCAGTTTGTGCACCATTTTGTCTTGCACGGTAAAAATGTTTCCCTTCTACCACCCCTCAAGGCAGACCATGTGCAACATGCTCATTGTATCCTAAAATTGAGGGTTTAGGTTTGTATGTTGTTTACATTGTGTATCATGTTTTAAGAATTAAAAAACAGTAATATTTTGGATTATTGAAATCGTGAGGCAATAATTGAAGTTGAATCGAATCACAAGGGATATGAAACATTACACCCCTACAAGGAAGATGAGTTGAGGCTGTAGCAATGTAGCCAGCTTATGAGAGAGCATTCTTCCCCATTCAGTACCTCTATTCTAATAACGCTTGTCCAGAAGTGAGAAAAACTAATTAAAGAAGTGGACTGTTCTACACAAAGTCATGGATGGGCAAGTCTTTTTAACCCGTCCGTCCCACATGGATTTCCCTCCGAGGCAAAAGACCCCCCTCCCTCTTGATTTCCAAAAAAAGTATGAGCCTTAAATTTAATTTGTATTCAGTAGAATTCTATGCACAATTATGTCCAGAACATGGTCTTGTGTAATTTCTAAAGCTATAGCAAATATTAAAGGAGCAGGCTCACCAAGATTTAGTGCTACTTGAAAATCCAATGAAGGTGTTGGTATTAATTGGAAATCCACTAGAAGTTGCCTACCCTTGCTAAAATGTACCGTACTAGTCACAAAAGCTGTTTTCAATTGTTGTAGCTACAGACAAGTAGGAAAGAAGTGGTCTAAAACTTGAAAACATCGGGCCGACGTTTTCAAGTATGACAATGTTACTTGGAAGAAAATCACCAAAAATCATTGATCTCTAAGCGATTGAATTTATGCCTTTTTTGTCCTTTTAAGGTTATTTTGTTGATCAGTGAGTGCACCTTTATAATTTTAGCATAGTTTGCACAAAAACTTAGAAGACCTCTCGTGATGCTGCCCCTTTAAGGTTACAATTGTTCTGTAGAACTCAATAAAATGAGCTAAATAGGAAAACATTTTTGGACTCCTAGCTTATTAAAATCATGTGACTTGTTTCTTACACAGCGCAAAGTATGTCTCCGAATAATGATGAGACTTTTGGTAACTTGAATTATATATCTTACCTCCAAGTTTGGGTTGTAATAGGGCATGGGAAAAAATTGTGTGGAATTTTGGAGGCAAATTGTGCGGGAAAACACTTCAATTGACTGCGTGGAATTTTGCGGATTGTGCAATCTTTTGATGAACATTTCAAGTGTTCTTGCCAAGTGCTACAGTAAAGAAATTCTGCATTGACAAGAGTTTAGCCAAGTTTATTTCCCTCGTAGTTCAAATACACCTAGTAATCGCCAATTGTTTCAGCAAACTGTGTCTGACTGACTCTGTTAAACAAAATTCTGTTGCTTGACACAACTTAACTCGACGCCTATGAAACCAAAATAGAAAGTTGTATCTTCCATTATAAACCATTTCCTTTTTAAAAATAGTCCTACCTTTATTTGATAAAAATAGGTAGCTTGAATATTGGTTCATAACCTGCGTTAAAGTCCACATATTGTCCGAAGTTATCAGTGAAAAACACAACTTGAAACTTTATGCAAATTACGTGCAAATGTAATTTGATGCCCTCTTGTTAATATTTGCTGGAGCACTTCGATTGCAAAAAGTTTTGAAAGGTAAATAGCCTGAAAAGTTCGTAAGAATCTCTGCTAACAACAGGAAAGCTGTTTTAATGAAATATTTAAGCAAATTTTTAAGTATTGTGGCCTGCGGATGCAGATGTATTTCTGGCTGTTGCTTGTCTTATTTAGCGGGGTTTTGGAGAATTAAGGGTTATGTATTGCGAGCAAGAACGTGTAGCCATGGTTACCATTTGAAAAACGTTCTACTCTTGCGGATTTACATGACCGTACGTAGACCGTACAAGAGCCGTGAATTTTGAAACTCTTTCCCAAGTCCTCGGGACTATTTCTGTTAACATTTATGTTTGGCAGCACTGAGCCTGGGTACGACAATACAAATAGTGTCAGGCATTACACACTTGTAGCGAGCTTTCTTGATGTTCATCCTTTTGTCACATGTTTTCTGCGTGTTTACTGTGATTATGGAAGAACCTCATAGGCAACTTGGACTAAATCAGGAAAGAAAGATGTAACTGAAAGATTTTGACTCCTCTCAGATTCAGAGAGTGCTCAAATGTTACATGTCATGTATCTAAAAGTTTGAGATTACATTCCGTTGGAAATGATTCCCGAAGAAGGATTTTGTAGGTTCAACCTCCCCCTCCCCCTTCTTGCCTGGATTTCCATGGCCTTGGACCCCACCTCCCAAGAGAATTTTTAGAAACCCATCCATTGGGGGCATGTGGATTTTTTCTGGAATAACCCAATTCAGTAAAAATATGTAGCTTGAATATTGCATCATAAACTGTGTTCAGGTTCACAAATTCTCAGAAGTTGTCCACAAAGAAAAAAAAACAACAACTTGAAAGTACAGTTTGAAAGGTGGATAGCCTAAAAAGTTCACAAGAATCTCTGCAACGAGTAAGAAAGCTGTTTTATTTAAAGAAATATTGTGCCAGATGTAGCCGGTTTTGGAGAATTGTGCATAATTGTGTGGGTTTGAGATCAGAAAAATTCACTCATCGTGTCCTAAGTCATTTCTACATCACAGGTCACATGCATTTAATAAGCTATCACATTGAATAATGATTGAAGAGATGAATTAATAGCCACTGAAAATTCACTGTTTGCATATATCTGTCTAATTTTGGAGGTACCTGCTCAATATTCTAACCTTGATAGTTCTTTGTTGGTGGGACGTTATTCCACTATCTTTTTTCTTTGTCTTGTTCTTTGTTAGAACTTTCCATCAGTATAATAATACACATGAACTAATCTAGTTATGATAGAACTGGGCACCGACACTAGATTAATGTTGTGCAACATGTCAAACTGTATTTATCTATTGATATTGATCTCCTTTTTGTTCAGGAGAGGTTTTGCCAGAATGTCTTGGGACAGCTATATTGATAACCTTATTGCACAGACAAAAGATGCTAGTGGTGAGACACACTGCGATAGAGCGTGTATAATTGGTCTTGATGGAGGGGCTGCATGGACTACTGCTGGTCATGCAAATGCCTTAAAGGTAACTGCAAGTGGAAGCATTGTAATAAGTTAATATCAGTAGGGATTGGAAAAAAAACTTAAATTTCAGCTTGCCCTATGGACAAGCAACTCTCAAATTTTGCTGGCTGGCTTGGGACCTCCCTCAGCCCTCTGAGTCCTTCCATGGCAGGCAAGTGAGAGTGACAAGTTAAGTGCCCAGCAGGAGACTCTACTTGTCCTGGATGACCAGAGTACAATTTTTTCAGGACCTGATCAGGGGTATCATTATGGGCTATTGACACGAGGCAAATTGACCAGCTGTGAAAACGGGTTTGCCCAACTCATTTGACCATTTTCAAGAGATTTGTTTTCTCTTATAAAGTATGAGAATATCAGTTCTAAGAAGATTTGCCTGCCTGGGAAAACCAGTTGCCTTCCTGCTGAACACTGTTACAAAACCCTTGAGATTTTACTACTATAAATAAGGGTCAGGCTTCTGCCCACAGTATGCTCAGAACTAAGCGAACATCGCACACGCATTCTTAATGCACCCCTGCGTGTTGAAATGGCCTGCACGTTTTTGCCTATGTGTAATGGACACGGGTTTTCACCAGCGTGTCAGCCATTGTTATTCATAACCAATATTCCTTTTGTGATGCATTGCTATGGCGAACAAAGCAGGACTTCAGCTCAGACAATTGCGTGATTTATGTTTAGTAATTACACGCAAAGCCAAATTCGAATTAATTGATTAATTAGCGCAGTTGGAAAATACAGCTTTGTACCTCTTCCAGTGAAACAAGGTGCTCTGAAGTTGAAAAGATGACAGAAAAATTTGAAAACTTTCACATCAAACCATTGCCAATTCGCCTGAAATTCGAACTCATTCACCTGTATAAGCTCTGTTCTCAAACCAAGCTTGCCATTCATACTCAGAAAAAATTTCTTTGTATTGGATGGAAATAACAACATATATGTCGACAAAATAAACAACAGATGCAGTGTTTCCGCCAGAGTGCGCCATTGCAGGAATCCTGCGTTACAATCAGAGATGGCCCCCAGAACAACAAAAAAAGGGCCAATTTGGCCCTTTCTTTTTACAAGACTGCAGGCTTAACTCAGGCATAATATTTTAAAAGCCATCCCAGGGCTCGAAATTGTGATCAATAGGGTCGCCAATGCAACAAGCATTTCATCCTTGGTGGCCAAAAATTCTGGTTTAGTCGCCATAATACGGCATAATGGGGACTACATTTCTCTCTGTTGACGATCAATAACGGTTATTTTGTCACACATTATGTCCTTCTAAAAAATCATATTGAAAGATCCGTGCTTCTAAAACATTCAACATAAGAAAAGAAGCCAATCCGTCTTTTTGCTTTGCTGTATTGATTGTCTCACATCGGAAAACTTCAAAATGGCTGACCGTGTTTGAAATCGCCCTATAATGCATTGTAAACCCTTGATCATTGACTACGTCATTTATGCATAAGGATTGTTCTCTTGTAATGCACCGATCCTTCATACTAGTTTCTGATTCGAAAGAAACTTTATTGAGTAGAAACACTTCAAAAAGCACTTACTATTAAATTTTATCATAGATCCTAATAAACGACTTTATTTGCCTTGGTACCCTGATGCATTTTTTCCTTCTGTAGCTTTCAATTTATAGGCCCCCTTCCTAAAAAATTGGCCCCTAAAAAAGATCTTCAGGGGCCACTTTGGCCCTCAAGTAAAATTTTCTGGCTGAAACACCGCAGATGGAAAGCAAGACAATTTCAGTTCATGCGGTACTCAAAAACTGGAGAAAGTTGTAAACTACACAAGGAGGAAAAGAAAGGGCTTGGAAAAAAAAAAACAAAAAAAAACAAAAACGGTCCAGTCATCAAGGACAAGTAATTATGGTAATCAAGTGTTTGGCTGAAATTGACGAATATTACAATTTTAAGCATTATTTTGTTGATTGTGTAACACATGACTCACAGTTCAGAAGTGGTTACCTAGCACATGATCAACATCTGCCCAGATCAAATTTCTTCCCAGGATTAGAAATCATCATCATCAGTCCTCATCGTGCCATTGGATGCATAAGGCCTTCACAGTCTGTCTCCAGCACAAACGATCCTGTGCTGCCTTCCAGATTTCAACCAAGGTCAAGTGTATGGTCTCGAGTTCTTTTTCCGTTGACCTCCTCCAGGTTGTTCTAGGCCTTCCTCGTTGTCTTTTCCCTTCTGGTGTCCAGAATAGACCTTCTTTACTAATGTTGCTGGGGTCTTTCCTCAGTATGTGTCCAATCCAAGTCCATTTCCTCCATGTTAATCTCATCATGATGTCTTCTTGGATACAAATCTTGCGCACTTATGATTAAAAATAGCTGCGTTAAAATGAAAATTGTGACATCCATTGCAGTGTTTAGACACAGCATCTCTCGTAGATGTGAAGGCCGATAATTTTACAGGAGATATTTAATGCCTTTATATTTCGTTTTTTCACCGTTATTCTATAGCTCAAGGAGTCAAACAAAATACTTTTGTTCCATCGGTTGTTTTCTACAGTAGCTTATGTGGGACTTGGGGAAACGTGCACTTTGAGAAGAGAATATAGAAAACCAAGACGAGCGACCAAAGCGACAAAATAAATAAACAAGATTGGAATTAAAATATTGTTGTTGTGTTGCTTTCAATGATGCGCCAATTTTTTATTTTTTGGATTTTCATCTTGAAATAACTTGTTTAGGTGGCATTTTGCGGCCCGATTAGCTACTGTCTTCTTCAAGTATTGCAACTTGACCACTCTGCTTGATCACACTGCTTGGATACCTCAGATTTGAAGGACGTGTTTTGTTCGAAGGAAAGAAATATCTTATTAGCGATGGAATTAATGAAAACAAATTGCGTATGTAATGATTCTAGTTTGTGTGAATATCGTGGACTTTGATAACAGCTGGAATGAGAGAAGTAAACATTTGCCAGTCTCATCAATTGCCTTTTCTGGGGTGGCTAAAAAATTTAATTATCTGGTTGTCTTTATAAGCTGATTTCTCGAAATGCAAATTATTTTATTTGTGGTTGAATTAATCAAAATAAAATCGTATGTATGTAACCGCCACAATATTCAGCCGGTATGAAAGAAATAGAACTTGTCTGCTCCTTGAAAACACATGACATTCATACTGAATATTGTTTGAAGAAAAGGTTGTTCACTTCCGTTCACAAAGTAACAAAAGAAGTGAACAATAACCAGGCTCATACATACTAATGCCTTAACTTTGAAATGCTATAACGTGAAGTCAAAACGCAATCTAACAAAGCAACCCCTTCATGTTGTTAACGTGTAGTTAATGCAAATTTTGGTTTGCTTAGTTCTGAGCGGTACTGTACCTAGGGGACAATTCCAGAACTTTTGGCACCCTTGCAGTTTTGTTATTGGGTCTATGATTTTCTCTTTATATTGATTCCATCCCCTATTGATCACATATTGAATCATCCAGAGAAATTAATTGAATCTAAAGCTATCTGAAATGACCAGTTTCACAAAAAACATTCACATTTTTTGTTAGTTAAGGATCATGTCTTAAATTATTCAATGACATTTACATTGTATCTTGGCATTATCTTTAAGCATACTGTAATCATGTAGCTCTATTAAGCAGCCATTGCTACTTTGGTCATCATTGGGCAATGACAGATAAGAGTCTGAATTAGAAACTGCCAACACGTTTCTCACTGTCTTCACATGATTCCATGTTACCTTAAAGCATGTTTGCATTTGAATAAACTGACATTTCTACTAATCCTCAAGCTAATTCTTCACAAGTGCCTATTAAGTGGCCAACTCCTATTAAGTGACCACCATTGTGTGGGTGCTTAATTGGAGTTCAACTGTGGGTTTGTCCCCGCTCTGATTTAGTAGACCAAGTTGAGTACTTTTACGGTCCAAGTTCAAGCCTGGTTTTTCTGCTCCCTTGTTCAAGGGAACAGACAAACTGAGCCTTCAACCAGGTCTTGTTTGAAGAGTACAATTACGTTGTGTGAAGTGAGTTGCGGCCTTGCAGGCAAAGTGAGCTGTTGAGAAGGAGTACTTGGATGTACATGTACATGTTTTCCACTGCATGATAGACTTTAAGTAGTTCCTCTTTCGCTTAGTCTGTTGAGTGAGATTGTAAATAAACTGTGAGGAAAAAATTGCCCTGTGAAATCCTAGTGGTGAGATGCGTGCAAAACCAAAAATCACTCGACCTTTAATCGGGAGTACCTACTATCGTGTGCTTCTCGCCCCCAGAAGTTCATGCAACCATATTTTCATCTCAGTTTTCCTGTCGTGTTGTGCACAGCAGACTAAGAGACTATTTGTAGTCTAATTGGATGATAAAATAATATTTCTTAAAAATTTACACAAGATCAAGAAATCCCTTACAGAATTCAAGCTTTAAGTGGAACTATGATGTTAATCGCATCTTTTTGATCTAAGCCATTTTATAACATAGAAAAGTAGTCTGTATGAGAAGAAAAAAGCAAAATGCTGTTTGCTATTTTCAAATCTCTTTTCGCATTGAAGTCTTAAATGTGCAAATTAGCCAAGTGATGATGTCATAAACTCAACCGAATTTTGATCAAATATGATGAACAAAGGTATCTCAGCCAATTTGTATCCCTGCAGAAATGTTTGATTCTTTGTAGTAAGATTCTACTGCAGGTGCTCCACAGTATGAACTTACTGAGTAACTCCCTGCTATTAAAGGCTTTTCTGGCCACCTTTGGCGCTCCATATTGATATTTTCCAATGGTACATTATCGGCGTGATCCAGCAAGCATATAAATATGTTAGGTTGAGTTCATGGCCTTGTTTAATGTTTTTCGAGCTGAAATCAGGTCGGAGGGGAGTGGAAAAGAGTGGGTTGCCATGGGAATGGAATTTTTTTTATAGCCGTAGGCGTGTTGCATGTAGAGCTATTAGCCTGCCAAGTTTCAATGGTTTCTGCTGCAAATTGACTTAGATAGCGGTATTTATATACTTGATGTAATATTTGGTTGACTATACGACGTCATCAGTTATCTCATTTGCATATTTTACGCAGTTTTAAAACTTAAATATCTCCGAATCAATGCAGATATTTGCAAATGGTAAACGGCGTTTTTAATCTTTCATGGAATTTTATGTAATAAACCTAAAAATTCAAGGGGTAAACATTTGATCATACTACCACGTTAAACAAAATCAGCAACAGGTATTTTTGCGATTGCAATTTTCTGCTGAGCTTATCGGATGCATGCTGTTATTGTTCAGTTTTCTGTGGCCATTTCTTTCGGTAATTTCTCTGAAATTGACAGTGAAGGCCTGGGAGGAAGTCTTACAGGAAGTAGGCTACTACATGTACACGCATATGGTTAAACAAATGCACGTTCACCATGGAGGCTTGGGGTTGAGAGGCATGTGGGAGCATTTTAGGTAATTTTGCAATCTCTTGGTTTTCATGTCTCCTCTTTTCTTACCCTCAGTTACAAGATCCTGAAGGGCCTAACATTGCAAAATGTTTCAAGAGCAAGGATTTCACAGCATTCATGGCGAGTGGTGTTTTTGTGGAAGGAATAAAGTACCAGTTCCTACGAGAAGAAGACAAAAAGTTAGTTCTTGGTAAGAAGAAGGGTAATGGAGCGATCACTCTGCAATCAAGTAAAACAGCAATTGTCATAGGCCATTGCCAAGAAGGAGGTCAACAGGGGAATGCGAACAAAGGTGTAGCGGTAATTGCAGAGTATCTTGAAAGCCTTGGCATGTAATTCAAAGACTAAAATGTGTTAACTTTGTTGTAGTTTGAGGAGATACTGTATTTTGAACCTTCCAACTAATTCTCTGTAACAGCGCTGTGTTGAAGATGAGATTAGAGTTCATAAAAATGCCTGGTTATTGATAAACATTTTACTAGTTTTCTAGCTGTGATTGCAATAAAGTACATTATTTAGTGACAGTGTTAAACAGGTTATAAGTTGGCTTTCTATTGTATTGTTTTATTTGGATTAGAAAATGAGAAGTTCTTGATTTTGTATTTGATTAGAATTGAAGTCTCTCCAAGAATTGTAAAAGGCTGCACTCTTCGAGTAAGAGGAAACACCTTAATAAATATGTCAATTTCTGTGTGCTATGCTGTTTGTCAGAAAGCGATTTTTTCACAAGGCTCAACAATCATTCATTATTTAGGAAATAGAAAACATGCAGCATGTTTTAATCAAGTTTTAGTATAAACAGGTTCTATCATGAAGGCTGTTCTCTGATTGGCTGTGCTACTCACTAGCTATTCTGTGATTGATAGTGAGTAATGTAACAGAATGCCCTTTTTAACAAAATAACGTCCGCTTCTTGGCGTTTTCGAAGCGATTAGATAAAGTTTAGAATGACCAGTAGATTTATACTAAAACAATTATATTATCCGCTCTCTATTTCTATGCGTGATAGTTGACTCAGGCTGCGCCCTTGTCAGCTATCATGCAATAGAAATCTTGAGCTCATAATCTAATTGTTTAAGAGAAACAGAAGTGGAATATTGGAAGAACGAGAAAATAATTAATGCTGTGGCACAGCTTTTTCAAGTTCTCCCAAACTCTTAGTAGTGTCAACTATCATGTGATAGAAATCGAGAGCGAATAATTTAATTGTTTTAGTATAAATCTACTAGTCGTTCAAAACTTAACCTAATCGTTCTGAAAACACCAAGAGGTAGCTGTCATTTTCTTGACAAGCCCACACCGCTATGCCACTCACTATCTATCAGAATAGATAGTGAGTAGCGTAGCCAATCAGCGAACCGCATTCGTGATAGAACAATAGTAGATTTATACTAAAACTCAGTAGAAACACGGAGAGCATATTTTCTATTCTTTTAGAAAATACTGCAATGAAAAAGGTAAACAACACGTTTAATTTGATCAAAATGTAAATTCTCTTTGCTTGTGCCATCATTTCGTCAATAGCTCGTGTTCGTTCACCTTATAAGCCCACCCCCACCCCTCCCCAGACATAAGCTCCTCCGTTGAAAAGCCAAATTCCAAAACCCCTTTCGAAGTTGTATAATCCCAGTGCTTATAAGCAGCAGTTAACGGTAGCCCATTTCACGGTTAGCTTACAATGTAATTCATTATGGATGCGAGGCAATTTCGGGCTATTTTGTTTTCCGAAATAAATCTTTTCAGCCTAGGAGGGTTGTTTTCCATTACAGGTCACGTGACATTTTCTACACTACTACTTTTATCAGTCTAAAAGTTATTCACATGCACGCGACTATTTGAAAATTTGAAAGTAAGAATTCTCAAGACAGGGTTCGTACGGGTCATGAAAAACCTGGAAAGTCATGGAAGTTTTTAATTTCATTTTCCGGGCCTGGAAAGTCCTGAAATTGAAGTGGGGGTCATGGAAAGTCATGGAAAAGCAGCATACCTTCTGAGAATGAACAGGCAAAAAAATCAAGAGTTGAAAAAACAACATTAGTCAGAAAACCAGTTAATTCCAGTAAAAATAAACACCAGCACGCATTTTATGCCTCATAAGGTGGGAAGATACCTTAAAGAATAGATTGTTTTGACAATACTTGAATTTGAGAACAACTGCTTAACATAGGTCAGAGAAAACTCGGAAAGATCATGGAAACGGTCATAAAAAAGTCAGAATTTCAAACGCCCAAAAGAGTACGAACCTTGCAAGAGTGTAATCACCTGGTCTGAAATGAGGCAACAAACAACCCAAGCTAAAAAGGTCTATTGCTTAGCAACCACGTTGAACAACATTGTAATGCAAATGAGAAATACCAACTGTGAAAAGGGCTTTTGCCCGAAATTGCCTCACACTCGTGATGTACACGCTTCTCCCCAATTTTTTCGTGCGCCATTTTTCCACACACCAGGGGACCAGTCTCTGCAACTGGTGCCCTGAAGAGTTTACACGAGGGGACTGGTCGCAGGGACGAACAGTTCACAGGAAGCGTTATGAGGAACAACAATTCAAACCAGTTTGAATTCGTGAGACTAGTCGCAGGGACCAAATTTTAGTCCCTGCGACTAAATTTTGTGGTAAAAATGGCTAGTTCACACGATGGGACTTGTCCCCGCGACTTGTTGCAGAAACTAGTCCCACGAATTCAAATGAAATGGTTTGAATTTTTGGGACAAGTCCCTGCGACTTGTTCCTCAAAACGCTTCATGTGAACTGTTCGTGGGACAATTAAGTCCCTGCGACCAGTCCCTTCGTGTAAACTCTTGATGGGAGTAGTTGCAGGGGCTAGTCTCCTCGTGTGTGCTGGCCTTAATTGTGAACTGAACCGACCGGAGGGGTGAATACGCCCACTGTGGATAGGCTTTTGTACATTAAACTAGCATTTTTTTTTTTCGAGCATTCTAGTCAGGCAAAAGCATCAACCATTATTCGAGCATTTTAGTGGCATTTTCCTGGATTTTTTTCCGCGTACAGAAAATTGCAATAAAAATGCCACCCTAATACAGCCGAATGGAGACTGAGGAGAGATCAGCGGTAGTCAAATCAAATTAAAAAATAATTTAGGGAATTATCTTTTGGTGTATTTAAACTATTATATACGTTGAGTTATAGTACTTATACGTTTTTTTTTAAGCATCCTGAGCTGTTAAAATTAAAAAAACCGTATGTATGAGGAGGGGGTGAATAGGGGTATGCAAATCCGCCGATCCATGCCTTTTTTTCGCCAAATCCGTCGATCCGCCAATCTTTTTGTTCAAATCCGAAACCACAATTACACCCGGAAAGGTAAATGTGAATGCCATTGTTACTACTAATTTCGCACAAATAGTAAAGAAGGCAACATGCTCGATGACTATAACACAGTACAATTCCAATAGCAGTCTCACACCTGAGTTTAAATGAGCTTTGTTCGAAAAAAGAAACAATTTGGATGAACTCATTAACATACCGACCAAGGCTGAAGAAAGATCTAAAGAGAGGAGTTCTCTCTTTATGAAGGGAAAACCGGAATTCAAAAAAGTCGCTTAAATCAAGTTCAATCGGCAAAATAACCACACCAGGAGCAAACAACACACGTATGAAATAAGGTAAGCCATTTTTATTGAGAATTTTCACTTTTAACTACCTCCATGGGTATCTTGTAGAAACTCCCATATAAACCCTTATAATTCGATGCCATATCGTGTTGCTTGTGTGGTTCATAGAGAGAACTTGGGCTGCCTGTGGTTTCTGCCGGGAAGATTCACAATGAAAATTGCGATAAGCAACTCTTTGTTGTTGAAACCTGCGTGGCAATTTCTATACAATTATCAAGTTGCTTCGGTGAGATGAGCTTATTTTCAACAGGGAGTTGTAAAGTCTTCCTGATTTGAAACCATGCTGTGAGACCACCTCAAGAATTTAAGGTGGCTCTGAACCCTATGTTCAGAATATTTTAAACTTTACCAAAAGTTGCGTCTTTCATGCTTATCAAAATTTGATAATATAAGAAAAAAGTTCATAGCCGTTATCGAATTATAGGCCCATAAAGCTGTAATTAAAGCTGTTTTTAGCAGATCATACTGTTGCTTTCGTAACCTATCGTGTCACGAAACTGAAAGCAACGTGTTCACCAATGATTGGGAATTTTTTTTAATACCATGATTGTAGCATCAAGTGATAAAGAGTGGTGATAACGACCCTTCAAAATCTTAGAGCTGGAAACTGTTTTAAGCCACCTTAAATAACTCTCCCTTGTTCCAAACGTGCATTTGTGTACTCAAAATAAGACTGAGCCTGAGTAACTTGAACTTTCAAGATTGTTGTTTAACTGGATTTATGTTTAAGAGTCAAGAGAGAATGAAGGCCAAGGAAGTAAAGCCCCCACATAGGCCTTATTATCAAGGTAATCCCACTCAAGTCAATTTTAGATCACTATTTTGCTCACGTGGACAGCCCAAGCGGTCAACACACGCACTCCACAAAAGCATTCATGCAACGCACGTGATAACATTATCCGAGGAAGAACTGGGTACCATGTCTAAAAATAAGTGTACATCACGCTGAATTAACGATTGTAAAGAGCCATCTGCAATAGCCATTTGATACAAAGAGTATAGAAATTAGAAAAAATTATAATTGATAATGTCATAACGTCTACAGATTAAATTCTGATCAACGCGATTCTTTCCAAAACACACCAGCCGGTGACAAAGAATAGCGCTTTTCTGGACACCTAATTCATCCTTAACCATGCTAAAAGTTCGAATCGGAATGATGTCCATACAGCGTTTCTGAGCCTATAGTTGCAATCTAAAAGGCCCTGAGTGTAGCCCTGGCTGGGCCGTTGTGTTATGCACTTAGGGGAGAATAATAAGCGATCAACTCTCACAATACCTCTCTCTACCTACGACAATTAAATCGACATACTGGAAAATATTTCAGTCAACTGTGACAGAAATGCCGGCTATAGTTAAAAGAAAAGTTAAGTGTTGAATGTTTGTAGTGGTCGATGCACTTAGCTACAACTAGCTAATTTTTAGGCATGCCACTTAAACTGAATGAAAGAAATATTGCAAATAAACATAATAGAATCCCAATTGGTGGGAGGCAGACCAGTCGGCTATTTACAAGCATGGCCGAGAAGTTGAACTAGGGTCTATCGGACAAGAAACAACTCCAGCTAAGTGGTCAGAGCGGGACTTGATCTCGCGACCTCCGGATTTCAAGGCCGGAGCCCTAACCACTCGGCCCCGCTGCCTCCTATAAAATACTGTTAACTATATATAGTTAACAAATAGGTTCCATGTTGCTGCGCGTCTTTAAGAAGTAGGTCACAGATGACATCAAAACGTGGTAAGAACAACAAAAAAAGTGGCACACGCGCGGATAGCCGAGATTGCCACTGATGTTCTTACAACATTTTAACGTCTTCTGTAGTCCTTTGCTGAACAGACGCACGGCAATATGAGATGTATTTGTTCTATATGTTATAGAAACAACAAAGATTTTAAATGACGTCATCTATGGGTCTGTCCTCCAATAGATCATCAGTAAGAACTAATCAAAACGCGAGAATAATTTGGCTTATTATATAACTTAATTGCTATGGCCTAGCCTCTTCTCTAACGCTAGTAGCAATAATACTTAGGTTCCTACTCAAAAATAAAAGAATAAAAAACTGTTGAGCAGAGACCAAGCAACTACCAGAAAAACCAAGATATTCCCCTTTAACCCTGTACCACATTAACATGAAAGTTCTCTTCGCAAAGTCAAAAATATTATCGCCAAAGACACCACTTGGTGTAAAACCTTTTCAACTGCTGCGTTCTGCATTGATGTCCCTATCGAATGCTAACATCTCCAAGAATCGTTTCCAGGTCCTTTACGACACTGTCAAAAGACGGCCTTGCTTCGGGAACTAGATTCCAGCACTTTTCCATAAGTTCCCAGCAGCTTTGTGGAAACACGTCCAGTCGCTCAGGCGTCTTGTTATCGAGCGCGTTCAACATGAGCATGACCAGAGGAAGGAAATGGCGGTTTATGTTCTGAGGTTGGTTGCCCTTACCTTCACACACCCTCCAAAGGAGCATGCCAAACGCGTACACGTCAATGGTTTTGTCATACTGTTGTTTGATCATTTCAGGTGCCATGTTGATGGGCGTTCCCACCAGCGAGTTGCTGGCAAGGCCTTCGGGTTTGCAGAGACCCAGGTCAGTCAGCTTAGCCCTGTTGTTCTCGTCCAACTAAGGGAACAAAATAATGTATTTTATTATTTAGTCATCGCTAGGTTGTGTCTCAGTATCTAAGCCCAAATCTTCGTGATCAGTGTTAAGTGCAGAAGGAAAAGGGAGGTCTCAGGGAACATATCAGAAGTAAACAGCACACCATGAGAAAGTTGTCACTTTTTTGAAGATGAAACCACTCTTAAGTTCTATAGAGGAAACCTATTGGAGTGGAGCACTAAAGGAGGAAGTGGACGGCTCTTGAGAAACGGGAGAAGGGAACGGGTATGACCATTCCCGCCTGATCCTGAGGATGTTTTCACGTTTCAGATGTCGAAACGCAAGGCTATCTCCATGGAGGTGCTTTAAGATAAAGCAATTTGTCCATTCTTAAAGAGTACCTCTCCCATAAAAAAGGACCCTGAAGACATCAACTCACTCACCAAAACATTCTGCACTTTAACATCTCGATGAATCAAGTCTTCCGCGTGCAGATACTGCAAGGCTCTGGCCACGTCAAGCGCTATCTCTAGCCTCTTCCTCATAGACGAAATGGCTGGGAGACCTTCTTGAAGATCGCACCTCATTCGCTCCGAGACAAGTGCCACAGAAAGGCCACGTTCTCGGTTTGTCTCCACTATGGTGCACAGTACGGGTAAAATGTTGTCATGTTGAAGAGACCTTCAAATAAAGTTTTATATTATTGTTATATTACAATTGCAAAAAAAATCGCCCATAGGAAAAAAGGTGGCGACTGGTACATTTACCCATAACTCTTGGCGGGCGAAGACTTTTAAAGCAACGCTCATACAAACCTACAGAAAATTTCTGAAACCTTCAAATCTAGCACACAGAACGTCTCAATACAAGGATAAATAGTTCAAAAATAGGGATTTCCTTGTACTTTATTGGCTGTGTAAAGTTCTTATGCATGGTATTGTGGTAAAATTTACAGCCATCATCTTTTTTCTCCAGGAAGGAATAATATCTCATTTTGGAAATAAGATTACGTTAACGGCTCTTGATTGTGACGTATATATTTTTACCATTATCAACTCGCAACACTCATTCGCATGTATTTTAGTCAATTTACTTGCTAGCCAGTTGACGGTTTTTGCATCGAGGTTTCTTCTAATGTTTGTATACAAATAGGTTCAGTGTTGCCGTGCGTGTGTTCAGTGATAGATCACAGAAGACGTCAAAATCTATCTGTTTTATATAAAACAAGACACAAAAGAATATGTTAATGACGTCATCTATGCGTCTGTCCTCCAGTAGATCATAAGTAAGAAGTAATCAAAATGTGAGAATATTTTGACTTACTATATAAAGTTTCTTATACACCAAAGGAAAGGGAAGGGTGCTGGTGGACTCCGAATCGAGCGATTAGAGCTCGAGACCTTACATGTCATATTACAATCGTTGATTTGCTTATATTCATACCTGGTATTGTGCAATTCCAGGGTAAGATCTTTCAGCACTTCCTCTGAAGCAACTTTGACTACTTTCACTACGCAGGGCTTGCCCCTGGGAGTCGTAATGTTGTCACAAGCAAAGACACTGCCCTGTGCTCCAGTACCAATAAGTTCTCCTTGACGTGGCAGGCCAAATCTGAATCTGTCCATGACACCGTATGCCAGCATTTCTAGGAGGGCAAGATTGGGAGCGAACTCAAGAATCTTTTCCCTTTGTTCGTCTTTGATGGTCTCTCCGCGGTCGAACAGGCCCTGGACTTTCTTGATTTCTCCAATGAATTCTTCATGGCAGGCAGAAAAATGTGTCTTTAGATTGCTCGCGATTTCCTCGGCCATCTTAGACGGATCTACTCTCGCTAGAGCTTTTGAGGCAACCTTCCTCTTCCATTCTTTTGAACCGACCTCGACTTTCCCTGTGACGGTCTTGATGATAACATCGACTGGGTCAGAAATCATTTCGAAAACCCGGATGGCCACTTTTTTGATGAAGCTTTGAATTCCATCGTGTTTGCTTAAAGTGATCTGGGCTTCGTAAGATGAAAGAAGGCTTCTTCCGAGGGAAAGAGCCGCTGAAGGAAATTCCCCATCGGCCGCGATCTCCTCTTCAATTCGCTCGATGCGATCTTTCAGTTGAGTAAAAAACAGCTCCCTTGATCGAAACATCATGCTTAGAGTTACCTTGATTTCTCCTTGGAGTTTATTGATCACCATTCGCTGCAGCTGGTCTTGGCAGTGGGCCACGGCCGCTTTCTCCTTGACAAAGCCATCTTGGGGAATGTTAAATTCTGTCAGAACGTACTCAAAGTTTTCGGCTTCCTTGAGGATACCACTCTGACTTTGAGCATTATTTAACGCATCACTCAGTATCTCCTGAACGTCTTTGGATTTGGCGTCCAGATTGCGACTGATGTTATCGTGAACCTCCCGTTCCTCTTGTAGCAGAGTCTGAAGCGTTTTCATCGTCAGCTTCTTGCCCTTCTTCAAGACATTGGCTTTCTGAATGAAGAAATCTAAGCATCTGGACAAGACTCGGATGAGAATTTGGCAAACACGCTCAACCCTGGCGCGTAAAGATTCCTCAGCGAACTTTTTCAGGCTGTCCTGAAATCTGTTAAAGGATTCAATGTACTCGGTAAATTCATCACTGGAGGCCTCAGGGTTCTCCTCCTTCATCGCATTGTACCTCTGGATGCGCCAAGCGGAGAGACCGTGGAATCGTTCGTTTTCATCCATGGTCACGCCAGGTTCTGCGGAGAGATATCCGTGCTTGACAAGTCTTTCGTAGACTCGCTGTTTCTTTCTTGACTGTACTTCCAACTCTTGGATTTTCTTCCTTGCAGAGGCGCTTGCTTCTTCGTCTTCGTCTGAGGATTCTGCCCGATCTTCAGGTTCGAGTTTACTTACCACGAAAAATATTGGCAAGTCAGATCGTCGGGAAGTCATTTCGCTGAGAACTTCTCTGTCCTGACAACGAAAACAAAATACTTAAAAAAAGAAACACTGCCATAAGAAACCTACGGTATACGGATCGTTGAACATTTTTTATAAAAAAAATTAAAATGAGACGGGTGGGAGGGGGAAGAGGGGAATGGGGGCTACGACATACCTATAACTACCTATCTGGACAATTTTTAGTGTCTTATGATAACCAAAACCTAGGGAGGGGGCCATCAAGAAAGCCCCACACCTTCCTTCTTTGCATGGTCGCGTGAAAGTCCTTTTCAAGGCTAACATTTCTCATTTTTTATCACAATATACTCTACCATGTAGGTGACGGAATTTCGGTCTATTTTGTAGTTTTAGTACGAAATTGCCTCCCATCCACGTTGGATCACATAGCAATGGAAATGAGAAAAACTAACTTCAACAACATGTCACTCGACTTTCAGCCAAGAATGCAAAGGGGATATGTTCCTTGTTGTCTCGCTTTTAAAATAAAATCACCCAGAGATGCGTAGAATCGATATCAAAACACACTGCTACAGTCATTGAAAAGTTTATGTCGCGTGTATCTTTTACGTCCTGTTCATCATTCGAGTCGTCAGCGATCGCAGAACCGTAAAAATTTACACCGTCCTCGAGAAACTCGTATTCTGAATTTATCCATGATAATAAACCTTCTAAAACCAAAAGAACGTGGGAACTCTATAATGTTTTAACTGCCGTGTAGATGCGAATTCTAGCGCATCGAAGCTCACCACGCGTAATGCAGAGGAAATCCGCACGGAGAATCAGCCAATGAGATTTAAACATTGAACAATGAAAGCTTTTCAGAATAAAAACAAACGGTCGTAAAGCATACCGGTTGAAGGTGGGCTTTTAAATTGAAATAAATCAAACCAATAAAACTGCAAATTTTCTAGCTAAATTATTCAGTGCATCGTTTTCCGATTTCCGGATAAGGCGGTTTTCATTTTTTCATTTAAAAAAATTTTTTTTGGGGGGGGGGTGGGGTGGGGTAAAATGCTATTACATTTATCCGTGGTAGTAACATGGCCAAGCTGTGGGCCGCCATCTCGGAGCAGAGTTCGTAGGGAGTCATGGGAGTCTATGATCCGGATCTGTGATTTGTTTACTCTAATTTAGTCGAAGGCACTTGCTCCACAACAGTTCACACGACGGGTTTTGAACCACGAACAGTGTTCATATGACGGAGACGCCTATAACGGGTTTTGAGGGACAAGTCAGTGACAGGGAATTGTCCCTTCAGTTCAAACTAGTTTGAATATTCAGTCTCCACGTACCATTATTTTTTAACATAAATATTAAACTAGTTCACACGAATGGACTTGTCCCTACGACTTGTTGCACAGACTAGTCGAAGGGTCTTTTACCCTCCGGTGTGTACCTGCCTTTAGGACTTCTGCGTAGCGGGCTACTATACGTGTATACTGATTCATGCCGATCATGGGAAAAATAAAGCGAATAACGAAGCAGATGCGTTTCGCATCACGGAAGTAAATCGAGTGAAGAAACTGGTATCATTTAACTTATTTCAGAGACATTCTTACCTGCTTTGTAAATAGGTTATGTCCGTCGACCACGTAGATCACAAATGCCAGTGGATTTTCCAGCTTCTCCTTCACCAGGTTGTCCAGTGCCTCATTCTCGTTCCTTCCGGGCGAGTCTATGATAGTTACACCAGACTTCAAGAAATCGATATTCAGCCCGGTCTCCACGGTCGCTTCCACCTTGCTAGCATCCCCGCGGTCCTTCTGGTTGAGCTCGATTTTCCTTCGAGGGATTTTGTTCTTTCCCTTTAAGGCTATTTCCTGCAGGGTTCTACCGTTTTTGTTGACCAGGCGACAGAACGGTTCCTCGGCGTAGGAGACGCGAACAATTCTCGCGGTGCTGGGCTGATCAGAAGTCGGAAGTGCCTTGCAGCCTAAAAGTTCGTTTATGATGGAGCTTTTGCCGCAGTTCGTCTGCCCAACAAAAATCAGCGCTGGTTCCTGTGAGAACAGGGAGGTGACTTCCTTCTTCTCCTGTGAGGTGTAAAGTAATTCGCCTAGATTCGTGTCAAACTCCAGGTGAATGTCAGCCATCGCGGCTGTTTGTGCCATGACTTTCACTTCATCAGGCGATGTCGGCGACGAACCCACGTAGCTAAGCTCCGCAGCAATGGCTGCATCCTTCGGATTGGAAAGCTTTTGCGCGATTTCAGTGAAGTATTGAACTGTGTCGCTGTGAATTTTCTCTAGCGTAGCCTTGCTTTTTCGAAAATCGTCGAATACATCTTTTAGAGGCATGGCGACGATCAGATCAGAAAGCAATGAAGCGAATTATTGGAGTGACTAATGTTTCTTCCTTTCTCGGAAAACAGGAAACGAATGTCGTCTGTAAATGAAAGTATGGAACATGGCCCGGACTGAAGAAAAGAGAGGCGGAACGCACAATTGGATTATTTGACGCTTTATATTCTATGGCTTCCCTTGAGATTTAGTAGCGGCCTCTAATAATATACCTCCGTGTAAGAGGCATGTGTTTATGTTGAAGCTCAAGCAAGTAGAGATGCCTTCCATTTCTTTTCTTTTCACACCTTTAAGATTGCGTGACCAAGGTCCTTTTTTGGGGGTTTTTTGCTCACGCTGAACAGCTGGAAAACGAGGGCAAAGGCACTTGCGAAGCTGAGCTTTTCCTTTATCTTTGTTCTTTTGTTTATGGAAATATATAATTTTAATTTTGAGGCCGCTACAAAAGCGCGAACGCGCTTCTCAGATCAGATGGTGTAATCAGAATAGTTGGCAATTTAGTCAATCAGTTGTCGATAAATGAATCAATGCCGGTCAATAGTGATATTCTTCCTGTCTAAACGGAAAAGTTTTAGAACTTGAAAGTGATCATTATTTAAATACTAGGACAAAATTTAACGGGTTTCAACAAAACACTGACTTCCAGTCAACTGACCCCTACTGACCCCCTATAAAATCAACGAGAAAATGAAAATTAAGAAAAAGCCCAGAACTATCAGTGGGACCGATTCTAGTTCATCAATAAATTTAGCTTACCTCAAACCTTCAAGATGGCGAACGCATCGCTGTAGATTTCCGACTCCCTTCTCATTCGACTGGAGGATTTGTCACGGAAAATCGAGCGCAGAATAAGTTGGAATATCATCAAGTATGGTATTTGTACCCATTAGAAAATTAAGCAATGAAAATAGAGAGGAAAT
>Ga0126339_10000153_pt1 | contig 29519 bp, 24 predicted proteins | sample OrbTmetagenome_2_FD_92532 | JGI IMG/M metagenome (GOLD analysis project Ga0126339, IMG submission 92532) | Coral microbial communities from Petempiche,Puerto Morelos, Mexico - Orbicella T R C metagenome | ecosystem: Host-associated > Invertebrates > Cnidaria > Coral | place: Petempiche,Puerto...
AATTCGCCGAGACGCTGTATCTCTGGACCGGCCAGTCGCCGGAGATGGCCGCGCGCGGCGGTGCCGTGACCGGCGTGCTGGCACTGGCCATGCCGCCGCTGGCGCTGTTCCTGGTCAGCGCCACCTTCCTGGAGGCCATCAACCGCCCCGCCGTCGGCATGGTCGCGGTGCTGCTGGCCAATCTGTCCAACCTGGCCTTCAATATTCCGTTGGTGTTCGGCTGGGGGCCGATTCCCGCTCTGGGCGCGACCGGCTGCGCCATCGCCACTGTGTTGAACTCGACTCTGCTGGCGGTCGGTCTGTGGCTGTACATTCGCCATGGCTTGCGGGGGCGGGCCGCGATGGGCGTCACCAGCGGCGGGCCTGGCCCCTGGTCCGCCGCCGCCCCCCTGCGGCGGATGGGCTACGCGGCCGGCCTGTCCTATGGCCTGGAGGCCGGAGCCTTCAGCGTGATCACCTTGCTGGTGGGCATGCTGGGGGCACTGGCCCTGGCCACGCATGGCGTGCTGTTCCAGTTCCTCGCCCTGCCCTTCATGGTCGCCTTCGGCATCGCCGCCGCGACGCAGGTGCGGGTGGGCAATGCCTGGGGGCGCGGCGACCCGCGCGGCCTGTGGCTGGCCGGCTGGATCGGGCTCGCCCTGGCGGCCCTGTTCACCGGCGCCGCGACGATCCTCTACCTGATCATCCCCGAGACCCTGCTGCGCTTGTTCACCACCGACGCCACCATCATCGCCGGCGCCGCGCCCATCATGGGCTGGGCGGCCCTGGCCCTGGTGTTCGACGGGGGCCAGTCGGTCATGAACCACGCGTGCCGCGGCCGGGGTGACACCTGGGTCCCCACCAGCTTCCACGTCGTCAGCTACTGGTTGATCCTGATCCCGTTGGCCGCGCTGCTCACCTTCGGCGCCGGCCAGGGCATCGCCGGGGTTTATCAGGCGATCGCCCTGGCCAGCGTGGTGTCTCTCGCGGCCATGACTGTCCGCTTTGTCGTGGTCGCGCGGCGGCCCTTGGGTTAGGCTGCGACTGGCTCTTTGGGACTGCCCAGCTCATCGAGCGAACGGTCCCACGTTCCTTGGCGACAGGTTTGCTTCGGCTGAGATTTCTGTGCTAAACACCTCACAATTTGCCGATGATTGTCCCACATCTTGCGGCCTGAATCCGTGGCAATAGTTCTATTGACTGTCGGTATTGCCGCCAGTTTGACTGAGTTATTCGACCTTCATGGCGACGTCAATGCTGAGCAGCATCGAAGAGTGGATTAAATTCCTTTTCAGTGGGGTGGGATTAGCCGCGCTTAGCTTCCTTGGTGCCCGCGCCCTCAAGGGCCGGTCATTTTTGCGTGTCTTTTGTAGTCGTGGTAGGGCTGCATGGCGTGTTACTGATGTGACCCATACCATCACTATTCTCGACCCGTCTGGCGCCTTGGCTACAATGGAAAAGGACTACAATATAAAGGTGCTGGCAAAAAATCTAAGAGAGATCCGAGACTCAATTGCACCTGTTAATCAAACCAAGATCTTGTCCACCGAAAATGTGGCGTACGATCGACGAGAGTCGACTCGAGTCGGAAGTGAATGGCAGTACTTCAAAACAAGCCGGATCCTTAATAGGGGTGATGAATTTCACTATAAAATAATAAGGGAACTCCGAAATTGCTATCCTGATAAAGATGAATATTGCGATATTTATCTTTATCAACCCACAAATCGCATGACCATCATCCTAATTTTTCCTGAGGGGCGACCTTGGACCTACTATCATGGTCTCGTCTACAAAGGGGGACGTTCGGAAGTTACCCCCGTTCAGCCAAAAGAAATGAACTTCGACGGGTCCTTGGCCCTGACTTGGGAACTCCATGCCCCGAAGGTCGATACCCGCTATCGGCTGCAATGGGGCTGGTAGCAAAGATTGAGCCTGTCGCCGTCGGCGGTCACGGATCCAGCGGGTGCTAGCGCCGCTCCCGCTGGGCCAGGAAGGCCAGGCGCTGCAACAGGTGCACGTCCTGCTCGTTCTTGAGCAGCGCGCCATGCAGAGGCGGCAGGACCTTTTTCACGTCCTTGGAGCGGAGCGCCTCGGCCGACACATCGTCGGCCATCAGCAGCTTGATCCAGTCCAGAAGCTCGCTGGTCGAGGGCTTCTTCTTCAGGCCCGGCGCCTCGCGCACATCGTAGAAGATGGACAGCGCGTCGCGCACCAGGGTGGCCTTGATGTCCGGGAAGTGGACATCGATGATCCGTTGCATGGTCTCCTGATCGGGGAACTTGATGTAGTGGAAGAAGCAGCGGCGCAGGAAGGCGTCCGGCAACTCCTTCTCGTTGTTCGACGTGATGATGACCACGGGGCGGGTCACCGCACGCACGGTCTCCCCTGTCTCATGGACATGGAATTCCATGCGGTCCAGTTCGAGCAACAGGTCGTTGGGGAACTCGATGTCCGCCTTGTCGATCTCGTCGATCAGCAGGACGGCGCCACCCTCGGTGGTGAAGGCGTCCCACATGCGGCCGCGCTTGATGTAGTTGCGGATGTCCTTGACCCGCGCCTCGCCCAATTGCGAATCGCGCAACCGCGAGACGGCGTCGTATTCGTACAGGCCGTGCTGGGCCTTGGTTGTGGACTTGATGTGCCAGGCGATCAGCGGCAGCCCCAGGGCCTCGGCCACCTCCTGGGCCAGCACGGTCTTACCGGTGCCGGGTTCGCCCTTGACCAGCAATGGCCGTTGCAGGGTGACGGCGGCGTTGACGGCCACCGCCAGATCCTCGGTGGCGACATAGGTCGCGGTGCCCTTGAACGTCATGAGGCGCGGGTCTCCCTGTCCGGCGGCGTATGGCTCTGCCCGTGAAGGTATAGACCCGCGCGCCGGGGTTCAATGGGTGGGGGTTCAATCAGTGGGGGTTCAACAGACGGGGCAATGGGTCCAGGTCAACGGTTCGGCGCTGCAATGAGCTGCAATGAGTCGCATGATCTCAGGGGTCCCAGGCAGCGACCTTTCGGATGGTTTCGATGAATCGCTTGCCGCGTCCGGCACGGTGACAGACCGGTCAGCGGCAAGGTAGGCTCATCCATGGTGTGTATCGTGTCCCGGGGTCGCGTGTTCGTGGCGTCAATACCCAGAGATACGCGATGCCAATTACCTTGCGCGGGCCCCCTCAAGTCCGGTGAATAACGCGAGTCACGCGGCCCCAGACACGGTGGTCAACGCCGAAGCCTCACACAGGCGAAGCGGTTGCGTCACCGAGCGGTGTCCCTCCATGCCCAACAACAGCAAGGTCCCGCGCGCCGGGTTCGCCTCCACCGCCAGCCGGGTGGCGGACCAGAGGATCGGCGGCCGCAGCCAGGTGAGGTCGCGCGCGCCGGCCTCCACGGCCGCCGCCATCGCCGCCCAGCGACCTTCGCTGTCCTGTCCCCGGGTATGACATGGAATGCTGGCCTGCCAATGGTTGGCGGCCACGGGCGGGATCTGGCGCACACGGGTGCCGGTTCGGTCCTTTTCCAACACCCACGCCTCGGCCGGGTGGATGCCGGCCAGGGTGAGGAGTGCCGGCACACACGACGGCGCTTCCATCAAGGCATGCAGGGCGCTGGTCGCGTCCAGGCAGGTTTCCAAAACGTGGCGTAAAAGATGGTCGGGCGGCGGCGCAGTGCTCGTCCAGACGGCGCGGCGGTCATGCAGCCAGCGCAAAGGGCGCAGACCCGGGCCGCTGATGGGCGCCTGATTGAGCGCCACCGCGAAGCGCCCCGGCGCCAGGCCGGTCAGCACACCGGCAAAGCCCGGCCAGGTGACCGACAGGAAGGCACCGGCCGGCCCGCGCATGCGGGCGACCACCATGTCCGCGCCCAGGCGCGGCATGTCCCAGTCGAGGGTGCGCAGCAGGGTGACGCCGGGCGGACCAGCCACCTCGGTCCCCGCTTGGTCGGGCGCGGCGGCCGCGGTGCAGGCCCATTGGTGCGACAGGTTCAACGCCAACGCCCCCGGCCCGTCCATCACCGCCGCCACCCGCCGCAGTTCGCCCGCATAAGGGGTCGTGTTACGCGCCAGCCAGCGGTCGCACAACCGATCCGCCAGGCGCAGCAGCGGCCGGGTGTAGGTCCGCTGGGCCAGGGCCAGCAGGCGCCCGGCCACCACCGGCGCCGCCTCGACCAGGGCGGGCGCGCCACCCGCGCCGATCTCGAAGACGGGAATCACGGGCAGGTCCTGGGGGATGGCGGTCAGGTCCATGGCGGCACTCGGGCAGGCGGCAGGTACCACAGGATCTCCTAGAGGGCGATCGCGCTCAAGAAAATCCATCATCGGCTCGTCCATGACGACTCTCTTGACGGCAGGAAGCGTCCCACTAGGATTTCGACGACATGACGAAGCACGCGAGGAGATCCATTGTTGGACACTGATCAAACCATTCGCGATCTGGCGGCCTTTGGAGCGTTTCCGGAGGCTACCGTGCGTGCCTGCCTGGAGACGCCGGAGGCCGTGGTGCCCCGGTTCCTCGACATCCTGGACCGCGCCGCCGACGGCGCAAACCTGCCCGAGGACGACCGAGAGGCGATTTTCCTGATCATCCATATCCTCGGTGATCTTCGTGAGACGCGGGCCTTTCGGCCGCTGATCAACCTGTTGCGCCGTGACGACGACGTCGTCGAACCGATTCTGGGCGACAGTCTTTTCGAGACCGTGACCCAGGTCCTCATCAGTCTCTACGACGGCGACATCACGCCGCTCGAAACCCTGATCGGCGACGTCGAGGCATCCGAGTGGGGACGGCAGGCGGGACTGAATGCCTGGATCTGGCTGGCCGCCACCGGCGCCATCTCGCGCGACCAGGCCCGGGAGCGGCTCTTGTCCTGGTACACCATGCCGTTCGCCAAGCCCGAACACGCGGTCTGGATGGGCTGGGTCGACGCGGCGGCGCTTCTGATGCTCGAAGACCTGGGCCACAAGGCCCGCCGGGTGTTCAGCACAGGGCGAGTTACGCGCGACATGGCGGACCACAAACACTACCTCAAGATGCTCAATGCTGCCCGGCAGGCCGACGACATCACCGATGTGTTGCGCGAGGAGCGTCTGCACCCGTTCTCGGACGTCATCGATTCCATGAGCACCTGGCACTGCTATTCCCCCGCGTACGCCGAGGAACGCCAGTCTCGCGATCCGGATCAGGCTGATCGCGAGCGTGAGGCGGCGCTCACCAAGATCAGGGAACGCAACAGGCTGCATCAACTGGGGTCCGCGCTCGTGACCAACCGAGCCAGATCGTCGCCACCCCCGACCGTCAACGCCAACCGAACCGTCGGACGCAACGACCCCTGCCCCTGCGGGTCCGGCAAGAAGTACAAGAAGTGCTGCCTGGGCCAGGCGTGAGAGCACACGCCGCAGACCAGCCGTTCTCATGATGGCGGGGCGGCCCTTGATCTTCGAAGTCCAACCTCTTCCGGAGGGTGTGCTCGCGCCCCAGCCCGCCTTGCTCGCAAGGCGGGCAAACTTTGGGTGTCGCCGTTTCCCGACGGGGAAACGGCGGGGGCGCAGCGCACCGTTTCGAGGAGAGGCGGTGCGCTGCCGACCACAGACGTGGCCGTCGAGCGCACCCTACGATCAGAGCCGGAGCCATCGGCACGGGCCGCCGTGACAGGCCCATCCTGAGAACGGCTGGCCGCCGACCGACTCGCTGGTCCTGACGCCGGGCGTCGCCTATAAAGCCCGCCAGACACGAGAGTCCGTCGCCACCGCCCGCGCCAAGGAGCCCCGCCCGTGATTCCCCGCTACAGCCGTCCGGCCATGGCCGCCATCTGGGAGCCCGCCAACAAGTTCCGCCTCTGGTTCCTGATCGAGGCGCACGCCTGCGACGCGCTGGCCGACCTGGGGGTGATCCCGGCCGAGGCCGCCCGCGCGGTGTGGGAGAAGGGTGACAAGCCCTACACGCCGGAACGCATCGCCCGCATCGACGCCATTGAGGCGGAGGTCAAGCACGACGTCATCGCCTTCCTGACCGAACTGGCCGAGCACGTGGGCGAACCGGCGCGCTTCGTCCACCAGGGCCTCACCTCGTCGGACGTCCTGGACACCTGCCTTGCCGCGCAGATGACCCAGGCGGCCGACCTGCTGCTGAAGGACCTGGACACGGTGCTGGCGGCGCTCAAGCGCCGGGCCATGGAACACAAGATGACCGTCTGCATGGGCCGCAGCCACGGCATCCATGCCGAACCGGTGACCCTGGGCCTGAAGTTCGCCAGCTTCCATGCGGAGTTCGCCCGCGCCCACGCCCGCCTGGAGGCCGCCCGCGCCGACATCGCCACCTGCGCCTTGTCCGGCGCCGTGGGCACCTTCGCCAACATCGACCCGGCGGTGGAGGCCCACGTGGCCGCCAAGCTGGGCCTGGTGCCCGAGCCAGTGTCCACCCAGGTGATCCCGCGCGACCGCCACGCCCTGTTCTTCGCCGTGCTGGGGGTGATCGCCAGTTCCGTCGAACGGCTGGCCATGGAGATCCGCCATCTGCAACGCACCGAGGTGCGCGAGGCCGAGGAGTACTTCTCCCCCGGCCAGAAGGGCAGTTCGGCCATGCCCCACAAGCGCAACCCCATCCTCACCGAGAACCTTACCGGCCTGGCGCGCGTGGTGCGCGGCGCGGTGGTGCCGGCGATGGAGAACGTGGCCCTTTGGCACGAGCGCGATATCTCGCACTCCTCCGTGGAGCGCATGATCTGTCCCGACGCCACCGTGACGCTGGACTTCGCCCTCGCCCGCCTGGCCGGTGTGGTCGACAAGCTGGTGGTCCACCAGGACGCCATCGACGCCAACCTGAACCGCATGGGCGGGCTGGTGTTCTCTCAAAGAGTCCTGCTGGCGCTGACCCAGGCGGGTGCGAGCCGCGAAGACGCCTATCGCCTGGTGCAGAGGAACGCCATGAAGGTGTGGGATGGCGACGGCGATCTGCTCACCCTGCTGCGCGCCGATGCCGAGGTCACCGCCGCGCTGGACGATACAACCCTGGCCGGGCTGTTCGACCTGGGCCATCACACCCAGCACGTGGACACCATCTTCCGAAGGGTGTTCGGCGAGGGATAATTGCAACCTTACCGGACGCCCAGGCCTCATACTAGCGGTCCTTGAGCAGGACCGTTTGAAGTCCGTGGCCGGCCCGCTCCCCCACCCGGCCACCCACGGGAGTATGCTTGGGGTGGCCGGGTGGGGGAGCGGGCCGGTGCCGTTCGGCGGATGAGTTACACTCATCCGCCACTGGTATCAGTTGTCACCGACGTCGCCGACCCTGGTGCGACGAAACGGGATGCGGTCGACCCCGGTGTCCCGTCATCGCGAGCCCACATCCTGGATGTGGGCGTGGCGATCCAGAGCGGAGCACGGGCCCTGTGCCCTGGATTGCCGCGCCCGCCCAAGACAGGGCGGGCTCGCAATGACGGAAAAGCGTTGTGTTTCGGTCCTCTATGGGCACTTGCGACACCAGGGTTGCGCTTCGTTTCTTTCTAGAACGGATTGGCGCTGGGTCGGGCGCCACCGCCGCTGCCCCACGTTCCCCGGCTCCGGGCGATGCGCTCCAGTTGCTCATGGCAGTTCGCCCACTGGCGGAAAGTGGCCATGGTGCCGGTCAGGTTCACCTGCCAGGCCTCGCCGCTGGGAAAGACGATGGACATCCGATAGGCGCGTGCCCAGCGCTCCAGAAATCCCATGGCCCGGTACTCGTTCACGGACAGGTCGCCCACGACCTCGTTGGTGCTGACGGCGTTGACCGGAAAGGTGAACGCCCGGCCACCGAACCGGAAGGTGACGGAAGACGCCTGATCGACCATCAGCCGCCATGACGGGTCGGAGACGTAAAAGCCGATGAAGTCGTTGGCATTAGAGAAGATGGCGAACTGCGATCCATCGGCCCAGTGGGTTTCCATGGAGCAGTTCATGCCGCCCGTGGGATCAAGGTCGTAGGTCAGGTCCCAGGCGCCCACCGCCCGTGCCGGCCCCGCCGCGGCCAAGGTCACCCCCAAGGCCACCAGACTCGCCGCCCCGATGGTCCAGGCGCGACGCGCCAAGCGCTTCCCGGTCCAATCCATGGCCATCCTCCCTTGTCGCGGCGGCTGGCCGGATCAGGTCCTTCGGAGACCCGGCCCGTCCATTTCGAAAACACAACGGTACCACCGAAGCAGGGGATCCACACGTCCGAAGACCGCCGGTTTCCGATTCTCAGCCCCCAAAACAGCCCCCAGCCAGCTTCTTTTGAACAGCGGGGCTCCCCTTACTCGTCCCGGCGGTCTTCACCGGACTGCCCACCCACGCTTTCCAGAACCCCCTTGGTCAGGGCGTGGTGCACCACCTTGCGGAACACAGTGGGCAACGCGTGGCCGCTCAGGCTGTCCAACGGCGCCCACACCCCCCTCACCCGCGGGTTCGCACCCACCCGCGCCATCACCACCACCAACTCCAGGTGAAAATGCGTGAAGGTATGGCGCACTATTCCTGACACCACGCGCACCTCCGACAGCGGAAGGGGTGCCGACTCGGCCACCGCCACCGTTGCATCGGGCATCGGCCCCGCGACCCAGTCGGTCCCGGGCACTTCCATCATGCCCCCCAGCAGGCCGCGCGCGGGACGTTGGCGCAACAGCACCGCACCGTCCCGCCGCTGGATCCAGAAGGCGATTCCGCGCCGCGTGGGCCGCTCCGCCTTGGTCGCCTTGGCCGGCAGGCTCTCGGCCAGGCCGGCGCGCAGGCCCCGGCACGCATCGCGCCAGGGGCATAGCCCGCAGGCCGGACCGCGCGGCGTGCACAAGGTCGCTCCCAGGTCCATCACCGCCTGGGCGTAATCGCCAGAGCGATCGGTCGGAGTCATGGCGTCGGCCAGGGCGCGCAAGGCCGGCTTGGCGGCGGGCAGTGGCGTTTCGACGACGAACAGCCGGGCCATCACCCGCTCCACGTTGCCGTCCACCACCACCGCCCGGCGACCGAACGCGATGGCGGCGATGGCCGCCGCCGTATAGGCCCCCACACCGGGCAGGACGCGCAGGGCCTCCTCGGTGTCCGGGAAGCGGCCGCCGTGATCGTCGGTCACGGCGCGCGCGCATTTCAGCAGGTTGCGGGCACGGGCGTAGTAGCCCAGCCCGGCCCATTCGGTCATCACCGCCGCGTCCTCGGCCCGCGCCAGATCGCCCACCGTGGGCCAGCGCGCCAGGAAGCGCGCATAGTAGGGCTTGACCGCCGCCACCGTGGTCTGCTGGAGCATCACCTCGGACAGCCATACGCCGTAGGGATCGGCCACCTCCCCCGGAGCCATCCGCCAGGGCAGGTCACGCCGGTCGCGGTCGTACCAGGCCAGCAGCCGCGCCGACAGATCGGCGGCCGTAGCGGGATCCGGACGGGGAACGGTGGCCTCGGGACCAGACACGCGAGGCTTGGCGGCACGCGCCATGGGCGGGCTCTCTCCTGGCGGGAAACGGGACCGACGACATCGCGACGCGACGGTCTTGACGCGGCGGGGACGGAGCGGCTCCATTTGGGGGTCAATACAATCCGAAGGCAACGGCCACGACACCGGGAGACAGGCGACCATGGCACGGGGCGCCAGGACCACCCACAAACCATCGAAGAAACCCCTGAGCACACCCAAGGGCAAGGCCGCGGACGACGCCAGGGAAACCGGGCCGGTCCCGGCCGCCTGGCTGCGCCGCTTGGTCACCGAGGAGGGCGAGCGCCTGCCGGTGCGCGACCTGAGTAGCCGCAGCCGCCGCAGCCGCCCCGTCGGCCAGATCCTGGAGCCCGCCACCCGCCGACTGTTGGGTCGGCGCGGGCTGGCCCTGGGCACCATGCTGTCCCACTGGGACGCCATCGTCGGTCAGACCGTGGCGCGCCACTGCGTGCCACTCAAGCTGGTCATGCCCCGCAAGGGGACGGCCACGTCCCTGGGCGGCGTTCTGCATATCAAAGCCGCCTCCGGCGCCATCGCCACCGACCTGATGCACCGCTCCCCCCTGATCTGCGAACGCATCAACGGCACCCTGGGCTATCGTGCCGTCGCACGCCTGCAGATCGCGCAAGGCCCGTTGTCGGGCCGCGTCGGTCGCGCGCGGGCACGCGGCGCGGCCCTGCCGCCCGCGCCTGAACACCTGGCCGCCCTTGAAAACCGTCTGGCCACTGTGGAGGATCCGGACCTCCGTGCCGCCCTGGAACGGCTGGGCAAGGCCGTGTTGACCCCGCGCCGGTGACGGACGGCCATTCCCTCGCCCCATTCCCGTGGCCGGATGAAACCGGCTCGGGGGCCATGACCCATAGGCGTTAGGATATGGAAAACCCGGCCGGTGCAAGAACAGGGCTAACGCCCGGTTGGATCCTGGGGGCACGGCCCCCAGTTCCCCCGTTTTCTTGTAATTGGTATGTAAACTCAGAGCGTTACGCTCTCCCAGTGCCCATTATCAGAAATGGGGAGGGTTTGGAAGGTCTCCTCCCAAATGGGGGTCCGGGGGCGATAGCCCCCGCTATCCTAACGCCAATGGGGCCATGACCCGTTCGTGCCCGCTTGTCCGGCCTCGGGGCCATCCCTATACAGGACCCAGGGTCGTCCCGTTCCCGGTTGTCCACAGGAGTTTGCCCGTGCCGCGTCGCCTGACCGTCTCCCGCCGCCATGTCCTGTCCGGCCTGGCCGGCTTGTCGACCCTGGCCCTTCTCCCCGCCAAGCCGGCGACGGCTCAGGATGGCGCCACCGAGACCGGGGACGCGATCGTTTACAACGAATACACCCTCGGCGATCCCGACGCGCCGGTGCGGATCCTGGAGTTTTCCTCCTTCACCTGCGGCCACTGCGGGCTGTTCCATATCGAGACGCTGCCGATCCTCAAGGAACAATACATCGACACCGGCAAGGCCAACCTGACCCTGGTGGACTTCCCGCTCGACGACGTCGCCCTGCTGGTAACCCTGATCACCCGGTGCGCGCCCGAGCCGCTCTATCACAAGCTTGTCGAGATCTATTTCGGCGACCAGGACGCCTGGCTGAAGCGGGACCCGCTCAAGCCCGTTCTGGGCATCGCCCGCCTGGGTGGTCTGTCGCAGGAGCGCCTCGACGCCTGCCTGACCAACGACACGCTGTTCGAGGAAATCCGCCGCCGCCGCGCCGAGGCCGAGGCGCGCTTCAACATCACCGGGACACCCACCTTCGCCATCAACGGTGTGCGGCACGAGGGCTCCTACAAGGCCGACTCGCTGTTGCCGGCCGTCGCCGAGGCCTTGGCCAGGGCCGAGGGCAACTAGGCCCCGCGCCCGGCCCGTCCCCGCGCCACCTCGCCGCCTCGCCGCGCCATGGTCCACTTCACCCATCTGCGCCTGACGGGCTTCAAGTCCTTCGTCGATCCCACCGACCTGCCCATCGAGACCGGGCTGACCGGAGTGGTGGGGCCGAACGGCTGTGGCAAGTCCAACCTGGTGGAGGCGCTGCGCTGGGTGATGGGCGAGACCTCCGCCAAGCAGATGCGCGGCGGCGAGATGGATGACGTGATCTTCGGCGGTACCCGTGACCGGCCGGCGCGCAACATCGCCGAGGTGACCATCACCCTGGACAACGCCGATGGCTCCGCCGCCGCCTGGCGCCAGTTCCCGGACCTGGAGATCAGTCGGCGGATCGAGCGCGGCGCGGGCTCCCTGTATCGCCTGAATGGAAAGGACGTACGCGCCCGTGACGTACAACTTTTGTTTGCCGACGCGGCGACGGGAGCGCGCTCCACGGCCATGGTGTCGCAGGGGCGCGTGGGGGCGCTGATCGCCGCCAAGCCCGCCCAGCGGCGCAGCCTGTTGGAGGAAGCCGCCGGCATTGCCGGCCTGCACAGCCGCCGCCACGAGGCGGACCTCCGCCTCAAGGGCGCCGAGGCCAACCTCGAGCGCCTGGACGATGTCCTTTCGGCCCTGGACGGCCAGGCCCGCAACCTGCGCAAGCAAGCCCGCCAGGCGGCGCACTACCGCACCCTGTCCGAATCCATCCGGGCCGCCGATGCGGTGGTGCTGCGGCAACGCTGGCTGGCCGCCATCCGGGCTCTGGACCAGGCCCGCACCGCTCTTCGCGAGAGCGAGCGCCAGGTGGGCGACCTGACCGCCCGGGCCAGCGCGGCCGCCCGCGCCCACGAGACGGCCGCCGAGGCCCTGGCTCCGTTGCGCCAAGCCGAGGCCGAGGCTGGCGCGGCCCTGCAACGCCTGACCGTGGAGCGCGAGCAGCTTCAGGCCGAGGAGGCGCGTCTCACGGCGGCCCAGGCCGACAACAGCCGGCGTCTCGCCCAGATCACCCGCGACCATGAGCGCGAGACCGCCCGCGTGGCCGACGCCGAAGCGGCGCTGGCACGCCTGGGCGAGGAGCGTACCGGCCTGGACGCGGCCTCGGGGAACGATGACGCAATACGGGAGCAGGGCAAGGCCCGGCTTCAAGCGGTCAACGCCACCGTCAACGCCCTGGACGCCGAGGTCACCCGGACGACCGAGGCCCTGGCCCGGGAGGACGCGCGACGCGGCGCCCTCGATCGGCGGGTCTCCGAGGCCGAGGCGCGCGCCGACCGCCTGGCCAAGCGCCGGACCGACGTCGAGCGGTCCCTGGAGGCGGCCCGTGCCCGCGCGCTCGATCCGGCCGAGGTGGCGGCGGCCGGGGCGGCGGTCACCGAAGCCGAGACCGCGTTGACCGAGGCCCGGGCGCGGCGGGACCGGGCGGAAGAGGCGCGGACCCAGGCCCGCGCCGGGGTGGAGGCGGCCCGCGAGGCCCTGCAAGGCGTGGCGGCGGAGCGCGCCAGCCTGCGCGCCGAGGTCAAGGCCCTGGAGGCGATGCTCCAGCGCGCCGCGCCGGCCGCCGGCGCCTGGCCTCCGGTGCTGGAGGCGTTGGAGGCCGACCCCGGGTTTGAAACCGCCCTGGGCGCCGCCCTGGGGGACGACCTGCGCGCCGCCCTGGACCCGGCCGCGCCGGCCCACTGGGCCGACCTACCGCCGCTGACCGATCCCGCGCCGCTGCCCGCCGGGGTGGCGGCGCTGGCCGATCATGTCCGCGCGCCGGAGGCCCTGGCGCGGCGGCTGTCGCAAGTGGGGGTGGTCAAGGATACCGCCACCGGCGACGCGCTCCGCCACGACCTGCGGCCGGGGCAGCGGCTGGTGGACACCGAGGGGACTCTGTGGCGCTGGGATGGACTGACGGTGAGGGCCGGCGCCGGGGCCGAGGCCGGCACCCAGGCCGCCGCCCGCCTGCAAACCCGCAATCGCCTCGCCGAGGCCGGCGAGGCCCTGGCCGCCGCCGAGGGTCGCGTGAGCACCGCCGAGGCCGCCGTCGACGCCGCTCGCGCCACCCTGGCCGAGGCCGAGACCCGCGAGACGGCCGCCCGAACGGCAGGACGTGCCGCCGAGGACAACCTGTCCAGGGCCCGCAAGGCCCAGGAAGCCCTGCACCGCCGCGCTGCGGAGACCGAAGCCACCCTGGCGTCCCTGCGCGCCACCCTGGACCAGGTCACCACCGATGGCGCCGAGGCCACCCAGGCGGCCACGGAGGCCCGCGCCGAACGCGCGCAGATGGGCGACGGCGCCACGGCGCGAACGGCCCTGGCGGAGCAACGCACGGCCCTTTCCGCCCGGCGCACCGACCTGGTCGAGGCCCGCGCCGCCCATGACCGCGCGCTGCGCGAGATCGCCGATCGCCAGCGGCGCCTTCAGGCCATCGCCGGGGAGGAACCGTCCTGGACTCAGCGCCTGGAGCAGGGCCGCGCGCAATGCGCCGACCTGGAGGCACGGCGCGACGAGGTGACCGCCGAGATCGCCCGCCTGGCCGAGGGGCCGGCCGCCCTGGCCGCGCGCCACGCCGCGCTGGCCGAGGCCCTGGAGGCCGCCGAAGGCCGCCGCGTGGCCGCCGCCGATGCCCTGGCGCGGGCCGACAGCCAGGCCCGGGCCACCGACAGGGACGCCCGCGAGGCCGACCGGGCGCTTGCCGAGGCGCGCGAACGGCGGGTGCGTCATCAGTCGGAGACGGAACAGGGCGAGGTCGCTTGCCGCGCCGTGGCCCGCGACATCGCCGAGCGCCTGGATTGCCCCCCCGATGGCTTGGTGGCGGCGGCCGGGCTCGCCCCCGATGCCGACCTGCCACCCCTGGAGGAGGCCGAGGCGACGTTCGCCCGCCTGTCGCGGGAGCGCGACGGCATGGGGCCGGTCAACCTGCGCGCCGAACAGGAGTTGGCGGAACTGGACGAGAAGATCGCCGCCCTCAATCACGAGCGCGACGACCTCACCAAGGCTATCGCCCGCTTGCGCCAGGGCATCGCCGAGATCAACCGCGAAGGCCGCCAGCGGCTGGTGGAGTCCTTCACCTCCGTCAACGACGCTTTCCGGGACCTGTTCACCCGCCTGTTCGGCGGCGGCCGCGCCCACCTGGAGATGATCGAGAGCAACGATCCCCTCGAGGCCGGCCTGGAAATCATGGCCAGCCCCCCCGGCAAACGGTTGCAGGTCCTGTCCTTGCTGTCCGGTGGCGAGCAGGCGCTGACCGCCCTGGCGCTGCTGTTCGCCGTGTTTCTGACCAACCCGGCGCCCATCTGCGTGCTGGACGAAGTGGATGCACCGCTCGACGACGCCAATGTGGACCGCCTGTGCCGGCTGCTGGAGGACCTGGCAGGCAGCACCGCCACGCGTTTCCTCGTGGTCACCCACCACCGCATGACCATGGCGCGCATGGATCGCCTGTTCGGCGTGACCATGGTGGAGCGCGGCATCTCCCGGCTGCTGTCGGTGGATCTGCGCCGCGCCGTGGACCTGACCGAGGGAGAGACCCAGGCAAGCCTGTTCTAGAGTGAAGCGGGATCAGCTTGGGTCAAGCTGACCCGACTTCACTCTCATTCTATAGTTTTTGAGTATCTTCGAGATCAAGTTGGTCCGTATCGCGACCCAACTTGATCTCGGAATACTCTAGCCCTCGGGCCGGGCAGGGATGGTCCGGCCCGCAGACGACCCAAGGCCCAGCGTTGACTTTCCGCAAGCACGCGGCAGGATTGGGGGAAGAGGCCCTCGCGCGGGCCAAGGCACCCCTTGGGGCTCCCGGCATGCGCCGATTCGGCACCATCACCACCTGGAAGGACCCCCAAGGGTTCGGCTTCATCTCCCCGCAAGGCGGCGGCGAGTCGGTGTTCGTGCATGTGAACGCCTTCAACGAGCGCTCGCGACGCCCGGCCAAGGGCGACGTCATCACCTTCGATCTGACCACCGACGGCCGTGACCGCACCCGCGCGGCCAACGTGGAGTTCTTCAGCGAACGTCAGACCCCGCGCGTGCCCTCCGGCGTGGTGCGCCTGGCCATGATTTTCGTGACCCTGTTCTCGGCCGTGGTGGTGTTCCTGGCCATCACCGGCGCCGTGCCGGTGATGGTCCCGCTGACCTATGCCGTCGCCAGCGTGGCCACCTTCGCCGTCTATGCCCGTGACAAGGAGGCCGCGCGGGTCAAAGGCTGGCGCATCAAGGAAAGCAAACTGCACGGGCTGTCCTTGCTGGGCGGCTGGCCAGGGGCGCTGATGGGGCAGACGGCCCTGCGGCATAAGATCCGCAAGCCGGCCTTCGTCGTGGTGTTCTGGCTGACGGTGGTGATGAACTGCCTGGGGCTGGCGGCCGTGGCCTGGATGAGCGGCGTGCTCTGGCCCCTGTCCCAGTGATCCCCGCCTGGCGCAAGTGGTCTCCGCCATTTCCGAGCAGTGCCCATACCAGCGGCACCTGACGTCGAACTCTTGTGGTGATGCGTAGGGTGCGCTCGACCGACATGACATGGCGGGCAGCGCACCGCCTCCTGGCGGCAGGGTGCGCTACGCCTTACGGCGCGAGCGCACCCTACACATTACACGTAAAGAGAGGCGTTTACAGTCCGAAGCCGCCGGGATCACTCCGTCACGAAACGCAAGGTGCCGAACCATGCCTGGGCGGTGTCGCCACGATCATCGCAGTCGGTCATCAAGGCGACCGCGTCGATCTCGGTCAGATCGAGGTCATGGAACCGGCGGAAGTCGGCCCGCACGTCGCGCCGCTGCGTGATCCAGGTGCCCGGCGGCGGACCCGAGGCGACCGCGACCATGTGCGCCTGGCTGGCGTAGGCATTGGGCCAGTCGGCGCCGACGGGCTCGCCGGCCGACCAGACGTAGTTGATGGCCCGAGTCCGCCAGGGCAGCAGGCCACCGTCGCGGATCACATAGAGGCGCGCCACATAGTCGTCCCCCGCCTTGACGCGTTCGCTCACGGTGGGATCGGGTACGGTTTCGAGCCGCCACGACCATTCCAGAATCGGTGTCTTGGTGAGATCGATCGGTTTGCGCCAGTAGAGCCCCGACGCGCTGGCGTCGCAGTCGGCGCGCACGGCTGGACGGCCATCGACCCTGTCCAGGGTGTAGGCGGTCTGTCCGACGAACGCTTCCGTTTCCCAGCCGATGACCGTGGCGGGCTCGAAGACGGACCCGTGATCCTGGGCCGTCGCGGAGGTGGCCGCCAAACCGAAGGCGAGGAGACAGGCCAGACGTGAGAGAGGACGACGCGGCAGGCGCATGACGGCACGGACTCCGGCGCGACACGGGATATCCGGCATGTGGTGTCGCACCGAGGCTGGCGCCAGGGGACCCTGGCCCTGGTGCGGCGCGGGTCAGGCCCACGCCGCGCCGTCAGACCGTCACCCCGCCCGTTCGAACAGCGCCAGCTTCAAATCCGCGATGGCCTGGCCGGGGTTCAGGCCCTTCGGGCAGGTGGCGGTGCAGTTCATGATGGTATGGCAGCGGTACAGCCGGAACGGGTCGTCCAGCTGGTCCAGGCGCTCGCCGGTGGCCTCGTCGCGGCTGTCGAACACCCAGCGCGCCGCCTGCAACAGGATGGCCGGACCCAGGTAGCGGTCGCCGTTCCACCAGTAGCTGGGGCAGGAGGTGGAGCAGCAGAAGCACAGCACGCATTCCCACAGACCGTCGAGGCGGGCGCGCTCCTCCGGGCTTTGCAGGCGCTCGCCGGTGGTGGGCGCTGGCGTGTCGGACTTCAACCAGGGCTCGATCAACTCGTACTGGGCGTAAATGTGGGTCAGGTCGGGCACCAGGTCCTTGACCACCGGCATGTGCGGCAATGGATAGATGTCCACCGCCCCCTTGATCTCGGCGATGGGCTTCAGGCACGCCAGGGTGTTGTCGGTATCGATGTTCATGGCGCAGGACCCGCAGATGCCCTCCCGGCAGGAACGGCGGAAGGTCAGCGTTGGATCGATCTCGTTTTTGATCTTGATCAGCGCGTCCAGGACCATCGGCCCGCAGTCGTCCAGGTCGATGGGGAAGACGTCCAGGGTGGGGTTGCCACCCGCGTCCGGATCCCAGCGATAAATACGGAACTTCTTGACGTTCTTCGCCCCGGCCGGCGCGGGCCAGGTCTTGCCCGGCTTGATGCGGGAGTTGGGGGGAAGGGCGAACTCCACCATGACGTCGATCCTTGGTTCTGCGTCTCAAACGCTGGCGATCATGAGAACGTCGTCATTGCGAGGAGCGGAGCGACGAAGCAATCGAGGGCCAAGAGTGCTTGCATCCGCTCTGGATTGCCACGCCCGCCCCGCCTGTTTCGCTCAGGGAAACTGGCGGGGCGGGCTCGCAATGACGGGTCTTGGTTTGGACCCGAATCAAGAGCCGAGCCCGTCCGAACATAGATCCGCTAATACACCCGCTAATACACCCGTTTCTGGGGCGCGATGTACTCCACATCCTTGGTCAGGGTGTAGGTGTGCACCGGGCGATAGCCCAAGGTGACCTTCCCATCGTCCGCGACCCAGGCCAGCGTGTGTTTCATCCAGGTATCGTCATCGCGATCCGGGAAGTCCTCGCGGGCATGGGCGCCGCGGGATTCCCGACGCGCCTCGGCGCCGTGAATGGTGACCTTGGCGCAGGCCAGCAGGTTGTCCAGCTCCAGCGCCTCGGCCAGGTCGGTGTTGAACACCAGGGAGCGGTCGGCGATCTTGATGTCCGCCACGGTCTCGGCGATGGCATCCACTTTCTGGCAGCCGTCCCGCAGGCTGTCGGCGGTGCGGAACACGGCGGCATCGCTTTGCATGGCCTTTTGCAGGTCCAGGCGGATCTCGGCGGTGACACGACTTCCGTTGGCGGTGCGCAGTTCCTCCAGGCGGGTCAGCGGCCGGTCGGCGGAGTCCGCCGGCAGCGGCCGATGCTGGGTGTCCGGCTGGATCAACTGGGCGCAGCGCTTGGCGGCGGCGCGGCCGAACACCACCAGGTCCAGGAGCGAGTTGGTGCCCAGGCGATTGGCGCCATGCACCGACACGCTGGCGCACTCGCCCACGGCCATCAGGCCGGGCACGACACGGTCGGGCTCCGCCTCGGTGGGGTTGAGCACCTCGCCCATGTAGTTGGTGGGGACGCCACCCATGTTGTAGTGCACGGTGGGCAGGACGGGAATCGGCTCCCGCGTGGCGTCCACGCCGCTGAAGATGCGCGCCGTCTCGGTGATGCCCGGCAGGCGGGCATGGAGGACATCGGCGCCCAGGTGCTCCAGGTGCAGGTGGATATGGTCCGAGCCCTTGCCGACACCCCGGCCCTCGCGGACCTCCACGGTCATGGCGCGGCTGACCACGTCGCGGCTGGCGAGGTCCTTGGCGGTGGGCGCGTAGCGCTCCATGAAGCGCTCGCCCTCTGAGTTGGTCAGATAGCCGCCCTCGCCGCGCGCGCCCTCGGTGATCAGGCAGCCGGCGCCATAGATGCCCGTCGGGTGGAACTGCACGAACTCCATGTCCTGGAGCGGCAGGCCGGCGCGCGCCACCATGCCATTACCGTCGCCCGTGCAGGTGTGCGCCGAGGTACAGGAGAAATACGCGCGGCCATAGCCGCCAGTCGCCAGGATGGTGGTGTGGGCCCGGAAGCGGTGAATGGTGCCGTCATCCAGGTTCCAGGCCACCACGCCCCGGCAGCCCTCGTCATCCATGATCAGGTCGAGGGCGAAGTATTCGATGAAGAAGCGCGCCTTGAACTTCAGCGACTGCTGATAGAGCGTGTGCAGGATGGCGTGACCGGTGCGGTCGGCGGCGGCGCAGGCGCGTTGCACCGGGGCCTCGCCGAAATTGCGCATGTGACCGCCAAAGGGACGCTGATAGATCCGCCCGCTTTCGGTCCGCGAGAACGGCACCCCGAAGTGCTCCAGTTCGTGCACCGCCGGGATGGCCTCGCGGCACATGTACTCGATGGCGTCCTGGTCGCCCAGCCAGTCCGACCCCTTGACGGTGTCGTACATGTGCCATTCCCACTTGTCCTCGGCCATGTTGCCGAGCGCCGCGCCGACACCGCCCTGGGCGGCGACGGTGTGGGAGCGGGTGGGGAACACCTTGGTCACACAGGCGGTTTTCAGGCCCTCGGCCACGGCGCCGAAGGTGGCGCGCAGGCCGGCGCCGCCGGCGCCGACGACGACGACGTCATAATCGTGGTCGATGATCTGCGGGGAGGACATGGGCCGTCTCAACCTCCAAGGGCCAGGGTGAGCACGCAGACGACGCAGAACAACGCGCCGGCGGCGGCGAACATCTTGTTGGCCATCACGGCCACGTTTTTGGCGGCGGCGCCGTGGACATAGTCCTCCAGCACCACCTGGAGGCCCAAGGCGCCATGCTGGAAGGCGCTGACCACGAACAGGATCATCAAGGTCGCGTTGAGGGGATTGGCCATCCAGGCGCGGATGGCATCCTGGTCGGCGCCCAGGTTGCCGAGCACCGCGCCAAAGACGAACCACAGACCCAGGGGCACCAGGGCCACGGCGGAAAAGCGCTGGCTGGTCCAATGGTGGGCGGCGCCGCCGGCGGCCCCCAGGCCGCGAGCCCGTCCCAGGGCGGAGCGCATGCCGGCTGATTTCATGACGGTCTTCTCCTCACGCAACCAAGATCAGGCCAATCGCCCAGGCGGCGACGGTCAGGCCGAACACCATCACCAGCATGGTGATGCCCGTGCTACGGACGCCCTCGTTGGTGACACAGCGGCCGGAATCCCAGGTCAGGTGCCGGACTCCATTGGCCAGGTGATAGAACAGCACCACGGTCCAGCCGAACAGCGCCAGGTACCCCAATGGCGAGCCGAACAGTCCCTGAACCGTCGCGAACGCTTCCGGTCCGTACGCCGCCGCGCCCAGCCAGGCGATCACGAACAGGGTTCCCAGGACGTACAGGGCGACCCCGGTCAGACGGTGCAGGATCGACAACAGCGGCGCGATCTTCCGATAGAGCTGATAGACCTGAAGGTGCGGCGACAGCGGACGGGCTTGAAGCCGCTCGCGCGACGGCAGGGGGGACGACATGGCGGAGCCCTCATGCGATGAGCGCGCGCCGGGCGCGCGCGGACAGATGCGGCAGACGGTGGTGGATCATGGCGACGGCGCCCGACACCGGACCGTGTGGCCGGTTGGCAATAGTGAACAGGTCGGGCGCGGCGATCGGCATGATCCCTCGACGGATGGAGCGGCGGGACCCGCCGGAGACGGATCCCGTGGAACCCGAGTGGACGGGTCAGCTATCGTCATGGACTCACTGGCGAGGCGGGTAAGTCTAGACTCAACAAGGCGCGAGCACACACGAAATTCATTTCGAATACGCACCCACGCCCGCAATTCGTGTTTACCCGCCCTCTCGGTCAGGATCGCCCCGCGCGAAATGACGGGACCGTGACCGTGTGTAGCGTCTCGCACCGCGCCGAGTCAACGCCGCAGCGCACAAACGCACCCGTCGGTTGGGAGCCGGCGGGCGTCCCGCGACGTGGCGGACGACGCCTGCGGCGGGGTGGCGTTCGCAAAGTGGACATCGGATAATCGGCCGAGTCGCGTATCCGTCCCGCCCCCCGGAGGTCTCCGGGGTCCGCCGTCCTGCGTCGCTGCCCATGGCCGCCCAGGGGTCGGGCGGCCGTCACCCCAAGGACCCAAGAAACGCCAGGAGGACCCGTCATGCCCGTTCCGCGTTCCGGCGCCAAGCTCCTCGCCGTCGGCGCCATCGCCGCCGCCGTGTCCGGCGCCGCCGCCCCGGCCTCGGCCGAGACGTTCCGCTGGGCCTTCCAGGGGGACTTCCAGGCCCTGGAGCCGTATGTGCTGAACGAGACCCATACCCTGGGAACCCTTGGCAACATCTTCGAGGGCCTGGTGCGCCGCGGCCCGAACCTGGGCATCGAGCCAGCGCTCGCGGAACGCTGGGAGGTGCTCGACGACACCACTTGGCGCTTTCACCTCCGGCAGGGCGTGACCTTCCACAACGGCAACCCGTTCACCGCCGATGACGTCGTGTTCTCGCTGGCGCGCGCCGCCACCGATGGCTCCGATATGTCCAGCCGCGTCGCCGCCGTGGCCGAGGTCCGCAAGGTGGACGATCACACCGTGGACATCATCACCGCCGCGCCCTACCCCATCCTCACGTCGGACATGACCGATCTGTTCATCGTCGACAAGGAGTGGTGCGAGGAACACGACGCCGTGGAGCCGGCTAACGTCAAGTCCGGCGAGGAAAACTACGCCACGCGTCACGCCAACGGCACCGGTCCCTTCATGGTGACCGAGCGTCAACCGGACGTTCGGACGGTCTTCGTTCCGAATCCCAACTGGTGGGACGAGGCCACCCACACCATCACCGAGGCCATTTTCACCCCCGTCGCCAGCGACGCCACACGGGTGGCCGCGCTGCTGTCCGGGGAGATGGACCTCGTCTACCCCGTGCCCTTGCAGGACGCGCCCCGGGTCGAGGCGGCGCCGGGCGTGGACATGTTGGCCGGCCCGGAAACACGCACCGTCTTCCTGGGCATGGACCAACTGCGCGACGTCATGCTGGAGGGCAGCGTCACCGACGCCAACCCGTTTCAGGACATCCGCGTGCGGGAAGCGTTCTTCCGCGCCATCGATGTCGAGGCCATCCGCAAGAAGATCATGCGCGGCAACAGCTTCCCCGCCGCCCTGTTGATCGGGCCGCAGATCGCCGGGTTCGACCCAACGCTCAACGACCGCCCGGCCCATGACCCCGAGCGCGCCAAGGCCCTGCTGGCCGAGGCCGGCTACCCTGACGGCTTCGAGGTCGGCATGGACTGCCCCAACAACCGCTATGTCAACGACGAAGCCATCTGCCAGGCCGTCGCCGGCATGCTGGCCAAGATCGGCGTCAAGGTGAACCTGCTGGCCCAGCCCAAAAGCAAGTTCTTTGCCAAGGTGCTGGCCTACGACACCACCTTCTACATGCTGGGATGGACGCCCTCATCGCTCGACGCCCACAATCCCTTGCGCGACCTCATGGCCTGCCGCAAGGAGGGACAGGGCAAGTTCAACATGGGGGGCTACTGCAATCCCCGGGTGGACGCGTTGACCCTCGCCATTCAGAGCGAGATCAATCCGGAGGCGCGCCAGGCGATGATCAGCGAGGCCTATCGTCTGGTAAAGGAAGACTGGGGATACATCCCGCTGCACCAGCAGACGCTATCCTGGGGCAAGAAGGAAACCGTGGACCTGCACCAGCGCGCCGACAACCAGTTCGAACTGAAGTACGTGACGATGCGGTGAGCCGCGCTCCCGCGTCCTGACCTATCTCATTCACACGTCTTCGTTTGCGCTGCGCGAAGCTTTGCTTCACCGTCATTGCGAGGAGCTTTCGCTCCGAAGCAATCCAGGGCAAAGGGCACGATCTTACGCCCTGGATTGCTTCGCCCGCATCAAAAAATGCGGGCTCGCAATGACGTGGCTTTGCCCCTGGGAAGCCATAACGTCTTGATCCATAGACAGAAAAAAGTGTGAATCGCGTAGGCGTCCTGACCAGGGCGGCCGACGATGACTTTCGCGCGGTCTCGTGGGCCGTGCCCGCCGTCGCGCCGGCGCGGGTGATTCTAATCCTCGTCCAGGGCCGGGTTGCCGGGCACGGCATAGCTGCCGGTCAGCCAGCGGCCCAGGTCCACGTCGGCGCAGCGGCGTGAGCAGAACGGCCGGTAGCGCGGCATCGTCGGTCGCTGGCACACCGGGCAGCGGGTCTGGCTCAAGCGCACGACGGCCGGAGGCTCTATTCCGGCATCGGGGGATGCGTCGTCCGTATCATCGCTCATCGGCGGGTCTCCTGCATGACCGCCGCTCAAGGTGGTCCGATCGCGGGGGCGGCGTCAACGCCAACCGAGCCCTGGCGGATCTTGAGCGTCAGGCCCCGGCGCGTCCGCAGGTCCGCCACCACCGGCGCCAGCGGCCCGCGTAGCAGCACCGCTGCCGGGGGCGACACCGTAACCACCAGGGCGGTCGCGACGGTGGCCCGCGCCTCCCGCTCCGCATCCCGCAAGGCCGCCACCGCCTGGGCGGCCGGGCCGTGCATCATGTCGGCCAGGGTGGGACCACGCCGTTCCCGCGACAGCTCCAGCAGCCCCAACCGCGAGATCCCGGCCAGGCGCGGCGCCGCCGGGTCCGCCGCCAAGGCTTGCTCCAGCGCCTGACGCGCGGTGGCCGTCAGGCGTGGACCACGCCCGCCCGGAATCAGGTCCACCAGGATGTGGCCAGCCAGCCCACGCAAGCGGAGGTGAGCCGGCACCATCGCCAGCGCCTCGGCGTTGGCGCGCGCCGGCGGGCCGGACCCCGCGTCCACATCCATTGCCACCAGTGCGGCGGTGGGCTCGATCACCAGCCGCCCGCCCCCGGGCAGGGGGACCACCGGCGACAAGGCCGCGTCGACCGCATCGGCGACACCGGTCGCCTCCCAGAGGTCCCTGGAATCGGCGTGCGTCAGGATGGGCGGCACAGCGCCATCCCCCAAGGCATGGGCCAGGTCGGCCGCCAGGGTATCTCGCGCGGCCGGATCATCCAGCAACACCACCGAAGGGGCAGGATCATGAGGCGAAAGCACCGCCTCCCAGTCCAGCGGAGCGGGCGACAGCAGCGCCGGGGAGGACGCCTCGGCCGCCCGGACCTTCAGGTCGGCCCAGTCGGCGCGCAGGCGTGTCAGATCGGCGGCCAGGGTCGCCGAATCGGCCCCGGCCGCCGCCGTGCGGGCCACCAGGGACTCGCCCGGCGCCACCAGGTCCTTGACCAGGGCCAGCAGGCGCGCGCGCTCGGCGTCATCGGGAAGGCGCCGGGACACAGCCGCCCCGGGGCGCCGCCCGCCCAGGGCCAAGCGCGCCGAGGTCAACGCCGGCGCCAGCGTCAGTCGCGCCCCCTTGCCGCCGGAGACGGCGTCGGGCCGCGCCGCCTGACGCACCTGCACCAGCACCGCCGCGCCCTGGGAGGGCACGGCGCCGGTCAGGTCGGCGGGATCCAGGACGCCGTCGCCCCACGGCCCAAGGTCCACGAAGGCGCCACCCCGGTCCGGCAGGCGTGGCCCCAGCCGGCCCAGCAGCACCACCCCGGCCGCCGCCGCCCAAGGCCGGTGACAGGTGACGGCGATGCAGCGGCCGTGCTCCAGGCGCGCCACCCGCGTTTCCCCGGGCGACACCGACACCACCAGGGCCACCGGCGCCGCCTCGGCCGCGGCGATCGCGTCGTCGCCGCGCGCGACGGTCACGGCACCGGAAGCCCCAGGCCGCGCAGCAGCGCCCGGGTCTCGAACAGAGGCAAGCCAACGACGTTGGAATAGGAGCCGGACAGGAAGCGCACGAAGCCGGCCGCCTGCCCCTGGATGGCGTAGCCGCCGGCCTTGCCCTCCCATTCGCCGCCGTCCAGGTAGGCGCGGATCTCGGCCGCCTCCAGGTGCTTGAAGCACACCCGGGTATCCACCAGCCGCTCGGCGCGGCGGCCGTCGGGCGCGACCAGCACCACCCCGCCCAGCACGTGATGGCTGGCCCCGGACAGCAGGTCCAGACAGCGGCGGGCCTCGGCCCTGTCGGCGGGCTTGGGCAAAATGCGCCGGCCCCGTGCCACCACGGTGTCCGCCGCCAGCACGTAGGCGCCGGGGTGGCGCGGCGCCACGGCCTCGGCCTTGACGCGGGCCAGCCGGCGCGCGTGCTCACGCGGCACCTCGCGGGGCAGCGGGGTTTCGTCGATATGGGCGGGATCGACCCTGTCGGGCCTCACGCCAATCTGGCGCAACAAGTCCAGGCGGCGCGGGGAGGCAGAGGCGAGGACCAGCGACAACGCGGAACGGTCCTGCGAGGGGGCCGTGGACCGCGACGTATCGGACATCTCGCCCGACTCGCAGGCGGCGAGCGGCGCGGTCATGGGACCCTACTTGTACCGGAACGTAATGCGACCCTTGGTCAGGTCGTAAGGCGTCATCTCCACGTTCACGCGGTCACCGGCGAGCACGCGAATGCGATTCTTGCGCATCTTGCCGCTGGTGTGGGCGAGAACTTCGTGATCATTATCCAGCTTCACGCGAAACATGGCATTGGGCAACAATTCTGTCACGGTGCCGTTAAACTCGATGGCATCTTCCTTGGCCATACTGATTCCCTGATTTGTGGCGGAGTGGCCCGTTACATGACCGCGATTCGCCAAAAAGTCAAGTGTGCTCAACGGGATGCTGGTCCGCGCCGGAGTCGGGCCGATCGGACCGGGGCGCAACCCCGCTGTGGTGCGCATAGGTGGCCCAGTCGGGGGCGTAGCCCTCGTCCGCCTGATCGCCCCAGGTGGTCCAGCCGGGACGGGTGCCGCGCGCGAACAGCTCCAGGTAAGGCCCCGGGGAGCACGCCTCGATCACGGCGTACTGCTCGTCCGGCTTGCGGGAGTGCTCGCGCTTGCGGCTGGCGATCAGGTTGACCTGGCGGCGGCCGGCCTCGCGGGTGCGGGCGTGGCGGCCGCGCACACCGAACAGACAGATTTCGGTCACGTTGCGGAAGTAGAAGCCGACCCCGCGCCCATCGCTGCCGCCATCCTGGCGGATTTTGTGCCAGATCAGGTTGGTCTTGTAGGTGAACCCCCAGGCGGCCAGCACCGTTAAGCCCTCTGGCAACAAGGCGTTCGGCACCCAGAGATAGCAGTGCGCGGGCTCGGCTATCAAGTCGATTACCGGCAGCGCGGCGATGTCGTCCACGGTCAGGGTGCCGTAACGCGACAGTCGCCGGTGTTCCGGCGCCATCTTGCCGGTGCGGTTGGTGAAGCGCCAGGGCGGGTCGGCGAGCAAGGTGGCGAACCGTGGCGCCCCTTCGGCGGGCGTCAGGGCGCGCAGCTCGGTGGCCAGGCAGGCGGCGGGAGAAGCAGGAGGCATGGGCGGCGGGATCCGGGCGGAACGCTGGACGGAACACGGGTGGGAGGCCGGCACATCGGCCCACGCCCAGGGTAGCCATCCGAACCGCCCGAGGAAATGCCCGCGTGTCCCCGGAGGGGATTCGCCCCCCTACCGCATCGGCCAACTGAATGACGCCGTCGAGCAGCAACAGCGTCTTCCGCAAAACCGTCTTGCCTGTGTCCGGGTGGCCGATGAGAGCGAAGGCGCGCCACCGCTCGACAGCAGAGGTAGCGTTGGCGGTAACAAGAGCATGGAGGGCAGGCCGCGTCTTGCGCGCGCGTCGGTCCTGTCACGATCCGGACGCTTTTGGTCACATTTTGTCATGGCGGGGCGGAAATACAGTCAAACCCCTGTGACGATAACGATGTTGAATGGGCCTCGTGGAAGGATGCAGTGGGTCAATGGCTCCGCCTTTCATAAGCCCCACCGAGGAGCGCTCCCCCGTACTCCTCTCGGATGCGGAAGGAGAGACACCATGTCCCGCGCCACGCAGATCCTGTTCGTCACCACCGCCCTGGCCGCCACCATCTTGGGCGGTCCCGGCGCGATGGGAGCCGTCGGCCCCGCTGACAGGCCGCTGGCGACCATGGAAGAAGACAGGCATAGCATCGTCACCCGCGACGATTTCATGGCGCCGCGTCAGGGCTTCTTTCCCGCCCGAAAGGGACACGCCTCATGGCGGTCCGAGCGCCGCGACCAGATGCAGAACCAGCCCCTCACCGCTTCCGATAGCGACGGCGTCGCGACTCAGGAAAAAACCCAAGCCGCCAACACCGATCGCCTTGCGGAGGCCGCGCGTCTACACCAGCGCGCCTTGGCCATCAAACAGGCGGCGCTCGGCCCCGATCATCCCAACTTGGCCATCACAATGAGCACCCTCGCGGGGCTCTACAAAGCCCAAGGTCGGTATGCCGAAGCCGAGCCACTGTACCGGCGCGCCCTGGCCATCACAGAGGCGGCGCTCGGTCCCGATCATCCCAATTTGGCCATCACAATGAACAACCTCGCGGGTCTCTACAACGATCAGGGTCGCCCTGCCGAAGCCGAGCCACTGTACCGGCGCGCCCTGGCCATCACAGAGGCGGCGCTCGGTCCCGATCATCCCAATTTGGCCACCATAATGAACAACCTTGCCTTGCTCTACGATGCCCAGGGTCGACATGCCGACGCGGAGCTGCTGTACCAGCGCGCCCTGGTCATCAAGGAAGCAGCGCTCGGTTCCATGCATCTCGAGGTCGTCGCCACCCTCAACGACCTCGCTTTGCTCTACAAAAACCAGGATCGCTATGCCGAGGCCGAGCCGCTGTTTCGACGCGCCCTGGCCATCACCGAGGCGACACTCGGCCCCGACGATCCCAGTCTGGCCGTTACAATGAACAACCTCGCGGGGCTCTATAACGACCAAGGTCGCTATGCCGAGGCCGAGCCGTTGTACCAGCGCGCCCTGGTCATCAACGAGGTGGCGCTTGGCCCCGACCATCCCAATTTGGCCACCACAATGAACAATCTCGGGGGGGTTTACAACGAGCAGGGTCGCTACGCCGAGGCCGAGCCGTTGTACCAGCGCGCCCTGGCCATCAACGAGGCGGCGCTCGGTCCCAGCCATCCCAGGTTGGCCATTACAATGAACAACTTGGCAATGCTGTACGGAGCCCAGGGCCGCGATGCCGAAGCCGTCCCCATGCTGGAACGAGCCTTGGCGATCTTCGAGCACCGCCTAGGTCCGAAGCACCCCTATACGCGCAGCATACAAGAAAAACTGGCAGGGCTTCGGGTGGCGGTCGAGCGAGGCAACGGCGCAGACGTCAGCAGGTAGCATCGTGGGGTACGCTCGAAGATCGCTAATACCAGCCGACAGCACACCGCCTCTCGGCAGGATGGTGCGCTGCACCTTCGGTGCGAGCGCACCCTGCGCGGCTACACGGCTGAACTCCCTTTGGGCTGGGCTATCATATGCACACGTCTTTTTTCGTCGGTAAGGGGACGCGGCTGGCGGGGTCTCCGGAAAAAAGCCGTCATTGCGAGCCCGCATCTCTTGATGCAGGTGAAGCAACCCAGAGCGGAAGACGGTGTGCTTTGCCCTGGATTTCTACGTCGCCTTGCTCCTCGCAATGACCGAGTCAGTATCGGCACAATAAAACGAGTTACCAGATCCAATGAAGACATATCAATCGGACAGCATAGCTGGGGACAGATTGCGCCGTCAGAACACCACCGACATAAAGCCTACCAACCTTGCTGTTTCGTGACGATCTTTTAAAAACTGGGCGCCCTATTTTGATTTGGTGGGGGGCTGTGCCCACAGAAAATCAACCAGGCGCAGCCCGGTTCACTGCCCTGGTTCTTGGAACCCGACCGGACGACCTGCGCCCCCCCTACCGCGCCGGTTCCTTGGTCTTTTCAAAGCGTAAGGAGGGGTGTTCCTCGGCGGCCTTGTCCAGGTGCCAGGCATTGCGGGCCATGAACACGGGGGCGCCGTCGTGGTCCTCGGCGACAGCACTCTGGTTGGCGTCGATGAATTTTTTCAGCAGTCGGGGGTCGTCGCCTTCCACCCAGCGCACGGCGTGGACCGGGGTGGGCTCGAAGATCACCGGCACGTCGTACTCGGTGCGGATGCGGTCGGCCATGACGTCGAACTGAAGGGAGCCGACGACCCCGACGATCCAGTCGGCGCCGATCATGGGCTTGAACACGCTGGCGACCCCTTCCTCGGCCAACTGCTGAAGCGCGCGGCCCAGGTGCTTGCCCTTGAGGGGATCCACCGGCCGCGCCTTTTGCAGCATCTCGGGGGCGAAGCTGGGAATGCCGGTGAAGCGCAGCCCCTCGCCCTCGGTGAGCGCGTCGCCGATGCGCAGGTTGCCATGGTTGGGCAGGCCAATGATGTCGCCGGCGTGGGCCTCCTCGGCCACTTCGCGGTCCTGGGCCAGGAACAGCACCGCGTTGCTAACCGACAGGGTCTTGCCGGTGCGCACGTGGGTCAGCTTCATGCCGCGCTTGAAATGGCCCGAGCACAGCCGCACGAAGGCGATGCGGTCACGGTGCTTGGGGTCCATGTTCGCCTGGATCTTGAAGACAAAGCCGCTGACCTTCTTTTCCTCGGGCGCGACCAGGCGGGCCGTCGCCGGCTGCGGGCGCGGCGGCGGCGCCAGGGCGGCCAGCCCGTCCAGCAACTCCCGGACCCCGAAGTTGTTGATGGCCGAGCCGAAGAACACCGGCGTCAGATGGCCCTCGCGATAGGCATCCAGGGAGAACGGCGGGCACAGGCCGCGCGCCATCTCCACCTCCTCGCGCAGGGTGGCCACGGCGTCGGCGGGCAGCAGGTCGTCCAGCTTGGGATCGTCCAGGCCCTCGCAGGCCGCGCCCTCGGAGGGCAACGCC
>Ga0126339_10000154_pt1 | contig 29373 bp, 17 predicted proteins | sample OrbTmetagenome_2_FD_92532 | JGI IMG/M metagenome (GOLD analysis project Ga0126339, IMG submission 92532) | Coral microbial communities from Petempiche,Puerto Morelos, Mexico - Orbicella T R C metagenome | ecosystem: Host-associated > Invertebrates > Cnidaria > Coral | place: Petempiche,Puerto...
CTCTGAGTAGTCATATTTCCTAGGTTTCTTTGTCTGAAAGTGACTGATTTTAATTAGTGTAGGAAGTAATGTTTTGTAAATAAGTTACGTGCCTTCTGTTTCTTCAGGGTTTCAGTGAAGAGTGGAATTTTGTGAAAAATCAATCTGGCAATATATATTTATATATAAAGACAGTGCAAAGCGATCCTTCAATTGTTTATTGGCCATTTTTCCCAATAAATGATATGTTGAAGACGTCTGAAGAGGTTTGCAAGTACGAAAATTAAAGTCGCAAAATTTCCGGCTCGGGGTGGCTGGCGAATTTATTTAAATCCAAGGGGGTACCCTCTCAATAAATGATATCTGAGGGGGGGGGGGGGTTCAAGTAATACCTCAATAGGGGGAGGGCAGATATTAAATGGAATGGCCCAATCAAGGAAAAAGCCCCGACTTCAAGTCCGATTTTGACAGTTAAAACGGCGGGGCCCGCCAGACTTTTCTTAAAGTGTCATGCAATAATAATCTACAATACTGATCCCTGTTACCCCGCAAACGACCAAAAGAATATCCGTGTCAAGCGCGGATGCTCAACAAACATTTTCGACATGGCATGATTTCCATTCACTGTTCCATTGACCAGTTTTGATGCAAAAAACTCTTTCCTGTAGTTGACACTTGGCAAATAATTGGCCTAGATATTATACTAGCAGATCCTGGAAAAGGTTCGTTTGATTCTCATGATGAGTGCAGAAATCGGTCGAGAAAAGACAACCTACTCTTAACTCGGAACGAAAAATGTGTCCGCCATTGCTTCGGCTGAGACGATATATGATTGGTCGAACAATGTCACGTGAACCGTGTCCTACACCGCCTGCCGTTCGGCGATCAGATGAAAATGAGCTCGAGCAAAAATTTCTCCCGGCACGCTTTGCAAATCGTGTCCAACACCGCCTGCGCGTGCCTAGAATGCCGAAATTTGTAATCTTAGAAACGTGGCAATTGTTTGGCCAATGGACTAGCATTTTATGTTGGAAGTACCAGGAATACCCGTTGAACTAACTTCATGCCATATAAGTTAGATTAAAGAGCTGGCTTCATGAATAAGTAGGCTTAGTTTCAGCTGTAGTTTGGTTTATTTTCATTTTTACATTGGCCATCAACATTATATTTTGCTATTAAAAATAATATTCCCGACAAAGTCTTAGTCTCTAATTCATTATTTACAAAGAATATATGCATATATTGCAGAACTGAAGCAGCCGGTTTAATATTTCAACTGCTGTTTCACACCGCCGGCAGCTTGAGACAGCGGACGAAGCCGGCTTTGTTAAGCTAAGGAATATACAGAGATCCTCAACATTGAGAAATGGACACCATTTCAAATGGGGTTATCTCTCAAAGGTGTTCTGTCAGTATCACACGTGAACATACATAGATGAGTACTGTCCAGTAAGGTAGCCGCGTCTAATGTCATTCTACATGTTGCAATCAAGCGTAAGATTCCAGTTTGATATCCGGTATTAGATAGGTTACTTCTCCATCATTCCTGAGAAAATCTCCTTTATTATCATCACAATGAACTTTCTGGATAAGCGTCACAAGTCGATCGACCCTGTCCTTCAGTTGCGCAGCTTCGTCAGTCCGTTTTCTCTTCTTGTACACCGGTCGCTCGAAATCCCCTTCGGCAAAAACCCGATTTTTGAAAATCGATCGCGACTTGAAACCTAACCAACTCATAAATTGCTCTGTCATGAAGTCGACGATCTCGTATTCGTTAGATTGGAGGTCGTTGTTTCGCTTTACTCTCTTAAAGTTCTCAATAATGATTGACAGGAACATGTTGACAAGGATGAACACCACGCCTATACTGTAGAAGAAGAACATCATCGGACCCAGGACTCTATTGGTTCGCTCTAAGCTAACATAACTGAACTTGCCCAACATGACACTGATGAGGGTTTCTACAGTGGTGACGAACGTGTGAAATTTGTACAACTCGTGTGAGAACACTAGGTAGCAGAGATGAGAAAATCCGACAAAAACCAGGCTGAAAATGATTCCGAAATGAAGCATTTCCTTCGCAGCGCATTTCAAGGTGGATCCAAGAAGAGACATACGTCGGTTGAAGCGAAATAAACGGAGAAATTTCACCGAGATGATGAAAACTACAAATGCGTAGACATACCCGAACAACTGATCAACCAATGCGAGATGGTGGAAATCCACGAATTCTTGAGGGTTCTCTCGAAAAGCCTTCTTCGTGAGTTTGTCTAGCCCGAACCTGATAAAATACAGAACGATACTAGTCCAAGACAAGCCTAACAGGGCTATTTCAACCCATGTCCAGAACGCAGTCATGTATTCTTTTAAATCCGTCTTGAGAAGCCTTTTGAACTCGCGATAAGTAAACACAAGGGTGAATACAACAAAGGAAGCTTCGCAGATCAAGACAAACAACAAGAAATTCCCCACATAGCGGTCGATCCGCGTTGAAAGCAGTTGTATGAATGGAACGACACCTCCGGCGGCCGTGAACTCTAAAAGCAAATTCATCACACAGTAGAGATTACTATGGCCGTTGTACACAGTAAACTCAATGAATACAGCGCGCGTGTATTTGTCGACCCAATTGTTCGATTTCAAGTCATCTAACATGGAGTAAGCTCCCGCTTCAGTCGATCCTAAGTCAGCTTTGTAGCCGCCTCCTCGATAAAGGGCAAGATGCCCGAGAATAGGACGTGTTTTGAGTTCAGTGGTCGTCTTGTAGTGCCATGCGCTGTTTCCGGAAGTGGAAGAAGAGTTCTGATTGGTTGGTTTCCAACCGGGAGCGTAGTGAGGAGTCTGGTCCTCAGCGTCCCAGGAGTAAGGTTTATTACATGCGTCCACGTCAACATCAAATACTGAAGCAACTTCACATGTTCCTAAAACAACGACAAATCATCAACAGAATTAAAAACGCGATCTTTGTATAACAACCTCTCCGTGCTACTGAGCGGAGTTGTTCCTTTCTGTGATGCTAAGTCCTTGAGTTTTTGATATTTTCTGTTCTTCCTAATGAAAAAATTCTTAACACTTAAAACATTCAGCAGAATTAAATTGGGTTGAATTCGCCATTTTCCCACAGTTTCTTTGGCAATGCTATGAAACTGACAACTGACTCATAGCTTGAGCAGTGCATCATCAAGTCCTGATACATTTGGAAGGTTTGTAAGGCACACAAAAAGCAACAGTTGCTCTCGCGAAGCTGTGCGCCTCGAGCAACTCCCCTTTCGCTGTGCTCCTCAAACTTCCCGTGTGCATCAAAACCCGACGATGCGCGCAATGAATGTAAGTGCTGCTTCAACCTCCAAGTTAGAGAAACAAAAACCCAAGCAATTACAAGTACATTAGGAGATATAGAAGCGCCCTTTAGATGACCTGCGTATGATGTGCATTGAGTAACCTTTAATCAGAGTTCATACCACTTTTAACACGAAGCTGCCTGATCCGAGCCACGCCCACTACAAATGACATCTTGTCATTCAAGAATCCTGGTTTCCCTGTGTTACCGTTGTACCAGGCACCGTTGTAGAGGCCTGGAACTAGAGTCTGATTTATCCATTCCCAGAAGTCGTTCACGTTGGTTATCTATGAGGTATTTAAAACAAAACGTTAACACATTGGGACACTGTTGTAATTTGCAGTTTTATTAATTTATAAATACTTACGTCATAAAGCTTGATGACATCATCGGCCCCCTCAGGCTTCTTAGAGATAATTTTGTCTTCGTCACGGTAACCGAGAGAGTCCCGGTGACCAACAAAAATGTTCTCAATGTTCTGAGCCATAAAGTGTGCATACGGGTCTCTGTGGCCGTAAGCTATTAAAAGCACCATCCAAACAAACAGGAAGTAGAAGACGATTTCCCGGATGACTGAATGCATCTTCCTTTCATTGACAAGTCGGACCCGAGCTGCGTGAAGTAATACCTGCATGGAAGGACGCATATCAGTTAATAGAATGCTTGAGGTGTTAACCTCGTCAATTTAAATTGATGAAGCTAAAGCAACTGCGAGACCAGGAAAACACGAGGTATTTCACAATTTGGAAGAGATACAAAGATACTAAGTTTCATCCTTCATCTTTCATCTTCATACAACCCTCACTTGCCAGTTGACGGTTCAATTTTAAAATGATCCGCATCTGTAGCCGGCGTGTAGACGTCGTGCGTCCCCCTCAAGAAAGGAACTAAATAATTTGAATGCACTCAGGCCACCTTATTTGTAGATACCCACTTCAACCGCAATGTTTTAACTTAATTTTAATTTGTCCAGTTTAATTTATTTGTTAAGCTTTGTCGACGTTTCTCACTTTATGGTTGAAAGTCACTTGATGGTTAGCGCCGTCGAAGCTAACTTGTAGTTTTCAAAGCGCAGTTCGAATGATTGCAGTGAAAGGATACGGTAAACCAGTCGGAAGTTTTTTATGTTAGTTTTCTGTTTTAGTGGAAATATAGGATAATGTTTTACGTCAGGCTAAATATCAAGGAAGTGCTAAAATGTATAGTTAAGTGATAAAAATTTGCATTCAGTTATAGAAAAAGTCTTATACGCTTATAGTGATTTAAAAATATTCCCCTTTCGTTAATACTCATTCAATAACTAAGTGTTCTAAAACGTTTTGAAGTCACATTGATATTAATCAGATAGTATTATATTCTCGTATCTGGAAAGGACAAATCACATCATTGCACCAAACACAATTATGTTTGCAAGCTCTTGAACAGGACAACCCTTACAAGCAAATACCTTATCTGGCGGGCGGTGATATTGAGTGTCAGTGGCCTTGTCATGGCGTTTCTGCCCATGCGTAAGATTGTGCTCGAGCCATTCCTCGTCGCGCGCCAACTCGGCGTTGATGACGTCATCTTCTTCATCTTGCGGCTTTTTCAATAGCAGCGCGAAGAGAACGGCAACAATAATCACTTTCAGAGGTTGGCTTATCAAGATGTCCTGCGCCATAGACACGAACATGGAGACTAACCATTCTTCTTGTTGTTTGTTGTCGAAGCTCAGTCCGTACAACAGCGTGAAAAAACCAGCGGCGGCTGCCGTGGAGAAACATAGTAACCAGCCTATGTACACGAACCACCATGGAAACAAACAGTTCATCTTCCGCTTTTTCTTTCTCTTGGGTTTTTCTGTCTTCACTAAGGCAGTTGTTGTGTCCACTGAGTCTCCACTGCAAATAGACTCTGGACAGACTCCAGAGAAAGAAAAAAGACTACAATAAGATAATGTACTTAAAAGTTGCGATTATGATGACTTTCATTGATTGTTTAATTTATAATCCCTGTAAAACGCGCACGCTAACTTTCAGATAAAACAGGCTGTGTTTTTCTCACTCAATTAGGTGCGAAAATTTGTTGGCAGCTCTTGCACATTGTCGCTTCATATTCCTATTTGTTCATCGGGTTTCCTGTGCATGTTGTGACTGACTGTACCGGTTGTCATTATCGCGATTTTGTTGTGAAAACAGTAATAACAAAATAACCAGTATTCCTGTTATTTTCTAGCCTGCGTTGCAGGCGTAAACGGGGAAGGGGTAGGGAGGCAAAAATGCGAGGAAGACAGGGAATCGAAGGAACTTCTCCCAGTCTCTCCTCATCCATCCGCGCTTTGTCTCCCCCTCTCCCCTCCCCCTATCCCCTTCCCCCCTCCCCCTCTCACCTCCCCCTCTCCCCCCTCTCCCATCCCCCTCTTCCCGTTTAACGTCTACTACAAAGGCTAGCTGTTTTCTTATATCTAAACCATGAAATCGGTAGCCAGTGAACAAACAAGCTGCCTAATGTACAAAGCGCCGTGTTTCATTTCTGTTGGCGTTCATCTTCCTTGATATGGATCAGAGATCATTTTTATTTTATAAATAACAAACAGCTAAAAGCAGGGCACATGAGATGAGGCAAGATGTTTCCCGTACCTCTTTCCCGGTCACGTGCATCGTCTTGATACAAGTAGTAGTAAATATCGGAGGACAAAAAATCAGGCACCTCCCCCACTTGGTCATCTTTTTCCAAACGTTTCTTTTCCTTTGGCTTCGCTTCTTTGTTCTCTGTTAAGACACCAATTTGACTCTCCAGCAACGAACAGAACAAATCCTCGTCCCAGGAATCCTTGTGCGCGGCCACGGGTGTGCGCATGCTCGTCAAGTTCTTTAACTGAACGTGTTTTTGTCGTGGACCCGCTGACTGCCTTTGTGAATCCGTCGGCGTGATGTCACTAAGTGAGACCGCCTTTTGTGTACGTGGCTTTTCTGTTGGAAAGTTACTTTCTCTTCTAGTCCTCTCCGCGTATTTCTGTTTCGTCTTGGGGCTAACTGCTCTGTTCCTGAACAACTGAACTATCAGCAAGTTAATTGGGAATACGATTAAGCTGGACTGAACGCCAATAAGAATCTCGTGCCAAGTGAATTCAAAGAAGCCAAGGTCAATTAGAACATTGTTTTGGTCCTTCACTGGCGTTTTATACCAAAGTACGTTTGCCAGCATAGAACACGTTAACAGGGATAAACAACATGACACTCGCTGGACACACGTGAAACGGCTGCGCACCGGACGAAAAGCGATGGAAAACCACAAATGGCCGTCAGAAAGGTCACGACTCGTCTTGGTTTTGAAAAGATGTATAAAGTCGCGTAGCTCGTCTTTTCCCGCCACTGGAAACAGTCGGTCAACCTGTCCGTCCCCTTCGTCGCACGCCAGCCATTGGTTGCACAGAAAGAAGAATTTTTCTTCCGCCTCAATGTCCCTGATGACGACTTGGGACAGAAACCAGGATGGGCTCTTGCCCGTGTTATCGTGCCATATACGGATGAATGTTAGACTTCCTAGGCATTCTGGTGTGGTGATAAGGAACGAATCAACACCGCCCGGGTGAAGAGAGGACCTGGATGTGCTCTTGAGCACGTGCACGGCACTCTGACCATCTTCACCGGCGACAAGGATGGAGACGTTTGCTGTGGTGCCCGTATTCTTGCCGCGTGCAGTGTAAACAGTCACTTCATAGCGATATCGGTCTGATGGGTCGTTATCTAAAACTGGCACGAGACCGACCTGACAAATAAGAAACATTAAGTACGTCAGGACGTTGTTTGGTTTCCATCGAAGAAACTCGTTTAAGGTAAGGTCTGCGCCGGGCCAAATGACCCACACAGCCGGAGCTTATCCTGTTTTCTGTAGCACAAAGCGGCTAAGCGGCAAGTATTCCTACTTTCCCCTAGATGGGATGCTAGTCCATCGCAGGGTTACTCCCTAGGGTTAATTAACTATTTACACACCTGGGTGGAGAGAGGTAATGCGAGAGTAAAGTGTCTTCCTCAAGAAAACAACGCAATGTCCCGGTCAGGGTTCGAACCCGGACCGCTCGATCCGGAGTTCACTGAGCGCGATAATCATTAGGACACCGCACTTCCACAGAAAAAACTTACTTAGTCGATATTCTCTTTGTTAAACTTTTTTTTTAGCTAATCCGACACTTTTTTTTTGATATTTTAACTCAAAATGATACTTTCTACTTTTTCTTTCGTTATTTCAATTCTTTGAAATTTCAGCGCACACTCAGCTCTGTTCCATTGGTGCCCATACGGTACCAAGAAATTCGACTGTAGAAGTAATATATCAAACACGAAAGACCGTGTTCGAGCACATGCTCAAACACCGAGAAGAGAGTTGAAAATGCAATGCGTAGCGAAGTACTTTGACGAACTACGAGATATCTGGAAATGTGATGTAACACTGTGTTGAGTGTTTGATATATCTTCTCAATCGGAACTAAAACTAAGGAGAGAACGGAGAAATAAAATCGTTAAAATCTATGCTGATTAAGATCAGATATTCAAACACCGTCACGGTCATGATTCCCTTAGTTTGAACTTGATGTATTATTAATGAGCGTGAGTCGTCGTTATAGTACTACGTAATCAAATCAACCAAACTAAATGACAAATCCGCGTTGGACACAAAAAGACAACTGTAATCTTGCCCAGACCTTGGTGATATCTCTTCGGTCCTTCCGTCTCGCCCACACGAGCCCTACAAGGTACAGCCCAATGATCACACAGAAGGTAGCGAGAAGCGCAGGGTGTTTGTAAATTTCCGGAAGCTTTTTAAAAGAGCTTTCGATATCCAACTTGTTTGGCGGGATGAACAAGTCTGCTCCGAACCATGTCAAATGTGAACACTGGCAGTGAGTAAGATATCGAGTAGTCTTGTTGTGAACCTGTAGTAGATATAAACAGGAAGAAAATAATAAAGGATAGTCGGTTAACAAACTTTTTGTTTTGCGAATTATAACAGTACTTTTCGCGGGCTGCTAAACTATTTTAGCTATGAGCTTACTTTCAAACAAAGTTTAAGAAACTAACAAAGTGTCGAAAAGTGGCGTAAGAGTCCTTATTAAATGGCAGGGTAATCTCAGAGTGTTCTGATTGGTTCTTTCTTGTTTGGGATTTTGCTATGGAAACGATCATAAGCCATGTGTTTTTTCTTTTCAAGTGCCATATAATAAACTACCTACTAGCCTACAATGGAAGACAAAAATCCTTGGAACAGTTATGGAAAAACTTGCTTCCACATCCTTAACTTATCAAATAATCAGATGTAGCATAATATACACTTCTCTAACCACGTGGAAACCGACAATGGCGTTCTCCTCCCCCCTCCAAACAATGTTGGGATGAAGAAACACTTTCAGGACAGGCTAAAGTGTACAGGGCTGCACAAACTACAACATTGCTTGGAGGCGAGGGGGAAAGGAAGAGAAATTAAGGCATAGCGTGTTAATTGTTTTGTCCCCCATTGTAGCTTGCTATAGCCGTTGTAGGGAATATTGGCTCTCGTTCGTTTTTCTACAAGCCCCGCTGCGCTCGTATTTTTACTGCCACGACCTTGGGCCAATAGGGAGCTTAAGTAACGACGACGGCGTCGCCGAGGACGACGCCTAGTCAAAAATAAATTTATGTTTCACCAGCGAAATTCGCAATTGTCTAGATCTGTTCAGTACGCTATTAGCTCTAAAACAGTGCTCAGGCTAAATATGCAATGACAGTCTTCAGTTCCAAATGAAAATACGAAAAATTAGCCGTCGTCGTTCGCTTCCACGGACGACGCAAAACTTGGTCATTTCACGTTCTTGTTTTACAGAGGACGGCAAAGAAATGTACAAAGATTTATAACGCACGTGCACAGCCCGTGTTTTGCTCATTAAACCTTTTGTTTGGTGACGTTCTCGTTACCGTCGTCGTCGTGGTTTGCTTAAGCTCCCTCCCATTACGGCACTCGTGCTCAAGTAGTTGTTCGGCTTTTACAGTAGATGAGTTTTTTCTTTTTTTTACAGTAGACGATAGCGAGTTATGATTTTTTTTAATGCAATATCGAATTATAATACTAAGTTACTTGCAGCAAAGCTAATCGAGAGTTAATCTTACAGGATGCTGTGTTCGTAAGAAAAGTAAGATCAACTCACCTGGCATCCCATGGTACTCCATTCACTCAGACTCTCGTTCCAAAAGTAGCAGGCTGAACAGATGACGTCAAACGTGTAATTTACTACCGTCTGTTCCTCTTCCAGGTCATGCGCACTGGATAAAACTCCAATGTAATACTCGCCCTTCCCCTTCATCTGATCACGTGGCACAAAGAGCGTGTAGTTTTTTTCCGTCGCCGAGTCATGGTTGGGTAGAGTGGTTTTAAAGTCATACTCAGTTGTCGAAGGTTTCTCGTTGTATCTGAGGTAGATTGCTAGTTTGGACAGTCTGTCTGATGGGAGAATGTCAGCTATCATGACGCTGTCATTGTTTGGAATGGAGATCTTGTGAAACGTCATGGAACCACTGGAGGAAGGAGTCTGTGAGATGTTGAGTGAGACCTGTAACGAGAATTGACACTGAGGTGCTTAATTATTGAAGGAGATGAAGGTCCGTACGGAATATGTTTTTCTGTGGTCTTCACGACACATGGAAATTACTTTAAGGCATTGATTATTTATAATATAATCGGTTTGTGATTTTCAGATTGACACAAGCCGAAACAAAATATTTAGCCTGCGATCAAGCTTTTCAAGGAAAGAAGGAAAGCCTGCCTCGAATTAAGAACCTATTTGCAGGCTACAAAATACTGAAATCCAGCTCCTTTCATACAGTTACTTCTGAAGATAATTATAAAGAGGCGTATCGTGCAATATTACGCTGTTGCAGTCGCTTCCACAGTATCCATGGACAACAAGCAAGTTGCTCAATTTAGGGTGTGGTAAGTATTGCGGTTAGTAGTACTATACCTCTAGTTTCTTTTGCAATGGAAACCGGAATAAAGCGCCCACAGTCATTTTTCTCCTCTTATCGCTAATGTTAGGAACAGATTGAACCCATTTAACTTTAACCTGTAATTACCTGAGCTGATCTTTCTTGCGGCAGCAAAACATCAATTAGCGATGTCAGGCCTTCGACAGCAATAACGTTCCCATCACTTCCTTTGAGCACCAAAGACAAAGGATTGGACCTGACTGGAGTGGAATTACTGGAACCTCGGAATGGATTTGAAGACAGCTCGGTTACCTGTGGAAGAATACAGGTCATACAGTAGAGTTAAAAAATCCTCTTTCCTTAATTACAATCGAACAAAGTTTAAAGAATCCAAAATTCCGCAACTCACGGTAGTTGTGACGTAGGAATAATTTTTAGTTCTGTCGACCAGGCTCACGTTGCGTGGCAGTACAAACTGCCCCAGATCTCCCACGTCCACTGAAATCCCGGACACGTTATTTGGCGCTTGTTTGGACAAGCCAGTAGCTACGCTTGCGCTCCTTGTGACCAGCGGAGTTTGGCCCGGTATCATGGTATGAAGCACTGCGTCAGAGACTTTATCCACGAGATCAAGAATTTTAAACTGTACTTCCTGGAATTAAAATTAAAAGAAAAAACCTTTTTAGACTGTTGAGTTGTAATTAACAGCCGAGAATAAAGCTATTCATATCGTCACACTAAATTCCAGCCACTCTCAAAGCAAACAGAAACTTCAAGCTTGGATTTTTGAGATTTATTGTTATTAATCCTTCAGGCAGTGCGCAAGTCTTAGAATATACGTGAAAAATTGTTGCTTTCGTAGAGGCCAAGTGGTTAGTACGTCCGGACAGAGGGGTTAGAGTCCTAGCTTCCAAGTTTTTCCTGGGCAAGACATTTTATTGAACTGTCGATCAGATTTCATCGCTAACTATAGGTGTTCGCCCTTCACGCCTTCTCAGGAGCATAAACCATCAACAGTCTCTCTCCACGGTAAAAAAAGTAATAAACTGCAAAGCCGTGAACGAAGATCCTGCTTGATTGAACGTTGGATCTCACAGGAGATCTAATCAGCCAAACTTGAATAGTAAAACGATGAGAAGTCAAAGACTACTGCAAGGATGACACAACGCGGTATATTTAAAACAGTATTTGGGCTGGCCAGACCAGCCTTCTTCAGGTTTAGATGTTACTATGTTGGTGTACATTATAAAAATGAAATTACAATATTATATAGTGGTGGATGTCGTAACACCTATTTCGAAACTAAAAGGAGTGGCGGAAATGACGGACAAAACAAACTAAACAAAGTAAAGATAAAACGGGTCTACGTACGTTACAAGTTTTACGATTCATCACGTCTCTCTATAGCTTCCTGTCCTGTGCATCCCTCTTTAGCTGATAACAGTTCTTGCCTTACATACGGACAGTCAAATGTGTCACCCCTTTCCACACAGAAGTATAAATGGGTACCAGCGAAATATTAGCTAAGGCAGCCTTAAAAAACGTTAGGGTTGAACTTACGATGGACTAGCATTCCATCCAGGGAAGGGAGTAACAAATGTCCTGGCCACTTCATGCTACGGAAACCGGAGTTAAACCCCCAAACCACTTACCTCAGCGGCTTTTTTGTCTTCATCATTTAAACTGTTAGTATTACTGTTGGATGAAGCCAGAAATACATTTGATAATCCTTGGAGTAATTCAGTAGAGATCGTCTCGATAACTCCCCCATCCTCCCCTCCTTGGGACTCTTTCATCACTATGGCCGCCATGTTAGCATATTGCTTCGTCGCTAGAACCTAAATATAGTATTGACAACATCGTTTGTAAATTAAACTAAAACGTACGAAATATCCTTAAACATGTTGATTTATTAAAAACTGTGTGCACATAGCAGGTTGTGAACAATGACTAAATAACCAGTAGTAGAAATCCTGGTCGAAATGCCATAATATTTTGCTGCAACATCATTCGACTTTTTGGGGGAAAATATTAGAACCACTACACTACCCAAAAACAACGACAACAATCCTTTATTTAAACACGATTTTGCTTAAAGCAGTAGGTTTGCTTGTGGGGTCGTGTATCTAGCTAAAAGTTCTGCCGTACTGTCTTAGCCGATAAATTAACCTGAAATATCGGTTTTTCACATTTTGACGGATTTGTTGTATCAATTTATGCCATATCTCCATCATTTGTAGCTGTCGTTTTCGGCTCGTCACGTAACGTAGGGAGAAAACGTGTGTTGCGTAACAAGCCCTGGATGACGTCCCAGTTTGCCTCACCTGCGCCTCCACTTCAGTCTCCGCAGCAACAGCGGTTGCCGCCTTTAGGGGCTTGGATCCAAGTAATACATCATTAAGACTTTGTGGACGAAACTCAGCCAAGTACTTGATAATCGCCAAACGAACCTGTACAACAAACGTGACAACCAGTCTATCACTTAGGCGTATCAACTTTTTTGTATTGCGTTATATTCAGTTACAGTATCACTTTTGCAATCCTGTCTTCTACAAACCCTGCTTCTCACCTGCTTTTATGTATGCTTCTTATATTCTTCTACCAATGGAAGTTTCATTAATTGTGAAGCCGGTTTAGTAGCCCAGCCCGAAATTGTCAAAGTTGGAAGAACGGTATTTCCTAGTAAAAGGAGGGACGCTGGGTCGAGTAGAGCTGGACTTTTCTGTACCCTATGAAGGGGTGAGAAGGGGTGTGGGTGATTTTACCTGTCGCTTTACGCCGCTGAAAAAAAAATTATGCGACGTTTTCGAGTGGTGTAGCATGGAATATTCCACGAGTCATGATCACTAGTATTATCTTGGAGTACATACGAGCCTTAAGGCGAGTGTGTACCAAGAAAATACACATGACAAGTGGGACATTCCATGGTATACCACGAGAGAGCGTTGTAAACTATTTTATACCATGCCATAGAAAATACTGTGGCCCATACAATCAATGTGACATACGTACGCACCGCGCATGATGGGAAGGTTAGAGGTCATACCGTCGAGTACACAACGGCTTTCCTGTATTCTGATTGGCTGTATTGCCTATGAAATGATGTAAATTACAGTATCCCCTACAACAGCTTCACCTGAGTGTTTCTTAGAATGTACCTGTTTGTTTTGTTCAACCGCATTGTCCTTAGTGGAGTTCTGTACATTGAGTACATCGCTGATAGCATTTATACGCTGCACTGCTTCTTGCACTGCGCCACGACCAATCGCCTTTTCTATTTCGTTTCCCGGCGTAAGAGTTTTTTCTACCAATTCCTTTTGAGTCACCAGTCTGCGGTTTACCTGAATGAAGGAACAAATACGATGATGGGCAAGCAAGTTTTTGTTTATATAGCAACTCGAGATTTCTATTTAAACAACAGAATGTTCCTGTGGAGGAACTATCGGCTGATAGTTGCCCCGCGGAAATTTGATGTTCTTAAAACGAATATTTGCGCGAGAAGCGAAGCTTCCAAAGTGAAACTATCAGACCGATAGTTCCGAGACATAAACACTCTATTGTCTTTATTGTTCACCACTAAATTTTCTTCCGCGTGCCAGTTCAAAAATCATATTGAATTATTTTGAACTTTTTTAGATGAAAGCCGTGAAAGCCAAATGCAAAATTTTAAGAAGAAAACAGACGAAAACCTACTTAATACATTTTCAATTGTTTATTTTCTATAAACCCGCTTGTTCACGGAAACATTTCACGGACGAGTACCATGCATCAGGGTATTTTCCTCGGACGGGCACTACGGGCTGATAGTGTCTCTCCGCAGATGAACACTATCGCGTCACGGGATCAAAGAACGTACCTGTTTGTTTGAGTTTCAATATCATCAGTTCGCAACTTTTACTACTCATTTTAGGATCAGATATTGTGGCTTCATTAGTCTTAAGAGTTACAAAAGTGCAGGCTTTACCTGAATCCGAAGATTTTTGTCCACGTACTCTCCATACGCGTCCTTTATTATCACCGCAACATTAACAGAATAGTTATTTTCTTCCTTTCCCATCGGAAGAATCGCCCTGTAACTCTCTAACGAAGGACCAAAGAAAAACAGCACCCCACTCAGAGGCGAGACTGGGTCCTCCTCGCTTTTATTTGGGTGAGAGTAAAACATTTCATAGGTCAGCGGTTGATGCTCATCCTGCCACCCGCTGCATGAGAAAGTAAATATTGTGTCCAGTTCTTCGCCTGTCTTGGGTGTGACGTCACACGATCCTCCATTGGGTGGAATGTTGGTTACAATGTTATACTCTGCCAGTCCTTGGGATGCTGAGAACAATTTCAAAACGAAATATGCGTTAAAATTTTGTTCACAGCCTTTTTTTTCCTAAAAGTGTCATGGAACAGCTATCGATTTAACAAATACCTGAGCTAGGCCGACTGGCGACAATTTTGATTCTGTACGAAGAGCCACTGTCAAATGTCCCTCCAAGGATGACAGCATCCGGGAAGTTTTGAGGGGTGAGGGTTCTTTCGGGCCACACCAAGAAAGGCAACGAGGCTGGGACGTCCACCGCTGACCAGTTGTAAGTTATGGGTTGGGTTTCGTCGCAGTTCAGACATTCCGTGGCAAGAACAAGTCTACTGGATGGATTCAGGTACGCCCCACAATTGGACAGACAACTATATTGGACAGAAATCCAAGGTCAAAAATCACAAGTGCAAAGGTTTACGGAATTAAGACAAACCTCTGCAACCCTTGGCAATACTATGACTGATGATTCTGCCAAACATTAAGTTGTCTTTGAAATCAAACAGGGCTGCAATTTTGTCGTGAACAAAAATCTTTGCAAGGCGACGTCCAGGGGCGGGTACTCCTCTATAAACTAAGTTGGGTTGGGCCAATGTATTCTCGAAACCAGAACAGAAAATACTATTTAACAAACCCGTCCCTGATAATGGCCTGCTCCAAGCTAACTTGTGAAAAGTTTGAGCAATATGATACTTTTGCTTTTTAATGATGTTTTTCTGATACAAAAAAATATTTTTATTTCAGAATCAATACGTTTTTCAGTACTAAATCGTTAAATTACTCACTTGTCTAGTAATAATTCTCACCTTATTCTGATATCAGGGGGATTCCCCATCAACACTGTTATCGTCTGCGTTGCCGTCGACCAGCGGCCGGACTCCGCAGAACTCACATTCACAGTAAACAAGTACGAGGTCGCCTCATAGAGGCTCTTGGCTTCTATGGAGAAAACCTTCCCGGTGTATTCAACATCACCTTCTCCATTACCAAAGCACCCAACATCAGATTTAACGATATCAGGGTTAATTTTGGTTATTTCGCAAAACCAAACAAAGGTCAAATCTTCCTTTCCTAGTTGCAGTGGATCACGTGATTCTGTTGCATCTAATACGAGTCGCTGTCCCCAGTCATGTGTTCGCAAATCTCCGCCAGCAATGCGAGCTTCGATATCGGCGCCCGCGATCTTAATGAAGGTATGGTCGGCGTTGTTTGTACCGATGTCGGCTATCGTGACAGTGAGCTGAAATATGTATTCACCAGGATCAAGGCCAAAGGCGGGAATGGTCAGCGAGGACTGGTCTGTCAGGACCTCTGGGGAAAATCTATAGAAAGAAGAGAATCTTGGTTGGGTATTTTGGTGTCAAACAATGATTGTTTATAGGGTCAAGTTACCCTCCGTCAAGTTACATGATGGTATGAGCAACATATTATGCCACATAAGTAAATCTATGAGATATTTTTCTTGGTTGCAATTGGTCTGAACACTTCATGTGAGGCAGAGAAAAGTATATAATATCCTACGATATCCCCCAGTTTCAAAATCTGCAATCTACTTAAGGCATTTGGGTCTCGTTTAAACAAATCATTAGATTGCATAAGGCTGAATGTTTACCAAGTCTTTTAATTGCTTTGGTATTTTTCTACTTCCCGTCATATGCCTACCAAAGACCTTGTTAGAAAACCTTCCTAAGAATAATAAACAAAAATGTGCATTGTCCTCAAACCTGACACTGACTGTGTTCCTCGGAGAGTATTTTTTTCCCATAACTTACCTTACTTCTCGCCCTGATTCCGGGGGTAGCTGTGGGAGAGAAGATTCGGAAGCTGGGCGATATGTGTTCGCTTTGTAGACAACCCACTTGAAAGTTACCGTGTGGCTTTCCTTGCTCTGGATTTCAACATGCGAGCTCAGAACAACCTTACTTCCGTAGATTAGAGCAGTGCTGTTCACCAGGCTTTTTAGCCCTCCAATGACTGACACGCGAGGTACTGGAACATCTTTGTCTGTTATTATAACTGAGGCTCGCGCTGATTGCTGGGATGCCTCATTCCAAGCCCACACGTTTGCCACAAACATTCCCTGATTTGAATAGACATGGTTGACAACCTTGGCGTAATAGCTCGATGGATCGAATGGAAGATGTGTGTTGGGATCAATTTTGCTTTCCGCCTTCAGTTTGGAGTTATTGCTAAACTTCTTGAGCGTGACATTATAGCCTCCGTTACCCGCATTGAAAACGAATGTTGAATTCGTCCCCAGGCTTGCGCAGAATACAACGAATGTAACGCTCTTCCCCGGTCTCGCCAGACCACTGACAGCTAAATACAAACCCATCACTGAATGCTGTAATGTGATGGACCGCTGTAAAAACCGCTCCCCGAGGCTGTTAGAAACATTAGCCGTAACGGTGTAAGTCCCGGTTAAAGGATACGCATGCGTTGTATTAGGAGTTGTAACATCTATTAACTCAATATAGTCTCCGTAATTCCAATCGTACTTCAAGCAAGTTCCCGTATCTTGTATGATCGCGAAAGACACTGGGTACTCAAACGGAAACATGTCTCCGGTCGGGCCACCACCCAAGGTCCCCGGATGAGCCGAGTATTTGGAATGTAGAGCCTTGAGAGAGGCGTTGCTGATATGTTCTATGACGTCAACAGGAGCGGTTAACTCCACGCGACTTACAAAGTTCCATATGATCAATTTGGCCGTGTAGCACCCTGGGCGCGAGTACGAATGTCGATAACTAAACTGAGTTTGATTCGGATTAATGAGCACCTCTTCTGAATTCTCACTGTTACCAAACTCAATTTTGTATTTTGCACCAACAAGATCTGATAATGACGAATTTCGACTGAAATGGAAAACGATATTTCTTGACGGCCAAATGAGCGTGTTGTTTTGATGAAATGAGAACCCTTCAACAGGATCCTGGATTGTTATCGAATCAGTCGCATTTTCTGCAGAATTTTGATTTGACGTCCATACCGCTATTTCGTAACTTCCTTGCGTGGTGTAAATATTACTTGTGATAAATGCCTGGCTTCCAAACCCTTTGGCTTGACGATGAATATCATTCCCATCGCCGAATTTCCACAGCACTGCTACATCCAGCCCTGATGCAATAGTCACGTAAACCGGCACAGGACACCCAGTTCTAGTGATGGGATTAACGCTGATAGACAAGCCAGATATTTCTTGCAAAAACGTAACCTTGGCTGTAAGTTTTTTCGCAGGCGTGACCGAATTCGACAACACTATTTTTACAGTGTAATTACCAGGGGTTGGGCACAGCGTAGGACCAAGCTGGATAAACCCTGTTTGACTGGTTTGCTGACTGGTAATTGAACCATGGCCCGATAGGGTCACACTGTGTTGGACATGTGTACCTGTCGTCCAGATCCATTCAATCTGGACAGACTGACCAAATTCTTTTAGAATCTTTCCATTACCAGTTTTGAATTTCAGGCCTGTGATTACTTCGTCGACTTTAGCAGTCGTTTGGACTCGGCTGCTTCCACACTGAACGATCACCTCAAAGCTACCGACGGAGCTGTAGCTGTGGAGCAATGGGAACGGAAGGGTTGAGTCACTATAAGTTTCTGTTGTTTCATCACCGAAGTCGATCTCACACTGAAACAGGAAGCCATACTCATAACTTATGCGAATTTCGCTTGCACTCCCAGGAATGGTCGCTTGGCATGACACATTGAGCCCGCGGATGTCCATCGGTGTGCTCGGTTTCTCCACCGTGATAGTCTCATTAAGATGTACCAGGTCTGTTGTGAGCGTATTGCTGGCAGTAACTGAGGCGTTAAATACCCCATATTTTGCGTAACGGTGTGTCACGGTGTTGTTTGTAGTGTGTACAGGCTCAGAACCATCAGCAAAATCAAACTCGTACGTTACACGGCTTCCTTTCAAGATCGAAGCCACGATCACAGCGTTTTCAAACATAAGTATTGTACTGCGCTGGGCATATGCTACAAGACCGACAATGCGATCGTCTACCACGGCTTTGCCTTTTATCGTTTTGTTACGCCCCACCAAGTTGTACGCAGTGATTTTGACCATGAATTCGCCCCAAGTTGAATAATTATGGCGTACAGTCACGTTCATGCCTACAACATTCCCGTCCAGTATTTCAAGAGCGCTTCCGTCCTGATAGTCGACGACAAAAATTACGTCACTTCCTTCTGTGATTTTCCACGATATAACAGACGGTTGACCAGTTTCCACCGCTTTGATTGGAGAGACGAAAGCGAGGCCTTGAATCTTACGCTGCACTGTAATAGTTTTTCTGACCTTCTTTGAACTAATTTGATTGACAGCCTCTACAGATATGTTATATACTCCGGTTTCGTTGAAACTTTTTAACAAGGACTTTGCTGTGAGGACTTGACTTGGTCCGCCGTCGCCATAGTTGACCACATAACTGACGTTGTCGCCTTTGGTTTGCGAAAATCCAAAACTTATCTCCTCCCCAGGACTCGCTCGGTCAGTCACTAGTAACATAAATCCTTCGATCCTTTGTTGCGCGTGCACTATAATCCAGGTCCGCAATAGACTTATGGCGTTGAAAGCCTCTACTGTTACGTTGAATGGTCCCGAGCGAGGGAACGAGTGCCCTACATTGTGGTTAGTTTCTCCCGAGGGAATTCTCGAACCTTTAAAAGTTTGACTGCTGCCACCATCTCCGAACATCCAGCGGAAATACACATCCGTGCCAGCTGTAACGTTGCTATAGAAACGCGTGCCAGCCCCAACCGCCACGATTTTTCTTCCATGAAACTCGACCTCAGACTCAACGGCTATAGTAATGTTTTCAACTGGATCTTGCACAGTCACGTTATAGAATACAATCACATGATTAACGGCGTTCTCTCCTGTGAAAATTACTTGCCACTGACCGGAAGCGAATGTCCGATTGAAGAGATAGCTCTTCGGAAATTCTCGGAGGACAAATCCATCACCGAAGTCAAGACGATACTTGACGTTAGTTCCCGATCCTTTGGTGATGTTAAACGTTATTGTGCTGTTGGACGGCGCAGGATTCGGGAAAGCGGTTATCCCTAGTCCTGCTATGCGCAGTTGCACATAAAACGAGAGCGAAGCAAACGCGGAGGATATGGAATTGGAGACATTTACGCTGATCGAGTAGAAACCGGTTTGGTTAAAATGGAATTCTATAGAATTACTCGAACATATCATTATAGTTATGGTGTTATTACCGTGCAGATACCATTCATAGGTTAGGTTGTTTCCTGTCACTGTCCGAGCAATAAAGGTGTGGTTATCAAACAGCTCTACTCCGGTAAAATTGTCGAGGGTAAGACCTGAGACTTGTTCAATGATGAAAATGTCGGAGACTGCTTTGACAAGTACTTCATTTTGAAGCTTAACAGTGACTCTGTAGGTGCCTCCCGTTGTGTACGTGTGGGACACCTGCGTTTTGTTAAGACCTTCCTCTGTACTCCCGTCTCCGTGATCCCAACAGTAGTATTGATCCGCGGCAAAAGGTCCAACTAAGGAGCACGATGAGTTTATCGTCAAATCCACCGTGCCCTGGAGCGGCACAGAAATACTCAGTGGATGTAGAACGTGAACTGGAAACCAAGCTATTAATTTGGAGGCTAGATTGGTCGCGATCACGGAAACATTAAGAGTTCCTGTCTTAGAGAACCGGTGAACAACGGTTGTGTTGGAAACATAGGGCGTGTCTGTGCCATCGCCAAAGATCCACTTGAGTAGAACGTTCGTTCCAACAACAGAGGCGTTCAGGGTTGTAGGAGCGCCTAAGAAAATTGGCGTCGAAATCACAGATGCATGTAGGTCGGATAAGGCGTTTTGAACATTCACTAGAGCGGTGCGATTGATTAAGCTCACGTTGTTCGCTACTTCAACAAAAACCAAGTATATTCCTAAGTTAGGAAAAGTGTGGTTTAGCTTGTCCACAACATGGCCCTGTTCAAGGCTTCGCAAGGTTTGGCTTTTTAACAAAAAGCTGGAGTTGAGAAGTGTCCACGTGATAGTCACATTCGATTCCGCAGAGATATTAACGGTCATTTCCACGTTGCGGTTAATTTTCGTGCCATAGAAAGAAAATCCTTGCGGATAGGCAATTTTGACGTTAATAAGTGGAGTCTGGACCAGAATGTGTCGTGTTATCGGCAAATCGTTTCCAAGAGTATTCGAAAAACTGACTTGGGTCCAGTATTCTCCAGATGTGTTGAACTGATGGCTCATCTCGAAACTTGAAGCCTGGGACCCAATAATGTTGACCATGTAAGTCAACTCAGAAATCACCGCTGATTGGTTGATTGAGATTTCTGATCCAATCAGAAAGTTACTTAAATCGAACCCCGAAAAGTAATACACTGTGCTTCTCCCTGGCTTTTGCGCAATCTTCCCGTCCGTTGCCGGGCCCCATGCTATCATGTCCCCAGGCTGAACGTTAAAAGTTTGATTCTTGGGAAGAACAAGCAAGTTGTAACCTGTAGTGATCGTTAACACTCCCAAGTCAGTGGTCATTCTCAAGGTATTTGCGTGCAAAGCCGTAGAATTAGAAGACTGGGAACAGTTTCCACTCGACGACAGAAAACAGCAAGCCCTTGATGGGCAAAAAGTAAGGGAGGAGGAGCAGTGATAGGTAGGCTGTGGGGAACATTGCTGATGATTACATGACAGGTTAACGGGACAGTAATGAGGCGTTGGCAAGGAACAGACTGGTCTCACAACCTACCAATAAAAAGTAAAAGTAAGCAAATAAATAAGCAAAGAAAGAAATATTTACAAATATTGTTCTGAGCGCAAGGTACAGATTGACGAAGAGGGTCAGAAATCAGTCAACTGAAAAAAATTGAACAAATCGAAAGAAAGTGACATGAGTCATTACTGCAAATTCTGGTTTTCTTTTCCTTTCATTTTTTTTTGTGTTTTCTTAAGGCTTTAGCAATGCATTGCCATTTCATATGTGATTTTATCTTCACTTTCGTTTTGCAGCTGATTAAGTTATATTCATGTATAAATCGCAAAGATGAAAAAAATGTAACATGCAAATGATTGGCGGAGATCTCCAATTGGAACGTATTTCAGTCATAAATACTTTGATTTTGATAGAAACTATCAATTATCAATACTTACAAAAAGTTTTATTTGCCCCGCTGTGTAGCCATAGATTTCCAGGGCTAAAATCCGTGCTTCAGAAGAGAACTGGGATGTGGGAAGTAAAAACAGTCCTGGACCATATGAGGAAGTTAGACCTGGCACGTTCCACTGCGGTATGGCCGGGCCAGCCCGTACGTAAAGTGGGTCTGAGGAGAGTATACAAGAAGCTCGTTTAATCGATATACCGAATTTATTGCGCTAATTTAAATTTTAATATAACATCAGCTTTTAAGAAATTGTCTCACAAGAAAGGTTTTAAGAAGGAATCCACCAGAAGTCCGAGTAACAAATGGACAAAAACATTATATCGAGTTTATTTACACTTTATTACGAGCTTCTGTGCGACTATATTCTCAAACGACATCATTTCTATCAAACACCAAATGTCCAAAACAAATTGAAATTCATATAAAGCACTTGAAAGTACTGGTGAAATTAAACTTTCTCGACTTCCCATGGGAAATTGTTTTTGGTGTTATTTCAGGAAACTATTTGGATTTCTCGTTTGATTGAAAACGACTTGACAAACTTAGGTACAAAGAACAGCGGCGGGTTTTTAAGCATTGATCGAGTTTTGTTAGTAAAGGCACGTCATTAACGTAGTGCAATTAAGGATTCACAATTTAAGTGATGTTGGACTGATTATTTCCAGTAATGTATTTTTGTTCTCCGTATCTACTTTATCATGGTGGTAACCAGCTCGAAAGCCAATGGCTAATCTGATTACCTCGCACATAGTTTTTTTTTTTATTTTCTCCATAACCATATGTAACATTTATTTCTTTTCCCATCTTTATTTCATAATAATGATGTGAATTTTAAAATTCTGTGAATACTGCACAATAAAAATTGTTTGTTTGATTGATTGATTGATTGAAAAATTTTCTCAAACTTGCACGAGTCAAGCAGAGTTCTCGTAATTTGAAATAATTTTAAAATATTACGACTATAATGTGAATCATAATTGCTCGAGTTTTCATGGAATAATTCTGTATGTCTGAGAAAATTACGAACGGGCTCACGTTAATTTGCACTACAGTGCAAATAAGAATAAGTAAATAAGTAATCGCTCAATGCGAATATAATTAAGAATTTTATTGCTCTTTCAGCCAGTTACTTCCTTTGTTACAATCTGCTAAGGTTTTTAGGTACTGTAATTTCCAAGCGATTTTAATTAGAGATCAGCCAGCAGATGTTACCAGCTTTGAATAGGCCACGTTCGATCTACCAGTATTCTAACATCGTCACCTAGGCTTTCGGGTCAAAATTGTAAATTTTTTAAGTTTGTTTTGTCTCTCAATTCCCAAAAGAGGCTTGGGTACAAAGAAAACAACACCAGATATAAAAGTTTGTCCTGAAAGCCTCGGAGCCATGTTACAATATTGATATATCACTGGTGAACTCATGCGTGTCGTGCACAGGCCCCTACGGCTAAAATGGACTGGAAAATAGATTAGACCCTGGAACATCTCTGGTTATGCGAGCAAAATTAAAACAATATGTAAGGTGTTGGAACAGGTAAACGGGACGGGAAAAACTTGGTAAATATTGAAAATCCTAGGGCTGGCTTAGACTAATGCTTCCGGAAAACAACTTTTCGTAAATTAAAACGCTTTCAGTACTGAAGCGGAGACAATGTTGGTGTATGTATTGCGTAAACTAAAGCTAAAAGGTCTTAAAATAAGGTAAACTGCCCTGAACTGTTATCACAGTTCCCTGTCCTTCAAGTCCACAGTTGTAGGGATGTTGGCCGGCGCGCGGAACAGAGACATATGGCAATGAAACTTCGGATGAATATTAACATGTGTTACTTACGTAAGTAAACAATTTCTTCCAAGACGGAAAGTGGCTCACATTTAAAAATCCTGATAACGCCAGATAAAAATCATTTTCAGGCTAATTGCACTTGAAAACAGAGCTCAAGGATGTGTCCGATGCTGATGTGTCGTAATTCCCCTGAATATTGAGTTCCTTTGTTTTAAATTAAACCCTCTTCATAAGTAAAATTTAAAAAGTTATCGAAATGCCTCTCGTCTCATTGATGAATATCATTCGATTTTTCATAAACATGAAACATCATTGGAAAAGTCAAAGCTTAAATTAATCTAAAACCTTAAATATGACCGTCAAGATGACACAACATCGCGACTCAAACAGCAATATACTTTTAAAATTGGAGGTTTTTTTCGTAATTCGTTTCTTGACAGCGAAACGCAAATGGTTCTTGCGTCATTCAGGCGAAATTTGTACTTGATATTTCGAAACATCTTGTATTTACAAAACAGGCTGCTTTGAAATTGTATTAAAATGCAGACAAACAAAGCAGGAAATTGTGAAATTTTAATTTTTATTAATAGTCCATCAATAAGGCGGAGACCTGAAAGAATTGATTTTTTTTCTGGCGTCATTAGAGCTTATCTATTCTTGCACAATGGAAAATCTTCAAATGTCTGCTGAGGCGTTTATGCAGGACGCGATAAAAGCACAATTTACATGTTATTGAAACAGTTAAAAATCACCTGCAACTAACGAATTGCGTTCCTTTTATTTGTTATGTTTAAGTTTAACTCGGTCAAGAATTAAACTGAATTTAAAAGAAACGATGAAAGTAGAATATTGTGTTTTGGCCGTCATAGATTTTATTTCACGTTCTCTCGCAGCAGGAAATCGATAGCCAAGACTGAAACAATTGTCTCAAATGCACAACTCTGTTTGCGGATTGTCAAACAAACTAAACATTGTCGGCACTTTATAAATAGAATATACAAACAAATAATACATTGTATATATCGGATGAGCTTTTGCAATAACACACATAAAACCAGCTTATAAATATCTTATATGTTTGAGCCAAATAAGGGGGTTTCAAAACATTCCAAAAAATCTGATTAGATTTACGAAGCCATTCTCTGGATCGGCCCGACAGCTCTCGTCTTGTTGTCAAAGAAGTTTTTTTTAAGTGTTCAATGTGTTGTAATTATATTCTTTGCCACCTAAAAAAATTTCGTTTATTCAGCTTTGCATAAAAGCTTGAATTATAATCAAGACGCTATTCTTCATAATAACCGATGCAATAATTCGTTTTGCGTTTTGCCTCTGCTAAGCAAACAATGTCAACCGATGCCGTCGAACGGGAACCAAAGGCTTAAATGAAATAAAAAACTCGTTATAACCGTGCAAATATGAATAAATTTAACTTACTTGGTAATGAAATGTTTCTTTCCTTTCCATCTTGAAAAAGCCATGTCGCTGTAAGACTTGTCCCTTCGTATATTTTCGCGATACAGCGAAATGTTTCCCCTGTTCGAACAACTGAGGGACAATTCAACTCCGCTGTCCCTGGCTTGGCTTGAATGTACACATCGCGCTTTTTATAATCCAACTTTGGATCTACATTTAACGGCTGAGCTTTAACGGTGATTTTACCCCAATAAGACGCCCTGAATTTAAACTTCGCGCTGACCCCGGGGGAGTCTCCGTTTTCATCTCCAATGTCAAACGCAACGCGCAATCCAGGATCGCTTCTGTTCACAAATTCGGCAGTTAGATTAACCCACTCAAAAACAGCGACGGGGCCCAAGTAGTTTACAACTAGGTCGTCAGCGTAAGAGCTTGAATTGTAAACTGAATTTGCCCATGTCCCTCCACAAACGTAATTTTCGTCGCCACTGCAGTTTACATTACAGTTCGAGCTTTCCGCCCGCGAAGAATTGAATGCATTGGCGCAAAAACACAAGTTGCCATTTTGAAGAGCGGCCAAGTTGTATTTCATGTTCCCACAGAGTTTTACGCAAACGTACGGAGTAAGGCTCCATGGTTGATAGTCCCCGGGCGATACACGAAATTCTCGGTTTAGCGGCGATTCTGTATAGCAGCCAAGTTTAAGATTTTCTAGAACGAAACAAAGCAACATTAACTATAAATCAAGGGATAGCAGAAAAAATATCATCAGAACTGAAGTTGTTGAGGCTAAGAGGTGTAAGGAAAAAAAAGAAACAAAATTGATTTAGTATCTTCAAGGCGGATAAGGGGAAACGTCCCCGAACTCACAATATTTGTAATCTTGGATTTATGAAGGAAAGAGGTTTATTTCTATCATTTGACACTTCTTGACACGAATCGTTTCTGAATTGTCGTAGGACAGGAAATTTTAAAATACAAAAGGTAACCTTGGATTTATAAAGGAAAGAAAAATTATTGAAGTTAAGACCTTCATTTAGGTTTATTTCTATCATTTGATATTTCTTGACACGAATCGTTTCTGAATTGTCGAAGGACTGGCAATTTTAAAGTACAAAATTGTAAGCACAAAATATGACCCGAGGGAAAAAAAATATAATATTATTTGGAATCTTCCTTCAAGAAAAATAATTGTTCCGTGAACAGTCACGGACAGAAATCATAAAGCCATATTACAGATGTTTCTGTTGTGGCGCGGATAACTCAAGACTAATTTTTTTCCATTTCTTATTTGACGTCTGTAATTCTAGCTTTTTATCCGAGGTGAATGAAACTACTATTATGTTAATTTGGATTTATTCGTACGCTCATATTGCGTGCAAAAAAGTAATAACAAGGAAGCTCTCTGCTACAGAAGTTGACCACTTCAGAAAAGAATGAACATAAAACGAGAACTAGAAAGAAATAGAGGAAATGCAAATTTATAATATATCGAAGAAAATGAATCTCGAGCACCGACTTAAAAGATAGATTAAAAAGAGCTACAAGCTTAGGCAGAAAAAGTACAATTTCTCTGCAGGTCGCTCCTCTAGTTTACGAAGAAAACACGCACTGAGATAACGATATACATTTCATTTTATTGATGTAATCAAGAACTCATTCTCAAGGGCCTCCTGGTTTGAGAAACTTTATGCGTTTCGCAATCTATTGCAGTTGTATTTATCAAAGATGGAATCTTTTTCTTTGGATTTTTCAAAGCGACGATTTAGCGAAATTAGATTACCATCAAATCACTGATTTCCATCTTTGCGTTGAGGATAAGCCCGGCTGTAACAGCCGTTGTCAAAAACTGAAAATGTTATGCTCTGACGTCTTTTCTTTCTTGTAACAAAGCAGTGTATTTTGTATCGCCACTAGCCGGTGGAAAAAAAATAAGATATTCCCAGTGTTAGCAAGAGGGAAACCTCTGTTGTAAAATCTTTGCTCTATAAAACAGGGAAACGTTGTCGAGTAAATGTAAATTAGCGTAGATTAGAAACCCAGACGGTTAGGACTCACCGACATCAATTGCTCCTATATAATTGACCAAAGCCGCCACAGTCACAAAGGTGAAATACCAGCTTCTCGTGGCCATCCTTGCGCTAAAATCTCTTCATATCCGCGATACGCTAAATCAGCTTTAAAGAGTAGAACGAGACCAGCTCAGGGAGATAAGCAAACAATTTCGTACAAATTCTGTTCAACTCATAACAAATTCGTCATTTCACATAAACGTCTCAACCAAACTGAATTTGAATGTCATTCTGTAAGATCCAATGTGTCACTGGTTTCCGGAATGAGTTTGCGAAGCTCGCTCTGATCTCGAGGTAAAAAAAGCAATCTGCCAGCGAATGAGTGAAAGTTCGGTCAGGCCGGGTTAATTATAGTTTAGCTAACAAACACACTCGTTTCCACGCGTTATACACAAAGGCTTCTCGGACAGCTGTCGCCAACACTCGTTTTCGATTCGTTAATTTTTGGGAAACTTAATACAGGCAAAGTTCGATGAATATTGCATCTGTAAATAGTGGGATTATAATGCATGCGACTGAATTCTTTAGAGATTATCAAACGAAATGTTCTTGATAACTTAATGTAATATTGAACAGAAAAAAGAAATCGAATAATAAAACGTGTCGAATATCGTATTGTTTATCTCCGTGCTTTTCAATATTCCTTTTTGATCTAAGAATATTCTATAAACTAAACTAAACTAAACGCTTATATTGTCATTCCTGCTTGCCCTTTTTGTGCTCTTATTTTCATTTTCTTCAAAAACGGAATTAGCAATGCGGAAAACTAGAAATCTGCGTTCATCGTAATCTTTCAGATCTTAATTTTTTTTCTTAATATTAAGAAATTGTGGCATAGGAGAAACGCCTCGTGTGAATAGAAACGTGTTACTCCAATCGACTAATGAGAGACGCTATTAGCATTTCTTTTATGCCTTAATACGTTGCATTTTCACAGCCTAAAGTAATTCAAAACAGAAAAATCAATTGAAATTATCATCATGTATTTCCTGGAGAAGGAGTCCGTACATCGCTGTGTTTGATTGATTGTTTTTTGCTCCGTGCTGTTTCGTGTTCGACAGGCCCGATAAACACCGTCAGGGGAGCGACTCGGAAAAGTAAATTGCTGACTTCAAAGAAAGAACAAACCGGAAAATGAACTCACGCATTGGGTAGGCGGATCACGATTCCTTCATCCCCCGCTGTATGAGTTTTTTGGTATTTTGGGTGATAATGTTTGTGCAAATAAAGTTTCTTAACGACTTATGAAATGGTAGGCATGGCGCAAATTTCTCGCTACGTTTTGCATTTCATTATTTCATTATTTTTCTCTGTACGAACTATAATGACTCATTTGAGCTATACGAATTCTTTCTCACGATGTAGACGTTTTTAGACAGTTAGTGCGAAATAAATGTCAAATTATTCAGCTGCTCGAGATTTCAGGATTCGTGAAACGAAAAGATGCTTTTATCCATAAAAAAAAAGAAAAAATACTGCGAAAACGAAGATAGACTTGACACAAAACCGTCAGTTTCATTCAGTACTATTTAGTTAAAAACTACTCTAGAAATTTACGCATACGATGGATTACTTAAAATAATTATTTTAGAGTATTGTCAAACATTTTTGCAGACGCCTTTGGCAGCCTTCATCCAAAATAATAAATACAATTGATTTACATGGGTCAAAATGAAGATTAAGTCTTACAGCTTGCTTTTAAAGCTCTCAAGGTGCTTAGTTTTTTCTCGTAATTAAAACCGGTATTTCATACCGGCTGGCAATTAACTATGATTGCTGTTCACTACAAAACGCGCCGTAAATTTGAACGGAATGTACAGGTACATAAGATGGTCACGATCGGGGTGGTGGCTTTTTCGGGTTACGGTTAATATTTTGGCTTTTTAACTGCTAACGGGCAATATTTGTTCTTATTTAAGAATTTAATTACCATTGTTTTAAAAAGATAAAAAAATTATTTTGATTGCTGTAAAATATATTTATGGCCCTAGAATGGAGAACAGGTATTAATATTATTACCAGATAAGGAACAAAACATTTTCTACGGTTAATATTTTTCATGGTTAAGGGTTGAAATTTTCCATTTTTTACGCTGAACGGCTATAAATGTTTGGCCTGTGTTACGACTAACGATAAACACCATTGAGACTCGCACGTAGGGTGTGACGCGGCCCTCCTACCACTTACTAATAGTTGTATCACAAAATTTGCTTGTTATTAAAAAAGTGCATGCGAAGATGCCTTCAAAGAAAAATTGATCAACTGAATTCTCAATTTCCAGCCAAGTCGTCTAATAAATTACTTAGATTTCGTTTTGAATTACTGTTACTGAAAAAACCATCGATTTTACCGTCCTTAGCAACTGTTGTCTTGGTGAAGTGAAAGATACATCAAGA
>Ga0126339_10000155_pt1 | contig 29291 bp, 23 predicted proteins | sample OrbTmetagenome_2_FD_92532 | JGI IMG/M metagenome (GOLD analysis project Ga0126339, IMG submission 92532) | Coral microbial communities from Petempiche,Puerto Morelos, Mexico - Orbicella T R C metagenome | ecosystem: Host-associated > Invertebrates > Cnidaria > Coral | place: Petempiche,Puerto...
ACTGTATCGCAGCTAAAAGGTGTCTCCGACACTATTTCAAACTGATTTGAGAATCACCAACCACAGAGGACACAAATTTCCACCATCACTAACGTTCCTTTCGTTCAAAACTCGAATCGAATGGCCTCCAGGTTGACCGCAGTTGTAAGTTTTCCGAGCGTAGTTTTTCAACTTTTGCAATATTCGAGGCAACATCCAAACTTTTCGGCTCACAGGGCTGCTCTGATGACAAAAACTGACTTGACTGATCCAGCATATTCTTTAAGATTTGTAGATTTCGCAGTTCAATTCTGCTTTCGCTGTAAGTTTTCATTCCACGAGAAGCGTCGCTCAAGTCAACTTTGACAGTGGCGTGATTTTCCTGGACCAATCACAATTCTTTGCTACGCACAGCAACCAATGAAATTGCTTCAATTTGTATAGATAATAGATTACGTCAAATGGCTTTTTTCGTGTTCGCCAAAGTGGGCAAAAGCCGGCTTTCGAGTTATGTTGAAAGATTTTGAAATAAAAAAGGCTTTATCTGTAGTAGTTTGTTTCGTTATTATATAAAACAAATAGATTCCATGTTGCCGTGCATCTGTTCAGGAATAGATCACAGATGACGTCAAAAATGTGGTAAGAACATCAGTGACACACTTGGCTATCGCCTCGTATGCCACTTTTTTGTTCTTACCACATTTTGACGTCATCTGTGATCTATTACTGAACAGACGCACGGCAACATGGAATCTTTTTGTTAAATAGAAACACGAGTGGAAGTTTGGGAGAACGAGGAATGCTGTGGGAACACAAGCCGCAGGCGAGTGTTTCCACAGCTTTTTCGAGTTCTCCCAAACTTTCACCAGTGTTTCTATAACTCGATAGAAACACAGAGAACATGTTTTCTATTTCTTTTAGAAAACACTGTGACAAAAAAAAGGAAAACAACTTGTTAACTTTGATTATCAAACTGTAAATTCTCTTTGCTCGCGCCATCATTATGTCAACCGCTCGTGCTAGTTCTGTGTTACTATCGAGTTATAGAAACACGATTTTTAACCAATCAGCGCTTGGTATTTTCTTAGGACTGTTTTCTAAAGTGCATTTTCATGACTTCGTGGCTTCAGGATCTCATACTACATGCAATCCCTTGCACAAATCAGTTTTAATATCCCTCAGGCCTAAAACAAACGCTTCAAACAAAAGACACTTGTAAACATTCCTCACCCATGCATGCATGTATACGGGCATTTTAGACGCCAGTTGATAAATTAAACCCAAATAACGATTAATATGCAAGCTTATTTTTGAGCTTACATTGTAGCTTATGTAAGCTTAAGCTTAAATATAATGCAGAATTGCTACATGTTCTGTAATATTTCACCGTGACGATAATTATATATAATTATAAGTTTAATTGAATATATTTCCAGTGAAAACTTGGAACAAATGCATTGCCGACAACTTCTGGATTAACTGCCACGGGTTTAATTCATAGAGATAAAAGTCCATAAATATTTACCATGAAATATCCAGCTGGGCAGCGTTCCTTCTGAGATACAATCTTCACGTCTGTAATAGGCGAGAACTGAGCCTGTTGCATTTCCGCTTACTCACGGTTTTCTCTCTCCTCTAAGAGCTCTACAGGCGAAAATTAACCTTTAAGCCTTGAAAATTGACTAAGACATACGGCGGTAAAAATTGCGTAAACTGAAATAGCAGAAAAAATACTATTCAATGACAGCCATTTCTACACATGTACTGCACTCGGAATATCGAGCTGAGGTCGGCAGTATTTCGAGATTTTCCGGAAAAATCCCAGCATGCACCTGGCAATGATACGGGCAGGTGATGTGTTTTGAGAAAGAAGATGGCTTCGGATGGAACCGGCGACACGATTAGCCCCGAAAAGACACTGAACTGCGACATGGGGAACTTTCGTCCGGTTACAGAGGCACAGTTTGAAGGCGACGCTTTAGGCGAACAAGTCAGAGAGCCCGGCAATTCATACAGTTTCTCAGGAGAAACACACAGTGAGAAGGACAACAATCAGTCGGCCGGTATGAGTTTCCAGATTCTCTCAAATTTTATCACTTGGTTTAGCTTCTATAATCTGTGAAATAGGAGAATTGAGCATTTAACCCTCTCCCTTGTGGGAAAATAGTAAGAAAACGACTTTTTTAAGTGAAGTGTAACAGAAGAGGTTATTTTTTATATCGCTCGGTATGTTTCTCTGAAGCAATATGGTGAAATTTGTCCTTCCGATTATCGCATAAAAGAACTGGTTGGTATATTCGCTCGCGTTCCATCTGCCTTCAGCGCGTTCAAAGTACCTTATTCTCAGTTCTGCTTGATTTCAGCGATTTGGAACCGTACATAATACCGATATTTGCTTCGTTTAGGGTTCGAAACCCATTGAATTTTATATTTCAATCGCTTTTCAGTTTGCACAATTTGGTTTACATGTACATGTAAGCTTACACTGTACATGCATTTTTAAAGCTATGTTTCGAAGATAGTTAATTTACAATCGACTGAATAAATTTTGAAGTTGCCAGTTGCGACTAAAATAACTTTTCTACTTCATGAGGTTGTCACCACCAATTTCTAGGCCAGTATTTTGCTTTGCCTTTAAAAGTTGCAGATATATTCTGTGGTTTTTACTGGGTGTGTTGTGGTGGTTTATATCTCACTAATGGGCCAGGGTGTTTAGACTTGAGCGTTTTGGGAAATCATTTTGCCTGTGTACTGTAAACCCGAACTGATACCTTGGTTACAGTAAATGCCATGAAAGACATTTGACATTTTACCTAGGAAACTTTATGTACTTTGACTGAGTATGGGGGCAAAATATTTGGCTTGAGGTCAGGATGTACAGACCTCGCTGCGCTGGGTCCGTACGTCTTGACCAAGAGCCAAATATTTTTGCATCCGGCACGACCTAACTCAGTCAATAAGCAGTTTATCATATGACCACTCAAAGTTGAAAATTTTTAAAATCCTGTTTAAACCTAAATGGGATGTCATGATTACATAACATCAGACAGCTGCACATGGAACAACTACAAAAAAGACTCTACAATAAAAACTTGTCATTTATTTCTTCACATTGAACAAGAAACTCACAATTCATCAAAAAACACGACTCATTTGTCATTTTTGTTTTTAAATATAAGTCCACAAATTACAATTCATGCTAACAGGATTGGCTAACCTGTTTAAAAAGCCAACAGAAAGTTGACATAAAGCTGCCAAAAAAAACATAAAAAACTTAGCAGGTGACAAAAGTTTGCTTCACGTTTCACTAAAATTGTTCACAAATCTTCTTCATCAAGATTCAGTAAAAAATGTTGGCGTTGTTTCAAGATATTTGTCAAGCTCTTGGATTAAGTTGAACAAGGGAGCACCAGCAGCGGAAATGACACCAATATTGGTTCCTGCAAACAGTGCCTGGGTTTGCCTAATATTACACTTACATACTATTTAAGGTCGTCTACACATTATTTCCTTTGGCCGGCTGCAGTGTGTTTGGTTTTCCAATAATTATTAATACCTTTGAACATTTCCAAAAGTGTTCAAAAGTCTTTGCCGAGCTTTGGTGATCTTCAAAATTCATCGGAAATCTTTGGCAATCGAATTTCTTCCAAATAAAGGCAATCACAGTGAACATTTAGTATTTTACTTTAGGCCAGGCGTTTTTAACTGGAAGCTGCATTAACTGGTGTCACCGAGGCAAAACTGGATAATTAAATTGTAGGACACAAACAATGACTATTATTATTTTTATTTCCAACTTTATTAAATCCATTTTGAAATCACTGGTTATCCTTGCAATCTGATTGGCTCTCAGTGGTACGATTTATTCATGAATTGCCCCTTTTTTTGCTCTAAATCGCATCTTTTTCTGAGCAGCCTATGAGAATGGGACAGTAAAACAAAATAACCAATCAGATTTCAACGTTAGTTTAAAGTAACCAATAAAATTCTAGGAAAATGAAAGACAAAAAGCCATTGTGTGGTGAATTTTGCAACTATTATTGCCGAAACTTTTGTTGTTTTTCTTTTTCAAAACAATTGAAAAATTTAATTAATTACAGTTTCTGAATGATGATTATCAGCTCCTTCAGGCTGAGGACCTACTTTAAGGTATCATGGTAGATGGATTGACAGTGTTTGAAAATCGTGCTCTTACGCTGGCGCTTTGAGAGAAAACTCCATCAACCTATACATTTTCTGAAAGTTAATAGTTATAGAATACAATCATATCTTTGAAATTTTCTAAAAAAGTTATTGTTGCAGTGAAATTAAAAGAAATACCCAGAAATGCTGCTTTGCTTAAACTGGTTTGCTTCCATGCATGAATTATCAGAGCAGCGCAATTAATATCGGAAATGTTTTCTCACACATCACCCTCAAAAAGGGTGTCTGCAATTTTCCAGCTGTGGGTTGGTTTTTTTTCTACACCCTCCTAAAGTTTGATGTTTTCAATGCGGACATTTCCTTCTACTAAAGAGGTCATAACTTTGAAACAGAAGCGAAATTAAGCATAGCCTGACACCCTTTTTTGAAGGAGGTATCCTGGAACATACCTGCCGATTTTCAGTCAATTCCGTCAGAAGACGCCCGTAAATGAACTAAAAATGTTCATCCTTATATGCAGTTTTATTTTATTGATAAAAAGACGAAAAATCTTTTATGAGACTGGTATGGTTAGGTGTTAAAAATCCCCTCCGCAGTGACAGATGTTGGCATCGGTCAGTGTACCACAACATTGGCTTATGACAACTTGAAATAAACAGATGTCTACTATTCCCCTTTGCGTTGAAATCGGCCAAGAAGCGAGAAAATAACAAGAGCTTTATACAGGTTTGTAATTAAACTGCCGTGAGTTCTTTTACTTAGAAGATTTCATCAGCAGCATTGGTATTATGTTGCTCAAGTTTAGGCTTCTTCATTCTCCGGATATTTTTTGAAACCATACCTTGTGAAACCAACAGAGGAAATCTCAACCTCTACATCTGCGCTTGACTCTATAGTTGTGGAAGTTTTGGAATTGCGTCCGTTCTCCAGGAGGAGGACATGGGGGGTGGGGGGGTCTGAACACCGCAACACCGCAAAAAGAATTAACAAACACCGCATCACCGCAAGAAAAGTCAACAAAACACCGTCACCACAACACATATCTTTAGCGCCATGATTTGTTCATCTACACTTAAAATAATACTTTTATACCTCAACAATTTTGCACAAGATAAACACATCACAACTCTTTTCATTGCGCATATGTCGATACTGCTGATGCCTGTAAATCCGTCTTCTCGCTCTTGTGAAGAAACCTTGCGCAAAGCTAGGAAGCGGACAAGGAAAAAAGAGAGGAGCTGACTGAAACCCTATCTGGACTGAAAGTATTGCTTTCCGGAGCTAGCTGCATTTGTGTTCGATATCAATAATCGTTTGAAAACGTAGAAGATCAAGAAAGAGGCAGGACCTTGGAGCAGGTATAGACCGGTATCAGAATAACCTATAGACGAAGCTGAATAGCAAAAGGAAAAAAATAGTTAACTTGTGTAATTTACAAAGCTTCCTTAACTTAGAAAGCCTTCTTTCTTCCCTGCCGACGCAACATCTGAATATACTTTGTGGCCGGTAATTTTTGCCACCTTTTACTTTTTTCGTAGAAAAAAGCTGCACAGTCGATAATACATTATATTCCGCCTTAGCATTCCGGAATTTTCAGGATTGTTCCTTTCCTCGCTCCTCCACATGTCTACCGAACACTGAGCCCCAGCTGGCAGAGGTCGAGTTACTTGTCAAGTTACGTATAAATGACAACAGCTTCGGATTGGCAACCGAAGCCTATTGAAGATTGACTAGAAAGTGATGGTTTGTAATTTGTTACAAATTATTAACCTCAATGTTATGTGCTTGTCATAAATTAGCATGGATTAACAAAGTTAACATGCTAAATTTAGGTCAAATTTAGGTTTAACAAAGGTAAAGCAAAAACCCTAGCACCGCAAACAATTTCATTTCACTGAACACCGCAGCGTGAAAAACACAAACATCGCACACCGTAGCATTTGAGATCACCGCAACACCACAAGTTGAGATTTTATTCACTGTGTCACCGCATTAAAAAAACATCAACACCGCAAGTCCCCATGTCCCCCTCCTCCAGCAATTTTGTGCGACTAGCACTTGTTGTAGTTTGTCCTTCAGCTTCGTTGGTGGGACTAGTGTCTTAGAGTTCCTTCAACCATTCTTCTTGGTTACAGTGCGAACGTGGGTCGCTCAGAGCCAACGGATCTTGTTCAATGCTGAACCTGTGGGTTCCACCAGATTTTTGCCTCTCCGGCTTCTTCAAAGACGAAAAGGGGCAAGACGTTTTCTTGGGTTTTCGTCCTGATGCTTGCGATGAAAGAACCAGATCAAGAACAGTTTGCGTACATTAATGAAATATCACACCGCAGTTCGCTTTACACGTGACAACTGGTGGTGAATTTTATTTAGAGGTGTCAACGTGCCGTAAGGGGTAAATGAGATTCAAAAGTAGTTTTTCTCTTTAACTTAAAAAGTAAAAAAAGCTTTTCTTATCATTCTTTTTGGAAGATATATATCTCAGTCTTCTCAATTTGAACAGCAAAAAAAATATTTTCGCGTTTTTCATAAAAATTCACCTACCATGATGCCTTAAGGGAAGTTTCCAACTCTCGGTGTCCATTTTGGCGAATACTTTGGCAAATTTTCTTCAATATCTACTTACCAGTAAGATCTGTATGATACCGAGTCCAGCAAAACATAAACAAACGAAAACCACACAACAGCAAATTCATAGCCATCTCAAGAACGTAGATGTTTCCAGGTTTCCAGTAGTTTCAAATGAAGCAATACACCTCATCCCTGTCGCTGTGAATAAACACAGTCAAAATATGCCCACTCCACAAAACAGTGAATGAACAAACGTCTTCCAAAGCTAGTGCCAGTCCTGCCATCTTGAAAAAATCTTGAAACAAATGGCTCTGCAAGAACTTGACAAGGTCTTGAACATAAAGTTCTACGCCGAGGTCACAAAAAGAAACAGAGATGATGACGAGCTAGAATCCCTTAAAATCATGCAGAGTGCCATTGAGTGGGTATTTAAAAGAGAAAAACTATTCACTGGGCATTGTGCACTTGAGGGAGTTTCACAACTCAAAAGAAATGCATCGCAGAATTACACTAGCTGCACGGAAGGCCTACCATCATTGATTCAGGCGACAAGAATTGAACTTTTATGCATGAAGTAGACTGTTTTCGATCTGACTTCAGAACTGCTTCTTCCTTTCTTATGCTCAAATGAGTTTTCATCACATGACATTGTTTTGAAATGTAAAGGCGTTTCCAGTTCCACTATTTTTAACAAACCGGCTACTAGAACAATACACCAAAAATCAGTGTTTCCGCCAGAGCACGCCATTGCAGAAATCCTGCATTGCAATTAGAGATGGCCCCCAGAGAAAATGAAAAAGGGCCAATTTGGCCATTTCCTTTTTCAAGACTGCAGGCTTATCACAGGCACAGTATTTTAAAAGACATCCCAGGGCTCGAAATGCAACTAACATTTCATCCTTGGCAACCAGAATTCAGCAAAAATTCTGGTTTAGTCGCCATGATGGCGACTACATTTCCCTGAGTTGACGATCAATAATGGTTATTTTCTTACGCATTAAATGTCCTTCTAGAAAATCATACAATTTGAAAGATCTTTGCTACGAAAACATTCAACATAAGAGAAGAAGCCAATCCATCCTTTTGCTTTGCTGTAGTGATTAACTTCCAAATGGCCAACCCTGTTTGAAATCGCCCTATTAATAATGCTTTGCAAACCTTAAGGATTGTTCTCTAAATTTATTGACCCCTTTCCTAAAAAATAGGTCTGCACTCCATACTTCTGTGTGTGCATAGCGTCCTTTTTGCTTATTTGAGTTTTACAGGTTGAGGAAATTAAACTGGGATGCTTATTGGAAACAAGCTTCTTTATTGGGATAGGGTGCTGTTCCTTCCCTTTCTTCCACGCATTTTTTGTCACCTGATCCCTACCGCTTCCCTGTTTACACTTGCAACGCAGATTACATTATGTTTTGAACGTTGATGTTTAGTTGGGATGTGTGTCCATTTCATGCATGCTCTAATTTGCAGAAAATGAAGATCGAATCAATGGTTATTTTTTATACTAGAGGACGCATTATCCGTCCAGAAGGATAATGCATCCTCGCCGTTTTTCTACTTAAGACGCATTATCCGTCTGTACGAACTTGGGTAAGCATTTGTAGTTCGTCTGGTTATGTGTCTCTAGTACAAACTTAAGACGGGCAGAAGACATATTATATGTCTAGATGAACTCTCTCTCGAAGTGTGTTGTTCAAGACACATTTCATAGGATAGTTCGTCTAGACGTATATTAAATGCGTCTTGTGCCTGTCTTTATACTAGAGACACATAACCAGATGAACTACAAATGTTTGCCCAAGTATGTCCAGATGGATATAATCCGTCCTCTAGTATAAAAATGGCCAATAACATCAAAAATTATAGGGTTAGTATTTTGCTCCACGTCATTTGTTTGTATTCTAAGTAATGGAATATACACATTGTAGCACATCATTTGTGTCAACCCTGAAAGCATCACTTCATTCCACATTTTGTATTGTAGAACAACTTGTTTCAATTTTGGCCTGAGAATTAATGTCTTGGTTCCAATTATTGTAGCAAATTTTCCCCAAGGAACATCGTTGTCTGTAATTGGTGCTATGAGCATCATATTTCAGAACTGATTCTTAAAACACTATGAGGCATCATTTGCATTCCTAGCCTCAGGGCGTTCAGTTAGTTAAGGCACAGAGCGAAAAACAGCGCACAAAAACAAAAGAGAAAGTGTAGCGAGAGGAAGTGAAAGAGAACACCTGTGGGCAAACTTAACAAAAGGTCCTTCCGCCTACTTATAGAAAGCCTACAGAGACCCATAACATGACTGCTGGCTTGTGGTTTTCAGTTGTCAACCTTATTTAGCTTGAAACAAGTTCATGAAATATTTCAAACTTTGTCCATCAAAAGCCAATACAGTCGAACCTGTATTAAGCGACCCTATATTAAGCAGTCACCTCTAATAAGCGGTCGTAGTCACCCTTTACTAAGTCCTGACAAGCTGTTTCTATTGTCTTGACCTGTATTAAACAGTCACTTTGTAAAAGGAAACCACTCAAATACTAGTTCATACAATTACAAATAGCACACCAGGTAATTGATTTCCTTGTTTATTTTCACAAATCATTAAATCGCCAGATATCAATGTTTCTGCCTTGAGGTCAAAAGTCTTGTCAGCATTGCGGATCAAATTCTTCTTTCATTAATTTCTGTTTAAGCCAGTTGCACGAGAAGTCATCCCCTTGAAAATGATATTCACATGACACTTCTAGATCATAGCCACCTCCTCTGTTTACGCGCTTCCTTTAATCATGGCCTTTCCTGAATTCAATGGTCTCGTTAAAAACTTAGTCAACCATGTTGCCATTAGTTTAGGAACATGTTCGATTACATCAAATTAGTCTGTCAAGTTGTTCGAGTGTAATGTTTGCTTGGTAGCCATTTTCAGTGGTTTTTGAACTTGGTTTGGCATATCCGTTTCCTCTTTTGCCACTTGAACCACTACAACAGCATTTGAATCATTTACGTTTTTTTGGTTCTCACTTCAGCAAATACTCATCCTCTGCATTTGGTTCCCAATCATCCATGTGTGCATGATATCCCCTGAGGAAAGACTTCACCTTCAGCAACATTTTCTCTTTCTTTACTAATTGGTGTAGCTCCAAAAACGGAGATAGGACCACTCTTGATAAAAATGAAGTAATAATTATTACATGGCTTGACAGATAACTTAGCTCATCATGTTGGCTTAAACCCCTGCATGATTATAGCGATATTAAGGCGATAAAATTGTGCGATTTCAAAGTGGATCTAATGAAGTGGCAAATGAACTGAGTGGAGTGCAATTTTGGTCTGAAATCATACTTGTGGTTTCAAATTGAACTTGTGCTGTGCGCTCATTCGATTTGAAATCATGCATATGATTTCAGACCAAATTGCACTCCACTCAGTTCAGTTACCATTATAGAGTTGTTTAAACCAGTCAGAGCAAAGATATGGAATAGAATTTGCAGCATAAAAATTACATTTTTTATTCTAGGAATGTTTTGAGGTGAAATGGAGAAACTGTAAGTTCATACATTTTAGTATTGCTGAAGCAGGAAGAAAGAAATCATAAGTATAAAAATCAAATGTCAGATTTTCATACACAAACTGTGACACTTGCTTCACCCTATCAAGATTGTTGACAGATCAGTACATTGTATTTAAGTGAAGGTTTTCCTCAGTTGTGGTATTAATTGTGTCCTTAGAAAATGGCAGGAAATCCAGAAACCTGACCTTCCTCTTTGCCCTCTGCCTTAGCTCAGTCTTTCTCCAGGCGAAATGCCCATAAACAAGGGCAAACAACACTTACTGCCACAATGTCAGAATTGTGAAATGTTATTTACATGTATTTGGTTTGTACCAATGACAGTGCTGCTCATGGTGCTTTACAGTAATTGCAAATCTCATGCAGCTCACAATTCAAACAAAGCAAGTTTTGTTACAATGGTCTTATAATGTTATTAGTCTATGATCAGGTATATCACTTAAAATGCCTTCCTCATTGTGGCAACCATAAAAATAATTATATTAAAGTGTCCCAAATTAAATTCTGAGTATACAGCATTCATTTTTCCATTAATTAATGTAGGCATGAGTTCTGTCTTCCTATTGTTTGAGTTGGGAGGTTCTGAACATTCTCAGTGCTATTTGCTACAAAACATTTCATATTGCCTTCCTTTCAATTCCCAGGAGACTCCACGACTAGTGCCCTATCTTGGGGGAGTGGCAATACTCTTGGCTACTTCATGTGACAGAAACTGGAGTAAAGTACCAAGAGCTGTTGGGATTAAGAGGCTTTAAATACTTTATGTAATAACTCTTTTTTAAGTCTTTAATTACTTTATAGGCTCATCTACTTCAGAAGAGGATGACACAGAATCTGAACTTCAGACTTCACAGGCACCAAATACAAGTGCATTAGAGACATTAGTACGCACTGCCTGTGAAAGTCTGGCAGTATCAACACTCCTTGCTGAAAATTCTTCTTCAAGTAACCTGCTTGATGCACCTGGTCAACAGACATCAAAGGATATTCCAACCGCCCACAACCCAAGTTTGGGAATGGAAGCCAGTAGCTCAAGTGGTGGCTCAAACCTTTATACAGCATCTACCAGTGCTCTTAACCAGACTTCTTCAGCTGAAGATCCAGTGTTTAGTGTCATTTTTGGGCATAACAGGGATCAAAACAGCAGCAGTGCTATGGATGAAAGACATAATAATACTTCACCATCAAAGGAGTTGCAAGAATCCACCTTAGATTTCACCCAAAGCAGCCTGTCAGATATTGGAGATGGCGAGGTAATACATGCACCTGGGACATTTACAATACATGTTATTGTGCATTAAATGCTTTATGCTTAATACACATATGTACATTTACATGTACAAATATGAGTAGTTTTAATATCCTTGGCTCATTGATTGATTTCAGGCTAGAGCTTTGCTATTTTAGTTAGTAGTGAAATTTGAATGTTCCCTAAACTGACTGTACTGTCAAAACAGATGAAGAGAATTTATCATTTTCATGTCTGTTTTTCACTGTATTTTTATTATGTACAATATTGTTACTGTATATTTATTACAATGTACCATATTTAATTACAAAAACAATTCTATTTTTCCACGACATCTACTGTTGTGTGACCATTATTTTGGCTTCCCACCATAACACAAAAAAGGCCAACAAAGTGCTTCAAAGGTGGCATGTCCTTGCGTTTTATAGGCTTGCCCCATGTTTAAGCATTGAAATTTACAGGAAACAATAGTAGGAGTATAATGTACACGTAACCATAAAGCAAATACCCTCAAATTAAATGGTACATGACATGTTCAGTAATTTTATTTCACTTCATTGTTTCCTGTTTAAATAATTTGTATTTTAATGTACTTTACGGAGAATATCATGCATTGTACACTGTATATGTACAATGTATGCCATGCCATAGAAAATACAGCCAGTCAGAATACAGGAAAGCTGTAAGTTGTATTTATATTTGATGGTATTACATGTACCGGTATATGCAACCGTCCCATCGCGCACCACACGTATGTCACATTGATTGTGTTGGCCACTGTATGTATTTGTGGCAATATAGTTTTGTTGTAAATCATTCAAAGTTCTTTGCACTGTTTAAAGGGTTCCTCTGAAGACATGGATAGGAGGAGATCAAGTGAACGTGAGAGGAAAAGGAAACCAATGCGATTTCAATCCCCATCTGAGGATGAGCTCAAAACAAAGAAAAAGAGGAGAAGACGGCTAAATCCTCTTCTCAGAATACCTCGTCGTGATCCTGGCACCCCATTCAAGTGTGACTTGTGTGGTTCTCCATATGTAATCAACCCTTCCAGACGGGGAAACCGCCCCAAACTGTCTTCCCATCATCCAAGTCCTCGACATAAAGTTGATCCAGCAACAGGGAAGACCCTCACTCTGTGCAATGCTTGTGGTAGGGTTACTTTGCATGCATGTGTACTGCAAGTTGTTTAGAATAATTATTAATAGTAATTTTGCTAGTGAATGCCCAGGTTTATTGAGAGCAAGGGATGTTAACCGCCATTGTTAACCCTGCAGGCCTGTTAACCTGTAGAGACTAGAGGGTGGGGTGGAATTCATCCCATAGATGCTAAAGTGTTGAGGACTTTCTTTGTTATAGATGTACAGTGCAGGTGTACATGTATTATTATGGTAACCAAAAGCCACCAAACTCACCATTTATCTGGCAGCATTTTGGTATGACTTTGGATGTCTCAGATACACTTTCAACCTCCATTTGGCAAGACAGTTCTTTAAATTTAATTAACTGAAAACTATATACAACACTTAATTTCCAAGGTAGCAAACAATAAATTAAGAGATACATGTAGTTAATATTACTCTTATTACTTATAATTAGCAATACACTATTCTAACATGAACTTGATTAATAACTACATGTAGCTAAGAGAAAGAAAACATTTTCCTTGTTTCTGTCGAGTTATAGTCTTTGGAGGTTTGGGAGAACAAGAAATGCTGTTGGAGCTTGAGCCACACGCACATGTTTCCACAGGATTGTTGTGTGCTCCCAAACTTCTCCAAGTGTTTCTATAAATAAATCTCTGGATGATATTGGCATTTCAAGCACTTACAAATATGCCACCCAAACATACTGCAGCTGCAGTATCTAGGAAACCTAATGTAAAAAAAAATGTAATGTAATTTGTAAATCTTATTTATAGTGGTCATGCACTTAGTTATACAAGCACTAACCTTAGCTAGTTTACAGGCATGCCACTGAAACAAATATTTCAAATAAACGTAACATAGTTAAAAATCCCAACTGGTAGGAGGCAGACCAGTTGTCTATTTACAAAGCGTTACCTAGGCCGATTTGAACTTGGTACTACCGAGAAACAAATCCCGCTAATGGCAGGGTGGAGGCCTTGAACCCAGAACCTTTGGATTACAACCCCTCGATTTCAAACTCGCAGGGTAGGGAAACGAAAAATAGTCTGAAATAGCTGATTGTAAATGATGGGGGGTAAATCTCAGGGGGAAAGTTTTGAGTTTAAAATAACAGGGAATTTGACATAACTGAACAGTGTTGATGGAAACATTAAACTATGTGAATTAATTTGTTACTTCCTCATTCAGGTTTGTCATTTGATCGTCCAAAAAAACAAAGGAGAGAACGTTGTGAGCCAGATCCAGAAGAAAAGAAAAAATATCAGGAGGAGGCAAACCAGTTTGCAATGTCTTTAGTAGAAGGACTGGGAGACCCTGATGGTAATAATATTAAATTATCCTTACTGATGCTGACAGCATTAATTAATCAAATATAATGTCAAGTTGGGCTACATACAGTTACTTAATTCAGGTTTTTTTTTTTCTGTTTACAAAGATTATAAATTTTGCTATATGTATGTCTATTAATAATGTTGTCCTATCCTTACTGACTGCCTTTAATATTCACTTTATGGTACATCAAGTGATTTAAAGTAATATACACCATAGTAATAGTTAACACTTAATAGATGTTCTACTGAATGTGTGGTGGTACTAGTACATGTACATGTGCTATCTCAATGTGTCAAATAAAGTACTATTTAACAATTAGATTTTGAGCTCAAGATGTCTATCACATGATAAGGGATGAGGGCACCGCCCAAGTTGACTATTACCGGTAGACATAGAAATCAAAAGTGAATAGTATAATAATTATTGTTTTAGCATAAAATTAATGTACTAGTCATTCAAAACTTTATCTAAATCCTCTTCGCAGACACTTTGAAAATGCAAAGAAGTGGCTGTCATTTTGTTAACAAGGGCGCACTGCTACACTACTCACTATCTATAACAGATAGTCAGTAGCATAGCCAGTAAATGAACCGCATTTGTGATAGATCGCTTATACCTAGTAGATTTATACTTATAAACGTCAAAACATTGGCATCTTTCTTGAGTCAAGGTACTTGTCAATCTCCAAGCCGAGTCCAAGGTGACTTTAAATAATATTATACATTTGACCAGCACTGTATGCAACTACCGTTGAAAAATGATAATCACTACTATTATCTGTCTCTTTAGCTGCTAGACTCTGCTGTCCACATTTTAAATTCAGAGCATGTGGTTGTTTACAGACTTATATTATTGGGGATGGTAAGTCCAGCAATTCCTCCTCTGTGCACATGTTATTCCCTCTGGAGAACACTTTTTTTAGTGATGCAAGTGATCTTTCAGTATATTACAGTACATGTAGGTACATGTGTGTGTTCATTGTCCTAGGAGTCATCAGCTAGTCAAAACCACTATTCTATCGGGTTGATTAATTACTGAACCTGCATGTAATTGAAAGACACTTTTGTTTTATTAGGTACATGTTTCTTACTGAAAACTGTGTGCGTGTACATATGCAGCCAATGAAATATTGCTCTAAAGCAGACATTTTTCCATAACTTATAGGGAATAACATGCAAGAATCACGTGAACGAGCAAGCGACATGCTACAAATGCTCAAGAAAGCAAAAGAGCTGAGTTCTAAAAAGTGTTACGATATTGAGGAAATTAGAAACCAAGGGAAAACAACAAAGAGGTAAGATCTTATGACTGTTATCATCAACGTGCACAATGTAGTAGTCATTGTTAAAAGTCAGAGCCAAACAGGAATTAAGTACAAAAAAAATACTGCAATTAAATTGGAATTATAAATAATTTATAACTTATTAAAAAATTGAATTTAAAACTGCAATTAATCTCTTACAGTACCTCTTTCTGTAATTTAAATATTCCCTGAAAAATTTCTCCTAAAAAAGTTGACAATGAGCTGAGGATAATGTAGTAATCTGCTAGCCCAGCAGAACAATTCACTAGCCCCTGACTATTGGACACAACTGTCTTAACATGATGGAAAAGCAGTTGTGGTTAGAATTTAGAAATAATTGCAAAACATTTAGTTACCTTAAACAAATGGTTTCTTGTTCCTGAATTATCTTGGTTTAAAGCATATCATGTTGGAAAAGGAGAGGGCTTAATTAAAATTGAAATATAGCTTTCTGATGTTAACTTTATGAGCAATAAATTTATAAATAAATGTACACTAAATAATTATAATTATTGTTCGTTTTGTGAAACTAAGTGTCATTATTTTGTCAGATCTAAAAACATTGGGCTTGGTAATGGCCAAAGGAAGTCAAGTGAATTTGAAGAATACATATTGGAGAAGAGGAAATACCTTCGAGATACTCTGAAGTTGTGTGAACGAGCCACTCAACGAGTGCTGCTATATTCTAATAACTTCTTACACAAAAAGCTCAAGACTGACCCATCAGTAAGTGATTAGTCATAGATACATGTATACATGTATTACTGTAAAATAAAGATTAATATACATGATTGTATTAATTATTACTATGCATGTACATGGGAGCTATAGTCTTTTGCTTACTGAGCATTTGTAATGTACTACAGATATCAGGCAGCTTTTCCCAGACACTATGGGTTTGGTTCCTGGTGGCTTGCTTGGTACAGGAGCTTTACATTGGGTACTCTACATGTATATACTCTAAAGCACATGCACAGTGTATGCTGGAATGAGTATACTAAGAAAAAATAAGTAATAATATTTTGTGGCTGTTTGATGGAGAAATATGATAAGATCTACTACACTAGTTATGTAAGCATTGTCAACATGGCACAAGGAGTGACTGGTGAGAATATTTCAAGGATATTCAAGGATCCTTCCTTCAGGGTCTTAACACGTCTTGCCAGGTTCTTCAAAGATCTTACATTGGCCAAGATCTTCAAGGATCTTGACAAATCTTGAAAGTCCTTGCCAAACCTTTTGAAGCTCATGCAGGATCTTTAAGCATAAAGACCTCCAAAGATCCTGGCTCAAAGATCGTGTGAGAATTTTCACATAAGTTAGTGTATGTGTACCCTGGACCTGATCAGTATACTTAACATCTTCATTTACACCCTCAGAAACCACTTCGTATTGTAAGGCAGAAAGGAAAGGCTGCTCTTGGCAAGCTGAAAGTTATTGAAGACCTCCCTAAAGAAAGGTGTTGTGTGGATAACTGTGTTATGGTGAGTGTGCAGACTCCTACCTTCTTCTTTTCCTTTTTGGTCTACACTTTTCTTGTAGTGAGTGGGGTTAAAACCATGGAGTCATTCCTCTTAGGATGTGTTCCTCTCATACAGTGTGTCACTTTGAATTACTTGAATGTATACCTGTCTAGTGATTGTTCATTGACGTCTTACATCAGAACGAACCAAGAGCAGGAAGTTATAAATAGATGCTGAGTGTTTTCTGGTTCAGATATATTTACATGCAAATTTTATACACTTGGGTGTTGTCTAGGGCTCACTGTTTTATTAAGACTTCTTCGGTCTTCAATGCTTTTGAATTCATAGATTGCTCTGACACACACAAACCTGTTGAAGCAGTGGCGTGACAGAGCTATCTCAGGCCAGACAGAAGCACGGAGAGTTCTGGCCGAGATGCTGACCCCTTCAGGAGGGGCTCGCTCAAATTGCTATAAGTTCATTTCTTGGGTGACAGGATGCAGTCATAGCACAATTGGTAGGGTCAATGAGCAGATGAAGGAAACAGGTGAGTGTGCTTGAGAGAGCATGATTAAGCTTAATCAACCAAAGTGACCATGTTTTAGATGTTAGTTCCCAAATAAATGTCAGACCTCTCCGGGTGAAATTTTCAGTCAATTCCTGTGACATTTATTTGAGTCTAGTGTTTACAATCATACCCATACCAAGTAGACACCGAATTTAACAGACACCCTTTATTACATGTAACTGAACATTAGCAAAGGTCCCTCATTTACTGTGAATTACATCTAATAAGCAGACATCTCTTTAGATGTGCGTGGATGTAGACACCTAGAAATTGGCCGGAATGATTATTTCCATTAAAAAATTAATTTAAAACGTGGTCTCCAAAATCACCACTATACTCCCAAGCTTTCAATAGGGAAAATACAGTAAGTTGAAGCTCTTTATAGAAACAAATTCACTTGAGTAGGCGTTAAGCAGAATGAGTGAATGGGTGAAACAGAAGCACCAGTACAATATAGGTCAGGGCTGCCATAACAAACTTGTTACTTTGTGAGTGAATTGTATTTCACCAGTAACATCAAATTCCTATCAAGTATACCTAGCTGTAACAGGTGTTACAGGTTACAGCCCTTAATGACAGCCCTGTGGGTGGGACTGTAGCTCTGACCCACTTTTCATTGTGGTTCTTTTGCAGGTGGAGACCGTGAACCTCCATCACATGGCCTCATAAAATGGTGGCAGGAAAACCCCAAACCCAAGAAACCCAAGGTCAATCCAATAACTGAGGAACAGGCACAGGTAGATACTGTTCAGCAAGTGGCAATGCAGCAGATCCAGCAGAGTTTGCCACAGGTCAACATTTTACAAGCGGCAGTTAGTTCCGCTGGCCTATCAGCTGTCATGATGCAGCCTGCAGTGTCTTCGGGGATGCCAGCACTTACTACTGTCAACACCTCACAGCTGGCACAGCCACAGCTACTTCCTACGGTCACATTCACTAATGGAGCAATTCAGGTGCAGGCTGCCCCCATTCAGGTTAGTGTTCCTGTGTAGGATGTACCCACTGGTATTCATGTGCTTGTACAAACTGCACCCTTTAGCTACATGTGTGTCTGTAAAAGTGGCACCCATTCAGGTTAGCTGGTGTGCTTACAGCAGACAGGCTGTGCTCTTTCAGGTTAGTATGCCCTTGAAGCTGTGCCCATTCAGGTTTGTATTCCTGAGCAGGCTGTAGCCATTCAGGTTGAGGTGCCTTGGTACATTAACCATTCTTCAACCTGCCAATGGCACAAAATGCTTGACACAACTATAACTTACTCTTTAGATTCAAACAACTCAGACAATCCAAGTTCCTCAAGTTCAGGTGCAGGTTCAACAGCAGTTACAGCAGCAGCAATTACAATACCAACAACAGATCCAACAGATCCAGTTACAGCAGCTTCAGCTTCAACAGCAACAGCAACAACTTCAACAACAACTCCAACAGGCACAACAGGCGTCTCAACAACTGCAGACACATGTGAGTGATACGTACAGCGGAAGTTTAGTCCATTGTTTGTTGTTGTTCCTACTTCCTAGCTTGGATTTTTTTAGTTGTTGAGTACTGCTCTGGATACAATAATTCTTTACTTGACACTAATATTATAACTAGAACCTTGCCTGGAATAAATTATGTTCACTGATACGTGTCAAATTCCAAATCCTGACTTGTAGAGCACTAGGCTTTCTTCGGAGACACTTACTCGCGGATGCAGTACAACAGGATTTTGTTTTACAAACTAACATGCTCTATTGTAGGTGGTTCACCAGTTGCAGTCTGCGGTACAACCAATTCAGCAGCCTGCCACTCAGCAACAACAACAACAACAGCAACAACAACCACCTCCACAAGCACAAACACCACAACAACAGCAGCAGCAAACACTGCAACAAACTACTCTACAAACAACTCAGGCTCAACAACAACCTGTACAGAACCCCGAGTCTCAGGAAACACCACCCAACGTCGCCATCACCATGGCAACGTCTAATACCTTAACAACCGCCGCTCTACAAGGAAACCTGACGGCCGCACAGGCGACACCGCTTAACACCGAAAGCTTGTTCACGACGGACGCGTTTCACATTCTCAGTGCTGTGCAGCCGCAAGTGGTCACGCTACCAGTCTCGCCCCAGTCCACCGTAGCTCAGGCTGTACCTGTATCGCTGATCCAGACTCCTAACGGACAACAAGGCCTGCAGTAGATTGAGTTCCAATGGGCGTGCTTTTTAATGTTGGCAGTGGGATGTTTATTACGTTAGTGGGAATTTACAAACAGTAGAGATGAACCATACAAAGTGGAGGCTTCAGTGAAGAAACAGCCGATTTCTGAAAATATAAATTATACATTGTCAAATAGATAGTGATGAAAATAAAGAAAGTCAATCACGTCATAACATAATGTTAATTATGGTGTTAATGATGAGGTGTAAACCAAGACATTCTCAGAACTAACATTAGAAGAATTGTATGGTGACTAGTAAAGAGAATTTAGCTCTCGACTGAACATGTCGAAGAATAGTGCCAACGTCCAGCACGGGTATTGTGCAAAGGGTGAAATTAGCAATAAATGGTATCAAAAAGGTGTTAAATGAACATTGATATGGTGCCTCGAGGAATAAAATGTTAAGTGAAATTCACTTCTGGACGGGGAATTGCACGTGTATATATTATAGAAAGAGAGAAGCAAGCAAGTACGCTATTTTCGAAAGGACTATACGGCTCATGTTAAAATGTTAAATGTTGAATGTTTATCGTGGTCGATGCCCTTACCCACAACTAGCTAGTTCTCAGGCATGCCACTTAAAATGTAAGAAAGAAGCATGTCAAATAAACAAAATAAGGCTTAAAAATCCCAACTGGCGGGAGGCAGACCAGTTGGCTATTTACAAACACGACCAAGGTTTTGAACTACGGTCTACGAAGAAACAACTCCAGCTTGGTGGTCAGAGCGGGATTTAAACCCACGACCTCCGGAGTTAGAGACCGGGGCCCTAACTACTGGGCTACGCTACCCCACGCTGCTGCCACAAGTGGTTTTGCTGCCAGTCATGAGTGCTAAACATAAACTACTGTATATTACGCCTCTTGTGCTGAGAATTACATGTAAGTCCATGGAATAAGATTACTGCAGTCACGAAGAGCTTTTTGTATGCAAAAAGCTATCGACTGCAAAGCTATCTACAGTGGAATCCGAATTTCTCGAACCCTCGATATTTAACTCGTGATTGCGTTAGCGAGTTATGAGTTGTAGCGGCTGGTGATATTCGAATCTGCCTCCAGGATTCTACTGTAGGTGTATGGGAACGTGCCACCCCATCGGATATGGAATTCCGTATGTGTTTTAGGAGAACTTTCATATACGCATATCTCTTTTCATCAAGTCTTTCAGTCTTTCGCTATTCACGGCCTGCATTTATTGAAGGCGATCTTTCTCATAGGTTCGATTACCAGTCGCTGTTCGGGAAAGGAGCTCGCGCTCCTCCCCCGAAAGGAACGCAGACCGGGTTCGAGAAAGCGGCGGAAATCGATCCTATCTTTCCATTAATATTTCCCAACATTAAAATAAATTTCTAAGGATTGCAACAACGTAAAATATGAACAAATAAGCATATAAGGGATAATCGAAGACGAAATACTTTGGAAGAACATTTCTGAGTTTGCAACTTTAATAATTCCTAAATCCTCTTGCTAAATAATAACAAAAGCCCATCATGATGGCAGGAGCCACGCGACTTATTTACAGTTGTGGAGGCTGGTGTCTTAGCCTACACTCGCATGTTGTTACAGAAGGCCTAGGTTACACAAAACACAACTACATTCATAGTGGTAATAGAACTCTGCACTTCATTGTCTTCTTTCTCTACAAAATTTATTTTTATATACAGTATCAGCCATTGTAAAATTAGACTATGCCCGCGATGACTTGAGTATCACGAGTCAAAAAGTGGTTATTGCTCTAACTGAATTCACTAAACACTCCTGATTATAGCCTGCGTGCAGGCTGTAGTGTTTGGTACTGCTTTCTTTCGATTTCTGGCTTTTTCGTTTTAGCGCGCGAGCGACCTTGAGGGGTTAGAAACTCGACTCGCAGGCGCGCTTTGCGCCCCCAGCCCAAACAAGAGAGCCTGCTCACAGGCTTACCAGATTATAAACGTGTTCAACTCTCACAGACTGATGCCAGACTATCGAACTTAGTGATAACTGTATTCCAAATTTGCATGATCTAGTTATCTCTACAGCCTGTATTTGCTACCATATACGTAGACTAGTGGCCCAGCCCCACTTCAGCTACAAATGAAATCAATAGTAACCGAGAATTTCAAATTGTGGTCGCAGGAGTCAAACTGCGGCCTTTTCTCACTTAACGTTAGTTACTGTTAACACAGAACATTCGTGAGACACGTAAACTGAGCAGTTTTCCTGCTGATTCTCGTCGATGCGCCTGTCGTCTATCGATCTAGTTGGGTTGTGCTGCCTAACACACTGCAAGTTTGCTAGCCTATTGCAGGTGTTCAGTTAGTTTCTATCGCCGCGGTTCTCCTCAAGTTTTTTCGCTGGCCGTTTTTCGTGCTGCGCACCAACTGAACGCCTGGAAGAGGCTACAAGTTTGCGATAGTCGGTATCTGGGCGATACCAATCGCAAGATTATTGCATCTTTTATCAATACTGTACAACTGTTAAAAAGCTATTCCCCTCGTGGACTCCCTCTTCTCTTTATACACTCGTTCATATTTTCCCCTCTTACTATTCTAAATCGGCGAACACAAAATGAAACCAACTAAAGCGTATTTTTTTGGTTAGTTGCGCGTGTTTTCGTGACTAACAAGCTTTAGACTAAACTATCCCTATCATACTATATAAGTTCTTTGCACTTTCCCTCCATCCTGCCTCTCTGAGAATGGTAATATTTAACAATTAAACAGCGAGCTCGAGGTTTCTATCGGTTGATGATATCACAGTCGATAGCAACCGAAAGCGAGCCATCATAACCCACTGACCGGTCTAACCGATTCAAGAATTTTCATTGGCTTAGCCATCATGGTATATAAGCCATGATACCACGTTCTACAAATATGGTAAGCGTACGCGGAATTGATTCCGGCGTTTTTCTTTTCATTTTAGTTTTCTATATTTTGGGGTGTTTTTAATAAAACATTCATTTCACTCGCGCTTGTTGGATATGAGATGTTTATAGCCAAATCAGCGCCATGCGCCTCGTTGGCTATCTACCATCTCATATCCAACGCGCGCTCGTATAATAATACTTAAATAGATAGCCCCTGTGTAGCCAATCAGATTGTTAGTATACCTATTCGTCAGTGGGCTATCCTAAGATTCTAATATATGCCTAGTAAGTACTATTCTTGATTAGAAGTGACAGCTTAGAAATTCATCACTGGATTACTAATCGTACTACAGTACATAGCTTCGTCGAACATACTTTGAAGCTAACTATTCATCAAAAGGTTATTATATTTTCCCATATGTTTTGGAAGATTTTAATACGAATAATTCATATAATGGTACGAATGAAACGTTTGGTGTGACATTTGGATCCTACGTTGCCGTGATTACTACTTAAGGTCTTGATGGCACAGGAGGGCGACCGGGTACCGGCGGTGGAGGGGCAGGTTTGCCAGGTGCGTTGGGTCTCCTGTGGTGATGGAAAAGGTCAAATTAACATATCAGAGAAGGTCACTGGAACACACACACTTATTACAATGCTATCCATCGTAGTTCATCTAGCGAAAAGCGGGGAAAATGACAAAGAAGGGGTTCAGAAGGATCGGTACCATCCATGTCAATATGAGCAACGGTATCAAGTGCAATCTAAGTCTTCGTTTGCGAAGTACATGCACCTATCTTCAATCAAAGGAAACATGACCACTGTTAGTTAGGTTTTCCAACATGCGCCAACCGTGAGGTAGTGAAATCTCTATCAAATCTCTAGCCTCCAAGCATACGCTCTAAGGGCTCGTCACGCGTTCCTTCTTCTCGTGGGGAAGTAACGCGTGGAGGAACCCTAAGAGCGTCTGCGAAGGAGGCGAAGAAATCTCGTAAAACAATAATTTAAACATAATAAACAATGGAAAGTGGAATGTCTAGGAACTAACACGGACAGCCGAAGTAGAACGGCATTAAACCTTGAGCGGAAAAGAACTCAATTGTGCTAAAGGTTGAGAAAACGAACGTCTATATAATAAAGCCGTGGTCCAAACAGGGTTTAAAGTGATAGTTGCACCATGTTGAGCGTGAACTAAGAAACTAAGGCTCGTGCACGTAGCCCACATGCATGATCCCATCCTAAATCTATTATTTATAAAAAAAAAAAAAAATGATGGCAGCTATGCATGTAAAAATCATATCGTCTGTACAATTCGATGTCAGAGTGAAATAGTTGTGTGCTCTCAGCTAATAAAAATAGAGTTAGTAATTAAAATGTCTAATAACACAACATACCATTCCTTTAGTTGTGGTTTACCTTAGACTTAGTCGGTAAAGAATGTTCAGTCAACCTTGGTGGAGTGGACCGAGACTAAGCTTACGTTAATCCCCAAGCACATAGTTGGCATGTAAATGGTGTTGATTAACAACAACCACGTGTATGGGAGAGTGGGGCAATCAAATCAAAAACAATCTGATCTACTTACTTGGGTACCGAAGGCGCACTATCTGGTCGGGATGGTACGCCCGGTACGGGACGGGACGGGCGAGATGGCGGGGCGTGATTTGAGCCGTGAGTTGAGGTCGGTCGAGGTGCAGGAGGTTGTCTAGCCCCCCTGTAATAACAAAAAGAAAATCATTAGTTTTGTTTATCTCCATGTGTACTTCATAGTCACCCGTAACAAGAAAACTGCTAAAAGGTTTATTAAAAAATTTACTCCGCAATGTGAAACAGAAAACTGATGCGTTATTGATAACGTTTAGTAAACGTTAACCTTTTCACCCTTGTTTGTTCATTTGTTTGTTTGGGTCCTTGAGTAATAATTATTGGTCTGTGCGTCCGTCCAACCATTCGTTCCTTCGTTCCTTCCTTCGTTCACTTCTTCGTGAGTTTTCTGGTTAATCCAGTTGCGCTCTTTTCCTGCTTGGTTGGCTGGTCCGTTTGTTCGTTTATACCTTTGTTTGTCAGTTTCTCAGTTGACGGAAGCAGAACTCGCGTTTTATTACACTGTTTATAGTGTCGAGCGTAGCAAATGAGTGACGTCATAGTCATACCTTGGCGGCTTGTATGAATCAGTCAGGTCCAGGTTTCCTGTGTCAACAGGCGGTGGGAGGGCTGTGCTGACTGTGGATGCGTCTATGTCACCAATAATCCGAAGAGCTTCCTTTAAGCTGTGAAACATGCGTAACATCTCCTCTCGGCGAGCAACCTCGGCGTCGCTTTCCTTCATCAAGTCATTCTAAATCAATGGCAAAACGCAGCAGATATTCTTATTGAATTTACACGCAAGTCTTTAAACGGGTGAGTAAACAGTGAACAGCAAGCAAAGAATGCTTTGAAGAAAAAAAGCGCCACGATTTTTTCACGTGCCTAAAAAACGCCATGCTGTAAATCAAAATGTGCTGTCTACTAAAGGGGAATGCTGGCTTTCCAGCCATTTGATTGTCTGCGCAATAACGAGATTAGGTCTTTTAACAAATTCAATCTAATTTTAGACTCGTCTGGTTACCCTCTGGTTCACGTTGCTAATCAGGGGAGAGAATCAGGGACGATGAGAGAACTAGCTTCACACCTGCCTTCGTGTTTTCCTTACCTGATTTCCACTAGAATACAAATGCGCTAACAATTCCTGACCAATGAAATCCTTCACCTACGTGCGTTAAATAGAAAATAGCATTTAGATTAAAAAACAAGGAACACTTTTATAATATTCTGACTTCAAATTAAACTTAAGTTCTTAAGTTTTACGTGGACGTGTACTCCGCTATCGTCGTCAACGTTGTGTTGTACACAGCTCAAAGCGTAAGTTAATTCTTCGACTCGCACTAACTTGCATTTGTCAGATACGTTGCCAAGTGCCTCACAACGTGACAGTGAGTGAAGCTTGGTATTATAGCTACTTGATAAAATAAATGTTCAATCTCGTCCCCAGAGCGAGCGTCAGTTCAGTCAGCGATGAGTAAACGCCCCCCTACGATCTGGGCAAAATCAAAGACCGTAACCAGAAAATCCTGGTTCTGACTTTACTGAGAACATGGATCGTAGTTTGACAGAGGTTTCTAAACATGCGCAGAGAGTAACTGCTGTGCTTACGCTGGCTAAACTTCCGATTTTGCCTTGAAGCCTCGATCTTTGTTGCTGAGCAAATGCATCGCGGCCGCTGGGAATGGGATTGATGGAAGTTGCTTTACTGGGAATGAGACTGCGCAATCGATTAAAACTCCAATTTTCATGCCTTGTTTATATCCAATATCAGATACCATGGTCAGTCAATGTTCACTTGTAAAATGGCCAATTAACACAAGGTTTGCTCATCATATCCGAGAGCTGAAATATGTTAAATTAATTTGAAGTGGTACTTGCCACCTGAAAACAGTACATACAATGACGAAAGCTTACATTGTTTATCACAAAGAACATGACAGTTTTAGGGACGAGATCTCGAACGGTCTTGCTGACGATCTTTATGTAAGAATCCGCCAAGTTTCTTATGGTTTCCACTTGACGCTCCATCTGCGGATCAAGGGTGCCAATTTCACCTTGCTGTGGAAAAGACAAAAAATGACGAGCATCAAACATGTACATGGTAACACTGCATCAAATTGACATGGCGTTGCGTTTCAAGTTAGAGGAACCGAAAATAATGCCAGCTAGTGCTGTATCACGAGGAGAAATTGTACATAAAAAGATGACACAAAGTTGTTACAATCTACCTCTTCACTCTCTCGAAATCCAAGAACGTAATAGGTGTGATCTAACGGACATACTGTCAGTCACTTAAAAAATCTGTTGGATGTTAGCTCCATTATCTTGGTCTCCCAAGATAGGGATGTCACATTCTAATTACTTTCGTTCGCATCAACGCAAATCTCACGTTGAACTATTGATCACGTGAGCGCGTTCTTCTTATGGTCCTTACCAGGCTCTTTTCTTCTGATGCTTCCCTCTCAGGGTAAACCCCCGCACGTAAGAACGAGGCTTTCCAGCTGTCTACTGAATCTTGGTTTTCCCCCGCCAGCTCCAGCGACTTGTAGTCTTTAAATAAGTTTCTAAAGAGTGTTAAAAGGACACGACACTAGTTCTCATCAATAAAATATTACCTTGCTTACGCGACAAAGCACTTGTATGTACTCTACAAGGGCACTTAAAAGTACCATGAACCGAGTCCGCAAGAGAAATTTCCCAAGGGACTTCAAACCGGGGGAGCGTGAGATGCATCGAGAAATTCAAAGTCTTCTGTGTTCGTAATCCATCATAAATCGTTCCCAATATCTGCCATCCCTGCTCCTTTATGGTTCAACATTAGCTCTCGTTTTAAACTGTTTATAATAACGTGGTAAAGCATTATTTTCAGGTTTCCTTCGACTGAATATATCGAGACATGGGTTGTTAAAGCTCCAGCTTCAATATAAAGATTATGCTTACTGCTTTCCATGCATTTCTTGCATACAGATTTTCCTTGGTGCCTCTAGGTTTATCGGGAAGACTAAAACAATAATCCTGCTCACTCTGGCACCTAACTTTTTTTCAGTTTTTTAATGGGCAATTCCTTCTATGAGACGAGCCTGCAGGGAATCATGGTAGTTGTTTTCATCATCTTGGACTGGATTTTGTTTTCATGGATACAACTACCATGATTCTCTGCAGGCATGTCTCGTGGAATTGCCCATTATTGTCCTTTTCCTAAAAAACTCTGGTGCCATGCAGCAAAGAAAAAATTTCATTCATATCATTTATCTTAGCGTTCATTCTATTTATCTTGACAATGACTCTATAAAATACTTTTTAACTCGTCCTTGTTCTGAGCCCTTACTAATACAAATTATCATTCGATACATTCTTTCCTTCCTTTCGATGGCTGAGAACCCACCACGTGACTTTCTGTTCTACTCATGTCTAATTGTAACCACGCTTCCTTGAGCCGACAGAGAGTAATTTAAATATGAAAATAAACTTAATGATCGAATGATTTATCACAAAATATCGTGATTTGTCAGTGTCTTGCAGATCAATTATTTGCCTCGGCCTTCGCCTTCGGCAAATAATAGATCTGCTCGTCACTGAGAAATCACGATATTTTACTCAACCTCGTCCTAAAATTGTTAAGTATTTGTCAGGACTGCTTCAAGACAAAAGCTCAACCTTCTCCAAATGTGAATTCCTCAAGATCAAGAGTCCTGTCTATTACCCCCGAATGGAAGGGACAGATGTGCGTGTTTGAACTCTGTTACCGTGAAGAAACCTTGAAATCGTTAGCGCTGTTCAGCACTAGATTCAGTATCTTGACGGCGGAGAAAAGCTGACTTACTTCTGATCAGGATTGAAGATAGCAAAAGCAGCCTTTCTGGATATGAAACCTGCCTCTGCGTCACGCAAGCGCACACCGTCCAACCTCAACTGATACTTCTGCTCCTTCTCCTGAAAACAACACATAAATCAAAAGTGTTTTTTTTTAACTTCCTCCTTTAAAAGAGAACCACGTAAACATTTCCCAGTACATCAATAGCATCTGTGAGCTAAAATAACTGGCCCTTAGACAACCTAACATAGTGACACAGTCACTCAGTAAATATCTTACGCCCGGTTCATACGTCGCATTTCTACCGTGTCGAATTCAATTAAACGAATTTAAATCGACGGAAATTCGACGTCTGAATCGGCTGCGGCATTTCCGCCGCATGTTCGACTGGTCTTCTCGCATTATCCGACAGAAATGCGACACCGCTTCAAACGTCGTATCGAATCTAACACATGTACATTAGGTTACTGTATGGAGCATGCGTAAATTTGGTCCCGCCAAAGAAAAAGAAGAAACTTGACCATTCTCGTCCCAATGCTACCTGGCAGTAAGGCGCAGTGGCTCGATCATCACGTTGCTGATATGCCAGATACAATCTCCTCAGACGAATTCTATACAAAGACAAGTTAGAGTTTAAAGGAGCTACGTCACGTTTTGCGCATATTGAAAACTTTAGCCTCGATTTTTCAAATTCGTCGTTTGTAATCCGTGTCAATCTTCTCCATCCTTTGCCAACCTTGTTCCTTTATGGTTTATCATTATCTCTTTGGTGTTTTTTAGCTCTTATTAACCGAGCGGGAGGTCTGTATGGGAGAATCTTGACCGAGGTCGCCAGTACAGACCGAACGCAGTGAGGTCTGTACCAGTGACCGAGGTCAACATTCTCCCATACAGACCGACCTAGCTCGGTTAATAAGATGTTTATTATATGGCCAAACAATAAAGCAAAGGAACAAAAACATAAATAATTTTATTTGCTTCCCTGCGCGGGCTCAAGCATTTAGCTGGCTTTCTTATGTCACTAGTCTCCAGTCCAAACGGGACAAAATAACTTTCAAAGTCCAGCTTTGTACAAACTTCGTCATACAAGCTCAATGAAAAAGCTTGTGGTTGAAACCACAATTCATGAAAAGTGACCAAAAGTGCAACTGTAATCTAAGTAATGCCTCTTTGTGCCTCGATCGCTCAGCGATCAGTTCTCATTCAGCCTTGCGATCTTCGACTGATCACCATAGAAAACGTTGATGTTGAATGTGCAGCCTTCGAACTTGTCAAAATGCGCTCCAGCAAAAATTGCCTGAGGCTGGATTTGTTGGACTGTGAAGACATTTCGCTGTGTTGTCGTGGAGGTACTGACTTGGTTTTCTTCGGACTGAGCGGATGTACCTGGCTGACGATTCAGGATAGCAGACATTTCTCGCTGTCGCTTCAGAGATGCTGAATGGTAGCTGTCGAGGCTTTTCAAATTTTTATGACCGCTTAGCTGTGCAACGAAGTTTGGCTGAACATCTGCTTCGAGAAGTCGTCC
>Ga0126339_10000156_pt1 | contig 29280 bp, 19 predicted proteins | sample OrbTmetagenome_2_FD_92532 | JGI IMG/M metagenome (GOLD analysis project Ga0126339, IMG submission 92532) | Coral microbial communities from Petempiche,Puerto Morelos, Mexico - Orbicella T R C metagenome | ecosystem: Host-associated > Invertebrates > Cnidaria > Coral | place: Petempiche,Puerto...
ATTAAACGTGGCATCGGTAGAACAGATACGTCGTAAGCGGAGTGCTAGACTGAAAGGAATGGCTTTTTTAGTATGTAAGGGATGACAAGATGAATAGAGTAGATGTTGGTGTTTGTCTGTAGTGTAGAGGTCAGTAGATATACTCCACGTAACACCGAAATGTCTCTCTTTTTAGGAGATGAATACAGTGGTGCCAATGCGTTATGCAGTAGTGATCATTTCTGGATGGTAAACGAAGCAAAAGGCAATATACCAATTGCTGGAGTCAGCCTTAGGCGCAAGAATGATGCAGTAAATGCTGGCATATCGACCTATGGCAAATGCGGAATGTTTAAATTTTCGATAAGCGATATCCGCGTTCTGGACTGACTTAAGTCTTGTATAATTTCAGCGTAAACAGTAACTCAACAACCAGTAGTTACAATTTTTCATCTTGAACATGCATGCACACACAGTCAAACCTCTTTAACGTAGCCGAAAACTTTATATTTAACAGTTAGACTACGAACCCGAGATTTCGCTCATTCAAAACGAGCGTGAATATAGTCTACTAAATTTTCTTGTAGACTCTCTAACGGATTGCAGCACAAAATCTACAATTTTGTATATTTGAAAGCCTAAAATTAGGAATAATTTTTAGTTTCAAGAGGATCGCACGCGTGATCGTTGTCCGTAAGTCATTATTAAAAACTGGATCATTGGATAATGCAATTCAAGAGTAGTTTTCGTCGGCTTAGCCAGCATGTTATATGAGTAATTATACCTGACGATGCTCGACAAAAATGGTAAGTCTACGTATAATGTTTTGGGGCGTTTTTACTCTTATTTAGCTTAGTTGTCTACTTTTTGCATGGAGGCGTTATTAATGAAACAATTACTCAACTCGCGCTTGTTGGATATGAGACGGTTATAGCCAACTCGGCGCTACGAGCCGAGATGGCCATCTGTTATCTCACATTTAACGCGCGCTCGTGGAATAATTGTTTTAAATTTGTAGCCACTCAGCTTTGCGATATCACAGGGATACTTCCAATGGGTTGTTTTTGCAGTATTTACGATAGTCACTGAATAACATGCCTCAAGTTAATTGAAATAAATAATAAAAGAACATAGGTGGTAAATAACCTAGGCTGGGCGATCTGGAGTGATTCCAGGGCATATTAAGTGAAGATGTAATCATGTTGATTGATTCAGAAGTCCTGATGTATTGAAATAATTAGTGTTGCTACCGAAATGTACTTACTGAGTGAATGTCAGACTGTGGTAAAATTTTATGGATTTCATATGGATAAGATCACGTTAATTTGGGTATGAAGTTTACAGAAGGATTTTGTTATTTTTAGGGAACTAGTCTAGCTTTGTGTCCTTAACTAGCCACGCCCTGATTTTAACTACATAAGTATATGAGCAAATAAAAACAATTGAAATAAAACCCTTATTGCACAAATTCCTACAGTTATCCTGCGTTATCCTAGAGGTGTCAAACGATCGGATATATGCTCCCGCAAAACAGATGAACTGAGATGGGAAGTTAACAGATGATCGACCAACCCTAATGTGCGTATACACTTCCATCCGTAACTTGCTAGAAAACCTGCGATTGCGTAGCAGTAGTCGCTGAAATAGTCGATCTATTCACAGTGTTCATTTTCAGTACTTACACATTTCATTTTAACTTTCAACTTGACCTGACAATGACCGACGTTCCGTTACGGTGGAAAGGTCGTCGATTTCCAGTTTTTAAAGAGTTTTCAATGATCATGGACAATATTTCATCGCAGATATTTATAGTTACACATTTTTAAAGAAGGAAAAAGTTTGTGTCATTTACCGGTTCATTATCAGTCTCCAGAGATTCAACTTTATTTCATGTAAAAGTATAAGGAAAACACCATCACTTGTTGTTGAAACATATGATTCAATTTGTTTAATCTCATCTTAGTGAAAGCAATGGCAATCTATTCATTTAGTTTTGAAAACATTGAACATTCTCTATGATAACCTCATTTTTTAGAATTGTTTTCACTGGTTTGTTTGGAGTAGTCAGCTCTTGAGATCTCCTAGTGTGAGAGCGGAACTGTTTGAATCAGATCTTCGTCTGTGGCCTCTTTCTGATGCTGGCGCCTGTGTTTCATCACAAGCAGAAAACACAGCTTTCCGTTCTCTTTTCTCACGACAACGCTCGCGGGAAGACCCCCGCGTGTACCCTCGGGGCGGATCCTCTTGATCAGACAACAAAGGCAGACACCTGAAGGCAGCAGTGTAGGCTTGGAGCGCTTGCGCGTGGAAGCGCATTTCAGCGAGCAGGAAATCACCTAGTATGCGATTCAAGTCTTGCTGTTTCTGCTCCTCAAAATGTTCCATTCTTACCTTGATATCTTCACAACAGCGCTCAGCATGACAGCGTGCCTGTTCAAACTTGATGTTTGCATCGTTGATCCTCCTCGGGACGACAGGCGTCCAGTTTTTTTCCTTTTCCAGTTGAGAAAGCCGATGATTCTTTCTGCGCACGGCGTCTTCGCACGCTTTAACGCATTTCCTCATTTCTTTGCATTTCCCTTCGTAAACTAAGATATCACTTGATATTTTCTCTTGAAGAATATCTTTCAACGTTTTCCGTTGTTCTTGGACAACAGACAGATGCTTGGTGTAGTTCAATAAATTACTTTTAACAGTAGGATTGCTCTCCAGGTCCAACGTACAGACGCCAATTGTGGAAGAAAATTTTTCACCTTTCTGGGCTAGTTTCTCCATGATCGTGGCGTATTTCTCAGCACGGCAACGCATGGCAGTAAAATGTTTCTCCGTGTCTTCAATGCGTTTCGTGTACTGGACCATTTCAGGAACCTTTTCTACCCGCAGAGTCCGTCTCAATACCTCAGTCACATTCGCTGCCATTGTCGTCAATAGAATTTACAACTTGTGCTAGCAGTAATAAATTCAACATTTGCGTTGGATATCAGTTGTCTATGACATCAATTGAGGTAGCGCGCGCTGATTACACTGGATGGTTTCCAAGTCTTGTAGATCTATAGAAAATTAAAACGCAATCCGAAACTTCCTCGCGTTTCAGCATTTATTAGCTTGCAGGTGGTGACAGTTAAATTAACAAGCGTTGTTTTGAACGGGAACCGTTTTGAAAAATCGAGGAGCGGGTTACTCCCCGGTAAAAGCTTCTGAAAACGTCGAGAATTTTACAACGGAGGTGTCCATATCATAGAGCTAGAAGTTATATCATAGTTTTCCATTAAAACCAAGTAAGTTGTCCGTAATGTTACAGGACACTCTTACTTTAATAATGAGGTGTCCGAAATTTGAATCAGTAGAAGGCAAGGTAGTACTAACAAAATAGATCAGCGCATATGTTTGGTGGTAAATAAATTTCGCAATGCAGAAAACGTAATTTTTTTAGAATTTTTTTCTCGACTTTTCTTTCGCGACGTTTTAACGACCGGTATATAAAGCGGCTCATGGGGTTCAGAGCCACCTTAAAGTTTTGAAAATTTAAGGTGGCTCTGAACCCAGTGTACATAATTCTTTTAAACTTTGCCAAAACTTGCGTCTTACAGTATCCTGCTTATCAAAAATATGAAATATAAAACAACTTCACCGTGCCGTTTTTAAATTATAAGCCCTTAAAGCTATAATTAAGGGCATTCTTAGCAAGTCATAGTGTTGTTATGGTAACCTATTGTGTCACGAAATGACAATGTGTTTACCAATGATTGGGTTTTTGTTACCAAGATTGTGGCATCAACTGATAAGGAGTGGTTATAATCTAAGCCTTGCAAAGTGCTGGAAACTATTTTGAGCCACCTTAATTGCGCCCTCGTCAACTATCACGCGATAGACATCTCGAGCTCATGATCTAATTGTTTTAGTATAAATATACTAGTCGTTCAAAACTTTATCTAAATCCTCTTCACAGACACTTCGAAAACGCCAAGAAGCGGCCGTCATTTCGTTAACAAGTGCACACTGCTACGCTACTCATATGCATTATCCAAAACAGAATAGATAATGGGTAGCGTAGCCAATCAGAAAACGGGATTCGAGATAGACCGCTGGTAGATTTATACTAAAACTCGATAGAAACACAGAACTAGCAAGAGCCGTTGATGTAATTACGGCGGAAGCAAAGAGAATTTCACGATGATCAAAGTAAACAAGTTGTTTTCTTTTTTGTCGACGAAATTTCTAAAAGAAAGAGAATTTCTATCGAGTTACAGAAACACTCGTTAATGTTTGGGAGAACTTTGAAAAGCTGTGGAAACGCTCTCCTATTAAAATATATTTCTTTGAACGGGTACGGCTTTCTTCAAGGCAAAATTTTTCATTTCGAAATATTCATTTTCTAATTTTAATCCAAAAGCTAGGAACTAACTTCATTGCACATGCAGCCCGTGAATCCATTTGGACTACCAATATTTGAGTCAAGAAGTAATCCGACAGGTACTAAGCTAACTTGGAGATCATTTGAATTTATTATAATGTTAACAGTTTTGGCAACATAAATGTGCCTGTTTATTGTAACATTGTCAAATGCCTGTAATACATTGTTACTTGTAGATTTACAGGATTGATATAAAAAAAGTTCAACACAATTATATTTAGCACAGCTGTTTGTACAAATAAATACCATGATGAATAACCTTGTTTTGCTTTGTAATGTGTGGTGTCAAGCTCTGTACATGATGTACAATAATTGTAAAATTTTTTTAGAAGATTGGCAGAACCCATTAGAATTTTTAGAGATGATCATCAAACCTCTTTAAAAGGAAAATACACGGCTATGTCACCATTGAAAGAAAGCAAAATGTATCATTCTTTGTCATGACATCAAAATGTCTTTCACCAAATAAAAGATAGTACAATCACTAAACTATGTGCATGTACCACCAGTCCTGATACGTAAATTAACACATTTATGCGCAAATAATTCAAAGAAGGAAAGTGCACTGAATCCTGCAAAGGGCCTGCTTGCAGGTTGAAGTACAAGGGCTGACTTCCACATAAATAACAGGGATGTGTGCAAGAAAATCCCCCCCCCCCACCCCCAACAAAAAACCTACATATTAGTATCACCTTTTGAATGTGTGACATTGGATAAACATGAAATGTAGTCCTAATAGAAAGGACAATATTCTACACTCTACATAACAAAATCCCATTTCCCAACACACAAAGGTGCAGCAGCATCTAGGCAATGCCAAACTAAACACCATAAGCAGCACCAAGACATAATTTTTGGCCCCAAAGGTATTGAGGAGAAGCACTGCACCAATGATCACATGAAGGGACGACCATGGTAAAATGTCTCAAGGAAACTACTAATGTCTCTTGTTGTAAAACTTCCATTAAAACTGAAAATAGTCACTTTTTGAAACTAACTACTCTAGAAAGAACTTATTTAGGTCTCTACACACTGAACTAGTAATACATGGCTCACAGGACCAAACAAAATTAGTGTGGACCTTAGAGCAAAATATTCTCCATTTGTTTATGTAATGTCGCCTCTAGTAGCAGTGGTTTTTAACAGTAAATTTTACTCATTATGATAACTAAGATTATGCCTGAAGCTTGGCTCATTCAGAGTGAAAGGTGAGTCCCTTAACCATGAGTGTGCTGTCAATTGTGTTACATGATAGGAATATAAGATATTACTGTAAATAATTCAGAACAGTAAGTTGTCAGATGCTGCCAGATTTTTTGCTCAAAAAACTTACAATTCTGGCATTTTGGCCTTTGTCTGTACAAAGATGCCTGATTCATTACAAACCAATTAGGTAATGTTTTGGATTAAACATCTTATTCCAGGCAATTTTTTTTGAAACTTCATGTAGAGTATAATCTGAATTACTGTTATAAAATTATAGCATCGCATGTTTTGAACTTCTTAGAACTCTAATTGCAACAGTAATGCTTGCAAAAATCTTATAGGTATGTTTTTCACACTTGACAACATTTATGACAATAATTTAGGTTATGCAAAGCAATCTGTTAAAAGTTTGTTCTTATTATGTTAAATAAGTTAAACTAGCATATACAGGTAACAGCCAGTTAGAGTGAAGTGACAAATTCACTGGCACAGCACGGAACAGTGACAGATACCAAGGTAACAATTTTCCATGGCAATTCCATGTCCATATTGTAGTAATCAAGAAGATCTATAACAAATTTTGAAATTTAAAAAGTCTTTTGAGAACTTCTTTTGAGTGAAAATGTCATTAGCGCTTTCTATAAGTTTTATAAACTACAGGAGACACTATGAAGGAAGTGATAAAAGCTCATGTAACTAATGTGCAAATGACATAGGTATCCAATTACAAAAAGTGGTAATTGGATGCCTGTAATTGGACACCCAAATGATCGCGTGGCAATTACATGACGAATAGGTGTGCAGAGAACCAATCACGATATAGAAACGTTTAGCCTGAATATCAGCCAGGTTGGCTTGAATAGCCTCGGATTAGTTAGCCTCTATGTGATTAGTTCTTGATAATGGAAATGGAAATTCAATATTAGTTTAGAAATCTGTAGCCTGCGTTGCAACCAGACGTGTCATAAAATCCCCGATGTAGTCAGTACCTGCGGTTTAGACTGTCTGCAACGCAGGCTAATAATCTGCAGTCTGCACAATACACCGTGTTTGACCCTGGCTAAAGTGATTGTTAATTCAGTTTTTAAAAACGAAGGATGTAAACAAGCTCCCCAATTATTTAATTGTGAAATTTCACGTTTGACTGAGCATAAATCTTCCTCCGTCATTTATCGATGGCATCAACATCTTTTTGTGGTTAAACACTAAAGAATGACAGCCCATTTTGTTTGCAATTTCACCTGGTTTTTACCGGCCAACATATTCAGTTTACTCAGCAAAATTTAACCACAAGTACCATGAAGACCACGAGGTATCGTTAGCCAGTTGGCGATGGAATTTCTAATGACGCTGACGCAGTTACTCTCAGTTCCTCATTTCTATCGTGATTATCCATGTCCTCAAAAAGCGACTCTCTCTTGTTGAACTCGTACAACTTTTCCACTCCAAGATTTGATCCTTCCAAAATGGATTCGACGACGTGATCTGGAACAACTCGATTTTTTCGTAGTTTAGCTCTTTCAAGAACTGTATCAAGTGGAACTCGAGGAAGGCGTTTCACACGAACATGATAACCAACTGATTTTAAGCGATGCATGTAGTCTATGAGCTCAAGATACTTGACACAAGTTCCCTCAGCCACAAAGCTAATTTTCTGTTCCAAGATCCAGTCAGTAAGATCAATCGCAATATTACGTGCAAGAGGATAGTATTCCTCCACTTTGTTTGATTCAAAACCTTTCAACATTCCCATAATCTCGTCTGTGTCGACGTACGCGTAATTTCCGAACACAGGATGGGTCTTAAATTCGTGGTTAATAACAGTAGTTTTCCCTGCTCCCATAGGGCCAAGAACGAAAATCGCATCACATCGATATTTTGTGTCCATAAACTTTCGTTTCCACTTACTTTCTACTAGTTTCGTTTCTTGGGCATTGAGGAAGGAGTTGGAAATTGTTCCCTCGTTCGACACCACTCCATTAACATGCTTCATATTCTTCGACATTGCGCTTGTACAAAACAATCGGGCAAATACTTTAGCTCTTCTAGGAAGCGGAAAATGAATGATACAAAGTCTGGAATGACTTTGCAATCCCATTCTACAAAGCTGTGACGCCATGTTTTTATATAATCTTTGAGTTTTCTAATGACGTCACAAGATGGCGCATGCAACCTGAACGAGCGACTGTGGGGGCGTGTAACAGGAGGTAACAGTGTTCACTGGCCCGTCACCGAATGGCGTGCACGTGAAACGCTGTTATTATTAGCAGCGTAAAACCACATTACCAATATTTGCGAAATCCAAAAATACATTTCGCAATTGACAAGAAGATTCAAGACGTAAGTCTAAACCGAACTTAGAAAACGAACAAAGTACTACTGCTGGTTTTGCCTAGTTTGCGTGCACACTGGAGAGTGGAAGATCAAAAGGAGACTCTGCTCGCAGGGTTAAGGGTCAATCGAGCACTAAGGGTGAAAACAGGAGATGTTAGCAGTCTTAGCAGGGTTCAGAGTCTAGCTTGTAGATTGTGCAAAATTCACAAGACTGAAATTAAAACTAAGCTGTTGGAAAGTCTTCACCGTGATTTCTTATACAATATTAACACTTGAGCTAATCTCTTTGGTGCTGAAGCCTACAGAGAGGAAAATAGAGGTGAGGGAAAAAAAATACAACTTTATATGTAGCAACTGACTGTTTTGACCGTGGATGTGCACATATAAATCAATAAGAGCTAGTGGTGAGATCATGTAAATCTTATCTCTGGGACCATCTAAGAGAACATCATGCATGCAGAGTTGCTTTGATCTTTCCTGTTTTTTTTTCGTGGAGACTGCGAGAAAGTTCTTTTATCTTGTTTCCCGAGAATCTCAATGTTTCCTCAGCTCCCGGACTTGAGGTGGTTATAGGCAACCTCGTTTCCAGGGTCCTCTCTCTCTCTCCCAGCATTGTTTACATTTTGCCTTCTTTGCGTGGACATGGGAACATTTTCGACATGATTGACTCCTGCAGTAAAGAGCTCATGGATCTTAGTACCTGGTGAAAGTTTGAGCTCTTTGGGAGTAATATCAAAGGAAATATTGGCTTTCGAAACCTACAAAAATTTCCGGGTGGCAAAAGCGATAACAAGCCCATACATTGTTTGTAAATGCGTGGTCCAAAAAAAGTAATATATCGGGTTCAAATGTTCCTTGGGACAATTTATCGCGCTATGACCTTTGAATATCCAAACATGATACTTTTGTAGTTCCATCAGAAACTGAATCGCTTGTCAGCGAAAAATTCCCCTATTTTGGGTACGGGATCGCCGGATCCCGTCCCGCACCTGATCCAAAAATAGATTATCCGGGAACTTCGGCCCACAGCTATCGCCGCCATGATGAACAGGAGCGGCATAATGCGCTTGGAAACTCGAAGCCGAGCTAAAGATGATGTCAAACGGGTTATGCTGTCAGTGGAGCGCGTAAGGAAATGGTAATTAACAAAACTGTACCTAATTGGACCCGGAATATTGGCATCAGTTGCAATTTTGTCATTATTCATTTTGCGAATTCATTCATTCGTTACACAAAAGATTCGTGATCGCGCGTTGGAAAAAGTCTGTTTCTTGAAGTTTCGTATTCGCGCTTTTTGGTGGACTTCACACATTATTTTTGGTGTTTTGCAGGGAAAAGAAATGGGTTAACGTAGGTCCCAGCAGTTGTACTTTGAAAGTTTTCAAGTGGGTCCCAGGTAAGCTAAGCGGTTCTTTATTTTTGTGTGATCTGTCAGACTGTTTACAGGTACACGTGCCCACTTCATGCCAATTATTGTCAAATGTTTTGAATTTGAATATCCTGACGTTAATATGTAGACCAACCTTGCTATTATGTGTTACGTAATTTGCCGGTGTCACGGTTTCATCTGTTGTCAGATTATGAATCAATCGCACTCCCTGATTGGCTTAAGGCAACGGCACAAAAATGATTAGATTTGTGATCATGTGTTCTATCTGCATCCTCACCTGTCATTAGGATGGTTGGATTCTGGACCATTAACGCTCATCAACTGTGTCAAAAAAATGTCCCCAGAGCCAAAGTTTCATTTTAGTACCTTGCCAAAGAAAATATATTCTATATCTATGTTCATTTTCTTGCAGTCAGTCAAGACCAGAACAAAAAGGAGGTAAAGAGTTCTTTACAAATATGTTTTATTCCATTTATCCAGCAGTACTTAATATGTGCAGTATGTTCTTCAGATAATGGCTCATGAGACTGTGCATCCTAAAAGCCCCCATTCTTATAGCAGCAATGTACAAAGAAATAAAGAACTAGTTTGAGCTGCAGACTCAATGATCACGTGAACATTTTGATAACCTGTGCAGGTGATTTTCCTTTCTTTTCCTCTCAGAATTTCTTAGAAAAACTCATGAATATTTGGGAGAGATCTCAAAAGTCTGTGGAAACACTCATGTTCCCACATCATTTCTTGTTCTCACAGACTTCAACTTATGATTCAATAATTTGATAGAAACACAGTAAATGTAAAAAGCCAACGGATTGACTGGCTATCTACATGTAATGTCTTTGTAAGTTATCTTTAACATTTACAACAGTAATGTAGATGTACATTGCAGATGCCAATTCCCAACAGCAGTTTTACCATTTTCCTTATTAAAAGTTGTATACATGTACATGGAAGACAATTTATTATCATTTGGTTTTGCTTTGTAGGAGAAGAGCAAAGGAAAGAGACATGTCACCACAAGTAATGGCACTGGTAGGTCGCTTGGTTTTCATGTACGTGATGCTTTTAAGATAAAGAGTAGTGTATTAGATTTTTCTAAACTCTGTAATCTTTGCATTTTATATTATTTTGTAGGTGATTAATGATTATAGGTCAAATTTAATCATCACAATTAAGGAAGTTTTTTGGAGTCATAAAAATTCTGAATACTTGGGTAGAACGATGTTTCACCTGTAGACATATAGTAAAAATTTATACTAACTAATGTATACTACAAGACTATGTCAGTGCTCTTTGTGATGCTCCTATAGATGATGCCAAGCAAAAGTTTTTTGTACTGCCCAAGTTTAAATTGCCTCTGCTTCGTGTGAATTATTGTTGGGCTCAGCTCCACACTTGTTGGGAGATATTTGTGCTTATTGTTGTCATTGTTTCCTTTTTCTCCATGACCATGATTTGGTCTGTTAAAAAAATACATGTTCATTGTAAGAGTGTAAATGGCATAAGCTCTATTGATGAGCATTTCTTGTGCTCTTAGAACAAATCATGAAATGCAAAGTTAAAAATATTGTTAATAAAGAGCATGAGGCTTTGTGCACATTAATGTGGATTTGGTCTCAGTTGAAAGAAATTTAAAAGTTAGTTTTAGTTGTTTATCTGTAAAGCACTGTTATCTGTGAAAATCTCCAAAATATGTTTTTGATTTTGTACTTTTTAAGCAGACGATGGGGATAGAGACAATCAGTCAGTCAGCTCCAGTGTTGGTGAAACCAATGACAGTGGTGCATCATCTCCAAGCTCATCACAGCAACAGTCCATTGAATTGTCAGCAACAGGTACTACTGGATCTGACAAGTTTCATCCAGTACGTCCTCTCCAACTAAATAAAAGTGGAGCACCCCAAGGGGACAGCAGCACCCATCCAACAAACACAAGTCCAATCAAGCGACGAGCAAGCCAAGCTGAGGAGCTCTTGAAAGCAGAAGATGCAGGAGGTACAGATCATAGCACTACATTTATAAATTTGAATAAAGAATGAAAACAAAAAGTCTTTGTCATAGTGCAACCACTTCAATTGCAGCCACCTGTCAGTTTTTAACCAATCATGGCAAGATTTCAATGAATCTGAGTTTGATTGTGATCACACCAGTCATGCCCAAGTCTGACAGTTTTGGTTGGCTGCTAAATAAGTTTCAATCTCATTACTTCAACAGGGTGACGAAGGAGTGACAGAAGTAATTTGATCTAAAACTAGTTCATAGAAACCAGTGATTAAGAATAGAAAATCATTAATAATTTGCAAATTGATTGAAAAGTTTGGTTCAATCGCAAAAATAAATTTGAACCTGGAGACAAAAATAAGTTTGAATCAACTCACACTTCCTGCCATTTAAGACAAAATTCTGTGCAGTCAAGGGGCTACAGTGATCTGAAACCAGCATCAAAATGAAATTTTGTTCCAATCCAAATGCACTAAAATATCTCCACATTGCTAAACACTACATGTACTTTCTCTTTCAGTAAACTTTGAGGGAAGTGACAAAGGAAGCCTTGGTCTTGATGATAATTCTTGCAGCGCCTTTGATATTAATGAAGATAGTAATTTAAGTATGAATGATGGCAACAATGATGACAATGAAGTTGACAATAGCTATGCGAGCAATGAAGATGATGATAATGATGATAATGAACTCGACGATGATGAAAATGACGATAATGAGGATGGTGGTAATGAAGCTGTACAAAATGCATTTGAAGGAGATGAAAGCAACCTCGTACCGTCACTTGCTAGGTGAAAAAAAAAACATTGTCACTGACTTTCTGTACTACTTTGTCTTGCTTCTCTACCTCACTGGAACCACGAAAATGTGGTCATGTTAATGAGGCTTTATTGGATGGGGGTCTTAAAAAAGGGATTTATCGACTGAGCTAAATTATTGTTGCATTATTCTGGTCTAACATTTGCTATTGCTTCATACATGTAATTCCTACCCAGTTTAGCCTTGACCTCCAATTTGCAAAAGAGCAGAAATACATGAAGCTGTTGTTTACCACTGTCAGCAACAACCACTTGAATATGTGTAGCATAAATTCAATTGCACACTATTAAGACTAAATGATTTGATTTTGTCTGTGAAAGTGGTTCATGATAACTTCAGCAAGACTTTCACATATTGATTAATAGTTTACATGTATGTCATATAAAGATTTTTAAATAAATGTAGGTGATATTATTATCAACTACCTGTTGGTTAGTTGTTCTCTTTGCTGAGACCACACACATGTTTAAATTGGAATAATAATTATTGTTGAGTCTGATCATTCTTATAAGATACAGTGGACTCTAATTTATTGATATTGATTCTATTTAGTGAGGAGAGTGCCACTATTTCATACAGACTTGGAATAGGCATGATCCCAGATGATGAAGACACCAGAGACTTTGATGATACCAATGACAGTTCCTTACAGCCAGTGACTGATCTTACGGGTGTAGATGAGCCTTCCAATGATGACGAGGGCATAACATCTCAAACAACCACAGACATCTCCAGTATGCTGGAACAGGACAGTAACCAAGAGGTAAAATAATAATTAAAACAATGACAATTTATTGTTAACAATCTGCATACCCTTTATGCATATAATGTGTCTTATGGCAGTTTTCATGCTATTAAAGATTTTTAATATCATTGTTGTTTGCAGAGTACTGAATGTCCACCTCTTAAAAGACCTCGCACTGAATCTCCCGATGACGAGCAGGAACAGTAGTGCTGTGAAAATTAGATTATTTTATTTTCAACTCTAGAAAAATATGAAAGTGATATTTATAAGGTAACAAGAGCAATAAACCAAATAGATTACTATTTATTGCAGAACTAAAGTGAATGATGTTAAGTTCAAGAAAAGTACAGGTAGTTTTCATCAAGGCATGGTTTAAGAACAACAACATTCTTGAATCTAAGCTGCAGTTAGCACTGTTTATTATCATAAGTCATAGACACATGAATCTGTTCACTCTTTGAAAGATTGGTTATGGACAAAAAGTCATTTCTTGGTTTCATAAGTTAGTATTATTCATAGTCTTGCATTTTGATTAGTTCTAAATAGTTAATAAAATGTTTGACATTAGATTCTGATCAAGAAATAGTTCATTGCTAATAAGTTAGCTAACTGTTCACTCACTAATTTTACCAGTAAGTATCACAAGTTGTTTTTTTTACCAACATAACATCTGACTAATGAGATTCTAAAACCTACATGTACAGTGTAAGTGTGTTCAATTGTACATATCTGTACAGCAGCTGTAACTTAAAGAGAACCATAGAATAATAATAAGAAAAACAGGTAAAATAATGTTACCAGGTTGTTTCCTTTTGTGGCAAGTGTTTGAACCAAAATAAGCCATACGTACATGTAGCTCATGATTAACCATATTCTTGTGGTTATTTCATACAACTTACTACTTAAGACAGGTGCTGCTAGTTATTGCAATTGTACTGACCATGTTTGATATTACCAATGCCTTATGTAGCATGTTACAAAATTGAGGTGTAGCTTATGAAAGAACATACTCCATTTGCTATCTTTTTTCTGTATAGTTTAGTGATATTTACCAGTCTTCTAAAATACTATTAAAAATAATGGATGTACATAAAATAAAATTTTATAATTTCTGATATTTGCTTGTTAGTTTTACTGGCTAACATAAATAATAATAATAATCTGGGCTAAAATCCTAAATCAATGAGTTATTTGGTATCTGCCATCAAAGCAGCAAGATGTACTTTTGTTTTCTTTGCTCAGCTTTCATTTTGGACTTTTTGCAAATTAGTGAACGATGATTCCGTTGTTTCAGCAAATTATAGAGATTACAGTGTATTCTCTATAATAATTGTGGCGAAGTCTAGAACATCATCCACTGGAATCTGAGTGATGAGACCAAGTTGCTCAACCACCTAAAGAACAGGGAAAACATTCATCATTAGGTTACTAGAAAGCTTGACTACAAAGAACACAGTACAGGGTTGGCAAAGACCTGTCACCTTCTAACTAAACCAACTTTCCACAATCAGTATACAAGGGTGGACTAAGGGAGGGGGGGGGGGTGGATTGGTTGGCTAGCCACCCCCCATTTTGGAGAAGCCAAAAAGAAAAACGAAAAAGATGGTGAATATTATGGCAGAAATAAAGGCAAACTCTCTGTACTCGTACTTCATTGTAACTCCTAGATTGCGGCATATTTGCTAGTATTTCTGCTGTAACAGTTTTAAAATAGTTTCTAATTCTCAAATTGCAACATTTTGGGGGCATGCCTCATTGATTCTTCAACCCCAAGGTATCAGCCACCCCCTTTGATGTCTTTGAAAAATCCTAGATCTGTCTGTGGTATACTTGTAACAGAAAATAACATTTGAACTTCTTGTGTCATGGTGTGTTGGATTGTCACTGTAATAAAATAATGCAATCAGTTACCATGTCACTAGTTGCCTTATTCACAATATAGGATGCAGCCCCAATGACTGACACAGCAAGCAGCATGAGATCGCTGGTTAGGACAGACAGGCTTTGTCTTCCATCCTTTGTACAATAATTCTCTCCTGTTGCAACCATGCATAACTTGCTGTATATTTCCTCAAACTTGAGGTAGACTATGTCCAGGACTTTCACACTGGCATCATGGAGTAGCTTCACTTGAGCTTGTGGGTCATTGTGTCCTAAATGAATAATGCAATATGAGTAAGATTATTTTAAACTTTTAACCATATTAAAACAAGAATGTATGATACTAAAACTTAGTTTTGAAAAATAATCAATGAATTGATGTTGGTAATAATAAGTTGGTCCGTTGGTCATTCGGTCAATCACTGCTTGCTTGACAAATTATGTTATAAATTCAGGAGTCTATTTTCTCAGATTGAAGTTGATACTTTCTCCTTCCAAACTGCTCACATGAATACAAGATTCAGATAATTTGTAGTATTAAATTTTAAATATTTCACTTACCAAGTATCTCAAGAATAGTTTCCAGAAAGGTTAAGGGTGTCGTGATTAAGATGTGATAGTCTAAAGTCTGTAAGATTCGTAGTTCCGACTTAACTATACTCCCAAGTGTATAACAATGGCTGATGGAGTTCAGAAACCTTTGACCTTTACTTGGTGTTATTGCCTGTAGGTGACAAACACAATTAAGTTTAAATCCCCCATTTGGAACACTACAGTTACTAGTTAGGCTTCAAAATTTAGTCGAGATTTCTCCTCAGCCGGCCTGGAAGGGGCCGTTTTTATTACTATTTACTTCTGATTATTGCAATGCAAATATAGACCCATGTTCTGCAAAAGATGTTGTTTAATATAAAAATGTCTGCCACTTGGAAAGTTTTTAACAGCTGAAAGGACATAAAGCATATAAGAGGCTTATATTATAGGCTTATTTAAAATTTCTTTATAGCTGTTTCTGGTTTAAACACGCACTGGATTTTACCTTATAATGTGAAGTTAGCTTGCTTGCAAGCTGTACACAGGACATGACTCTAAGAGGTAGCTGTGTTTTAATTCTGTTTTCCACCTCTTTCCAGTTCCTCTGCAGGTTTGTCTCTGAATTTGAACGTATTAGTTCATAAAGATCACAGATGTGCTTTGCCATAAACCTACGGGAAGAATTGGTTGTCGAAAAGTTTACGGCAAGCTAAAAATTGAGGCAATGTCACGTTTTTTTAAAAAATATCTTTAAGTCTACTTTGTAGCAAGTTTTCACTTGCCTGTCAAAAATTTCAAGTGCCAGAAAGCGTGTTTGTGCTGGCAGGCCCATTTCTTCACACAAGAGAAAAACATATTCTGAAAAAAAAACAAAAAAAAAACAAGATATAAGAGCATAGTAAACTTGCTTTGCTCATTTACAACAAAAAACACGTTTGTACGTCAAGTTACCTGCTGGTCTTCCTCCTTTGAAAAAGCCTTGCATTCCATTGGCATCGTTCATGCTTTTCTCGTTTTCAGCAGCAAGAACATACAATGCTTCTTCTAACAAATCTGGTGGTAAACAAGCCGACTTCATGTTGAAGACAGGTTCAGGTGGAGTGCCAAAAATTCGGCTTTTATACATTCTGTACACTTAATTCTTGCCGGGAAGGCTTTGAATTCAAGTAATTTAAGACTGCATTTCTAAGAAATAATTTCTGGTTGGTCTGTATTTTTCGTTCGCTCGCGTTGTCCGTCTGTTTTGAAACGCGCGCTTTTACAATTTTGGCGGGAACAATCGCCGTAACATGATCAGAAGCCCGGACACCGGTCTGGACATTACAAGAAAACGGCTTGTTTCAGTTCAGTCTTTGGTCGATAACTAAGTAAAACATTAAAATAAAATCTTTGCAGAAATAAAAACTGTTTTAAAAATAGTTTGTGCAATAAACCATATATTTTGCTGTGCAACAGACAAAAGAAACACACCATGACAGCTTTCCATGCCAACAACTGGAAACGGCCACTCCACATCTGAGTGGTCTGGGTACTACAAAACTGCCACTTCCATATATGGATGAGGAATAAGGTGGGTTTACTTCCTCTTGGGTTGATTTCATCTAGGAGAGAGTTATTTCAGTTTATTTCTACCTTTGCAATGCCGGTAGGTCTATTTTTTGGCAGGAAATGTATGTTCTCAAAGGACAGAAGTTTGTTGCTGTATTTAATGTTCATCGTGTATCATTTGCAGGCGTATCATTCGACGTTGTCGGCGCCTAATTCCTTGTGCAAGATGGCGCTTCTTCCCATCAACACGAAATTCAAAGGCCCAGCTCCGCCTGGAGGTACAACGCTAAGTTGTCGCTGTATAATCCGTAAAAATGCTAAGTCTTACGTGTTTATTGACGTGCTGCTTAAACCAATTTTCTCGTTTTTGGCTCAGATCATTGGTATAGTTTGTTTGTTTGTTTAAAGCCTTCCCAGCTAATTTAATGGTGAACGTCTTGTAATTAATTTCAGCTGGAGGTAACGATATTGTCGACGAAGCTATCTACTTTTTCAAAGCCAACGTGTTTTTCAAAAGTTATGAAATCAAGGTACTTCTATATCAAACTGAACCGTTATGTTTTAAATGCCTGGTTTTAATAATGATAAAGCATGTGGCAGTGTACACATTTCCAACCCTCACCATGCACATACTTTACTTGGTGACACAAGCTTGAGCTTACTACTTCAGAAATTAGATGTCAGGTTAACAGTAATTTGTATTTAAGTGCCAAGGGACGGAGTACAGGACTTCATGATTTCGAATAGCATGATTCCTTCTAAACAAGTAGTCCTGCATCAAACAGTGCTGAGTTGTTTATTATTATCAAAACAAGCAAAACACATTACACAAGAGGACATCTTCCCCTGATAAACCAGTTGTTTCACCTGATAGCCAGTTCCCTGATGTCAGTGTGCCCGGACTGCAACTTTAAAGCAAGATGTGGTCAAAATTTCTCTTTCTTCAAAGAACGTGAAAGAAGCTAACTGCACTACAAAGACAACACTGTTGGCAAAATAAAACAAATTACACAAAGCATTTGTATTTCTCGTTTGTTAATCCATTGACCATGGAGAAAACAGACTGGATGAACTGACCGTCAGTCTGAGTGAACTGGCTTTGGGCAAACTGGCTTTCGGGTGAAATGACTGCAGCTCCTCCCTCTGTGTCGTATTCTTTTCATATTTTCCTACTTTAGAGAAGTCTGGTGTTGCCTTGCAAAAATTCCATACTGTAAATTGTGTGATTGATGGTCTGTTGACTTCTGTACTCAACAAGTAATGACCAGTGGAAGACATTATACAGAGCTCTGTAAAAAATAATGACTTTATTTTATTGTTTCTAAATAATTGCCAGTACATCTGAACTGAAATAGCTTAAGTTAGTTATCAAGAGCAGTGGTTTTCAAGAGTGTCGTTTTTAAAAGCCTTGGTAGCCTAGTGGAAGTGTGACTCTTTTTGAAGAGTTGCTTTGCCAGGAAACAGTTAAGTTAGTAATTGACATCAGTTGACAGCAGTGTTCAGGAAAGTAAGACCTAATATTATTAATGTTGGTTATATTTCATAGTCTGATGCAGATCGTGTTTTGATTTACCTGACGCTTTATATCTCAGAATGTTTGAAGAAGCTTCAGAAGGTGAGCTGATACCTCTAAGCCTTAATATGATATATGTTGCAACAAGATGTGTTCAATGGAAAAGAGGCATGTATTGTGTAATAATTAAACATTCAGAAATTTGTCATGATGACAGTGGAGCAAAAGTCTATTTAATATCAGCCTATACTGCTGCTTGTAGTAGTGCTTTAAAATAAATCATAAAATAAGAGTCATAAACAGGGTTACTGGAAATTCATAGACCAGAGATGTATACGAGCTGTCTTCTAAAAGGCCTGGCTGAGAACATGGGAAATGACAGGCCTGAGCATGTCTTATTTTGTATCTTGACTTGTTGGAAAAATTGAAGTGTTGTGCTCAGGATAAGTTAAAGATGTTACAGGAACAGTTTTTTTAACTTCAGTCAGATTTCTAGGCCTTCGTCTAACAAAGTCATTTGTTTTGTTCTAGTGTCAATCAAAAGTGGAAGGTAAAAAAGAGATGGCGACATTAGCACTTGCCAATTTTTCCCTTCCAGGAGACAGTGGCTTTCCGCTGAATGCCATGTACCAAAAACCATCTACTAAGTCAGAAGCAGGTGAACTAATGTAATCCCTTGATAAGTTAATAAAGATGGTGAATTTTAAGCTCAGTAATGAAATGTAAGGGTGAATTAATCAACATGAAACGAGCGTGGGACAAAGAAAAATTCTGAGTCCCCGACAGGAATCGAACCCATGACCTCCCATACACCGGGCGGGTGCTCTATCCACTGAGCTACAAGAACTCATGGAGAGCAAGGCCATTTAACTGAGTTCATATATGAACTTGTTAACATTATTTTCTTTGTCAGCATTTAAAGGCCGTGGCTACTCAAGTAATGTTTTTTTCACTCCACATGGCAATATGCACATGCCTGGGATGGGGTGGGGTGGGGATACTCAAGTAGAATACCGTAAATTGCTGTTTATAAGCCACCCTCCTGGTTATAGGTCCATCTACCTGTATTAAACTAAAAAAAAAAAATAGATCCGGTTATTATAAGCCCCTCTGGATATAAGCCCCCTCTAACTTTCCTTGTTTTGAATTCGTTTTATTATGTTTAAGCATTACCAGTAAATGAAAAACCTATTTCAATCAACATGTGCAGCTATAGCTTGTTTCGAAATGGTTTTTTATTCCAGTTATACCCCCCTTGGATATAAGCCCCTCTGTTTATAAGCCCACCTAAAACCCCTTATGAAGTTGTATAAACCCAGGGCTTACAAGCGGCAGTTTTTGGTAAGACATAGATTTAGGCCAGCCTAAAAGCATAGCTCCTGGGCCGGGTTGTTCATAGCCAAATTAAGCAAACCCAGGAAGAGGTAAAATTTTGATTTGAGTTTTGTAACTTTGCGTTGAGGTTTTCTTTCTATTGTTTGGCCCTCTGTTTTGAGTTTTAATAATCACTATATACACAAAACAAAGCAGCAAAAAAACATTTGTATATAAGAAAAAGTTATAATTTGGTTAACTTTTAATCCTGGGTTAGTGTTAACTGACTTCGGAACAATCCTGCCCTGTTTTCAACAAGTTAACCTGAGATGAGCCCGGAATTCCATCAAAAACCAGCATTTGGTCAGCAGTCAACTCAAAAAAACACATAACCTTGATGAGCTGTAAACTTGAGTCCACGATATGGTCATGTGATACTGGTCAGCAGATACCTTGTTTTAACAGGTGTCAATTGATCATAGCATGGCTGTCCATCATCAAAGAAGTACACAGTAAACCAAGGCTGCATGTCTCTCTGTCAACCTATTATTTGGATTGACCGCCATGTTGCGTGACTCCGTCGTCATCAAGTGTACGCGCCCACAAGCAATACTGCTACCCATGATAACCATGAGGAAGTCAACTCATGATCTCCTTTTCTTTCCTATATGAGTATGGGGCTCTGCTTGGTGGATCTCTGCTATTGTATTGACTTGAAGGTTCAAAGGACTTTTTTTGGAGGGGGGGAGTGAAATTTGTGTCCCAAGGACGTTTTTGGGTCAGAAATGTATGCTGTTTACACTAACATTTCATGCCTGTCCTTTGATTTAATAGACACTATGAGAGGCTACCTGACTCAGTTACGACAAGAACTTGGCCAGAGAATTATTGAAGCTGTGTTTGATCCTCAAACAGACAAGCCATCCAAGGTACATGTATTAAGCAGTACTTGTAACATATGATTTTCCTCACAATACTTGATCATCCAATGACATGTATTGGAAATCAGGCACACTGATGTAGTTTGGATCAAGAGGCCTGGGTTCAAGCCCTGGCTTGGTTTGGGTGGTGGGGCAGCATTACTTCTAGTCACCAGTTCCTCCAATTCAGGGCTTGTGAAGGATGACCGGACGGCACTTTTTTCGAGCCCTGCAATCCTCAGCATTTTAAAATAGGGTAACACTTTACTAAATGACAGTAACCTCTCTCTAAGGCCAACATCCTCAGGAATGGGTCTTGCAGTCTGCTTTACAAATGGGTCTGCTGTAAAATGAGAGTTGATTTACAGGGAAACAAGCGAAATACAACGAAGACCAGCAAGACAGCAATGTCTTTAGGGAGGTGTTGACCTTACAGTAATGTAGATTGTAATACTAATCTGAATCTCTTTCAGTGGTGGATGTGTTTTGTTAAAAGAAGGTTCATGGACAAGAGTCTGTCAGCTCCAGGACAGTAGTGGTGTCAAAAGGTTTGTTGGTTGAGTACTCTTGATCTTGTTCTTTATGTCCATTCATAATTAAAATTTCAAAGTTTCAAGATTATGTTCTGATTACCTTTCAGGTTGTGAAGGTTCATGCTATGGACAACTGCCAACTTGTAAAGATAGAAAACGGTGTAATTTGTGAATTTTGCAGTTAAAATAAATTTGCTTTTATAGAAACGTTTTGGTTGTGATAATTATGGTAGAAAGCTAGATTTGTCTACTACTCTAGTATATAAAACAGCCCCCTTGAAAAGAAATGGCAGAATTTTAAAACCTTTGGCACAGTATACTTAAACACATAAAACTGTTTGATTTCTAGTCTACTCCACATGGTGTTAATATTCTTTGTTAGTTCCTGACTGCCAACAAACACTTGCTGGTTGAGGTGATCACAGTATTTTAATAGTGGAGCATGTAATATTTCAAATGTGCAAGTGTTTCCTGGCATTACTAGTTGCTGAGAAGAGTGTTAAAAATACCTGTACTGGAATATTTTTGATGTTAATATTTGAGGCATTTGTGAACTGTTTGAAGGGTTTGATTAAATGATCTTTCCAAGGAGTAGATGAGTATGTTATCCACACTCGGACAGAGTGTTCCTCAACTCTACGCCAGAGAAATTTAAAACAGAGCTTTATTTCTATGGATGGGCCTGCCATCCACACCAATTTTTCACAAAAATGGAGCTTTTTTGAAAAAGTTCATCAAACCAGAGGAATTGAAAATGCAGGCTTTGTTTTAGTGTGAACAAACCAAGCTTTTTTGAAAACGATGTCGCGATAGTTCTGTGATTTTCCTGTCCCAGTTTTCCTTAAACACAAATACAAAGTGACCGGTGATTGTTAAGTTTTCAATTTCTCCGGCGTAGTGTGGATGTAAAAGATTTGATGAGTTTTCAGAGTTGAATGCTGTTTTCAAATTTCTCTTGCGTAATGTAGGGGCTCAACAGTTCTTTTTATTCTAATTTCTACAATTCTTTGCACTTTTTAAAACTAAATGTAGGGTTGTGTTTTCTGCTCTTGTAAGCAGCCACTCGTCCTTTTACACATAAATCAACACATTAATGAAACTGAACACTGTGCTAATGGTTCGTTGATAAAGACCATGTACAGTGCAGTTTAGCCTTGTCTATATCAAATGTCATGACATGAATTATTAAGGAGTTTCTGAACCTCTTGTAAGTGACCACCCTCTATTAGCTCATTCTTGAAAGCAACCAGCTCTAATTACAACCACTTTTTCGAATTGTCTGAGGTGGTTGCTTATGACAGCTTTGACTGTATTCTAAAAAAAGTTGTGCTTGATCAGTCCAGTCCAGCAACAGGGTGACTGTTTCTTTGCAAGCCTAAAATATACCCCAACAGCTTTAATTAATTAATTAATTAATTATTTAATTATCTGCTGTCCTCCCTGGAGCCCCTAACTGATACCCAAATCTGCAAAGTTTACCCTTGTGTGCGATAACAACCATTCCCAACCCTTTGATATGGGAGTCCCCCATGAGTATTGTTTGATTCTTGCATTAATTTTAAAGATAACAGACGATTCTCCATCCTTCTTTAAGAAATAAAACCTTCATTTCTGTCTTTGGGGCCTGTCATTATTTAGAAGGAATATTCTGTTCAAAAATGTTGTTTTCTCCCTCTTTTCTTAAAACTCTGTTTCTTGATTTCTGTTATTAAACAATGAATTTGTTTGAGATAAATCATTTGAAAAGTTCAGGTGTGGAGCAGGACACTGGCAGATTGGCCTTTTTATTCAATAATTTTTATTCTTCTAAATTTTTGTTGTCGCTGCTGCCACTTTGCCTCCTACCATCTCCTTACAGTGTCTCCTGGTCCATCCCGTACTTGGTAAACATTATAACCACAGGTAAAAATTTTGTTTTGGACAAGTGTGTACAGTTGGGAGATCCTGCTACAAGGAATTTTACATATCACCTTCAGGAGCTTAGCAGTCTGCACTAGATAATAATAACATTATGGTTGTAAGGTCAGGGACTGTTACCACCACTTACATGTAAAAAGAATTTGTTTCATTTAAAAATCAGTTCTAACAATAATATTCTTCCACCAGAACATTACATAATAGTTTTGACAAGGAAAAATGATACATTTTATGGTTTTACAATGGCCTAGCTAATAACTCCAGGAAATCACTATAATTGCAGCATCTGACCAAGATTCCTTGCAAATCAATATTATCCTCCTTAATGTACTTTTGCAAAAGATTGTTTCAGAAAATATGTTCAACTTAACTGTTCTGTTTGGTAAAAGTCTGACTGTATGATTTTTTACAACTAGTGATACATCAGTCAGAAACTAATAAATTATTGCTGAATTTGTACAATTTTATAGAAGTGAAAATGTACAAATATAAAAAAAGACTAATTACAAGTAAATTTTAAATTCTGTGAAAAGAGTTTAAATTTTTGTCTTCATAAATAATATTTTGCCAAATATTACTGGCACTCCATTGAACTAAATTTAAAACAAGTAATTCATGATATTAATATGATTAAGGCAATGAATTAAGTCCGGTTTTCACTCGACTGAGGGCCACATTTTATAAACAAACAAGGGTATAGCAAGTTTAAAAATCACCAGTAGAAGAAGACTTAAGTACCTATAATAAATCTGGCATTGTCCGCAAAGCATTTCACTACTGTTATGCAACTTGTAATGTTCTGGCTGTAACAAAATAAGAATGGATAGCAGCTGGGAGGGATTTTCTTTATCAGCAAAATTTTAAGACTGATTGCTTACTGAAATAACTAGAGGGATGTCTTAGTGTAGTTTAACACTATTTCACTCCAGGATGATTTACACATTTACGTAGTATAACACAGTTCACACATTACTTTTAACAGCCACACAACCTCTATCCTGGAGTCTCTCTTTCTCGTACCCTCTCTCTTGCTCCAGGGGGCAAGAAGAAGAGAGAGACCAAGGCAGACTGTAAAATTCCAATAGAAAGCCATGCTGAACATTAGCCCATTGCAAAAGAAGCTTCTGTTAAGTTAAGTTAAATCAAAAGCTAAGATAAATCAAATAAAATTTCTTCCAATTACCTTACATCCCATTACAGTTGAGGCTGTTTTGTATCTTACATCATAACAGCATTTGATTTCATCTCATGATTGTAGAGAAGTCTCAGATGTGTCAGTCTCAGATTTCAACCTATTTTTTGAGATGGAGAACTTCTTCCAATAAAAAGCCTTGTCCCCCAAATAATTCGCCCACTTTAAAATTAACCCACCAAGAAAGTCTTTAAACAAAAGCACAGACCTTATCAGAATTTTACAGTATGATAGGTACCTGTCACTCCCAAAATATACATTAAAATGACCACGCATTGGGTTAGTTAACCACTGCTAGTGCATAGACACCCATTATTCTTTAAGTGATAAGTGAAACATAGAGTACAATGGATCTCCTGTAACTTCTTTTGCAATGTCCAGGAAATCAGGCCTCTCCAGGTCATCTCCAAATTTTGTGGTGTAGGTTTCAAGAATTAAGAGACCTTTACACCTAAGGGATACATATCAGACAATCATTAATACAACTCCATCCTCGACAAACAACTTCTCTTTACTCAGCTCCACACATTTCTTATAGAAACTGTTGAGAGAATTAAACTATTAGATCTTGTGACCTATAGCTAGGGTTCAGTGCATTTTGATAAAATATAAGAATAGGCCATTTCTGAGTTACCTTGAGCCTCTGTTTAAAATGAGTCCTCGTGCAAAACCTTTCATATGGAAATGAGTTTGATTTGCATGAAAATAAACCTACAGGCAGAACACCTTTTTATATGAATGGTTTTGCACGAAGACTTGTTTTGACACAGATGCAAAAGGCAACTAAAAAATGGTCTGTTTGGTAACCATTTGGTCCACACATCTCCCACAACTATCAGGTAATTTTACATACATTTTGCAGTCCAATCATCGCATTATTAGCTAGAGAATGTCAAACTTGACCACTGTTTAACTAAATTTATATGACCTGTCCAATCTAATAAAACTAACATACCTTGGATGACAAGGTTCATTGTAGATGTCAAGTTGGAAGTAGTGATTTTTCCACAAAAAGCATCTTCTGGTCTTGTACACAGATTGACGATTGTGATCTAGCTGGGTCGAGTACAACATCTAAAGAGAAATTCAACTCATGCTTTAAAAATAAACATTACATAGAAGTGGAGAAATATCAAAATAAAGAAGATAAGAAATATTTAGATAAGGAATATTTATCTATTTGTACCTCATAGTCTTTCTCCAACAAATTAGTTCTGACTTCCACAACTTGGCCATTGACCTTGGTTTCTTCTCGTAAAGTATGCATATAGGTATAGCGACCTAAAAGAAGTAGAAACACTGTTATCACAGCTTTCATCACATCTACAAATCTACTGCATTAGGTTCCTGAAAAACAGTTATTGTTCAAAGAAGACTCTGGATGGTTTAATGGTTCCTTGACAGGCTGTTTTTCAACTCCAGTTTCTGGAACATGAAGTGCAGGAAGTATATTCCCCTTCAAACTTTTATTTGTCCATTGCAGGTGATTATACCCTTTCTTCAACATTTTTCAACATACTAACCTTGTACCCTTGGTGAACAAAACACTAACCTTGAACCCCACAAATCTATATCTGGGATCCGGTACACTAGCCCTAAGGTTGCCGTGTTTCCCTCTGACAGGAAAAAGGACTGAAATAATTCTTTAAGAATAAAAACCCAACTTGCCATTTTGTCCTCTCCTTCTCAGACGTGCTTGTTTTTTGGGGTTTGAAGTTGCGAGGTAATCATGCACCACATCAAAGTCTTGAAAGGTAGGAAACAACTACAGAGAAATTAAAAAGTGCACAAAATAATGATTTCGGCTTCTACAAAATTCAAGTCACACGGAGAATGAGGTCTTGATTATTTAACAATTAAATTCTTTCAAGGAAAATAGTAAAAATGTATCAAAATTGTAAAACGTGGGTAAAATGCGGCCACAGATGGTAACCTCTTGAAATTTTGACGACACTACACTACACTGTACATATTAAGGAAGGAAATATTTACCTTTATATCTGGAAGACAAGATATTAGGAACTTGCGCTTGATACTCTCTGGTGATAGTCGATCACCAGTGTAAAGACCCATTTTGTTACAAACAGCCTGAACAAACAAAAGTATGAGAAACTTTATTCTTTTGCAGTGTGAGTGTGCAAGAACAGCAAATCTGTTTGGTAGTGGGAGTGGCTGGAATTTCTCATCTTGCCTGCAGCCACCTGAATCTTATCTGGCTATTGCAGCATGATGGATTTGAAAAGATTAAATCCATAGCTAACATGTAGTAAATACTGATCAGAAGTGATTATTATGACGTTAATAGCTGTGAATTTTGTTTGCATTCTTACATCAATCGCACGTCGTACTTTGTTATTAAAGTCTGTAGAGTTGTCAATCACATCTACATAAGGGTGTCCTACCCATGCCTGCCAAGAAAAAACAAGTTAGCTCAGATAAGACCTCATTTGTTGTTTAACTGCATAGTTAAGTTAGTATGGATAAAAAAGATCAAAGGAGCTGATGTGTACTGAGGGCTTGTTCAGCTTTAGTGCCGGGCATGAGACACTTGAGTCAACAGGTGTTGAATTGAAAAAAACTTGCATTGTTTTATACCCTCAGCTTTAATTTATAAAGCTACATAAGCAAGAGCTAAACATCACTTGTCACCGAAAGTGATATTATAGATATATAATGTGAGATACGGTATCTTACATATATTGACTTGAGCCAATTTGTGGCTAAATACCTATCAAATGAAGGCATGTGTGGAAAAGAGTCCCGAGTGAATCTTGATCTCATGTAAAATTCTCCTCTTTTATTTGTAGAAGGAAGTGAAAAGCAATTTGCAAGGAGAATGTTGCAGTCTATCAGATGTCTCTTAGGGTCTTTTTCCTTGCACCCCTTTAATGTTAGTTCAAATGAATAATTAATTATCCAAAATTCGAAAGATCTGAAAATAACTTCATTTAATGTGTGAAACTCTGACCTGCTGTGCTTTTATGTCTAGCTCTATAGCCAGTTCTATTGGTTCTTTCCGTGCTATGTTGTTTGCTGTCGTGTAAAACTCTTCCGCTCCTAGGGCAGCTGATACCTATGGTTATAATTTGTTTTCCTGCATTAGTCAGGTTTGCCAGTGAAAAGAATGTTGTGTGGTCATTAATATCCTTTTGCTCAATTTTAAGTCATTTAGGAGTCCGGCTGTCATCCTGACTGGACCTCTCAAAATGGATGGAAGTCGAGTAGTGTGCTTGAGAAAGAATCATTCCAGAATGCACCTCTAACAAGGTGTGACTGATCTGACTGAGCAGTCTTATGGACTTAGTATTACCTGTCCATGAAAATTCAAGACTGATCAGAAACTATGCCATAATAACAGATGTAATTACAATAGGTCATTACCACAAAGGAATGTTTTAATTCAACGTCAGATGTCCCCATATGAAAAAGTAGTTCTAAGTAGACATCATGAAGCTAAGACTGATGTAAGTTTACTACAGCCACAGTCAAGTTCAAATTTTAAATTCAGAATTATGTATTTTCTTAAGTGGAGCAGCAGGGGGGTGTGAATTTCAGAGAATCTCATCTACTGCAAACTAGAATTTTTTTCCTGAGGAGTAGTGACCTTCTCAGGCTCAGACTACATGAAGGCAAACTGATCAATGAAACTCTTTTCACTTACCAGATGAATCACTTGATCATAGCGTGCATCTCGTAATGACACATTGTTCCACTTGTTATTTTTAAGAAGTTCTTCCCACTGAGCTGCACTCATGTCTGAAAATTTATTCAAAAATAAATCAAAAAATGATTCTTTTTTATGACTGTCTTATAATAATCTCAGAACTTTAGAACTGAAGGTAATAAAGGTGGTAGTTCATATGACTTACATGATGATGGATCCATAGCCCCTCTGTCACTTATCACTATTGTGTCCCTCTTAGATGTTGTAGCTAAGTCAAAAAAAGTCTGCTCTAACTGCAGCAAGGTCCTTATAAGATTTTCCTGAAATGTGTAAACTGGAAATAGAAAACAAGCAAGAGAAAAATTATCTTTTCAATGTTAGGCAACCTTCAAAATATAAGGCTTAAAAGTTTACACCACACCTTCTTGGTCATCAAGATCTGTGAACTTCACACCACCACTGCCAAGATAAAACATAAACGGCATACCTTTAATCACTGACATTTTGAAAACAGAAGCATTACAATGGCCATTCTGGCCCCACCCCAGAAGTTACTGACTGCTTTAGAAAGATGGGAGATGTAGCATGGTTTCAATAACAGTTATATGTGTGGATCTGTACACTGATGGGAAGACAATAATTCTTGGCCAAACACAGAGCCGGCATTAGTACTAGGAAGAATGGCTATTAGTAGAGGCCAGTTCCACTGACTGTAATGAAAAATAGTTCTGGAAACTGAACATTACCTCAGTAATACTGTGGCTGCTTCAGGTACTCTGTAAACCTGTAATGACAAATAAACCATTTCTTCCCTGGTTTGTAAAGAGGTGAAATATTTCAGCACCGTGGGTGATCCATTAAACATATGGAGTCTCAGAAATACTGATTTGACTTGAATAAAAAAAGAAAAGTTATTTCCTAGTACAGAACAAGGATAACCCTAATGATGGTCATCTTAAACATGAAAACTGTAAGCAGTTACACAAAGTCACAAAACCATCCTTGTTAACTTTATTAACAAGACAATATTTACCTTCCAACCAAGATTTTCAAAGAAAGTTGACATCATTGCTTGCACTGTTGTCTTCCCTGCACAGGGACCTTTAAAAATAGGAGGTACATAAACTATTTATTCCCAAGGTCACAATGTTAATTCTTCTTACTGACTGTCTTATATTCATCTTGTGCTACTTCTGAGAATTTAATGGTACATCACTTGTGACAAGGTGGAGATCCCATTAAAGGCAGGGGGGGGGGGGGGGGGTTAATCTGGTAGCCCTGATTCTTTTTTTTTGGGGGGAAAAATTTACCTTACCCCCTTTAATTAATTTCTAAAAATTAAAACTTTTCCTTCTTATATTATTTTTTTTTTTCTAC
>Ga0126339_10000157_pt1 | contig 29224 bp, 26 predicted proteins | sample OrbTmetagenome_2_FD_92532 | JGI IMG/M metagenome (GOLD analysis project Ga0126339, IMG submission 92532) | Coral microbial communities from Petempiche,Puerto Morelos, Mexico - Orbicella T R C metagenome | ecosystem: Host-associated > Invertebrates > Cnidaria > Coral | place: Petempiche,Puerto...
AATGGTTACAAATAATAAACTGGACTTACAATTTCAAACATACTACAAATTTGAGAACAATTTCACGTGCTTACTAAATGTTCTAACAAATTTGATTGCCTAACTGAGGAGATAGTTTTTATGAGAAAACTTAAGCCATCCCTAAACATGCAAATGGACTCGATTCGTGCAAAGGTATTCACTTGAAGAACTTGTGATCCTTTGTTATTATGCTAATTTGTAGAGACTGTATAGAGATCAAATCTTTGCATTATTTATCAACTTTGCCTTGAGAATGGTGTCACAATGACCTCGAAATGTCGGCTTTTAACGTTAATATTCGCCTGCTTATGTTTTAGGAAATCGTTATTGATCAAGAGTATTATTACATGTAAGAGCACTGGAGTGTTAGTCAAGATTTCATTTGATTATTTATAGTACGACATGATTGAAACCTGTGACAAATTAAAAACATTAAGGCAGAAAATGAATTTATTATCATTTACAAACTACAAAGACAAAGCATATGACTTTATTAACGTCTTCTTTTTTTGAAAGAAAATTTCAGTGATATTTGGAAACAGCTGTTTTGAAAAACATGTTGGGTGACAACTTTTCTTTCCCGCTATAACTGCATGTGTAAAGTAATTCGACATGTTGTTTTGACTATGCATAGATTAAAACTTCGACTGGGTTTTTTAAAAGAGCTTGAATTTTCAGTACTTTCTTAGATTCACTTATGAAAACTTCTTTGAATGAAGAAAAAGTCAGCTGTTATGCCATTTGTGAATGAAGCTCCTTTGAGTCAGTTGTTACAGTGAAACCTGTATTAAGCAGACCCCATATTAAGCTGATGCCCTCTATTAAGTGGACATCAGCTTGAGTCCTAAATTTTTTTTTTTGCATTTACTGTAAAATAAACCTGCATTCAGCGGACACCTTTGTTAAACAGACACGGACACCAATACATGTATTAAGCCATTTAGTTGCACAAAACCTGCAATAAGCAGAAACTTCAAGAGCTTTTGACTTCTGAAAGCTCAGCTCAGACTCCTTTAAAATTGTTCAGTACTGTCGTTTTAAAACTAAGTAGATTATTCAAGATTGACACATTGACTGACTAGACATTGTGCTATGAGCAGTCTTTGATCTTACACTGTGTTACCCTGAGCTACAAAAGGGTTAACAATTAACTATTATTGCACAAAATAATAATTGTTGGAACCTGCTTTCTAAGCGGATACTAGTGAGGGTCCTAAGGGTGTCTGCTTAATACAGGTTTCACTGTAGTTCAAACTCATTTTTAACATGACATGAATTTATGTCTAGAATTTTCCATGGTCATTTTTTGGAAAATTAAATCTCAGAGCCTTAATCTTTCATTACCCAGCAGCTTTGATCCTGACCTAGTAAACTTCCCCATAAATAATGTACGATAAATTAGTATCACCTAACTAGTGGACTAATGCAAATCCTGCATTTTAATTGGCTACACTTCTAGAGGACTATTAGCAATAGTCCTCGAGTAGCGAAATTGGCGCAATCAAGCATGACGCTTTCTTTCGGTTTATTCCCAAATAAATATTTCTTCAACTTGCATTTGCTAAATTTATTATTGCCTTTTCTGTCCGACTAGTTGGGTGATACTAAAACAATTAGACCCTTCGCCCTTAATGGCCATGGGTCAATAGCCCATTCGGCTTCGCCTCACGGGCCATCAACCCGTAGCCCGCAATTGTTCAATAGCGTATGTTGTGTGACCATATCAAGGTTAACAATTGTTTGTGAAAAAATATGTCACCTTGCATCTTCGTCTACAATATAACCATGAATAGCTGCAGCTAAGTTTTATAGCAGTACCTAGGAGATTAAAATAAATGACTTAAGTCCTGTTATTTATGGACATGGAATTTCCACGGGGTAGCGGCACCCAAATAGAAAAATCAGGGAAATTTCAGCAGATGGGGGGGAGTGCCGTGAAGCTCCCTGGAACGGAAAATCCTAGGAGGTGGGGTCAAACTGGGGAAAAAACTCTGTGGGGGTATGGAAAGTTTCTAGAATCACTCATCAAGTGTTCTAAGTGTTTTATTGTACAAATCAAAGTCTGAGAATTAGTTCATCTAAGCTCTGTATTATTTATTAACATAATTTTTGCATATTAAATTGGTTTAATTATCGTTATTTTTAATAAAATAATTTCGGGCTAGCTCCCCAGAGATTTGGCTAGTAAGATGAAATTACAGCTTGCCCAAAGGGCAAGCAGAGTTTTTGAATTTCATCTCACCCTGGAAGGAGAGGCTTATAACAGCAATTTTCAGATGACTGAAGAAGATCTGGTGTTCATCAGCAATGTAATCCTCCGAGCTGAGTACTGGGTACTGAATGAATTTATTTTTCATAGTGTCTTGCTTGTTTGTTTTACTACCGAATTCGATGAGTAAATTGATTCACAATCGATGTACATGTACAAAACTACAGCTTCATGTGTATGCGAATGAACAATAATATAGCATCTGTGTTTTTATCTTTTAGTCCGTTATTTTGTAGTCCTTGATATTCACCTCTGAAAATTATACGAAAACAATTATTTGCCTCCGGTTCAGTGAACATTGGTGAATATTCATCCAACTTTTTTTCACTACATCTGTATGGATAATTAGTCTTTGTGTGTGTATGTACTCTTGCATGTCTTTTTCTTATTTTCTCTTCTTATTTGGCCCAAATAAATAATTACTTTAATTCACTAAGGATGGCTGCCCAGTCTTATTACCCCATTAAGGTTATTTCGGGCAGCCAGGTACTCTTATTATTTTAACTTTTTTTTCATCTAAATGCTTAAAACACTAAAAATTTAAGAGTTAAAAATAATTGAACCCTTGTAATAAAGCACACATTTTGCAACTTCTTTACACATTTCTAGGAAAAGGCTTAGTTAATTTCTTGTTTTTGTAAATTGGTACGTTTGAGTCTGCTAGTGGGTATTATAAAATTAATGTGTTATTCTTAATTATTTGCTGGTTTCATTTGTATCCAGAAAGCACTCTAGAATGGGAATCTTTTGAGCAACAGTGTGTGTGGCACTTGATACAAGCTGAAGATGTATTGTTGGAGTCTTTTGTTAACATTCTTCCTTCACTGAAGCAAGATCAGCATGCAGAGGCGTTATCAAACTTACTTATCCTCATGAAAAGTGTTGCGTAAGTCTTTTTAGTCTGTTATGTCATTAATGATCAGGTGCACAACAGAGTGAGAACTGTAAATGTAAGTATTGTTGTTCTTGTTTCTTGAAGCACTAGTACGCTTAGAAAGAAAAAAAGGTAGTAAAAGAGGCGTAGTACTGTAAACCACAAAACAAAATAGGACTGGATAGTAAGAAAAGGCTGATGCAGCAAAAAACGGAAAACTTGTACTTGATTATTTCTCTGAGTTTGAGGAACAAATCGCCTAAAAAATGGAAAGTTTTTCACGATTGGACTCGACCTTTTAAAACTTGACACAAATCGCATTATACATGTAAGGCATATAACATGGGGAATGTCACTTTTTTTTAAATAGGGAATCTTTTTTTGGTTCAAAAAGCAGTTTTACTTCATTTCCTCTTAAACAAAAAAGTTATTAATTAATGTCCCGGTTTGCTAGCACTTCTTGTTACAGCTTTGGCTAAATATTGATACATGTATTTTAAAAGCAATGAACAGAACAGAAAATACATTTTTTTCCATTTTAACAGTGCTTTTGACAGCCAATGGATTAAGACGATTAAAAAATAAAGAACTTCATAACAGCAGTTAAACAATAACTGCCTCATTCCTAAGAGTTCCTCCTTGACTGGAGTGAGGTGCCCATCAGAGTGGGTCTCCATGGTGTTGTGGGCCTGTATATAGCACTTGAAAATCGGAACACAACCTAACCATTAACCTGTATAACAAGCATTTCCACAGTAAAGTGTGAACAAGTAAGGTCTGCTTGGACAAAACTATGGGCAAGAGCAAAAAAAAGCCAGAGTCGGAGGTAGCTTTGTCGATATGTTTTGCCCTAGACCCAATTTTTACGTAGCCAGAATGCTGAGTATTTGTACAAGAACTCTGGCTATAAGTACATTACTAACGCTTGCTATGTAAGGTACCTAACCATCAAGCACCACGCTCCTTGTTTCAAGCTCTTTGCTGACAAAGCGCAACAGCACCTGTCAACAGCACATAGAAACAGGGCAAGGAATACATTTTGTTTCAGTTCTTGAATTTCAAATGACTTACTTCAGTGAGAATTGAATCAGGCAAAGGCCTTTGCATTTAGAAATAGACTCTGAGAGCTCTTTGATGTTTTGTTTTTGTTTTCTTTTAGTCCATCCACAGATCTACTAACCCCAGTCCTTTCTATGGAATGCTCTGAAAAGAGGCCTGGAAACCAGTTTAGTGTTTCATTGCTCAGGTACTGGGCACAGGAATACCCAAGAGAAGTTGCTCAGCTGATTGGTCAGCAACTCTGTAAACAAGCTTCTGCAAGCAAGAAGAGAAAGTAATGTGTACCTACTTAATGCCATGTTTGTTTGCTACCTGCACTGTTGTACAATTCTAAATTCAGGTTGTGTGAAAATATCTTATCACAGGATATTGATACTCTCACAAACCCTCCTTGGCATCTTGCACGTAGCCTTGAATTAGGCCAAATGCGGTGCTCAGCTGCTGGCAAGTTGTTATTTGCTTTAATCCAAAGTTAAGAAGCCTTTTAAGTTGGAAATAGTGAACTTAATTGGTCCAGATTAATTGCTGGGTTATGCATAAAAGATTTGATGTGAGGCCGTTAGATTGTTATTGTTAAAAGCAACCTTATTCAAATAGTTTTGTTTTTGTATGTGATCTTTAAGTTAAAGTAATGACTGCTGAAAGTGTAAGATCAATATGTTTAATTGAAACGTGTCGGAAGCAAGCCTCTCTTTTGTAACGTATGGTGTGGTTCATGCATTTACTCCTTACACCACCATTCCTTTCAGGGGTGCTAAAATTCAGCAAGGTACAAATTTGGAACTAGTCCTTTGTCATTTGGACTGGCTGCACAAGATTTCCCAAGAGCAGGAAGACACGAGCTGTAAGTCTTTTGCTTCTTTTGTTATAACGAGCATTTCATATATTGCTACATAGCACAATATGAACCAAAAGCCTCAATGAATGTAGACTGTCACAGTTGGATAGCTATTGAGAAAGGACATGTAAAAAGTGATTCAAAATATCAAATTCCATCGTTATGACTATTTTTGTTTTACTTTTAAACCGTGTATTTGTTCATTTGTTTTCAAAAGCCAGCAAAATTGCAACTTCCATGGAGTGCTATAAAAAAAACGACTTACTAACCCCCAAGGAGCAACAAAACATGTCAAAACATGGTCTTAATAACAAATTGCTAAGGTTTAAAACTGCGATTACAGGATATTGAGATGTTGGATTAAAGCTGACAACAATGTTTGTATTGTTTTAATGGTGTTATTTTGCAGCAAGTACACGTAAGTCTGTTCCTTAGAAAGTCAGATTGCGCAGTAGGCATTACATATACTAAACGTTTTTGGTATTCCTAAATGAATGAACGAATAGTCCTATGCATTACTCTTTGTAACAGCCCTATTTAGACCTGTGTAGTATGTTAAGGCTGCCTGCCTGTAAAAATTAGACAAATTCTTAATTTCGCAGCAAGGGTCGAAAATTCAATTTCGCTCATATTTTAATGGTAGATACGCTAGGGCGTAACAAAAGCTACTGGATAGATTTTTTGGCAAAATATCCTTTTATTACAAAGAGAAATGCAAATTACCAAATTCTGTTAAAATCGTAATTTGAGGCATCATTTTATTAAACAAGTTTGAGAGCACACTCAAATAGTTTTGTGCAGTGTTTAAATGTGTACTGGGTTGATTTGGGGGAATGCTGCATTGTCTTTTTGCATGCAAAATAGTTAAATTTCAAAGACATGTATTTCGTTCACTTAAAAGTACTTCTTGAATATCATTAATTTTGTCCTTGTGCAAAACCTTCAAATGGATTAAACTTCTGGCAGTTGAATTGTAGAAGGATGGTTTACAGATTCGTGTAAAAATTTATTTGGGCAAATGATTGTGAGCAACACAAGAGTTTTTCAAAGTACATTAAAAATGCAAATTTTTGACCTTCTGTTGCCATGGGTAAGACATTAATATTTTAGCATGCGCCACATGTCTTGACCTATATTAAGCTGAAATAGACACAAAGCTGATAATTTTGAAATGTTCTAACCTTATTTGCTGTAAAAGGCAGGTTCAAAAGTTGATTTAACGTGCTTCTCTCACCATTCATTGCATATACAACAGCAATAACAATTTATTTTAGTATTCCTATATGAGTACATGTTATTACCTAAAATAATTATAATACAGCTAAAATAGTGTAACTAAATTACAATAGTTTAATTGATTAAGCAATAGTATTCTCCCAGTAATCCATGCATGAATGGATATAGGCAGCTGTAAGTCTACAGATACACATGTAGGTGTCAACATTATTGATAACAAAAAGAATTTTTGATCTATCATCTAAAACATCAAAATGATTGTTTTCTATTTGTCTTCAAAAAATTTATAGCGTGAATTATTGTAAAGTTGACAGGAAAGTATAAAATGCAATTCATTTTTCATTTAAAGCAGTTACATTTGCGTCTGTTTACACAACATCCGATGAATTTGCAACATACATCACCAACTGTCAATGTATTCAATGGTCGAATACCATGAATCTGTGATCATCTTTTGGCACATATTATTACCACTCCAACTAAGTCAAAAACGGCTAAGTCATTTGTAGATTATTAGTTGCTTGCTTTACACTACACCAAAATATTATGTTTGATCGATTGCTGACTATTGCTGTGTTGGCACAGCACAATCTTTCAGCCGTTCGTTATTTGTTCATCACACAATGCCATCACAGCATCCCATTTTAGCAAGCAGGGGTATATAATATAAATACAAATATAAATATTTGTTTTTATATTTATATTTTGCTCTGCATATTTTGTATAGAGCACTTGTAGGGTAAGTAAAACAATTTATTCATTGTTTTTCTATTTATATGTATTATATGTATAATATTTGAATCGAATAAGAATTGGTTTACTAATGGTGACGCCACTTGGAAGAAGGATCCAAAAGGATACTGCACGCTTACACTCAGAAATTGTAGTCTGTATAGAGGGAGCAAACTGGAAACTTCTTCACAAGATAAACACTTTATTAGCAGTTTCACGCTTTGGGCTTCCTGTGTAAAAACATGTCATGTACTGGATTAAAAATATTTAAAATTCCAAGTATTTTCAATCCATTATGAGTGGATCTACAGACTACTTTGATAATGGCAATGTTATGATGAAAATTCTTTGCCAATAACAGGATGGACACATGAAAAACTGATGTCAAGTTGTTTTTTACGATAACAAATTCTCAAATTGTCCACTCTCACTTGTTGACGCATTATATAAACTATAAATTCATGTGTCTGTCCGTGTATTGACAATGAAAACTAGCCAATGAGTGCAAGAGAGTTTCTGCAGATATCAAAAAAACATGTGTTATATGTAAACCAAAAATAAATTTGCATAGCACGAAAAGATCTAGGTACGAGTTTAGCACTACAGTGTTACACAAGACACGTAGGTAGAGGGTTAAGAAATGACATCAGGAGACATCTCAGGAGACAGAGCTAAACTATTCATTGTTTTCATTCCTTTATTGACTCTCTTCCTACTCAACAAGATTGTGCTCCCTGTTGTTTCAAGCCTTATGTATTAGGATAGAAACTCTCCTACCCCTACCCCCTAAAATGGGATGACACAATTGGGTGACAAACAAATAAGGAACCGCTGCAGAGATTCAAGGATTCAAGCAGCACTCAATCAAATGGAATATTTTGGTGTTGTGCAAAGTAAGCAACTGTCTTCAAATGACGTAGCCGTTTATTACTTACGTAATGCGTGTGGGTGACAATAACCCACCCCAAGAGTCCAACAGCCAACAGTTTAATCACTCGACTCTTAACGTTCAGCTTACTTTTACACGGCAAGTCTACTCACACACACAGGCCACTACATAACGTGAGTCCCTTATATATCCTGTCTTACAAGTACATTGCGCATTCAGTACTCGCCATATAACCATCTCTTAGTCTTAGAACTTTTGCAAGCATCACATTCAAATAGAACCATTATACATCTTAGCACGTGCACCTTAGCTCATGCAATCACTGTATCAATTTCATTACATTTCCCCCCTTCCAATAAAAGAGATGCATCCTCGCATCAAGGGTCATTTTACATATTCCAATTTTTTTTAATTAACTTTATTTCCACACTAACAGACCAAAAAAAAGAAAAGGAAAATACACTACTTTGTACAATGAAAAATACTTACAATGCTACAGTACAACATTTATCTACTACTTACTTGGTTATAGTTACAGTACTTACATTCCAGAAAACGTTTTCCCCTCCCCCTATTGTATGCATATGATATTATTAATTTTAGGCACAATTAACCCCTTCTATAGTTTTACAATAACCTATTGGATTTCTACCTTACTTTTAAAAAAAATGCTGATAATTTCACATTACTTATATTTCTACCAACTTAATGATTCACATTTCTTATATTTCTACCAAACAAATAATGCTATTTATTTCAATTTTTTTTCCTTTTTTACTATTTTTTTTTACTTTTTTTTACTAGTTATCACACGCTGTTACATAATGCTGGTGCACACTTTTTAACGACTTAGTGATTTTGTTTCTAGTTAATCTGAAATATTGTGTCTAGATTTTGGGAAGCATGCTCATTATAAAAAGCGTGTACAAAGCGAGAAACAACAGAGAAAAGGGAAAAGGAACAAGAACACAAAAAAACACAAATTACAGTATTGTGCAAAAGTAATGAGGGCGTAATTCGATGAAATTCGCGAATTTTGGGGCTTTTCGACAAAAAATGGCGAAGTTTTGTTCACCTTGAAAGTTCGAAGAAAATTCAGCGAATTTTCCCACTGCCCATTGTTTTAGTTGACGAGAATTTTCGAGCAGTAATTCGCATCTACTGATAATTTGGCCCGATTTTTCGAGCAAAAATTCGCTCTCCTCGAATTTTCCTTCGAACTTTCTAGCAAAAATTCGCTCTGTTCCTTAAGTTTCCCATGATTCCCAGTAGCAAGATGAATTAAGCAAGAGCAAAAGAAGAACGTGCGCGATAAAAACATTAATGTCATCGTGAGTGATAGTAATATCTCAAAGCCTTTTCTCACAAACTTACCTTGCTTATGTCCAGAGAAAGCTGATATCACTTTATTTGTTGCAGTCTTAAAGCTCGCAAGCTCAAATGGTCTGTTTGCCAACCTGTTTTCATTGAACAAGAAATGCTACTCGCGGTAGTACTTGCGGTGCAGCCACAAAGAACCCAGGCTCTGCGCGACCTTGCGATATTACCGTCAAAGGTTCGAAGCTATTATCGCACTATTCAGGCCAGTCTCTTACAGATCTATTTAACTCGGCTGAAGACTTTTTAACTCGTAGTTTTAGTAACATTCAAGCTGTATTGACTGTTATAAATCAGTTACACTTCCTCCCCCCATTAGTGTTCATCCAAAAAAAAAAATTAGCTGGAGGGCTAGCGTAGAAGAGAACTGTAGTCGTAAATAATGAGGTGCTCTTGCATGGAAAATAATTCTAGGTGAGGTATTGAAATAAATGACAACACACACAAGTGAAGGTAAACTTTTATTTAGACGTTGGCGAATTGACCAGTAGGACACTGGCAAAGCAACTTAGGACGTTGGCGAATCGACCTAAGATGTTGGCGAACGAGACGTTGGCGAAACAACTCATTGGCGAAATGTCCGGATGTCGTGTCTTTCCCTTTTGCACTTGCCATCCGAACATCTCAGCACTATTCCTTCCCTAATCCCGTTTCTTTGCACTTCCAACATGCTCAAGCGCGGTCGCATGTCTCCATCTCTTATTTACGAGTGTGAAATAAAGAGGGATTGTCGGAAATAATATACTATCCATCATGGCAGGCGGACAAGGACGTGGCGAACGTGATAACAGCTGAGGGGATTGGGCACATGGAGACCTGGCACTAGATAAACAACATGTCTGCTTGTCTATCGATCACTGAATTTGATGTCACTTTGGATGAATTTTGAGGTGAAGTAGGCCTTCAAAAAGACCTTATTAAAAATTTTACTTTCGTCTGAGTTTACCCGGACTAGCTGTCTGACTTTTGTACCTGCCTTGCTGGCATGGTGACGTGGCAAAGCTTAAGTTAGCGAGTTCATGTCATTGAAAACGATCAAAGGATTCAAATTCTCTACATTCTTTGCCATGAAAGACGGATTAACACATTAACAACAGCGAATTTTACAGAGGAGTAAAGCATCAACGTGACCGCAATTGTTCACAAGAGAACGATACATTGATGGCTCGATACTGGTCAGAGCACTGCACTGCGATATTTCGCATACTGCAAGCGGAATTATGCCTCTGGTAAGGTTATGTCGTTCTGGTCTTGAAAATGCCGCAAATTTTCGTCCTTTATTTTAAAGAAATAACACTCAAGACATTGCGAAAAGACGCTTGAATTTTCGGGCGAACTTTCAAGACAAAGAATGAAATTGGCGCATTTCACTCTCATTAATTTTGAACAGTACTGTACTAAGGAGGCCGCCAGTCCAGGTGTAAGGTTTTGGAAAAATAAAGAGTAAAATTAGAAAGAGAATTGAATGGCAAAAGGGGAGCTACTAAAAAAAGAAGTGGATTGCAGTCACAGTTCATTTGAATAGATTCCATTTCGAATTGTATTTCTTAACAGTGTTTGTCTTATAAGCATAACATTTTTCGATTTGCTGACACTTAAGGAAAGTTTGTGAAAATACTAATTCGGGAGAGTATTCTTTATTTTTGATAAATAAATGTGATATCTGCCAATTAGAAGTGCATGGTGTAGAAGTATATCCTCTGTACTTTATAAAATTCAACTGGAATTCCATCTGTCCCAGGTGTCTTGTTTGATTCCATAGTTTTTAAACTTTCCAGACATCTTGCAGCCGTTAGTAGACCTTCACAAAGTTTTCTTTCGTCATCACTTACTGTACAGTGGTTCTCTTTTTGAAAAAAGGTCTTCACCAGAAATGTTTTGAAAAGAGCTATTGTTCAATGCGTACAGTGCTTGATAAAAGCATTTCGCCTCATTTAGGATTTCTTCATCTGTCTTTAGAGTGATGTTGTAATCGATTTTCAGATTTCTTATTGTTTTACTATTAAAATGCCTTTCCTCCAACTCAAAAAAATACTTTGTATTTTTCTCCCCTTCATTGTACCAATGGTTTTTGGACCTGATAATCGAACCTTGGGTTTTGTAGTTGATCCATTACTCTAGGCTTTGTTTCTCAATCTCTAGTTTCATGCAGGTTTCACGCTTCTCAGGTGCATAAATATTTTGTAGGGTTATCATTTTGTCTTCGGTTTTGATGTCAACTGTGATGAATCTTCCCTTGGAATCTGAAAAGTATTTTTGTATCTCAAAAGAGAAATTGTTGTTAAACAAGATGGAAACACCAGCTCTGCAACTTGAGAGGCTGCTGAACAGACCTCTATACCCCCATTCAGCTAACAATAGATTTTCCGTTTCTTTTGAACTGTGCACTTCTTGCAAAAAAAAAACAGAGTATTTTTTGTTCCTTAACCAGTTAAAAGTTTCTCTTCTCTTAACCTCGTTCGATAGTCCCCTGACATTCAAGGAACACATCACTAAATTATCTACTTTGGAAATATTTGACGAATCGAAAGACATAATTTAAAAAGCTGGAGATGGACCTTGAGTGCTGACCTCGTAATATCAAACAAGAAACACAACAGAGAAAACAAAGACAGAGAACACAGAGAGAAAAATTACAAAACAAAATATCAAAATAATTTAGCAACACAAAATATAAACAAAAATACAGGACAGTTAGAATAACATACTTAGGGCACATTAGATGTTTCTATCAGCAATAGGTTTTCATTGGCAATTGGTTGGCTATGGTTAATAAAGCATAAATAACTTAGTTGTAACGCTCATGGGTAGCACTGAGTTTACTTTAAGTGCAAAGGATATTTACTCGTCCATTGAAACAGCTTCATCGTTCTGAAAACACTCTGGAATGTTGTCCGCTGAAAATGAATTCCTTGAACAAAGATCCGTCCGTTCTTGATATATGCTGGGGAAAGGTTCAACCTTCTGGCGTTTTGCGAAGCATTTGACACTTTCTTTTGCTCCTTCGCAGTCTCAGAAGCGTTGTCGGGCACCAGGATGACATGTCAGTGATTTGGAGAGTTGGTAAGCTCCTTTCATCAATGCCAAAGATCATTTCTGGTTTCGCGCTTGATAAACTGTGCGATAATTGGGCGAGGCTTTCCATCATCTCTTTGTTTTCCGATACGGTAAACTGCATGGAATTCGACTTTGTGCACACCCTCCATTTTGACCGCGGCCATCACCCTGCATAAAATTTCCTTGCAGTTTTCATCTTGGCTTTCGGGGACATTGACAAGCTGTATGTTTTCTCTTCTGGTGAAATTGTCTAGTTTTATTGCTCTTGCTTTGGTAGCTGACACTTCAGCTTGGAGTTGTGCGTTCTCCTTCGCAAATTCAGCTAACTGAAACCTGTTTTGCTCGTCCTGTTGTTTTAAGGCTTCTATTTCTACCCAGGCAGCATCCAAAGATGTTTTTAAATCGTCTGTGGTGCTCTTTAAGATCAAAAGCCGGGCATTTACATCTGCTCATAAATTATTGATTTCACTCGTGGCTTCAGCAAAGTTCAAATCTAGTGACTCTTAAATGCACTCCAATTTCTGCATTGTAGATTTTAACGTAATTTCAGAGTGTGCCTCATCTGACTTTGTAGAGCTAGAACTACCTTCTCTTGCTCGTTTGTTGGCGTTATCAGGCATTTTCGATGGAAAAAAGCCAAACCTTACCGGAGTGGATTCTTACATGTCCGTCACCATTACGTAAATATTCAAAAAAACCCAATGTATTCCCAAAAAAGAACAAGACAAAGGAGAAAGCATTAATTTTAAAAAATCCTTCCCAAAAATACCTCTAATGTAATTTTGAACTGTTCAAAATGTCTTACTTAAACTTAAATGTAACTGAAATGTAACTATGAACAGTTCCAAATGTCTCAATCAAACTGTAATGTTCACTCTTGATAAACAGCATTCCTGGCACCAACTTCCAAAATCATTGGCCAGACATGTGCCTTTCGTGAAATGGTTTCAGGCAGTCATGGTGTACAAACTTTTGCTTTTCCTTGCACGTCCTCTGTATTTGATATACTACATCTGTAACTTGCTTGGTAACTTCCCAGGGACCCTCCCATGGAGTTTACATCTTCAGGCCTGTACCTTTCCTGCTCTGAGGATTATACAACCACACCTCCCCCTCCCAATTGGAATTTGCACGAGACCTTTTGGTCATATAATCGTTTCTATCGTGGGCTTCCAATGTTCAAATTGTCACAGGTAAGCTGGTATACTTTTTTAACCTGTTCCCTCAGGTCCCAGGGAAATTCGGTGGAATCTGGTAGTGTGACTGGAACCAGAGGACCAGCGAGCATTAGATCTACATTAGGTATATTAGATCTACATCCCTTCAAGACATTAGCTCTTTGGACTACAGGCAGTGCTTTCATGTATCCCAAACCGATAAGCCATTGCCAAAAATGGTAGTAGCTGATCCCAGCTCTGCTGGTTTCCTTGGACAAATTTGGATAACATAGCCTCCAATGTATGAATTAGTCGTTCCACCATCCCATCTGACTGTGGGTGCAAGGGTGTTGTCCAAGTCGTCTCAATATCCAGTAGCCTAGAAACGTCCTTAAACAGCACCTATACACACTTACGCTGTAAGCCGGAAGTAGCATGAAAGCGAGACCAAAGGGCCCTCCAGATATTTCCCGTGAAGTTTGAAAGAGTAAACATGGAGGAAGAAACCTCTTCGATTCGCAATTTAGAAGTGGAAAAGTTAAAACCAGAAGATATTCCTGGTGCAGTCATAGAAAATGAAAGTCAGATTGGAAAGTGGACAGTGGAAAAATTAAAGTTTTGGTTGAAATGTAGACACCTAAACCAGCAAGGAAGTAAAAAAGCAACTATTAAAAAAGTAATAACTCGGCCAGTGACAGCTGCTGGTTGATGTTTACATTTTACTATTGTTGCTATTTAATGCACTTGCATTTGAAGTTTCATTTTTATTCCTTTTTATGACAGATTGCTAGCATTCAAGGCCATACCGAAATACCTTGATAATGTTTACAACCCAGACCCAGAAAAGAGCTACAGAAAGGTGAAACTTCAAAGACATTTAGGAAATGATAAAGAAAGCGTGGAAGATAATTTGTCGATTTCTTTGTCAACTGAAAATCCAGAGGTTTTGTTCCCAACAAATGAAGTGGTGAATGAAGTTTTCAACAATGACTTGTTAGTTCTTTCAAATTTTGTTCCGATGCATGCGTTTCAACTTATCTAAAATTCTGGCAAGTCTATTAAGAAGTATGACAATGTTGATGTAGTTGTGAACTCAAATGACAAAGGGTTACGAATGATGAGATTTGTCCATGACTTACAAGTGTACAAGGATCCACAAAAAATTGTCTTTGTGAAGGCCTGCTGTTGGGCCTCTTAAAAGAGAGATCGTAAATACAAGATTAAATTAACAGTGCAAGGGGGCAGTATGTGTACTGATAAAAGTAAATCAGCATCCTGTGATTGTCAGTGCCCAGCATCCGAAAGTGAATGCTGCTGTCATGTAATGGCAGTTATTTGGATACTGGAAGACATGACAAGAAAGGGAGAGTTGAAAGAGTGCAACAATAGAACATGTACGTCAAAACTGTTCACCAGTGGTGACTACAAGTATTGTAAAACCAAGGCATGCCTCTGATGGGCCAGGTAAAAGAAAAAGGGGACATATAGTCAATTCTATGATCCTAGACCAGTGAAGTCAAGAAAAATTGACCCTGACTCCATAGTTGAATTAAAGAAAAATCTTCAAGAGATCAATCCAAAACTTCCATTTGCTTTGATGCTGCCAGAAGACAGAAATATTCCTACTGTAATCACCTTGATTGGGCCAGTGGCAAGAGGATCAGTGCTTCACAAAGAGCTTCAAGGATTTCAAATGGCTAGCACAAATCCTGTCACCTCCTGTGATCCAATTTCTTACCAGTCACCCAATCCAGCAATGAATGGAAGTAGTAATGAAAGTGGGCATGTTCCTACCCAAACAAATTCAAATGTTACTGATGGTCATGGCCAACCACTTAGAAAATTCTACTGACAGTCAGCCCAGGCATACACCCATTGAACCCAAGTGTCTCAACAACAGTTCCCCCAGCCAAGGTTTTACTAATTTTCCTCCACTACCCAACAGATGTTGTGAGGAAACTATTGACTTGAATCTATCTCCTAATGCTCCAAACATCTTGAATATGGTTCAAGTATCCCTTCAAGCAAAGCAGCACAGGAGATTTACGCCAAGACAATTGGTCAAGCAAATAACAATGTATGGTATGAGAAGAGAAGACACCGCATCACAGCATCAAAGTTTCAAAGAATTTTGAAAAGAAAGACTCAGCCAACACCTGCATTTTTTGCGAGCAATCCGTGACCCAGTTGATATCAGCAACTTGCCCTTTGTTAAATATGGCAGAGAAAATGAGGACAAAGTTGCAGATATGTATGTCAAAAAAATGCATGAAGAAGGGAACACTGGACTCACAGAGAGTGGCAGAAGTTGGTTTATGTGTCAACCTATCCCTACCTCATTTAGGGGCATCTCTAGATCGTGTTGTTTCAAATCCCATGTCAAATGATAAGTTTGGAGGAGTAGAGATAAAAACTAACCCAAAGGCAGGATCCATGGGTCTCTCAATAGCTCAAACTGTTGGTCACCCATCTTTTACAGCAAACCATTTTTTTTTGGTTTCAAAAGATGGGCAAATTATTCTGAACACTGACCATTCATACTATTATTAACTTAAGGGTCAGTTGGGCCTTTCTGTGCTCTCATGGATTGACTTTGTGACACATTCAGGCATAGGAGACTTATTCAAACAACGAGTGTTTCTTGACAAAGACTTGTGGTCCAAAACTATGATTCCTAAATTGAACTCATTTTATTTCAACCATGCTCCGGATTTTTTCTTGTTAAATGGACCTAAGACTTATTAACATTGAAGAAATGTTCTTGTACAATGAATTTAGTTCACATGAACTGACCTCAAATAAACTCAGTAACCTTTAAAATGTCAAAATTAGACTGAAAGAATAGGGTTTTGAAGATTGACAATTAATGACACGACAGTCCACAACTGATTTATGCACCCATGCATAGACAATGGTACTACTTGATCAAATATGAGCCATGCCTTCACCCGTTTGATTGATCTTTCCATGTGGATCCTCACATTAGCAATGCTCATAGTCTCAAAGCATTCGTCCTTTGTGAATTGATCCTGCACTGACTGTCTTTTGGGCAGAATATACAAACTTGCACCCTTCAAGGCCATGAGATCGTGTACATCAAGTCCTTTGTCAGCAAGGTATTTATCCCCAGCCTCCACAAGACTACAGAAGTCACTCTTTTCCACAACTTCTCTGTCACTTATGCGGCCAGGATACAGGTGGCTGACAAAAGTCACCCAACAGTTGGGGTGATGCAAATAAAGCCTTTATATGTATTGTGGGATTTGTAATCAGAGTACATTTCAGAACGTGTTTGATAGTCGTTTGGCATGTCACACTTAATCTCTGTGCAGTCAAGAATACCTCGGATATCTTGATACTGGCCTTTAAATCCCTCAGGCAGATACTTCTTGATCTTATCCTTGGAAACCCATATTGGCCGGCTTCCCAGTATGATATACAGCTAGTTTACCCGTGTCACTAAAATATCAGAAACTGTAGCTACAGAAACGCCATACCTGTGTGCCAGATTCCTTTCAAATAAACCTAATCTAATTCTGGTCAAAAACATCCATAGTTTATCTATTGGATCAATATTATGGCTCCTTTCCCTTTCTTTGTCTACTTCATGTAGATATGGAAATATAGCAGTAAAGTTCTCTTCGCTTTTGCTTCGAGCAAAATTCGAACTAATTAAAGACTCTGCACAGGGTTTAACATACTCCCAGAATGCCATTAGAGTATTGTAATTTGGAAAACCCACATAAATGAAAATATCATCATCATCACTATTCTTAAATCTTTCTATACCAAACTTGGAAAGTAACAGTTGGCGTTTTAAATCTGCAACGACCTCTGCGAAATCTTCATTTTGATGCTCGTTTTCAATTTTTACTTTCCTGGTTTCCAGTGGATCACCTTTATTCTCTGAACATACAACCGAGTATGTGATTGTTGATTTCGTCTCTCTTGTATCGGATCACTTTGCCCTTTCAATCTAATGACTTGATGCTTTGGTCCACTGAAACCGTGATGGAGTAGCAGTTAGCAAAAGATCTTTCCTTTCCCAGTTAAACTGCACTTGTAGTCTGTAGAAACAAAATGTTTGTAGCAGCAAAACAGAGACGTGTTCAATTTAAACTTGCTGTCAGATCGTTTCATTTTCACTGCCCATTCCATCCTACATTGAGAATCTTTCGGAAATGCATGGAACGTGAGGTCTTCTTTTATCCAACCTATTAGTACATAGTGCTGCAGCACAACATTTATGCAAGGTCTTTTATGCAGCACTATTTGATCTTGCACTTTCTGACATAGCATCTGCCATAATTACTCGTGCCAACTGGAGGGCCCTTAGGCCTCGCTTTCATGTAACTTTGGGCTTATGATGTAAGTAAGTGTGTATTCAAGGTTACGTCCTTGGTCAGTGTGAATTTGCAAGGGAACACCAGACCTGGAAATAACTACAGTGGGCAAGAGATGTGCTACAGTAGCTGCTGATTGTTCAGGCATGGCAAGTGCCTCTGCTCATTTCAAGAAATAATCCATAACCGCCAAAATGTACCGATTTCCTTGTTCTGTTTCCGGCAGAGGTGCCAAGACATCAATGGTGAGCCTCTCAAGGGGTGCCCCCACATTGTAAACTTGTAGTGGGGCTTGAAACTTTTTCTGCAGCTTTCTTCGAGATGAGCACTTAAGGCAGTTTCACCACCACACCTTTACATCGTGGCTGCTTCCACACCAGTAGTAATGCTGCTTGACATGATGCAGGGTCTTCATCAATCCCAGATGTCCAGCTGTCACTGAGTCATGCAGAGACAACACCACTTTCTCTTGAAGACTCTTAGGAATTACTAATGTTAAGCTTTGCTGTTGTCGGAGACGTGTGAAGTCCCACTTGCAGTACAGAACTCCTTCCTTCAGGGTAAGTCTCTCAAACTGTGCCCAATAGCCCTTAAGCTCTGAAGAAAGAGAAGAAATCTGCTCCCACTTAGGTTGCCCCTGTCCAGATTCCAGCCAGCTTATTACGGGTGATAAAATGGGGTCGCATCATTGCTCATTTTGTAGTCCATCTATCCATATGTCCATCTCTTGAGAGGAACCTGCTCCTAAAGTACATTCTCGACTTCCACTCTTTGTAACTGCACCACAGAACAGAGAACGAATCATCCTCAGGTTTCTGGCCTGCCTCAATTCTGTCACAAATCCACACTCCCCACAACTGCATGGTTGTCTTGACAGTGCATCTGCATTCCCATGCTTGGCTCCTGGACGATACACTACTTCATAATCATAAGTACCCAAGATTTCTAACCATGATGTCATTTGCCCTTCCAAATCCTTGAAGCTCATCAGCCACTGCAAAGCTCCCTGATCAGTTCGGACAGTGAATTTCCTTCCATACAAGTAATGGTGGAAATGGGGTATCCCATCTACCACAGCAAGCAACTCGCGACGTGTGACACAATAATTTCATTCCGCTCTTCTCAATGCTCTGCTGAAATATGAAATTACTTTTTCAGTGCTATTTTGAACTTGTGAAAGGACAGCTCCGATTGCCACCCTACTTGTGTTCGTGTCCAGGATAAACATGTCATCAAGGGTTGGGTATGCCAGGAATGGAATTGAGGCAAAAATCTCCTTTAAAGTGTATAAAGCCTTATCACAGGCCTCCGTCCATAGGAATTCCTTTCCACTTTCAGTCAACTCGTGTAGTGGCTTAGCAATGTGGGCATATTCATAGATGAAGCAGTGATAATAGGACGTCAGGCCAAGATAACTGCTAACTTCTGCGACTGAGCTTGGAACTGGTCAGGCACTGACAGCCTTTGTCTTACTGGGGTCAGTAATCACTCCATCTCCACTTACGACGTGGCCTAAAAAGGTAACCTTTGGAGCAAAACATATTTCTTTAGGCTGAGCTTTAGGTTAGCAGATCATAGCCGTTCAAAAACGAGTCGTAGGTGGCTCATGCCCTGTTCAAATGACTGAGCATGCACAATGACATCATCCAAGAAAATTAGTAATACTTGCCAAGGTAAGCCCAGAAACACCCTCTCCATCATCTTCTCAAATGTGGCCAGAGCATTGTAAAGATCAAAGGGCATCACATTGAACTGATACAGGCCAGAACCCGTGGAAATTGCTGTCTTCTCATTATCCTTTTCTGCCATCTCTACCTGCCAATAATCACTAGCTAAATCCAATTGTTGGAAAGTAGTTAAGATCCACTGGACAGCTCAATTTCAACCCTTTAATTTTCTTACAACTCGGGACTGTACTAACAACAACGCAAACACAAGCAAGGATCAATTTCAAGACAGAAGCACAAGGTCTCGCATGGCCCGTAAGGCTTAGCACGCATAAATGCGTCACGTCCAATCATTCTAACAAATGTCACGCTCACAAGAGTTCCCCACCTGTTGACCAGCCGAGTTGCATTAAACAAACTTGACTGTAAGACTGATCAACACTAAGAAAAACACTAGAAATTACTGTCCAAAGTTAATTTGTCCACAACTTAGATTAGTTCCTTAATCAATGCTCTTCCCCTGTTCTCTGCGTCTACAGCAGCTTGTCTTCTTGGATTTCTTCTTGGTCGTACAACCACAGGGTCTGGATTTGAATCCATACGGACCCATACACCAACACTGTCATCTCCACCATGAATCTCCAAAGGGTACAGGCACTGGAGTGGGCGCCTTAAGGTGCTAGATTTATTTCCTCTGGACTTCACTCTAATGATTGCACCTCTGACCAGTCCATCTGCTCCAGTCACCAAACTTTCCGCTCGCGCTAACTTCCATAAACCTCTGGGCAGATCGTCATCGTGTACTACTACCATGTCTCTCCTATAGCTACAGGTGTTGGTGCAGCATTCTTTGCAGAATGACAGTGTGAATTCCTGAGCTCAATCACGTATTCTCTCCACCTACGCCAGAAATGGTCCATCACATTACTGAGATGCTTCATTCTCTTGCTTAATTGCGTCGATGACAGCTCAAAGTTGGGATCCATCAAGTCACCAGTGCAAGTATCAAGCAAACTCATCGATCTCCTGCCATGAAGTAAATGTGACAGTGTCAGTGGCTCTTCAGCATCCGCAGAGGTTACATAGGATGACAGTCAACAGCTCCTTGTATGTGAGCCTAGCACCTCTAATTGTCTTCTTTATATACTGTTTCACTGACCTCACCACTCTCTCAAACAAACTTCCCCACCATGGGGCCTTCTCCAGGTGAAAGATCCATTCGACTTTCTTCTCTGCAAGGTACTGTCTTACAACTGGACTCTTCATCGAGTCTGCTATCTGCCTGGAAGCAGATTTAAAGGTACTTCCATTGTACGAGACAATCTTTAATGGCAATCCTCTCCTGGCTGTAAATCTACGAAAACTTCTAAGGAAGGCTTCTGCTGTTAGGTCTGGAACTATGTCAAGGTGAACTGCCCTTGTAACAGGAGGTATACAGGCTAATCCACACCTTTTTTCCTGTCTTCTTACTGACTCCCTTAATGTACAATGGGCCTGCGTAGTCTAAGCCAGTTAAGGTAAAGGCCGGTGCAGTCTTTACTCTAATTTCAGGTAAGAATTGTGGTGGTTCTTGATAAGGTTTTCCCTCATGTCAGTGACATGTTACACAGCTATGTAGTAATTTCTTCACAACCTGTCTTCCTCTTGCCAGTCAAAACTCGGATCGCAACTCTGTCAAAGTTTCCTTCACTCCATTATGCACTCCCATGACAATTTCTGATAGCCAACATTGTAAACCCATGATTTGCATCAAGGAGGATGAGATGCTTGGCCGAGTAAGGAAGGTCTGCGTGCGACAGCCTGCCTCCACACCTCAGAATGCTAACACAATCAGTAAAGAGATTAAACTCCTGCCTCCAGTTCTCAAATTTCTTATTCAGCTGCAAGGATTTCTGTACATCCAGGATCCAATACTGTTCTGCTACCTCCATGTCCTTTGCCCCAATTTCAGAACTAATTAGTAACTGTTCATTGTCTGGTGATAATCTTGCCTATAGGTTCTTAAGAAATCGCAAGACATAGACTGTAACACGTGGTAGTCGCTGAAGATTGCTGAACCGGCTAATGTCAATGACACAGCTAATGCTGGAGTCATTAGTGTTCACAAGAAGAGTGGAAGATTTCAGGTTCCCTCAATTTTTCACTGTCATTTCCGTGAAACATTCTTCAGGAATGCGCTTTGTGATGACAATGCTCTTCAACTCTTCCTCACGATGGCTCAGCCACTCCGGACCCATTACCCAGAGTGTGTTTTCTGCGAGCTGAGATGAATTCGTACCTCTTGATGGGACATCTGCAGGATTGCTGTCAGTGGGGCAGTACCTCCAGCTCTCCACTGGGAGAAGGCTTCTAATTTCTTTGACTCTGTTTTGTACAGACAGTTTCCATTCTTTGTCTATGCCTCTTATCCAGCAAAGTGCTACTTCAGAGTCACTCCAACAGGTAATCTTCTTGACAAGAACTTCACATTTCAGAGCCCCCTCAACGGCTGTGACTAATCTCGCAAGTATGACTGCTGCTAAAAGTTCCAATCTGGGGATTGTTTGGCTACTCAGTGGGGCTACTCTTGTCTTGGATGCGACAAACTTCAGAGAGGCTGTATCAACTTGGAGGTAGACAACTGCACCATATGCCTTTAAGGAAGCATCACAAAATCTGTGAAGATTGCAGCAGACAATTTCATTCTGTGGTTCCTTGAAATAGCATCTCAAGACGAAGGGGCTGAGAATTCTGAAGACTTGCAACCAGCTTATCCCACTTCATTCTTAATTGGCCTTCCAGTGTGTTGTCCCAGTCGGCTCTGCTCGAACAAAGATCTTGGAAAAGAAGTTTGAACTGCACGACAACTGGTGATATAAAACTGATTGGGTCATAGAATTTTGCTGCCACAGCAGCATTGTTCCTCTTAGTCGGTCTGCACTCTGAAGCTACTTGAGCAACTGTCCTTTGGTCAAAAACATGATTGTCCTCCACAAATTCCACCGGAATCTTTTGTTCAGATTTGCTGCTCTCCTGTGCATCTCCTAATGAAGTCTTGGTGTATGACTGTTCTTCATGAACTACTGATTCCACTGTGGCCATATCACTGACCAGCACATCTTGCAGGATTCCACTGTCATACATATCTTCACCAGTACGTAGCGCACAGCTAACCCTGCACAATCCACTCTCATTATCTTCCATTTGTTTCCTCAACTCAGGAGAATTTGTTACAAATTGAAGCCTCCTGCTAATCTGACTTTAGATTTGATGTACAGTTCGTAGGCTTCTTCATCAGTGTCTCCTCCTGAGCTCAGATCATCCACGTAGATTGACCCTAAAAATGTCTCAACAAATTCAGGATCCTTTTCTTTATATCCTTCCACGTGGTGTTTCACAGTTGCATTTAGGAGAAATGGGCTTGATGACAACTCGGGCAAATCGTAGCACAGTTACTTCAGGATACCCTTTCTTCACATCATCAAACCACAGGAACCTCAAGACATCTCTCTCTTCTTCTGCTACTGACACGTTCAGAGATGCCTTTTCAATGTCGCCAGCCAGTGCCTGTGTGTTCGAAATCTCAGGATGATGTCCATGATCTTCTGTGAAAGTGCTGGCCCGGTATATAGACAATCATTCAAGGAGACTCCATTTGACTTACAGGATGCATCATAGACAATTCTGAGTTTTGTGGTCTCTTTGTCTCTTATAATGACAGCATGATGAGGCAGGTAGTGAACCCTTCCGACTTCACCAGAGGCTGGTTCACTGACTTTCTCCACAATCCCCTTTTAGATCTGGTCTCTGATCACGGTATCGTATTCTAGCAATACTTGGGGTTCTTGTCTCAGGCGGTTCAACAGACTCATCAGGCATTCGTGGCTGGTCTCATAGTTGTCTTCTAGAACTGGGTGAACGTCCCTCCATGGTAGATGTACTTCATACCTTCCATGCTGAAAGGAGATGCTGTCAATGAACTGCTATGAACTGACTGTTCAGGATTTGATATTCCCATTGACTCCAGGTCCCAGAATCATTTGAGCTCTCCAGTACGGTCGTTGTTCAGAGGTTGGGACAGCTCAGCGGTACATTTTAGGAAATGGGTGCTGGATACCAGGTTCACAGATGGATCGCAGTCTCACATTGAGCTCTCTATTGGTCCAGATAAACCCAACCCAACCTTGTGTGTAAAGCTGTTGGACCACTTTCTCCTCTTCTCACTTCTCCTGTCACGATTTGCCAGTATTGATCTGATCCAATAAGTATGTCCACTTCTGCTGGCTCTGTTCCTGTTGAGTAATCGGTGAGATGAATTCCATTCAGGTGCTTGTACATGTTCCTTGCCAGGGCTACTGTCTGACCATGTCTGTTCCATCATGTAGTTTAACACCAAAACAAACAGCATCACAAGTCTGCAATTTCTTGTCTTGTGACCCAAAGGTTTTGATTAGCATTGTCTCTTGACATTCAACTGGTAAACTTAGCTCATCCTTCAAACTCTTTGTGATGTACGATCGCTGACTCCCACTGTCAAGAATTATTCTAGCCTTCACACCTTTCTCCTTAAATCCTGACTTGCAGATAATGGCTTGAGCTGTCTGTAGAAGGATTGGTGTTGCACAACTAATGAACATGGTTACTTGGGAGTGATTGGGCCTTGGCTGATCTTCTGGGTGCACATTCTCCCTTTCCTTGGGCTTCGCACATTTTTCCTTTGTTCTAGTTTGCAGCAGGTTGCTCTCACAGATGCTGACATGATGACGGCCACCACATGTGAAACATTTCACGTTAGATTTGCATTCTCGGCTCAGTTGGTCCTTCTAAGGCACACATAACATCTTCCGGTCTTCTTAAGAACATCTCTTCGGGCTTGTGCATTAGAAACGGTCTCACAGCTATTACATGAATGAGGTTGCTTGCAATTGGTACAAGTTGGTTTGCTATCTGATTTAGAAAATAGTGATGAGACAGAGGGTGGGCCTCTCCAATGTTGCTTGTTCCTTCGGAATGGTGGGTCTGGCTGTGGATTGTGATTTTCCTGTGCAGCTCCCTCCCTTGCTTCCAATTCTTGATGCATAACTGCCAACAGCGGGTCTAATTCCCAGTCTCCCCCCTTGACCTCTCTGCTAATGATCAAACGTACTTCTTGTGGTACCTTGTTCATCAAAACAGATGAAAGCAAGCTATCATAGGATTCTGATGGTACTCCAAGAGCCTTAAGACCACGTACATGAACCTCCACTAAGTCATAGAACTGTCTCATGCCCCTTAGATCATGATTAGAATAAACAGGTGCCATGTTGATGAGGTCATCCGTGTGTTTGTTTACAATCATCTGTTTGTTGCCAAATCTGGTCTTCAAAATAGTAATGGCCTCTTCATAATTTGCATTCGTAATAGCAAGACCTGCAATTGCCTCAGAAGCGGTTTTCTCCAAGAGAGAGTTGAGATAATTAAACTTGTCAATAGTCGCTAGCTTAGAGCGAACACCACTTTGTAATATCTCCATTGAATCTCTTTACGACCAACTTTGAGGGCTTAATTTGGGAGCCTGCATCATGCACTTGACTTTGAGGTGAATCATTAGAAAGAATATTCACACGGCTTACCAACTGCGCGGACTCGTTCATCAGCTCCTTTGACGTGTGAGGGCTGGCTTCTATTTTTGGAGCAATGGCGGCCAGCGCTTCATCTAATCTGGCAAGAACTAATTCGACGTGAGTACAGAATTGGTCAGTTTCTTCAATTTCGCTGACAATTTCTTCCTCCATTGATAAATCGAGAATCTCCTTATCCAGTCCCTGGATAACGTCCAACTTTTCTTTTAGAGAGGACTTGTAAAGGATTAGAGTTGCTCATTGTTTTGAACCACTCGATGGGTCGTCGCTCAAAGAATTAAGAATTTCATTCGCACTCTCCAATTTCCTTTCGGTAATTTCGATGTCCAGTTCTGAAGGCTTTTTTCTTCGTAAGTTCCGAGGACGTTGAGGTTTCGTCGCTTGTAGACTCAACAGACATTTGTGATGTACTCTTCTTTCCATTCTTTTTCCTGCCGGCCATAGAGCAGTCGAGAGAAGAATTTCTCACCTTCAAAGGTTTTCAGGATTTCGGGATTTCCTCTAGTTCACTTCCGGCTCGAAGTGACCAATGTTGGAAAGTAGTTAAGATCCACTGGACGGCTCAATTTCAACCCTTTAATTCTCTTACAACTCGGGACTGTACTAACAGCAACGCAAACACAAGCAAGGATCGATTTCAAGACAGAAGCACAAGGTCTCACATAGTCCATAAGGCTTAGCGGGCATAAATATGTCACGTCCGGTCACGCTAACAAATGTCACGCTCACCAGAGTTCTAACACCAATGTTCAAAACCACAAACAATCCTTGATCCTCGGAAGTGGATAAGAGTCTTTAACAGTGACCCCATTCACCTTTCAGTAATCAATGCAAAAGCGTATCGTTCCATCTTTCTTTTTCACAAGGACCACAAGAGAAGACCATGGACTCAGCTCAATTATGCCTTTGGCCAATATTTTCTCTACCTCTTCCTCTGCCTTTTCTTTCAAGTGTAAGGGAAGTCTCCTCGGTGCTTGCTTGATAGGTTTGGACTCCCCTGTGACAATCCCATGCTGGGTTATGCTGGTGTGGCCGAAAGGGTTTGTAGAGGTGGCAAACATCTTGATATTCATTGAGTAAGTCAGTCAACACTCCAATTTGTTCATCGTTCAAGCCATCTGTACTTCTATTTAGCAATTCCTCCAGCTTTAAGTGTAGAGATCTCTGCTGATCTTGGTGTTCACATTCCTTTGGTTAAGACTCTCCAGCAAGTCGTTCATCCGTCTCTGCCTCCTGAGAGTGCCTTATCCACGGTTCTCCATCTACCTGATTTCCATCTACTGGTTCGCAAAGTGCTGCCAGAGTGTCTTTCTAGACCCACCTTGGATATGACGTGGGGTTGAGAAGACGAATAGCAATTGGGCCATCCATTTTGACAAGCGATCTACCTACCAAAAGTTTGCTGTGCTGAACAAAATCCAGTGTGGGTTCCAGAGTTGCCAAACCTCCATCACATCTGTCTAGAACCTTTGCAGCCGTTATCATCTCACTATTTGCCGAGACTAACGCTGTATCCTCGACTATCACCCTTAAATATTGATAATTGCTGAGCACCCTGTTTCTCTCCACTTGCGCTTGCACTAGTCAACTCGGGATTAATAGTTCCAGCTGATCCTCAGGAGCTGCAGTGATCTAACAACCATACCGGCACACAAAATCTCTTCCAGCTCTATGTCTGCAATCCACACCTCCTGCAGAGCCTGCTTGCCTTCTTCTCTCATTTCAAATGTCCCCTTACCAGGAAACAGTTTTGCACTGCCATCTGCTAAGATCATACAGTTCTCAACTTTCTCAAGCACTGGTCGCCTAGGTGCACTGATCTTCTCCATTACTTCTGGGCTCAACATCATTGTGTTCGAACCCGTATCTACCAGAAACTTGAAACTTGACGTCCACTCCCTCTACCTTACTGGAGATGCACAGTTCTCGCTGATCTTCGTTTCCACGCAGAGTACCAGCCCTTAGATACAGGCGCCATAAAGAACGACACGGGACTGAACTTAGCCCCTTTAGTTCGCTCTGCTATCATTTCCCTGGTTGTAACAGAAATTTGGGCAATTGCGCGAAAAATGCCCTGGCTTGCCTCAGTTCCAGCCATTCCCTTTACTGACATTTCTTGGACCTCTCGAGCTAATGTGCTCCATTCCAGGCAGGAAGCTCCGGGCAGGACATTCAATTTTCTTCATTAAATCCTCCATTAGACGCCTCTGCTCTTCTCGATTTTTCTTCATTTTGGACAATATTTTGCTGATGGATGAATCAAGGGTATCACATCATTTCTCTGAAAGTTGTATGCCCACCATATTCGCAGTCTGTTGGCCTGGTCTGAGATTTTAACGTTCAGATATCTGAAATGCCTCCACTTTGGTGGCCATGGCGAGGGCTTATTGTATTGTTCCAGGTCTAGTTTGAAGTATTTTCCAGTGGATATCCATATCTGCAATTGCACGGACAAAGTAGTCCTTTTCTAGTACGTCCCGAACAGATAGGGGTGCTTCCGGGTATGCTTGTCTTACGAGTCGCTGGATCTCCTGTGCAAGCCCTGGAAGTGACTCATCTTTTCCTCTGGCGCAGCTTTTCAGTTGTGATCCAAACACTTCCATCTTTCCACCGTACCAAACTGCAGTGACAACATTTCCCTGAGGACCTGATAGTTTGTCCTCGAGTTTGTGTCCAAATCAGTCAGCACGGCCTGTGTACACCCTGACAAACTCAGGACGAGGTAAATGGCCATTGTAGACGTATTCCAGCCATTTAATTCTGCAATCGGTTCGAATTGAATTTGATACTCATCCAAATACATCTTTCTATCGTACGGCAAAGATGTAGTTAGTGGTTTTGCCAAGAGAGGGCGGTTTCTTGTTCCTACAGCCAATTTTCGGTTCTCGAGCATATCCTGGAAGAACGTCCGGTTGTCAACCATGTCTTCGAGTTTGCCGCCAGACCCCGTGCGGGCCGCACATTCCATTCCACATGGAATTCTCCACAATAATTATCATCTGCATTCAACTGAACTTTGCAATAAAATAAAATATATTTTTAACTTTTAAACAACAGCAACTTCCACATAAAAAGCTTCATAGCAACCAGTATGCCGCTACAAGTCAAAATATCCCGTCGTGCAGCCTTACTACACCACCACACAACAGCCGTTTGCAGGACAGTTATCTACACCACAAAAAACCATCTGACCTGAACTTCAGCTGACTTTGGTTATGATTCATCTCACTTCTGAGACCAAATGTAACGCGTGCTGGCGACAACAACTTCCACTCTAAGAGTCCAACAGCCAACGGTTTAATCACTCGACTCTTAACATTCAGCTTACTTGTACACGGGAAGTCTACTCACACACACAGGCCACTACATAACGTGAGTCCCTTATATATCCTGTATTACGAGTATATTGCGCATTCAGTAGTGGCCATGCAACCATCTCTTAATCTTAGATCTTGTGCGAGCATCACGTTCAAATAAATAACCGTTGGACATCTTAGTACGCACACCTTTGCTCGTGCAATCACTATATCAGTTTCATTACACTTAGATGCAGTGGTGATCATATCCGCCAAAAGATGATCGCAGATTCATGGTATTCGGCCATTGAGTACGTTGACATTTGGCGATGTAGTCTACATTGGACGTTGTGTAAACAGAAGCAAACTTAAAGTGCACCTAACCCCCAAACTTTTTTCCCGCTAAAACGAATCCACTTGTTATTTGAAGCATTTGGGCGAAAAAAGTTTTGAATTTGGTTGAATCCTCGATTTTATATGCCCTTTCAAAGTCGCGCCTGAAGTGTTACACGACCGCGTTTCGGGGAGTCTGGGGCGGCGGTTGCTGATGACGTCTACCCAGGAACCAAACACAATGGCGCCTTAGTCAGCTCTCTGTATTTGCTCGAGAAAGTGGAAAACGAAACTAATCGTTCCAATATATTTTGGGACTAAAACGTCTAAGTTTTGTTTCAGAATCATTTTTTTTTTTCGTCACTGGAGTCAGAGTTAGGTTTCGATTCGGAAGACACCGAAATAAACTTCGATCGAGCACGTTCGACAACTGTGAACTCACTGCTTAGAGCTTTGAGAACAATTTGCAATATTTC
>Ga0126339_10000158_pt1 | contig 29169 bp, 18 predicted proteins | sample OrbTmetagenome_2_FD_92532 | JGI IMG/M metagenome (GOLD analysis project Ga0126339, IMG submission 92532) | Coral microbial communities from Petempiche,Puerto Morelos, Mexico - Orbicella T R C metagenome | ecosystem: Host-associated > Invertebrates > Cnidaria > Coral | place: Petempiche,Puerto...
CCCGGGAGTGTTAGGAATGCGAATATAAATCTGCCAGTCAAGAGTCCACAAGTTGAACAGCAAGAATACGAGAATTATTTCGGAGCGCATGGAGCGCATGGAGCCGTGACTGCCCGCCATCTTTCTTTGACAACTGCCATTTTTATTCAGATTTACTGACAACTGACAAAAGGGCTTTAGCTGGCATGTTATTCGTTTTAAATTCACCGAAAATAACCGTTTTGGGTTGAAATATGAATACTTTATCCTTTAGTTTAATATTCATCCTGTTTGGATTGGGTTTGCTAATAAACAGATTTGGCCAACCTTAAAAGCGGACCTCCTGATTGCAATAAATTAACTTGGCTCGAGCCTGCGATCCCATCGAAAAACCAGTATCGATGAGGTCTAAACCTGAACCTGCAATATAGTCACGTGATACTGGTCAGCGGATACCTTGTTTTGGCAAGTGTCGATTGGCCATAACATGGATGTCTAATATCAAAGATATACGCTGTAAACCAACGCTGCATGCCGAGGACACCGACCAATTATATTAGCTCGAGAATGGCCACCATGTTGGGCGACGTTGACGTCGTCTTTGCCGCAGAGCACATGAGCCCGCGAACCAAGCCGCTAGCCATGTTGACCATGAAAAAAGCATTGCATGGGTTTCTGTTTCTTTGTATGTATATGGTTGTTCCTACATTTACGGTGCTCCGCTCGGAGGCCTTTCGGGCGTTGGATGCAACTAAATCTTAAGTGCCAAAAACATATATGTTTATTTATTCCGCCGAAAGCAAATTGCTACCGATTCGTCATGACACGTCGGTAGGTGGTGTCCAGATCCCATTTTTAATTGGCACCCCAATTTCCGTCTAAAAGCAATTATTTGGCATCGCGTGTTAAGCGTGATGATCATGAGGGAGAAACCTTATCGAGATCTCCAAGAAAAACTCAGAAGAAAGGGCAGAAAGAGACTTTTCTTTTTAGTAATTATGGCGCACGTGGCTTGTTAGAGCTTTTGAGAAAGAAGCTTGTGGACGAGACCGAGTACTCAGGCCTGATTTGAAATAGCAGACACGCAGTTTGATAGACAACGGTGGTAGGAAAATTTCCGAGTTACCAGAGTTACACATTTCATTTGGAACGAGATCGAGGGTGAAATAACGCGACAACACACCACGTTGCGCAGAGCTGTTAGTACTAAGCGCCGAGAAGCAATCAGGCCTGATTTGAAATGGCAGTCACATTCAATTTCAGTTCGCAGATTTCATAAAGTAAGTTATATAGCATATTTTAAGAAGATAATGCCTTATATCGTCTTACCAGTGATGTTTGTAAGATGGTAATGCAGCGTATTGTTAACATATTTGTGTACTACCGTGTTGTGAGTTTCAAGCATTGTATTGTAAGCAACGCAATGTAAGATACTGATATGCCGCGTAAATACAATTTAAAAAAGATTTTGTAGTTTGTTATTAATATGACGTTGTAGTTTGTTAATATAATGTTTTATTGTATGGCTGTGTCTCACAAGGACTGGGAACTACCGAATTCAAGAATTGATTGGCTGAAATCGATATTGAAAGCGGTCTAGATTTTCCCATCTAGACCGGCATCTAGACCGGTAATGTTTTGCGGTGAAAAAGTTGCAAACTTTAATGCAAAAATGTTGACTAGTTTCTTCTAACAATATTTATTTATGGAAGTGCCAAAAAGTCTGATAAGAAAAGAAAAGAAAAGTAAAGAGTACGAGCAGACTTCGGCAGAATTAAGTTCAGCTCATCGCCGTTCGAAAGCAAAATGTCGGCTAGCACAAACCAGTTACACTAAACGAATTAAATTTCTCTTGCTTGCCATATAATAAACATCTTATTAACCGAGCTTAGTCGGTCTGTATGGGAGAATCTTGACCTCGGTCGTGTGTACAGACCTCACTGCGTTCGGTCCGTACTCACGGCCTCGGTCAAGATTCTCCCATACAGACCTCCTGCTCGCTTAACAAGAGCTAAGTAGTTTATTATTAAATATAATATCATTAAGCATTACTATAAGATTGTAAGCCTTGTTGTTATCGTTATTATCATTCAGTTTACGATTAACTTGCATTATGTATTGATTGCAATGTGCTTTTTACCTCTTTGATTCTCAGTTCACCAGTCCATTCACAACCTTCACTTGGACATTTGACGGCGAAAGAAAGAATCTTCCTTTCTGTTGCTTTATCTGGGAAAACATCCTAAAAAAAATAAAAACGAATAAACACAACACAACGTATTCGATCACTAATGACTTAGTAGTAGAAGTGACAACAGGTGAATTCGAATGTTAGGAATGAAAACGTAAAGAACTTATCATACTTTATTCCAACTACTGAGCTAGGAGACCAGAGGGAGTAGGATACATACTTTTTCAAACCATGAACCATTTTTTTTTTCTAATTTAACTCGTTTTTGTTATGTCCCCGTATTAGTAGGGGAGTTTTTCCCCAGCTAGGTGGTTGATGACATTCTTAATAAAGTTTCTATCTATCTATCTATCTAGACTCCGGCAAACGCTTGCAACTCATGGAAATAGCTTTCCATGTCTGAAACCTTGGTCATAACTCTTGGCACAGTTGTTGTAATTCCCCCTTTTTGCCGTTTCAAAACAAAGAAATATACTCCCTGAATTTGACAACATTGTTTGGGGAGGAGGTGGAAGGGCAATTTTTATTTTCTAGGATTCGTGATGAATTGTCACGTCGTTTCAGATTTCTAGTGGCACACAAAGAATTGTCTACCTACTTGGGTAAAATTACAAAGAGAAAGCTTAAAGAGAAGTTTCTCCTACAGGGGTTCTATGTTGTGGAACAGTCTTTCTCCTGAACTCCGATCTACAGTTTCTTTAAGGGAATTTTAAACGCAAACTGCGTTTAACAGATTTGAATTAGACACGGCATCCTTGAAAAGCAGCGTTAATGAAACGACGATATTCTTATAATACGATATTAATTATTAGTTAGTTTTGCTAGACAGACGGAGTTATTTGATACTTTTAAACACGTGCTGAATGTAATTTTACCGTGTAGAAATAAAGTTATCAATCAATCAATCAATCAATCAATCAATCAATCAATCAATCAATCAATCAATCAATCAATCAATCGATCGATCAATCAATCAATCAAAACGTCCGAGTCTTATAGCACACATTCCGCCGTACAAAGATGGCAATGAACTTCACAGGGAGCAGAGGAGCATTATTTGACCGCATTTCCAGTTAAAAATCACTGTTCTAGGACCCCTCTGCTCCCTGTTTGAACTCCTGAAAAGTAATAAATTATATTTACCCGATCTCTGTCCAGAACCCTCCTGTCGGCTGGACAAGTTAAAAACGAGCCTCTAACTCTCTGGCTGTTTACAAATTGTCAACAAAAAGAAAATGAGTTACAGACTTTCGGTAAGAACAACGCCTTACATTTTACATTACATGTTCATTCAGGCTCCCTGATAACATAGGTGGAAATACCACCAACAATACCTGCGGTTTAAATTTAGCATATCATAGCGATTGTCTCTATGTGATGTGGCAGTCTTTTGTACTGATTCTTATTGGAATCTTTCCCGTGGAAAGAAAAAAAAAAAACAATAACAGGAAAATAAAAATAATTACTGAGTTTCAAAAAAGGGTTGGTTTTCATTAGCGTACAAGCATGCACACCCGGTAAGCATAAGTAATTAACATACTATGACATAGTAAAGTGTTGTTTTGACAAATAAAAGGCGCTAATTATGAACATACGCCTCTGCGTATGTCGGCTTATGCTTATGCTTATACGGTAGTGGAATCTCAAACTTATTTAATGCAGTCGTCTTCTGTTTTAAATTAAGGCGCAAGTTTCTCATAAATGGGTCTTTTACGGAGTCAGAGATTAAACTCTAAGAAAACACATCCCCGTGCCCCATAATCTTTTTCCATTTATTTTAAGCTTCGTGTCAAACTGTCAAGTTACTTTAGTCTCGGTCCCATGATCGCGCAGCCAATGCCTAACGGTCATCGCGCGTCCCGTCCATCTAAATTCTAAATTGAAAATCTAGCGAATTTCAAAAAAAAAAAATCAGTTTGTTTTGAACTACCGCGCTGTTTGCATTGGGAATCACAAAATGCTGGGCTGAAAAATTATATCCCGTGTTTCTCCGATCGCATCATTCGATCCCCTGCGTGAATGATTAAAACAAATCGCCAAGACTTGTATTGTAACCGTTCAGGGGCACCCAACGGATCGTTTCGGTAAATTATCTGTTCGGAAGGCCTTTAATCCCCTCTGATTTTCTGAAGAGAATTGTCACCTCGAACTTTCGTGATATGAGAAATTTGATGTCTGTTGTTTTCGAATTGTAAAAAATGTCGTTTTCGGTACCGAAAAAAGGTCAGCTATCATTTTCGGAAAGGCGATAAGACCTAAGGTTTTCGGGGAATGGACAAAAAAGCCCTAATAAATTCGAGAATACTCAAGTTCCCTAGAATAACCGAACAGATAAAATTTTTTTAGCGCATCCTAAAATTAACACACAGAGTTTTAAAAGTACTCCAGATAGCCTAAAACAGCGTTTAAAAGCATTTGAGAGAAAACGGTCGTTGGGTGCCCCCGACCGTTCTAAGCACTGAAAGGGATTTCAAAGCGCAGGACAGCTAAAATGTTGTTTACCGGTGCAGAATTTTGCATATTCAATTTCGAGAGTGTTATGTAACATTTACTAGAGTTTGCATGTCCATGGCGAACAAAGCTTCTTCTCCGGAACAACAGCACCGTTTGGATCGAGAGGGGTCTCTTTGGAAAGCACTTCGATTCCAAAGTGCTGGGCAGGAAAATTATCTTCTATGTGTTTATCCTAAGGAGGAGAATATGATGAGGATATCACGTCTTGACCGCTTTTGGTGCTCCAACTTAAGGCAGATCTATGACCTTTATGCCTCATGGCATGAACAATTCAGTTGGCAGACGACTGACAATATATTTCGAACTACCGCGTCTCACAGCTTCTATGTAGTTTGTACATATTAGAGTCAAATTTCCCGGAGTTTATCCTAAGTTTACTTCAAAAATAAGTCTTGTCTCTGCGGCTTGTAAGATCCTCGTGCGATTTATGAAATTTAGGCTCTTTTCTGGACACCTTGAATCCGTTTTACATTACCCACGGTAGCAGTGTCTTCGAAATGGAACTCTTTCTATCCTTCAATTTGCAACGCCTAGGGATTATTTCGTTAAGACTAATGCTCTGCACCTGGAGAAGATCTTGCCGAATTTAATTCATCCCTGTCAATGTGGGTATGTCAAAGGAAGGTTCATCGGAGAAAGCCGTCAGGCTAATTTCACTAAAGAAAAGAATACCCCAGGGGTGGCCGTGTTTATAGATTTCGAAAAAGCTTTTGACCCGATTGAGTGGAATTTTTTTCATAAATGCCTGGAATCGTTTAATTTCGGTCTTGACCTCCGACAATGAATAAAAGTGTTCTATACAAAAATCTCTGGTTGTGTTTTTAATAACGGACACGCCTCAAAACACTTTCGTCTTCAACGCGGGGTGCGTAAAGGTCGCCCACTTTCCGGCACATTAATCGTTATTGCTATTGAGTTACTCGCGCAAAGTATTAGACGCTCAAAAGAAATAACAGGTATTACAATAGATGAACCTAAAGAGGTCAAACTTTCGCAGTATGCAGATGACACAACTGTACCTCTTTCTGATGTTCAATCAGTTTCAAAATTATTTGATTTATTATCGCTTTTCGAAAGGTGCTACGGTCTAAAACTAAATCAAACAAAATCTGAAATGCTATGGCTTGGCTCTATGCACCACAGATAAGATATCATCCTCTGCCTCCAAATGAGCTGTGAGTGCGTTTTACATATCAAAATCGATACTGATAAAAGAGCAGTTTTTTTTTTTTTATAAAAGAGCAGATATATTTTTTTTTTTGTGTATTGACATTTTTAACAATTGAATCTAGTTCCAGTCTTTTTATATGTATATTTTCAGATTTCTTATAGAGCTTTTTAGATTTTTGCATATTCTATATTTTACTCTATTAATTAGTTATTTATTTTACGCAGGACCACGTGGAGAGCAGTTTTTATAATTGAAATGGACATCCTGCATAAATATGTCTATTTATTTATTTATTATTATTATTATTATTACTATTACTATTACTATTATATGATTTTGTCAAATAAAGATCTTCAAATAAAGAAAACATTGATTATGTGGTCGACCGCGAAGCGGGAGTCCGATTTGTTAATGACGACTATCAAAGACCTCTTTGGCTTTGGTAGGATAAATATAATTAAAACACTGATTAGCACTTTCAAAACTTGTCTTTATTTGCAGCGTCAAGGTTACCCCTAAAGACTTCAGCAAAGAAGTAAACAAGATCGTGTTCGATCTTATTTGGAATCACAAACCAGCCAAATTATAAAGACAACTTTTATCAAGCAAAAAGCAGCTGGTGACTTGGACATGAAGGACTTTCTCTCCTCGACAAAGCGCTTACGTTAAACTGTGTAAAACGGTTTTGTTCTAACTTGGATGCTCCATGGCAGTATATACCGAAATCGCTCCTAGGCGAAGTCGGCGGTAAGAAACCGACTAAATGTAATTATGTTTCTCCTTGACTTAGACAAGCATCTTCCTGCCTTGTACAAACAAATCACTTTTTTTTACTGGCAGGACATTTACATCGCAACGGCCCAACTTAAAAACAAAAATGAGGGTCTCTCACGTACAGCCAATCATGAACAACCGATTTAACTGTGAATAAGAAAATTGTATATTTTCCTCATTGGTATCAAGTAGTAATAAGACAAATCTTGGACCTTTCTTACTCCTGTGAGGACCATTTCCTTCCGTTTAACTCCTTTTGCAATAAATTCAATGTATAATGTAATTTATATCATGCAATATTATAACATTCCTTCTTCTATTCCTCAAAATTGGAAGAAACTATTGCAAAGAGGTTCCAAAGACCCAGTTACGCCTCCCCCCTCTATTAGTTTACTGACATGCAAGACAATATACAGTATGCTGCTTAACCTTCAAGATCCACCTCCTCCCACTTGTGAGAAAAAACTTTCAGCGTCTGGCGTTGAGAAAAATGACTTAGCTAAAATCTACTTCTTACTATTCAAAGCCAGAAAAGAAATTAGATTGACGATGTTCCAACACAAAATCATTCACCGAATTTTACCAACGAATAGTTTTTCACAAAATGAAAAAAGTCACCTCGTCCTCCTGTCCCTTTTATCCTTCTGAGTGTCAGACGATGCGGCATTTGTTTACATACTGCACGCAGGCAAGGAGTCTTCAGGCTTTTGATTTTGTCTCACTTGTGCGCGAAAAAATCAATCTAGAAAAATACATTGCAGTCACTTCTAATAGGGAAAGGAATTCAGGAACAAGTGAAAAATTTTTCTGTCTTTATAAAATTGTACTGTGTCCTATTCTTCTCGGCTTTTGTATTTTGATTTGTTTCTTTTCGCTACTTATTTATTTAATAATCTATTGAATTCTAGAAAATTAATACCTATGTAATGTAAGTAACAAACAAAATTATCTTTAGAGATTCGAACAGTTAATATACAAACAATAACATTGTAAATGGATCAATCGCAATTTAACTTGGTTAGTGTAATTGTACTGTAATGTTTGTAGTGTAAGTAGTGCAAGTAGTGTAAGTTAAAGCAGTGTAAGTATCGTGTAAGAAGTAAGTATAGCGTACGTATATGTATAAGTATAATATATATTATAACCCATCAAGTATTTTCGCTCGCGCGCGATTGGTCTAAGCACGTCACGTGACCGAATATTCCCCAGCTAAAACTGGGGAATATCCGAGAATATTCCCCAATTTTCAAAACTGCGCCCGTTGCGAAAAAGATTTGAAGGATAATAAACACAATAGCCTCCTTCGCTTTTCGGAACAGATAATGTCCGCGGGCAAATATCCTAGCATATTTTCGCGCCAAACGGAGGCTATTGTTTACGTGTTGTAAGTAGTGTAAGTAACAAAAAATAATTTTTAGTAAGGGGTCGAACAATCAGTGTAAAACTCATACTTTTACAAGTTTGTCTCACGCGACGCCATTTTGGCGTTTACATTTTTACGCGGAAAGAGCCTGGAACTAGCTGCTGGCGTGACTTTGCTCGCGCGACTGCTGGTGAACTATCGTCAACTATCACGAACTTCTTTGGCCGTTTGACTATGTGAATGATAGTTGATGACAGTTGATGATAGTTAGGAGAGAATCAACTATCATCGACTATCATGCACCGTTTGACCAGGGCTTTATAATGTTATTTACGTCGATAAAATTGAGCACTCAAGTGTCTTTCCTAAAATAGCATCGCTGTATTACGGATTGAAAAAGATTGTCACTGGAAGAGGCCCATGTATGGGAGATGTGTTCACTTAGATCATAGCCTGAGCCATAGTGTAAATCTGAAAGCCAGAAATTAATTAGCTTTAATTAATTATCATATGATCCTGATACGTTTGATAACGCTGCTCGTCAAATGGAAACATTTGCGTGAATGAAGACCGAAAATTACTTAATCAAAGGAATAAATGTTGATGTCCGATTTACATCTTCCAACTTGAACTCCCCTACTAATAAAGATTGCCGACGAAGACTTCTGGAAGCCTGATTATAACATAGTAAGCTAAGTTAGCTCACTTTTCACTTGCGTCGCTGGCAAACATACACATGCGCGCATACTGAATCGTGTTAAAGTTATGAAGCGTAAGCGGCACTGAATTTAAAACCATCTCAGTGCATTCGCTTACATTTCCCAAAATTTCTATGTACTCTTGCTCGCACGTAAGCTTATGCTTACACCACTAACGGAAACGAAGGCATCAAAATGTTGAAATACATGACATTGTAGTCTAACGACGAAGCACACCTTCTAAAATTTTCCTCGAGACATTCTGTACAAAACCTGTGGCCACATCTCGTTTGAACAGGCTCCTTAAGCGGCAAATGACATATCAGACACTCAAAGTCACCTTCAACCTCATCGACAAAGTCCTCGTCATAACCCAAAGGTAGCCGTTTTCTCAGAGCTTCCGCCATGTCGTAAATTATCACTTGAAAGTGAAAGCTTCCTGGGGTCAAACTAAACCTTACGTAAATCGTGACCTTAAGTATCAGAACAGTTGATTGTGTTACCGTTTCACGCAAATTGTTACTCTATGTGCCATATTGTGTCAATAAATTGCAACAATTTAGAGAAAAAAAAAAACTGGAAGACAAGAGAATCTTTTCTTTTCTGACTAGCTCAATTTTTCCAAGCTATTTAGTTTGTATGATCTACCAATTTTTTCCCTCTTTCTGTCGCCGATTCCACTAGTACTTGACCAGTACTCTACTATTACAAAGTCTACGAATTTCGCATCTTTCCTATCTAGGCCATTTTAAAACATAAACAAGTAGTCTGTACGAGAAGAAAAATGCTGTTTACTATTTTCAAAACCGTTCGCTTCTCGCTTCTGTTCGCCATCTGTATTGCCGCTCCACAGATGTTCCCATCGATTCCAGATTTGCCTCGGGTCTTCCCTCAACAACAGAAGATTGCCATCACAAATGAAGCAAATAAATAAAGACATGAAATAATATAAGATTTTAACCGACGGAATCTGCAAGCACAAGCTCAGTGTGCTTTCATTTTGGTACTCACAGGGAAGAAACCAAATTCAGCAGATATTTCAGATGATGTTTCTTCAAAAACAATAATTCATTGCGGGCTTAAAATTATAGGAATATACTCTCCTCCTATCGCTTCGGCCGGTTCGGCGCTTAGGTGGAACCCACTTTTCTGAGCAACTGTAAACAGCGTCATGTAACAGTCACGGTAAGTCTACCACCTGTACGTTTCTTTTGCCAGCGGTTTTCCAGTTATAATTAAATTTCAACCTGCAACCTGCAAAAAAAACCTGCCGCAAATTGACCGAGAGAGCTCTATTTATACACGTTATGTAATATTGGGTTGAGTGTATGACGTCACCATTCCTATCATTTACATATTTTACACATTTTTCAAGTTTAAATCCAGGACAACTCGGATTAATATTAATCCGTCGATCACAATAATAATAGATTATAGTAGGGTTATTATAATCCGGTAATAGATTATTATAATCCAGTAATAGATTATTATAATTCAGTAATAGATTAAGGCAAGGCAAAAAATTGGAAGAATTAGATTATTATTAATAATATCATCCGGATTAATATTAATCTCTATTATAATCTAGATAAAATTCCCGTGAATGTGCGGATATATATAACAGATCTATATGACAGACAAACTGCAAACATAACACGGGACTGACGGGACATAACACTGATCACATCAGTCACACGACGATCAATTGCATATGCTAGAGCTGGTAGATACCACGATGTTGACCCTAGAAGTAAACGAAAAGGAACAAGCTCCTCTGGGCCAGCGAATCCGTGCCGTGGGCATGTGCTTTTACAAAAAAGGGGACCTTAAGAAAGGGAATAACTACCAGCTGCGTAGGAATAGCGACAATCCCAAAGACACTAACTATTTCGAGGTTCGGAGCCGGCATATCACGATGGCAATTATGAATCTAAATTTCTCCTGTCTCTTGGCGCCTTTTGTGGATGAAAATATTATTTGGGAACTGACATGGTAAGCATATTGTATATGATGTACAGTTCACGAAAAAGTATTTCAGCTGTTTCAAACAAATATTAATTATGGTGGGACATCATACAGTAGATCAGAGCTTTGTATTTATTCCAAGCTTAGCACTTGAAGATGCAAAGTGGAGTAGAGGAGAATCCAGTCGACCAGCAAGAGCTCACAAAGTACGCGTGGTGTTCGACGTTCATGCCTAAGCTATCGTTAAATAATGTCAATCTTCAGAAGCTGTGGACAAATATTTATCACAGGTAGGAATAATATTAATGCTACATAGGATTAATAGGAATCCTATGTAGGATTAATACATATCAGATTAATATTAATATTAATTAATATTAATATTAATCTAAGATTAATATTAATCCTAATTGATTAAGGCACAGCTCAAACCTCAGTAAAGGATTATAATAATCTATTACTGGATTATAATAATTATTAGCATTAATATTAATTCAATCAATATTAATCCAAGTTGTCCTGTAAATATCTAACTATTGCAGATATTTGCAAACGGTTAACGGCGATTTTTAATCTTTCGTAGAGCTCTAAAGTGATAGACCTAAAAATTCAAGGGGTAAAAATGTGATCATAGTAGGACGAAAATACACAAGCTACACTCTGAAGGATCTTGAGGACAAAGTGGATTTGTTAAACACTGAACTTAGCAATAAACTATTGATATAAAGAATATAACGACGCCAATTTTTGTCTACGGTTTCGCCTCAGGAAAGATTCTGTTATCAAATGCACTGCCATTTTGAAAAACCATCGATATCTGGAACATCAAACGAGGAGAAGCTTGCCCCTCACACCAATGCAGCAAGTTCTTCCAACCTTGCGTTTTTATGCTACAGCCAGCTTTCATCAAGTAATTGGAGATTTGTTTGGACTGTGTAATTATGCCGTCTGGAAGGTAGTACACCGCGTTTCAAGAGTAATCATAAAAATTACAATTTCCTCGATTGTGATGGGTTTAAAAAACTCCTATTTTCCTCTAGTTTCTCATTGGACAGTTTGTTATCAGAAAGCTCAATAAGCCAATCACATTCAAAGTTGTAGTTTAAATCAACCAATCACATTCAAAGTTGTAGTTAAGTGCGTGCGTCCGCGTGCTTGCTTTTATGTTTTTGGCGCCAAATTGCCAGTAGGAGGTGCCTTAGAGCGTTTACATCTCCTTTGTAGGTATTTTAATGCCAATTTTCCCTTTCTTTCATAACTTGGCTATTCTAATTTTCTCGGAATTGTAATTTTTATGATTAATTGGTAACAAGATTTCGTGTCATCCAATTAGGTCTGTAATCATAGTCGTGATAAACAAATCGGACTCCCGCTGCGCGGTCGTCCGATTTTGTTATCACTCTTATGATAACAGACCGAATTGGACTCCACTCAGTCCTTTTACCATTACTTATTTCGAAACATAAAAGGCAGTTTATTTCATTTCCAGCCAATTTTCCTGACGAAGAGAAGCTTTTACGACATAGGATTCCCTTGTGTCGTTGGAGCAATCGATTGCAGCTACATGAGCATTGTTTGTCTAGATAGGAACAATGCAGTGGCTTTCATAAACAGGAAACAATCTTATTCCGTGAACGTTCAAGCTGTTTGTGACAGCAAAGCATTAATCACCAACAATGTCGCACACTGGCCGGGAGCTACTCACGACTCGCGCTTTTTTCATAATAGCACAATTGCTGAGCAATTTCGCAATGGATCCATCAATGGCATCCTTGTTGGTGACAACGGATATGTATGCAGATCCTACCTCATGACTCCCCTTCTAAACCCAAGAAATGAAGCAGAAGTCTGTTATAATGATGCTCAAAGACGTACCGGAATTGTGATCGAGAGGTGCTTTGGAATTCTGAAGAGGCGCCTCCCTTGCTTGCACGTAGGGCTATGCACCCGTCTTGGAAATTCCCTGGTTATCATTGTAGCCGTTGTGGCCTTGCATAATTTTGCAATAGAGCAGATAGAAAGTGAAATGATGTGGATTGGGATGATGATGACGATGAACCTGAAGAACCTTCCGGAGCTGCAGACGCAAGTGGAAACGCTAAACGCAAGTTAATTATCGCCCGCTATTTTACGTAGGCACCTGACGTACATGTATAAGTTAAAGTAGGGACAGGAAGACTAATCTCAGCAGAAAAGTTGCAGCTTGGTTAAAGTCGATACAACTTTTCCCCCCAAAAGCCTTTTTGCCTTGCTTTCGGCAACACGGACACTTGCGTCGTGTTAATTTGTCTCTTCTTATACCATAATGGCTCACCTAAACTGTTAACAGGAATAAAAGGAACTGTAATGTACCTTATCATAATTTGTTCATTTTGTCATATTAAACCATATTTTATTACAAGTCGTTCAGTTTCAGCATGGATTTTCACATACCAGCTACTAAGGATACACATCTTCATATTTTTGTGACACATCTGGGGGGAGACCTATTCCCATTTGCATGCAGTGATTCTTAAGTTTCCACTCTTTTAACTGAAGAATCCTCATTTTCGCTTCGTGTTCCTTTCTGGCTAAGGTTAAGAATGGATCTTTATCTATTTGGTCTTCTTGCTCACATGCATCTCTGGCACTGTTTGCAGAAATATATTTCAAATTATTTATTTTGCAAATTGTCAGGAACTGATAAATAAATAAAATAGAGGATAATTGAAAATTGCAAATTCGCTTACCCAACAACGGATTCTTTCGTAGTTTTCTTTCGCCTTGCTGTCCTTTTTCTGTCGTGGCTTGAGCTGGTACTCGGCATACTTCATTGGTCACTTCCTCCGGGTTCATCAGTGTTGTCAATCACAGAGCTGTTGACTGCTGATGCAGCAAGTTCAACAGAGTCATCATCGAACTGATTTTCCAGTAGATTCGCTGACGCTGGAATAACGTCAGCAACCAGCTTACCAAGTTCTTTACTAATAGCATTTCCTTCAGTTGCTCATCAAATTCCTTTTTCGTTTGCAGTTTGATGCGCTTCCTACATCCCTAAATTCCTTTCATATCGCGCTTGTTACCATCAGGATTTCCGGCGTTGAAACTTTGCACAACTTTTTCCCACGATGACTGTTTCATTTTTAAGCTGACATTGTTATGTCCTTTGTTTTCTATATCGGGATATTGCTTTCCGAGCTCGGCAAGTACAAGGTTTTCTTTTTGGTTCAAATTTGCATTTCGAGATTTTGACGCCATTTTTTCATCTGGCCTCTTCAAAATTCTGAACACGCGGTTTTTGGCAAACAATAGGAATTTTAGTTAAACCACGCTTAGACGTGGTCTCCGTGGGATGCGGCTCGACCGCATTTAAATAATGCGATTTAGACCACGCCTAGCCGTGGTCTTTGGAGGCCTTGTCTAAACCTCGATTTAGTCAAAAACCAGGTCTAAACTAAACTTCGTTTAAATATTCGGCCCACATGTGTCTCATGTGTTTTTGTGTTTTGCCTTCGGATTTTAAAGAGTTCGAGTTAGTTAAAAGAATATGGATAACTTCGGAAGCACATCCAGGTAGGAATAGACAGTTGGCGTTAAAACATGTTTATTGAGATCTTGTCTTTATTTCTACAATTCTCAGTTTGAAACGTAGCTTTAGCCCTAGTAACTTACAATGTCATCAATAATTAATCTTCTGATAAACAAAAACTCCACTTAATGATCAACAGCTCTGGAGTATTCTCCATCAATCAATTATTTAGCAACACCTTGAACAAATGGAACGAAACAACTCAGTATATCGCAATGCATTGACCACTATAAACAGCGCATTAACCACTATAAACAACAACATTTGAACATTTTTTGAACGTGAAGCTTAACTAACATTATCTGGGAAGTTCTGTTCCTTTCCGGAAAGAAACCTAAATATTTAAGGCGACTGTTTAGGAAACAATTTGAACCTAGTTTCACTTGAAGTACAAATTATGAAAATTCTGCTGTTAGTCGTACCAGATCGAGGTAGCTGAAAACTGAACCACTCCTTCCGAGTAATTTTTGGGAACGTTTGATCCATTCGTCTTTATTTAAAATTATTTTGAAACTCGTTTAGCCATACCCTCCATTTGACCTGTTTTACATTCTTTGTGTCATCAGCGGTGGAAAGGAGAATATGAAAATCAACGATGGCAGTTACAAGAAGACTTTAATTGGATGACGGTCCGACCTCAACCTGAAGAAACAGAGTGTCATCTACAATGTAGCGCCGTGAATGAAGTTTGTCGTGAGATACAAACTCGGGAAACCCACACCCAATACTGGTGTTGTTTTTCCTAGGCCTTGCAAAGTTTTTTTGGGTGATTACCTGCCATTAAATGTATGGCAACATTTTCCCGTTCGACTGGATCTTCGTGTTGATCAATCGGTGTGAAGGTCACTCTCATATTGAAAGGCCAGGGTAATATAGCATCATATTCACCTTCCATTACAACAATATACACGGAAAGCTGAGTATTCACCTTAATTCTATCACCATTGGGATAAATCCATACCCTTAACTTGTAGCCATAACTTTCTGTCCTATCTGTATAGAATGGAATACTTCCTATTCTATTTTTCTCCCCGGCCTTTGCCTGCCTCAAAACTTCACTAAAGTGTTCAATCTTCCAAATAAACGTCCGGGTCTCAAGTTTGACACAAGCTAAGTCAAGATGGGGTTTCACGTCAGATTCAAGATGGGATTTCATTTCTCGTCGTTGAACCTACAAGGCAACATGTAATTACTTAGCTGAATCTCAACAGGACGTTTATGCTTTCATACAATACGTTAGCTGGCAGCAAAAGTGTTTTCTACCCCCCTCCCCCATAACACATACTAAGTATAACCGAACCATGCAAAGAAAGGAAGCGTCCAACTGACACAGGTCTTTGTAAATTGGCATTGTGGTTCTGAAAAATGATGAGCGTACTTTAACGTAGACTTGAATTGCATGTGTCTCAACTGGAAATGTTTTGCACGCCCGACCCAATCTCTTTACACTTTCAGGTCATGGTTTATCAGTACATTTTACAGCTCATTATGCTTAGCATGAAATAACGCAGTGGAACTTGGCTGTAATCTAAGACGATGGCTACTCGGGACGTGCGAGTCCACTTAACCTCTCACTAAAATTTACCTTATCACATCCGGGGCAAAATTAAAATGTAAATTCTCTTTGCACGCGCCATCATTACGTCAACAGCTCGTGCTAGTTCTGTGTTTCCATCGAGTTATAGAAACACGATTTTTAACCAATCAGCGCGCGTATTTTCTTAGGACTGTTTTCTAAGAGAAAATAAAATACAGATCAACCCTGTTATCTCGAAATCTCCGCTAAAAGGTATCTTGAACAAAAAGTAAGTTCCCTTAGATTTGGTTGTAAATGTAAAATCATTTTTATTTACTGCATGTAAAATATAGCCCCGCTTTCTAAAACTTTCCAGTTATTTCCAATAGTTACCGTCTTCCTAACTTTAACCTAATTTAATCTCGCTATCTTGAACTGTGTAACTAAAAGATGAATTAATAAGTCATGCCCTTGACTTCTAACAAAAGCAATCAATAAATACCGTCGTACTTCGTGACAAGAGAGAACGCGAACTTCGTTGTACTTTTGTTACAATTTGAACTCTGCGACACAGATTATGCAATAATGCTCAAGTCCCCAACCTTTTCAAGTCTAATTACGGCACATAAAATAACCATTGTTACACGAGACTGTTACACTAAAACACTAAAACATTACCACCCAAGTTATTTGGAACTCCCGTTACCTCAAACAATTTTTCATTCCCCTACTTGGGAAATGGCGATCCCACTGCAAAAGTTAAAAGAATTGAATTCTCCAAATCTTGTCGCTGTGTTCAATACTGCCAAAAGTGATAGAGATAATAAAAAAGTGTCGAAGGTGATCTTAGTACCTTTCTTTTGCAGCCTATCTGTTCATAAGGACAGGAGATTAATGACAATGGACAGTCGTTTGTGGTGTGGTTTGAAATCTGAAAAAAATAGATGAAATGCGAACTATTAAAGTACAGAGGAGAAAAGGGAAATGACTCGCAGACATCCAAAGCTCTTCACATTTTCTGTTAATTACAGAAAAAAATATTCCAGTGTTGTCACATAAAGTTCTAAACGTTAAACCATCCATGAATGTGTTTTCACTGACTTTTCACTAAAATCAGACCTTAACATTGGCAGCTAGAATCTAAATGTCATCTTTTAGGTCAAACAACAATAGATATTAAATACAAAAAACAAACGCCTTACTTTTTCTCTGGGAATTGAACGAGCACAATTACTTGGGCAAGGTGCTGGGGACTTGGCACACTGTCCCATATGATTCTGCAAGAGAAAGTTACGTTCAACATCTTACATGTATTAAGCTTTCTTAGTGAGAAGTTCCTCTTTTTCATTAACTGCTGTGCCCCAGTCACTCAATTTTTATATCTGCATGGCAGGGGGCAGCGTTCCCAAAATAGACATCAAAACTGTCACTGTAGAACAAGACTCTTCTCTCTAGATCTGGTAACTCCTCCATACAAATCCTACATAAATACTACTTCAAAAACTCATAATAATTCATACGGAAAATACAAAAGAAATGAATGTTTAATGAGTGTCTTTATATCTGATAAAGACAGAGCTAAACTTTACATCCAATTTCCTAAGCCAAATCGAAACATCAGTGCGAGAATGAGTTGATCTACAGCCATCAGAAGATTTTGATGCCGTTTAATAAACTCGCGAGTTGTGTTTTATCAAGTCTAAACTTGATAAAACATTCCCGCTCGTTTATTGAACAGTACATAAATACTACATAAATACTTTATTGGCTCATCCTTACAGGGCTTTTCAGAGTCAATTTTACAATAAAAAATTAAAAATCACAGAAGCTAAGAACACTGGAAGCAAATGATGACAACAACAACATAAAATTAATGTCAGCGACAATCATTAAATAAAAACCCCAACTAAAAGAGACATTCAGAAGCAATTGTCTAAGGACACTTGAAATCAGTTACAGGTTTGTTCAATTTGAGTGCAGGCTACAACTTATTCCACAGAGAGGTGACTCTATTACTAAAAGGTCCTATAGCCACTAGCAGTGCGGAGAAGTGGTCTGAATGCCCAGTGGTCCATTTCGAGCTTAGATGTCAACTGAAGTGCTCTGGATCATGCTCACCATGCACTTAAAAACCAAAACAACAATTGGAAATAAAGTTGTTGCCTGGGTGGAAGCTCGTGTAAAGCTTTTAGCAAAGGAGTTACAATGTATGTGGTTGAATGTTCTTGTGCCACAAACAGTGCAGCAGGTGAAATCCTTTTTAAAAGGCCCTACAGTTTAGTTCAGAAGAAGACAGGAAAACTCTACTCATGCTTGGGTAAATACTGGAAGATTATCCTAGCTGGCACTCTAGGTTGCTCTGGTTACCCTGGTACTAGTATTACACCTTTAGCATTTCAAATTCAAATTACCCTCATTCGGCACTTTGGATGTGGCTCACTGCAGTGTTTACATTGAATGATCCTCCACTGTCATCTAGAGGTGATGTGTTGTTGAAGATTTCTCCTTTGTACAGTGACATCACAGTTTTGGTTTGTGCAGGGAACATGTACGCAAGGACAAGATACCATATGACCCTGCAACACAAAGTAGTCAACATCACTTTTCAGGCTGAAAGTCACTGAGCACAATTACATGTTTTGGCACATAATTTTCCACATCCCCAGTATTCGAATTCCAAAGTGAAAATGAAGGGATTCTTTAATTTCCACTGCATATTAGAAGTGATGATACCTTTCAAATATCAAGTTAACATTAACTCATTCTAAATGAGTGATAAATAATTACTGTCGTGGAGTACAAGAGAATATGATGTTCATGTTCTTATTATGCTAACTGATGTGAAGAGTTACATGTAGCAGATATAGAGCCAAAGAGGACAAATGTCTTTTAAGATAAGAGACAGTATTCAGCAGATGAGATTTGTTGCTGGGAGATTTGAATGATATTCATGTTAATCACAGCTATAACAAAATCCTCGAATGTGATTGGCTATCAGCAGCCCGATTTGAGCATTAACTTGACAGTGTACGCGTCATGCTTGTAATTGGACAGTACGCGTCATTTTGCGCACGCTGTTGCGGTGCACTTTGTTGCGTAAACTGCTGTGTTTTTCAGCATTCATAACGACGTTTAATTGTTCAGCAATTAATTGATGGTTTGTTCGTTTCTCGAGTTTTGTCATAGTTTTGATTAATTGGTAACAGGACATCGTGTTGTCCAATTCAGTCTGTAATCATACTCATGATGAACAAATCGGACTCCCACTTTGCGGTTGTCCGATTCTGTTTATCACTCATATGATGACAGACTGAATTGGACTCCACTCAGTCCTGTTACCATTATTAATTATGCTGTCATTACCTGGAAAAATTGATCAAAGTTATTTTACAAGTAATCCTGTAGTCACACGTTTTCTAAAAACTTATAGTTTTGAATTATCATTAATGATCAGAAATATTTTAAGACTTGAGCAATTGTGGCATTATGTAATTGAATGTGTCAAGTTATGTACAGTAATCGAGCATGTGACATTATTTAATTGAGAGGACGATGTCAACAAAGTCATATGATACGCGAGAGTTCGGCCTCATGTGAGATAAGTTTTTGTAATGTACTTTTACAGTCAGCTGATTATATTGTATGACTGTAGGTGTTCATACTGTAGTCAGTCGGATTATTTACTGTTTCCAGCACAATGACAATTCGCTGTTTAAAGAAGACAACACAATGTGTACAAATGGAGATATCCTTCTTGATTTAATACTTGACTTGTGAAATCCTTGAGCCGATCATCAAATAAACAATCATATCAAAATTCAAACTTGAAGTTTTTGGTTATCTCATGACCAGTCACCACTAAATGATATCAGGTTAATCAATTAACTCCTAGTTCTAACTTGCAAACTATCAGTTTCTCCCTGTTATATACAAATAATATCCAGAATGCTACCAAGTTTAATACATGTGCTGGTGTACAGTATACATGGAAGCAGGGATGGCTCAGTGGCAAGAGCGCTTGCCTCCCACCAATGACTGCAGCCTGGCTTCAATTCCAGCCCAGTGCCATGTGTGTTAATTGAGTTTGTTGTTGGTTCCTGCCTTGCTCCAAGGGTTTTGGTCTGAGTTCTCTGGTTCCCTTCCTTCACATAAGCCAACATTTCCAAATTCCAATTCGACCAGGATAGAGGACTTGAATGAAAACCAGTTAAGACTGATACAGGTGTATGGCTTCCTCTCTAAATTTTGTAATTTATTCAGAACCAATATTGCTATTCAAGATGGAGCTCTCAGATTTCAAATAATTATATGCTGTGGATTGAAATTTAAATGTAATAATACATAATTTGTCATTAGCATTAACATTATATTGAACAGTCGAGTGTCAAGTTACCATGCAGTCAAATACTTTTATGAGTTACATGTAAGTTTAAGTTAAAACAACTGATAACATTATTAAAACACACTCTGTTGAGAGAGTACTTTTGCAAGTTAAATAGATGTGTGCACTTTAAGAATTTTTTCCTTTCATGCGTGTGTTTAAAATAATTTGAGAACATCTGTCTATTCTACAGCTATTATGTTGTTTCAATGGTGTCCTCTTAATAATAGAGTTTCCAATTAGTACCTGTTCGTTCCTCAGTTCACCAGTCCTTTCACAACCCTCACTTGGACATTTGTGATGGCAAAAGAAAGAATCTTCCTTTCTGTTGCTTTGTCAGGGAAGACATCCTAAAAGCAATTAACATAAAAGAAAAACTGTAAAGATGATTAACTTGCAAGGAGGAAAAAGAAAATCTTATTCAATTAAAACAAAATGGAACCTGCTCCACCGGCAGTTATTTAATATTGACATCCATTCAAATTATGGAAAGTTTTGTCTGCCCTGATGAAAAACTCACTATTTTCTCAGTATCTTACAAACAATGGACACTTCTCAGTGTTTTAAGTGAGGCACTTGAGACTTTTCTAAGAGTGCTTTGCTCTTCCCAAGTGTATAAATGTACACTGAAAAATTAATTCCAGGGGGGTAACCTTGTAATGGACTTCAAGCATCCCATATGGGGAGAGTTGGGTAGGGGTTGATGTACTCCTAGCTGCTTCCCACAGGTGTGTGCCTTCATGCTGTGTTGCAGACTCCTAGCTTGATGGGTAACTAAGTACTACTACTGTACAGCTTATGGAGTTAACAAGTTTATTACATTATGTACTGTTTCCCTTGAATCATTTTGTAACAAATGTCCTGCAAAAATATACCCAGCTCTTAGGGTCATTTACCTGGGCAGGATCCAAGTCTATTCTGTCTGTAGGACAGTTGCAATGTTGGTCACTTTCTCCCTGCCTGTAAAAAAGTGTCCATAGAAAAAAATTTTTTTTAATAAAACAAGTAAAATAAACTGGGTAAAAATATAAAAGATATCCAAAAGATATTTTTAAAAGAAAATTAATGCAAGAACATAAACTTTCAATGTCATCCTGTTGCCATTATCAAATGCAAATTTTTAATATTCCAGTTAGAACTAGGGTACCTAAAAGATAATAATGCTACAGCACATTCTGTTGATAGTGACATATTTTATACAGTGATTTATCTACAACTTCATGCATGATGACGCATCAATGACGAGGTGTGACAAGAAATCTTGACAAAAAAGCACCTAGTGATCTGAACTATGTTTGGACATGAAATGATACGCATCAACCTCCCCTTATGAGATCAGGAAAATCAAAAGATTTGGAAATTGTAGGAGCATGCAGAATCTTATAAAATCTGTACTGGTCCACATTAAATGTCTCTAGAATGTTGACAGACTGTGTTAAGGACATGTCCAAAGCTGAAGCTTTAGCTTAAATTTATCTTGGAATGAAAAGGAGTAGATCGCAGCATATGTTATGGTTTTGTTTGTTTTAATTATTCTACAAGCTTTAGTAATGATGATTTCTCTTCATTTAAGAATTCGACCAAGGAGGCAAGACAGCAAATAGAGATTTCTTTTCTTGATAAATACACTTTGTTTTTGTTGCTGCAGGTGGCTTATATCTAAAAGTACTACTACGTTATAAAGGATCACAGACCAATTAGCTTTTGATGGGGGTGTCATGTGGGCAATTTGTACCCAAAAAGTACCTGAACAAGAAAAACACAAAGAATATTTGTGCAAACTGAGCCAAGAAAAAGAAAATTATATGGGGAACAAATCTGGAAAATATCATGCCCAGCCTGGAATTGGGAAAAATTATTGCCTAAAAGAAAAATTGCCCAACCCCTCCCCCACCCCTTATGATTCCTTTCATATAATGACAGGCCATTTTCAATATATTTGGGGGAACAAAACAAATGAAATCACTGAAAGAAACCTTTGCAGGAATAATTAACTTATTTTGCTTTATTCCCCCAAGCCTTCGAGCCAAGTTAGAAATATTTTGACATAACAACGTCGCCCATTTCTCTTTTGCATTTCATGTACAATGTAATCCAACATGCATATGGATGGATGCATTTTCGTTCACAAGCTGCAAAACTGCCCGAAATTGCCTCACATGCTTGCATGATTATATTCAGTTATACTGTAATACAAATGAAAAAGTTACAACCGTGAAGAGGGCTTTCGAATATTTGTAAACACCCCTATCCCGTCCCCTGCTGGGAGAATCCTAACAGTGCACAAAGGACATGCATTTGCATTCAACACCGGACGATCGCTTTTCTGTGCTTTTAAAGACTTTTGTGTTTGCGCCATCTCCAATTTTTACGTTTCTATTGAAAATTTGCCCGTAAATCACGAAACCACAGAGCTGCTGAACTGAAATCACATTCCAAACTAGTAACTTCAACTGGCGTATCACGAACTAACCTTCTAAAATGTTCCCCGGGGAATTCTTTGCAAAACCTGTGACCGCATCTTGTCAAAACAGGCTTATTAAGCGGCAAATGACATATTGAACACTGTAAATCATCCTCAACAGCATTTAAAAAGTGCTCGGTAAAACTTGAAGGTCGCCCCGTAATTCTCCCACCTTCCGCCATTTTGCACGGAACAATCGATTGTGTGGTGATTTCCCGCTGACGTCAGTGACGGGATGTCACGCAACATTCCCCATGCGTGCGGTCGTTGCGTGATCGGCGAGACTATGCATGGCGCGCGTGGACTGGACACCATAAAAAAATTCGTGGCGGCGTTACGAAAATTGTCCGTGCACACTGGGGTTTTAAGCTTGTGCTGAGGTGAACACGAAGCGCGAACACGACCATTTCCGTCCTAATTATTACCTTAGCCTGCAAATAGAGCTAGGGATGTGCAGAAAACTGCGCAATACGTTTTTCCACCCTGAACTCTGTAGCAGGTCTGTTCCAGGGCATGCGCGCGGAAGTGAAAGCTAGTCTCCCGCGCATTTAAAATGGATATGGTGAAACGGGTAAAATAAGAGAGAAAATCGCTCCCCTTTCTCCCAGTCTCTTGCTTCTTAGAGAAAAAGTGTAGCCTGCTTACAGAGCCACCCCGCTGTTCGAGAGCGACAAGTGGTGGCTGACAACTTGCCAAGTCTCTCGGTCAATTGACTTCGGCAACACTTTAACTCGTGATGCGAAGACGATTGACCGAGGCGAAACATCGAGGCCTAGTAGACCTAGCGCGAAAGCTGAGAACCTTGAATTACGGCCGGCGCACCTGAAATTTGAATTGACCAATCAGGATTCAGCAAGCGGGAAAGACTGTATTGTCCTGACGTCAAATGTATGTTAAGATGATTTCCGTAGAACAGTCGAGCAACAGTGGCGAAAATTAAATTACTGTTGTGAATTGCTTTAATGTTCTGATTAAATTTCTCGATACAAGCTTACATCAAGTTCAACGCTACTCACTCTCGATATAAATTTTCCATTACTTGCTCGCTCGACTCGATCCACGTGTACAAAAAGAGCTCTACTTTCTCTTGTCCGTTCTAAGTAAATATTAACAGCGTCACACGCTTATTACGCAATCATATTCTCGACATTACCAAAAAAAACCTCATGGCACGGTAATATTTTGAAATTTTGAATACAGTTTAGAACAACGTATCGAGACTTAAGCTCTCAGGCTGACCACACGAGAGAAAATTGAAGTTATCCATATTTCAATTAAAACAAACGTTTCGCGTCAGTTAAGAACACAATAATACACGCCTTAAGGTGGCTCAAAACAGTTTCTAGCACTTAGAATATGACGGGTTGTTATATCCACTCTTTAACACTTGATGCCACAATCATGGTATCAAAAAACTGCCCAGTCGTTGGTGAACACGTTGTTATCATTTTCGTATCACAATAGGTTACCATAGCAATAGTATGACCTGCTAAAAACACCCTTAATTACAGCTTTAGGGGCTTATAATTAAAAAAAGGCACGGTGAATTATTTTTATATTATCAACTTTTGATAAGCATAAGACGCAACTTTTGGCAAAGTTCAAAAAAATTCTGTAGGTAGGGTTCAGAGCCACCTTAAATTTTCGAAGATTTAAGGTGGCTCTGAACCCCACCTACAGAATTTTTTTTAAAGTTACCATGCTGTGAGTAGATTTTTAGTAAATAACTTTTGAACTTATCGCTCCAACTTTGAGCGGAATTATAATAGTTTTCAATGTAATTGTGCAAAAACAATATGCTGTTCCTCGTCAGCGAAAGAAATACGCGGCTACCTTCAGGTTACGCCGAGGACTTTGTGAATGCTCTTGTGGAAGATTTAGTGTGCAACATGTTTCGTACCACAGAACTTAAGCTTGAGAGTCAGCTTGATATCTACCCAGTCACATGCCTGTGAGCTAGCTGAGCTTAGTGCTACATTGTATAGCTAAGTGCATGACCACTATAAATAAGATTTTCATTTTCATTTTCATTTTTTTTTTTTTAATGTATATAGGGGGTAAGTCACTCAAGTCCAACCAATATTCTGACTTTATAGAGGACTCTGGTCTAGATGTATCTATACCATTAGCCTATTACCAGGAGATTGCACAAGCCTCCACCTTGTCTTTTGTTTCCTGAGTAATGGTGTAACACCTGGATGTGTTCTCAATGTAGTGTCTCTAATTCATTGGATAGAAGTTGGGGGGTCATTTCAAACCAACGGCTTGTAATTGTAAAAGGCAACTTTAAGCTTGACCTAATGGAAGCTCTAGCCGGAAACTTAAGACTATCTCCAAATTGACGGCACCCACGTACTCTAATTTGACGTCAGTCCATTTATAAATTATAGTATAAGTCAAAATCTATTTTTTGTTCCATAATAATTCTTATCATTATACGGGCTAGCTCCGTGATCGAGCAAGGTGAACTGAATCTGCGTTGTGATTGGCAACTTTAGCGGGCAAGAAGGTGCTATCTTGGCCGCTCGAGATTACCCGCTGTGTACCGCATGGGAATAGTGCTCTTTTTCATATAATAAATTCTTGACTAAGCGTGTGGCTGCACTCTGGCCTGTTTCGTTTTTTGCGTGTTTATGACATTTACTCCGTCTTGGTCCATAAACGAGCAAGAAAAAGAACTCAATGGCCAATATTCCATCATCTTGACCGGACAAACTTGATCACTAACCATAAACCTAGCCTTGTGATTTATCCGGTGGATACCTTTATCCACCTACCTTTCGAACAACCCGGGCCACTCCTATATTTAGGCGTTCAGGGTGGTATGAGCTCTCAAATCCGCTCACTCGGCCGCTTCGCGACGATCATAACGCCACTTCGCAGCCTAAAACTTCGCTGCTCAGTTCGCTCGTTTACAGTCGCTATTCTACCCTGAAACTAATGAGGTCGACTTGTGCCAAGTCTAGGACAACGGTAGCAGGTACCCTTTCATCATGTTAAATGATGGAAATATTGTTTTTATTTCTAAAAATTCTCACTTTGAAATTCCATGGAAACTAAGCCCCAGCCTTAAGAATCTAAAATGTCTGTCACCAACAATTAATCTTCTGATAACAATCTCAACCTAATGATGCACTGCTTTAGAAAAATCAATCAATAATTCAGCAACACCTTGAACAATAACAACGAAACAACTGTTGTAATGCAACGTGAAGCTTAAATAACGTGATCTGGAAAGTTCTGCTCCTTTGTGAAAACAGACCTGAATATTAAAGGAAACTTTTTAGAAAACACTTTGAACTTAGTTTCATTTAAAGCACAAGTTATGAAAATTCTGCTGTAAGTCGTACCAAATCGAGGTAACTGAAAACTGGAGCATTCCCTAAAGGGATTTTTTGGGAACGTTTGATCTATTCCTCATTATTAATTATTTTGAAATCATCAGAGCCACACTGGACGTTTGGCTTTTTTACGTTCTTCGTGTCTTCAGCCGTGAAAAGGGCGAGTGTGTAAACCTTAACTGGATGACGGGCTGATCTCAACCTGGAGAAACAGAGTGTCATCCACAATACAGCGCCTTGAATGAAGTTTCTCGTGAGATATAAATTCGGGAAACCCGTGCCCAGCTCTGTTCTCGTTACTCGTAGGCCTTGTGAAGCATGGGTAATCACCTGGTATGAAATACTGCGCAATGTTTTCCCCCTGGGCTGGATCTTCCTGTTGATCGATCAATGTAAACTTCACTTTCTTTTTGAAAGGCCAGGGTAATATGCATGGCGTCATATTCACCTTCCATGACGACGATGAACATCGACAGGTGAGTATTCTTGCCGGACCCATCACCATTTGGATCAATACGCACTTTTAGCTTGTAGCCATAACTCTCTGACCTGTCTGAGTAGAACGGGGAACTAGCTGTATTAAGCACCTCTCCGGCCTTCGCTTGCCTCAAAAGTTTACTGAAGCACTTAACCTTCCAAATAAACATTCGTGGTTCAAGTCTGACACACGCTAAGTCCAGATGGGGTTTCATGGCAGATGGAATTCCATAAATCGTCGCCGAACCTACACGAAAATACGTAGTTATTTCGTCGAATCTCAGAAATATGTTAATGTTTTCTTACGTTATTTAGCTGGCAGCGAAAAGCAAGGGCATGAGCTGTCGATGTAATGATGGCACAAGCAAAGAGAATTTACGTTTTGATAATGACAATGAAGAGTGAGTTTCCCTTCCTTTCTCGGAGTGTTTTATAAAAGAAATAGGGAATATTTAGTCCATGCTTCTCTCGAGTCTACTAGCTTTCTATCGCGAATGCCGCTCGCTGATTGGCTACGCTAGACACCATCAATTCTGTTTTAGTGTAAATCTACTAACGTCCTTTCACGAATGGCGTTCTCTGATTGGCTACGCTACTAACTATCTATTCTGTTGTAGATAGTGAGTAGCGCAGCAGTGTGCGCTTGTTAACAAAATGACAGCCGCTTCTTTGCATTTTCGAGGTGTCTGTGAAGAGGATTTAGATAAAAGTTTTGAACGACTAGTAGATTCATACTAAAACAGTTAGATTTTTCGCCCTAGATTTCTATGCATGATAGGTGACTCCGGGGGCTGTGCCCTCATCAACTATTAAGCTTAAGTAGAATTTTATTAGTATACTAATGCATTGCTTTAATCTTATGGGCTGAGCCATTGCATAATATCAGCTATTAGTGTGCAGAGGCCTGGTGTGCTCAACAAAATTACAACGTTCCCTCGCTGAAGAACATTTAGAAACAAATGTATTAACTAAATTCCTGAGAAGACTAAAAGGAGGCCATTTACGGTTTCTTGAATTAAAAAAGCTCGCAATTTTTGACAAGTAATTCAGTCCACGCGAATTCTCTAAAGAGTGAAGCTTAATACTATGACCAGAAATAATTGTAATCGTTGTTTGAAGGAAATCCCAGTTAGAATTCTACTAAAACAGATACATTACTCACTCTCGCGCGATTTCTATGAGGAGATAGTCGATGAGGCCGAAGGCCTCATCGACTATCTTCTCGTGGAAATCTTTAGGTTATACTCCAATTGTTAATTATTAGTAGAATTCTACTAGTATACTAATGCAAATGCTGCAATCTGATTGGCTGAGCTACTCGTGCACTATCAACTATCAGCCATTAGAGTACACTGGTTGTCGGTCGTCTACGAAATGCACCGTTTTTCTCGATCGTTTTTCCAACATTTTGAAGGAAAGTTTAGATGTAAATAGTTAATCAAATTCCTATGGCTTTCCGGGCACGAAAAGTTTCCGAGCTTTCGAGAAACGGGCCCCTGGCCGGGGACATCGCGTTGTGTTCTTGGGCAAGACACTTTACTCTCGCGGTGCTTCTCTCCATGCACCCAGGTGTATAAATGGGTATTGACGAACTTAATGCTGGGGGGGTAACCCTGCTATGGATTAGCATCCCATCCAGGGGGGAATAGAAATACCCCTAGTCGCTTCATGCCACTGAAGCCGGGATAGGCTTCGGCAAGATAGGCCACTCGTATGCATACTTTACCTTAATTTACATACTAACATCTTCCGCGTTAATGAAACACACCCCAACCCCACTCGTCATTTCGCTAAGGGTTGTCAATTACGGATTTTGATCTCAATTGGGCTGTTCAGAAGGAAACTTCAAGGCTTCACGCAAATAAATGACAAAATAAAACGCTGTCATGTCCGTTTTAACATTTTAGGGGTCAAAAAAACTCGAGACACTCCCTGATTGGTCTCCTTAAGGGGTTTAATTCACATTTTCCAACAAGAATCCCTCTGACATGGGAGTTCCCCCGAGGTGAAACACATCAGTAAGATATTATAATACAGCAGGATACCCATTTCAACAGAAAGGGAATGAAAAATTCTTCGACATAGCGGGGTTTCAAAATAAAGGTGCTGGTATATTTTCTAAAATTAGTAAACAATCTAGTGTAACAATTGCTATTTTTATACTTTCTGTAGTATTACTGTGGGGTTGAAGGGTGGTAAGGTGCCCTGGTGGAGTGCACTGGGGCCACTAGGTGTACTTCGCAAATGCCAGGAAATGCCCACCGTGTCAAAGGCTCTGCCACCAAGTCGGCTGTCGCATGTCCTCGTCATAACCCCGGTAATGCAGTTGTACTGCAGCTGAGCGACAACGGCAAAAGGCGGGTATCCGGGATATTGTGGCTAAGGGAAGGACACCCTGACAGAAAACCCAGGCCCTCCAGGTTGGGGGTTGGGCATGGGGCCAATCCCCCCATCCCGTAAAAAATTATTGATTACGGAAACCGGAAATTCTAACAAGCAATTTTACATGGGGAACAGCACAACTACTTGCCTGACTCCAAATGATAATTTTATCATATGGGAGGATGGATTGATGACGGGAACAGGTGTAGGCCGAAAGGAAGCCTGTTCTCCGATAGAGTCGTTGGCTACACCCAAATCTATTAGACTTGGCGGAGAACCGCAGAAAAAGAAAGAACAGCATTGGGTTTTGGCTCATGGAGCGAGGCAACAGTGGCTGCTCGTGACCGTGTGACATGGCGAAGGAGAATGTCTGGCCCTATACCCA
>Ga0126339_10000160_pt1 | contig 29061 bp, 16 predicted proteins | sample OrbTmetagenome_2_FD_92532 | JGI IMG/M metagenome (GOLD analysis project Ga0126339, IMG submission 92532) | Coral microbial communities from Petempiche,Puerto Morelos, Mexico - Orbicella T R C metagenome | ecosystem: Host-associated > Invertebrates > Cnidaria > Coral | place: Petempiche,Puerto...
ACGTTTAATTATTAACCTAAAAAATTGAATATTTTAATCGACCCCGATAACTCGAAACCCCGCTAACTCGAACAGATTTTCGTTTCCCTTCAGAGTTCGAGTTAGCGGGGTTCTACTGTATGTTGAAAACTAAAAACGTCTAAAATGCCAGTCAAGACCGTCCGGAAAAGCAAAAAACAACATATATTGTGATATGTAAACTCAGCTTTAATGATGGATATTTGTCATCATATATAGAAGCGTAAAACTTCTTACAAATCTTTCAGAAGTTTGGCACCGAGTAGCCACCTGATGACCGTGAGCACCCTGGTGTAATTGGTCAAAATGTAGAGAGAACCGGCAGCAATCTTAGAAATATACCGTGACCTAGAGGGTTTAAAATTCGGCGCCCGTGTAGGGACAAGCCCCTGCGACTAGTCCATTTAACAAGTGGCGGGGACAAGTCCTTTCAAGTGAACTAGCCATAATTTGGTCCCTACGACTAGTTCCACGAATTCAAACTGGTTTTGAATTGAAGGGACAAGTTCCTACGACTGGGTTGTCCCTCATAACCCTTCGTGTCTGAACTATTTGTGGGACAAGTCCCTACGACAAATTAAATTTAAAAAAGAAGAAATAATTACAGAATCGTATGTTAAAGAAGCAGCTTAAAGTGTTTTTACCACGCGAATTCTGTCAGAATTTTTCAAAAAAACATCGACGATTCTTTTATCCGGAAATTAAAAAGAATAAGCACTGAATAATTTAGCTGAACTATCTGCAGTTTAATTGAACTGATTTATTTCAATGTTACGTTGTTAATTTAAATAATTTTACTTTGGGAAAGCAGCAGAGTGATCATGAGAGAAGGACAGCTTTTGCTCCTAGTTTTTCCTATGTTCCTGCGCAATTAGTCCCCGCGTGTAGACAGTACAAGGGACTAGCCCCTGCAATCAATCCCCTCGTACAAACTCTTCAACGGACTTGTAGGAGGGACCAGTCTCGGGGACTTTTCGCCTCGTTTGTGCCGACCTTAAAGGTTAATTTGCATGCTACAATTTGTCGACCCGATTGAAGTTGGCTCATTCTAACAACCCAACTTACACACTCAGATTTGTCAGTCTGAAGCAGATGATACCTGAGCAGACGAACGCGTTACACAGATCATTGCCAAGCTAGAAGACTTGACTGAGGTGCGCGAGGAGAAACCGCACCGTCGTTCCCAGAGCCCGCCTGTCATTCTTAGCTTGCGAGGCCTTAGCACGAGGCCAAAAAGGAGGCTCATCTTTTCCTCGTACGAAGGTTCCACCCGTTAGTAAGGACAAGCGCTTTTGAGGACAAGAATAAGCTGCAAGAACCTGGTAACGAGGTGTGACAAAAATTAGAAAATAGCGCATATAAATTTGTTTGATGATAGATGAGAAAACAGCCATAACACTACTGAAAGAAAAAGACCTGAAAATATTCTCAGGCTTTGAAAGGGATTCGAACCCACGACCTTTGTGCTACCGGTGCAATGCTGTTGAAAATCTATTATCATAAATTTGTTTGTTTGTGGTTAAAGTAAGAGAATGTACTGAGCTCGGAAAAGTTAGAAATTTATTGGAATCTCAGTTACTTTCGATAAGGCACTGACATTCAATGATTCAAATTTAGATCAAAGAAATCGACCTTTTGGTCTGAAGTTAATTTTCAGTTGTATGACAAGCTCGATAAACAATACCTCGAAATGATCAGTATGAGTTTCATAGTACTATTTTAAACTTTACACGATGTAAAATTTTCCGGCTTCTAAGGATACGAAACAACTTTTTTCTGTCAAAAAAAGGATAGGAAATATTCATTCATTGATGAAATCCTAACCAAGAGAACAACGGAAGTTCTGATTTGAGTAGATCTCTTAGCTTTTTGGAATCGAATTTGTACATTCATTGACCTTCTTCTGTTTCTTATAGAAAGAATCCTGCTACATAGAGGATATTACACGGTGGTGAGAAGATATGAATTTTATGTTTTCGAGTGGCAAGAGCATAAAATTCATACCTTCGGGCTAACGTGTTATGTTCTTTTTATTACATAGACATACTGATGAAGACGTTTTTGACGATTTTCTGAAGATTTCCGACCCTTTTCCGAAGATTTCCGAAGATTCTTCAAAACTTGTCCGAAGGTCACACGAACATTGCCGAACATTTTCCGAAATTTCCGAAGATTGCCGAAGACTTTCGAGGAAGACTCGTAGATGTTTGGATCATACACCAACGAATTTAAGTACAATTTAGAGACAAACTTGATATCAGCAAAATCATCGATATCTTCACTAGTGAGGATATGGAAAATACGCCACCCGAGTCCCGGATGTGGTTTCGTATGAATTTTATGAGTGGTGTATTTTCCAGTAAAACACTCCTGTCTATATAATAAAGAAAGTTATTTCCATTTCTAACTAAACCAGAATTATATTTCTAACTAAACCCTGAATCACTCAGACACAGAAACTACCCTTATCTTTGTAAAATGAACGAACGTTTTCTTGTTGCATAGGAACACAACAAAAAATACTGTCGATCTTGTCAAACACGTCGTTCTTGAATCAAGCTCAGATACAAAGGTTAACTCTTCAAAAACTTAAACTGAAACTCTGTGATGCTTTATAAAGTTCAGTTTTTTTTTCTTTGTTAATGTATATGAGTATTTTCCTTTTTGGAGGAGTTATGCGTTCTGAGAGATTATACAAACGCAGTTGTGCATTTCAGAAACAACAAAGGAGATCCGAGTCAAAACTTGCTCTGTCAGTTTGGAGTCTAAAAATATACTTTGACGATCCGAAATAACATTTGGTTCTAACTTCGAAATATTAACAGTGTCAACTGGATGGTCAATGTACGCACGTTCATAAATACATGTTAGTTTCGGTCGCAGGAGCTTACTTCCGGAATTAAAAGTAGATCACGGAAGTTTGAAAGTATTTTTATCTTTCTATTTCAGCCCGCTCGCAGGCAAGGTAAATTAAACTCGTGAAAATATCTGACTCTTGAAAGGGAACAGCACCGGATACGTAAATTGGTGACAACGATTGTCAAACTTCAGTTAATTCAGTTGTATCACACTGAGACGAGCATGAAAGCAACGAAAAACGATATCAAGGAGGGGCAAGGGCGTAGACGATGTGATCATCGGGTGTGGCTACAGAGGGGCTCCTACTACAGGCGATTTATTCTTCGTCGCTCCCGTTCGGCGCTCTGCCGAGTTCGCTTCTCAGTAGCGCTTCGCTCTCTGACTCGCGGAGCGCCTGTTCCCGATCGCAGGCTCTGTACCAAGGGGTAGATGTTCGTTAACTGCCAGTTTTGGTCCGAGGTCAGTTCATAGATTATTGTAATTTTTGGGTGACTGTAAAACAAAACTAAAACAACCAGCTAACAGTCGCGGCTTAAAGCCCTTAGGCCCGTCCGGAAACAGCAAAGGACAACAAATTTTGTGAAATGAAACTGTTTATGGATATTTATCATCATGTAATCGTAAAGCCTCTTACAACTGATCTCTCAGAAGTTTACCGCTGAGGAGCCACCTCGTGAACTTGTGCTCCCAAGTGTGATTGGTCAGGATGCAAAGAACCAGCAACACGCATATACCGTCTCAAACATTCAAATAAATAAATAAATAAATAAATAAATAGATAGATAAATTTTACAATATTTAGAGAGGAAGCCACATCAGCCTTAGGCGTGGTTTTCATGCAGGTCCTCTATCCTGATTGAATTGAAATTTGGAGTGTTCGTTTTTGTGGACGAAGGAAAACCGGAGAACCCAGAGGAAAACCCTTGGAGCAAGGCACAACTCAAGCCACATATGGCACCGGGGCGGAATCGAACCTGGGCTACATTGGTGGGAGGCGAGCGCTCTCACCACTGCACCATCCCTGCTCGCCATTCCAGGAAATATCAAGAACCCGGTCGATTTATTTGCATGGTTGTTATGCCTGATGGAAGTTGGCTCATTCGAACAACCCACAAAACCAGTGAATAGTGTTTTCACGCATTCTGATTGACTTGCAAAATATATTGGACTGCAACAGACGTCTTAAAATGACCTAAAATCAGGCCAATTTTTACCCGCGTCCGAATTGGCGGCTCGTACATGCTCGTGCCAAAGGAAAGAGAGCCAAAGAAAAAGTAAAGCTGTTAGCTTCTAAGGGCCTATTTATATGATCTCGGTACCCAAGACAACCCTTCCCCCATATAGATGGGGCCAAAAGCTGAAAGCTTTGCCTTCGTTTCCTTGAACTACAAAAAGAAGGGAAAGAAGAGAGAGCCTGGGATCTAGGTTGTTTTGTGTTTTCCCTTGGGGAAATGTAGCTTAGGCGCTCAAAATAACTTCGAGCAAAATAAAGAGAGAAAGCCGGCTTTTTTTTGTTTATATCGATTCCCTTTGTACTTGTTTTTGTTCGCATTCAATAAACGATGGACTAACTGCACTGTTGGTGCGGGCGTTGTACAGTTAAGTTAAGGGTAGGCAATATTCATATTAAATGTACAAATTTAATTTTCTGCTGGAGTAAGTATCGCATTAGACTATTTTTAATCCAAGACTACTTAAAATAAGTGTGCAGTACAATAGCAGGTTATGATCGCATAAGCTTACTTTGGTAGCGATGCTATTGTCGAACAAATGACTATCATTGACCCCCAGTGTGTGCAATTCAGACCGTAATCACGATTAATTACACTTCACCGTCAATAGACTCAAAAGCCTAACTTGAATAAGTGCTATTACACATTAATTAAACCATTCAGAACAGTGGTCATTGAAAACTCGCATAGAGGCGATTTGTTTATTTCGCAGGGATCAAGGGAGAATCACTTCTTTACGATCCTGTAACATTTCTTTTAACTGGACTGATTGCCTGACGAGTGAGTAAGGCTTTCTTCTGCTGGTTTCAGCCAGGTTGAATATTTAGCAGCTCACTGCTCTTTAACAGTCCTTGTTTATCGTAAAACGCACACGGCTTTCAAAAAGGTGCAATAGGTTTCATTGGACTCGCTCCTTGATTGCTTGAAAAGTTTTCTGAACTCTCGGAGACAATTTTCCACAGATAAAGAATTCTGTCGAGTGGAAAAACAGCGAAAGAACGATTCCTTTTGCAAACGTTTTTGTTGTACAATCGAACGAAGGCCTGGCTTGGAATCGAATTGTGGAATAAAAGTGAAGAGTTACTGTTTAGAATATGATGATAGCAGAATCGGGAGAATCGTGTGTAGCTGGAAACTGACAACTAAAAAGATCTTAGGTTCAATAAATTAAATCAGAAAAGTAAATAACATCGCCTACATGCGTAGAATAGCACCATCATAGAATCGGAAGAATTGTACAATTGGAGCCTTCTTTTAAAAGCTTTACCAAATCACGTAATAGAGAACTTAAATAATCGCAAATTCTGAGCCGAAAATTTGTAGTGCTAAGTCAGAGAATATATCTCCTAAATGAGTATATTAGTTCTATTTGCAATACTTTCTAACAGCTTACTTGTTTACTGAGCTCGATATCTCTGAGAAATTACCCACGACATCTCAATTATTTTACGCTGCATGGTAGGTGAGATTTAAAAAGATTCTTCTCTTTGGCTCACGTTTAGCACGGTTCTGTTACGCCATTTTCCAAATCTGTCACTCCGTGTTAAGTTCCAAGTTCATCATCTTCAAGCATGCAACTATTTTATCGAAACTGGCGTATTTTTCGTGGAGAACGCAAAGAAATGAATCCGCCCAGAAAGAGTGCTGAGACGCTCAATTCTTAAAGCTTTTTACTATTCGGGTTTTGGAGACACCGTGATTGTTTTTATTCTTAATTGACGGTTTTCTTTACAGTTGCGCTTTAGTTCACATGGATCCCCGCCTCCGACTGCGCAAGACTTCGAGATGGTGTAACGAGCAACGTGTTCAAAAAGTAATGGCATTAAACAGAAAAGAGGAGACTGATCTTCAACAGAAGCTGGGCCAACTTCAGCGGGAACAAAACCGGCTGAGTCGAGAATTCGACTATGATATCTGGAAAACAAGGCAAGCCTTTAACGCCAGCAAAAGGGTTCCGCCGATCGCAGGCGATTCAAAGTCGCGCGTACGAAGGAACAGCCTGCCTTCTGTGGAGCCCACTAAGGGAATGATGAACGCAAAAAGAAGACATTCAACTGCTTGTGCGCCGCCTGCCAGGATGGTAAAGGAAGGTGGAAGAGATAGCAAGAAAGTAGACGAGGACGTTATGTTCGAAATAGACAACAGTTTCAAGTTTTTATTCATCGCGTTTGGAAATAAACTCAGTACTCCTTCAAGCTCTAATACCGTCAAACTTCCAGAAATAAAGTCGAGTTCGCCCCGAGGGTCTGGTTCTGAGAGTCGCCGCTCAAGCTTGGCTAAAATTCACGGAAGACTTTGGTAAAACAATAATAAGGACAAAGTTCCTCCAAGTACAATCAGCAACGACTGCTGTAAATTAAACAAATACGATACGCAGTAGGTTTCGTAAAACCTTTCCTCTAGGGAAAAAAACACTCTGCAGGCAAACCTCTTGAAAAAAATTGTTCTTTATTCCATGCAGAGAGATTTTTCTTCCATAGACTTTTCTTTGTAAAATATTCTTGTTTGCATACAGTAGGAAGTACCATGCAATACAAATAGCAAAGTGATAGCTCATTTTGGAGAAAATGTATATATGTTTGTTTTGTTATGTTGTCGTGAATGCAAAATAGCTCAAAGTGGAAAAAAAAAAACCTTTGACACTGCAAATTAAAAAGTATTGTTTTAAATGAACGTAGATGTCAAAATAATAGTTTTATATAGTTTTACAAAGGCAGATGAATAGAGTTATTTTAATTCTCAACGCCAGGTAGCCATTTTTTATCATTCTGAAGAATTTTGTATGTACATCAGGTGGTGTATGTACTTTTGTCAGCAACGGAATAAAGACATCTATTTGTTTATGATTTTTATGCGCTATATAAAAAAATGCTTTATTAAGTAAGCACGATGAAAAAAATATCTCAAATTAACTCTCAGCTCTAAAATCCTCCAGATGGCCGCAGTCTAATTCAACGTCGACCCTAAACACAACCTTATTCTTGGGACTTAAAGGGACTCATTTACTGTGAGCACCTAACTAAGTTCTTATTGTGAAGGTCCAGGGTGGATTCCGAATTTTGCACTACAATCGTCCCTACTCAAATTACAATGGGAATATCATGGGTGACAAATAACTCCTTAAATTTTGGAGCGAAATTTCTGCCTTAACCCTTTCGCGCCAAGTGTCGTCCCCAGACAACATTTAGAGGGGTAGACAAAGAACTAGTTGTGACGTCGTCAATTCCTAGGTCAGCAGATTGTTTTGATAAACAACTTACTCAGGGGAGACAGAGCTTTTCATACGAGTGTCTATCTTGAACATGCTGACAGAGCTACTAGGAAAACAAATGTTCAATTATTGGTGCAATAATTTGATTGTACCATTACTACTCGGATAACCGTAGTAATTCTAGAGCTAATACATGCGAAAAGTCCCCACTTCTAGAAGGGAGGTATCATTTGCAGGTCTTTTGAACGGTCACTACCAAAACTTTTGCAGCTGATAGAAAGAGAGTGAAGAGTAGAAGATCAGATAGCGAGAAAAGAAAGAGAGAGAGAAAGAGGAAAGGAAAAGGAGGCAGGACAAAAATCGCAACGCATCAGCAACGCATTTTACTTTATGCGCATGCGCTGAAGTAAAATGTTGCTCTATAGAAACTAGTCGAAAATCTAGATGAACTGTAAAATATTGCATTCCTAGCAAAATGTAGTGTAATTTAGCGACATTGCATGTCAAAAAACCATTTGACGGTAAAAAATACTGCTTGTTTGGAGCAAAATCAAGCATGAAAGGGTAAATTTGTAAGTTCACGTGTGACTTTACAAAATTTGCATGGCAACGTTTGGCGCGAAATTTCTCGATACAATAAACTAGTCAAAAACCAGGGGCTTCTGTCAAAAACCCATTCAGCGTAATTTGTCACCCATGATATTAAAAGGTAACCAAATGATAAACTCGTAAAATTTTGAAATAATTTCACTTAGGTTTTGTCAAATTTCTAATAATTTTCCTCGCCCAAGACTCGGAAAATTACTAGAATTTTGACAAAGTGCGCGTGAAATTATTCGCTAATTTCACTCGTTACCATTTGATGGAAAAGGCGACATAACTCCGCCGAGATTCGAACCCACGATGAGGTCTAAGATCACGACTCAGATCTATTCAGTTTGTCCTTCAGGGGTAACATATAACTAATAAACATTTATCACTGCCCTGAAAATTATCATCTTTGATGGTCTTTCATTGTTTCTCATACACTTAACAAGATGTGAGTTTCAATTTTATTTTTAATAATTTTCCTCACCTGTCTCTATTATTCTACTTAGAAAAGGCGAATAATTACAGCGAAAATGTGATCAAAATGGTATTCAAATCGATTATAAAGTTAAACAACACACAAAAAAGAAAGCGCACTTTTTATAAGTCAACTTTTAGCGCTGCGACAGACTGCAAGTTTCGTGGCAACTTTTGTCGAGATAGTTCAGTCGAGGGGCAAGCGAACAGCATCTTCACCGAAGTGCGCATTATGTCTCCGAGAATCGTGTCTGCCGAGCAGCGGTGTTCGTTTACGGGTAGCGAGGTAACAGGGCATATCTTGAGAGTAACAATTCAAGCCGACCGAACAACTTTCGTAATGCTTTGCACTTTCCGATTAAACGAAGTGAATCGGAATTTGTTAGGGTTTATTTGCAAATACTTTCGACCGAAGTTGCCACGGAAGTTGTATGCAACTCGACTTGCAGCGCTTTTTTGAAAGAGTTAAAACTCAAAGTCATGTTCAGTCCATTTAGAGATACCAAGCAAACACCTCAACACAGGATTCACCATCATTATCATCTTCGCTGACACCGACCAGATCTTCTCCGTACCAGATTTCTATTTGTTGGCCATATTGGACGAATTCCGGGTTGGCGAAATCGTGGAAGACAAGGAACGGAGAATCGGGTTCGAAACCCGGAAGCGCGTACCACATGGACATTGACTTGTTCCGGATGAACTTCTCGCGCGGAAACAAAACCCGTTCGGACGACGTGGTAATGAATGTACCCAGGGGAGTCTTACCGACATACGGGTGCCTTGTCGAGCATCCCCATTTGCTGGCGAATGAGCCGTGGCTAGCATGGCAGTCATCTTTTTCGCAGTTCACCTGACCTCCAGTGTGTACCACTTTGAAAGCAGCCAAAAAGCCTTCCTTTGTGATGGTGAATTTACCTGGCTTATTACCTTTGGCACCGAAGCAGGATTTCGTTACATTTAGTCTATTCCACCGACCTAAAATCAAGAGATAACTAAAGTTATTTTGAGATAAAGAAACAACAACAACAACAACAGAAAGCCTGTTTCAGGCTCTTGTCTACAAAGGAGGATCAGGGTCAGCCCAAGTTTAGGCCCCGTCCACATAACGCCAGAGAAATTTTTTTTTCCACATTTTTATTTCCATTATTAAATACAAAGTACAGCGCTAATATTAAGTGTCAATAACACGCCAGAGAAATTTAATAACGGTGTTTCAACTCTGAAAACGCATCACATGTTTTCCGTCCACATAACGTCAGAGAAGTTTAAAAACGTTGTTTTCACTCTGAAAACGCATCACATGTTTTCCGTCCACATAACGTCAGAGAAATTTGAAAACGGCATCTTCACTCTGAAAACGCATCAAATTTTTCTGTCCACACTACGCCGGAGAAATTTGAAAACGCAACAAACATCGGTCATTGTGGGCAGGAAAATTACTACACGATTATCGTCACCCCATCGTTTTCGAAAAGCCCCATTTACAAAATGTTTTCCGTCGAATCGAAAGCGAAAAACCTGTGTTTTCAAAATCCTCCGGTCTGAAGCACTGGGTCTGAAGAGCGTTTTCGAAAAGCTCCGTTTTCGTGGCGGATTAGTGTGGACGGTAGGCCTAACCGTAGAAATAAAGCTGCGTTTATAAATTTCTCCGGCGCAGTGTGGACGGGGCGTTATCGCGTATGGCAGCCGTAGCAAGGAAATGATGACGCTGTTGTGTGGAACTGAATGAGCGCCGCCCCGCAGAGCCAAGCGAAAACTGAGAACGTCCGAATTGCGAAGGAGACAAAACAGAACAAGAGTCTATGCAGAGGGCAAGAGTTTTTTTTTTTTTTTTTCATTCTCCTCCGTACCTCCGTATTGTTACTTCCAATATTTTAAACACAAATTGTTATTTGCCCGAAATCCGACGGATTGGAAGAGATTACACAACGCATTGATTAGCTTAAGTAATGTCTTTCTTCAAGGCTACTGCGTCAAAGTGTTAATCAAAGAGACATCCTACGCATTTTAAACTTTGGCCCGGCGTAACAGCTCGTTTCTCAGAGGAAAGCACGAAAAGAAATTCAGGTCATGATCATTGTCTTCAGGCTTTAGGGAACCTCAAAATATTATCAGCTTAGTTGACTAAAAAAAAAAAAGGAAAAACAAAATGCCAGGGCGGTAGCTGACAATTAATTAAATAAGAACCAGGAATGGAGATTTTTTTTAGCTTAGGGAAGATTAAGAAAGATTACAAACATCATTTGATTCGTGTTCCCTCAAGGTAAAGGGTTCTTGGTTCTAATCCAACTAAAAATAAAAAAAACGAACTGCGTTTTTTCACTAAAAATTTTACGATCCCTTTATACGTCATTCTTGAGGGATATCAAATGTGAGACTAAAAAAGGTATCCAATGTCCCTTATATCATTAATTGCCCTTAAGGCTGTCTGAAGCATATTTACAATTAAAAAGTTTCATCCACCTTTGGACGAAAATTGACGGGCCTTTTTGGGAATGGTTTTGATAACATCTCAGATTCTAAGAAAACTTGGTATGCTACGAAAACTGGATAAATCGCTTTTCAGTCAGAAAATAATTAATGCACTCGACTCGTTACTGGCCGAGGTAATTCTCATAAAGAGAGAGCGAAATGGCAAGGTTTTTCGATTATGCAATGAAATCTGGCTGATAAGGGGCTCGTGCCGAAAAACCACGACGCAATGAAATAAACTTCTTTAAAACTAATCTTGAAAACTGTGATTTAGATAAAGAGAGTGTTATACAGGCCTATAATAGTGTCTAGTTTTGACGAGCTAGGCTAACAAACTAGGGTCTTACTTGGCATTTTAGGACACATCTTTTGCATTCCCTGTCTTAAAGAGCCTGCCTCTTGCTTGAGTAATGTCCTCAGCTGTACTTCTTGCTGCTGGGAAAATTTGCTGCAACATCCATTACTCGCGGACGAGCCTTGGTAGAACAGAGAGGCTATCGCGCTAAATAACAGAAGGAAATTCACCATGTTGATTTCGCTGCGGCTGTAGCTTCGTCCGTGCTCTCTGACGTGCGACCCTTAGATGATCCTTATCAGTGTTAAATGAGGAAGGGGGCTTAGTAGCGCGCTTTTAAAATACAATTTGCGCCTGGAGCTGTTAAGAGGTTTTCATCGGCTGAAGAAAAACTGCGCAGATCCGTCTGCTTTAACGCTTCCTTTGAAATTCGATAACAACGGATTTGTCTGTCTAGAGGATTATTGCACGGGGGGGTAGATAAAAGGCAGCGATATTTTTGAGGATATCACACCTAAACCAAGGCCAAAAATACTGATTATATTGTAACAAATCAAAGTGTCAGTTTCACGGTCAGAGTTTCGGAGCTTTTGTAAGTCACCAGGGAAAATTTTAAGATCAGGAATTTTTTTGCTTGAATACATTGATCTTCTTGACTACAACACCGTGTATTTTCACTCTTTGTCCCGCAGACCAGAACACACTAACATTTCGAAATTATGCCGCAAACTATTTGTACTATCGATGTTATTCAAAAAGCCCATACATCTCTGGAAATTTTGGTTTCGAAAGTAGGAATTGAACGCTTTGCAAAACATGCCGCTGTTCAGTTTAAAGAGCAGGTATTCCCAGCATGTTATTCTTGCGGGATTTATTGTTTGCTTGCCACGTAATTGAGCAACACCTAAGAAGGGAACAGAGCATGTTCTAAATATTTTCAGTTTTCTGGAAGCAAATGTTTTAGATCATTCGGCAAATCCTTTGTTTTTGTAGAACAAAATAGACAACAAAAACACGACAGATTTTCCTTCTATATAATTTATGACGTACATAAAATTGACTGCTCCTGCTGTCCTACTTAAGAACAATTAGAGAACGGTTACTAGAGAATGATCTAAAACATTCGCGTACACAACTCTATTTTTTTCATGTACAGAGCCGGCTTCAAAAGTTTTATGGCAAATAGTTTGCACGACCCATTTTCAGAGGAAAGTTTTGCTAAAGGTTCTTCTACCACGTAAGTCGTAGTTTTCGTGAAGAAGACGTGGTCCTTTCCATTGTTCTTTTGATTGACACTTGGGGTCAAACTCTAAAGATAGCTTTGTTTAAAATCTTCTTTTCCTTGTAATGTCGCGCATTTGTGGGTTGTTTTAGTACTCCATTTGTTGCGTTGTTTTAACTTGTTGAACGAAATCGGGTTACAAATCGCTTTTTTATCTTGGCGCTGCACTGAAAGCTGAATGATACTGTACCCTAATTCTTCGTGCTGGCTTGTTTCTTGTCGAGTTGGAATTTTATGAACGCAAAGAAAACAAACGCGAATTTAACCCAAAGATCGCCCCCGCGCACGTGTTAGGTCCCGGGTTTTTGGTCTACTAAACGGAACATTCACACAGACGAAAACACGGGCCCAGCTAACGTGACAAAAGTACTTCATATCAATGTGTTTACTTCGTTCGAATAAAATGAAAAGTATTTAAAGCTGTTAACATTATTTTGTACCTCGCGTTTGGGGGATGTTGGAATTTTCCAGCCCACCAGAAATTACGTAATGCAAATCTTTATTGTGTTTAGAACTCAGCTGGAGCGAACCTTGCGGGAGATTCACGTCTACTGCACAGAAAAAAAGTTTGGCTCAAAATGCACGCAATAAACATTGCACCCCTAGAATCTCTGACGTAGCCTTGATTAAATAATATAGCGGAATATTGCTTCACTCTCTAGGAATTACATATCTAATACATTGTCAAAGTCATGAATGTTGAAGTGTTAAATGAAAGAGGCAAGTCGCGTTGTAAATTTGGATTCTTCATCGTGCATGCGTTGTACCTTTATCCAGACGGAAGTGGGATAAACTAAATAAAAATAATAATGCACTAAACAGCTGATAAAAACTTTCGCTCTGACAAGCTCTATGTCTTCCAGTGGCTTGTTTGCTTCTTGTTTTAACGTTCAGGTAGATAAAAAGGCCTTTGTTTCACTGACCTACCACCCCGTACCACTTGTATGCAGACTGAACGGTAAATCTTAGCTGTAGAAGATCAACACCTAACTTTCGTGCCGTTATCCTAACGCTAAATCTCCCACACTCGTACTTGATGGTTGACAGGGAAAGAATAGTAATTTACTTAGATAAAACGTGGTAGAACCCCGGGGGGGTTACTTTGGGAATTTCTGGGTAGGGCTGTGCCGCTGGGACTCTGGAACCCAGAACTAGTTCAGCCGAATTTTGCTACCCTATTCTAGAGTAAACTCCCCAAATCCCCCCATCTATCGACACTGTTGAGGCTGATTTGCGTAAGTTTAAACTTGCCGATTTGATTTTTTTATACTTTTGAGTGACAATTCCTGGTTTCCTTAGTCTAGATAAAATCTTCAACCAACTAGTCAGTTGTGTGAAAAATTATACCCTATTCTAGACCCAAACGCTCTGATTTATATACCCTATCCTAGAGTTAACTGCTTGAAAACCATACCCTTCACAGCGGCACAAACCTATATAACCCGTATATGGCAGTGCCCCCCCCCCCCGGGGGTAGAACAAAGAGCTTTCTTCGTAAATACAGTGGACAAGAACCACACCGTGCTCACTGGACAAGAACCACACCGTTATAATCCAACGGAAATTTTGCGCAGTTACTGACTTGATGATTGACCCAATTTTCCGTACCGAGACTCTCTCTTTTTACAATCTAATTTCAGTTTGTCGGCAAACTTGCTTTTCAACGGCAATACGCCAAGGGAAACATGAATCTATCCGGAAAAACAAGAGCTGTTCCGGTTAATTTGTGCAAGGGCAACAAATCTTGTTCTGTCCGCGGTTTGTGGGGTACGACATTATATTTAGGTGTAAGGTTCCATCGATTTTGGGCAAATGACCCGCTGTTTGCGCTAGCAAATACCTGAAATCGGTCCTCGGAATCGAAAGAAAGGTTGGAAGTTTGAGGCGATTTATTTAGTAACCCAGAAACGTGATATTTGAACCTTGTACCCGACAAACGTACTCACAAGAGGTTCTCAAGCGACCGAGCCACAAATCGTTCGCAACGGTTTTTATAAAATCACTTTCTTTTCTTTTTGCCTTTTCTTATCTTAATTCTTGGATTTATCTCCGTCTTTGAGACCAGACCATTAATCTAATTCAGTTTCGCCAAGAAAATATTTTCTTTATATATAGCGAACAGATTCGTCTGCCATGTATTTGCTCTTGAGTGCGGTCTACGCGAGCTGTGCAGTGCTCGTATTTTTAGCTCACGTTAAATGGTTTAAGTTTTGTTTTTGAACCAATTGATCGAAATCTAAAACAAAATATATAAGAACGTCCTGAATTAAAGGAATAATCCACTGCGATCTCTCAAAGGATCAGTAAAATAAACTATATGTCCATCTTCTTGTAGCTCAGCTTATGCTCTCATGTCTCATCAATGGAGCCGACACGTAATGTGCCACGGTACATCAAGTCGTGTTTCCTGGATGGACAAAATTACTTTCAAACCCGGAGGAAGCCTTAAAATGTTGGTTTTCTAAGGTAGAGAAACACCAAAGAAATGACGGTAAGCTGTAAATAACACGAATGGTTTCTACTGACAAAGATGAACACAGATTATAAACGACAAACTTGAAATGAATGTTCGCCTGTTTATTCCAAGCATACCAGGATTGAGGTATACATGATCCTCTACCCTGGTTTTATCCTGAAGCCTCGGTGCTTCTATCGCAGATTCGCTTGCACAAAGAATTTACGTCAAAAAGATAATTTTCTTTTCTTTCACGCGGTATCCGAGAAGTGTTTAAAGCTTCTTCAAGTGACTGCTCCATCTGTTTCCCTGCTATTGCCTTCGGCGAATACCATAATTAGAAAAAGAAAACCTTCAATCAGTTTGATCCTCTCTAAGTAAAAATGCTTATCTACCTTGGTACAGTTAATTGCGAGTTCACGGCTGAAAAAACATGAATTCGTGCTCTGTGACTCTTCTAGGTCAAGGCTTAAAAGTTATAAGTTAGTGTCTTTAACATCCCCATTCTGTCCATAAGAAGCTTAGAGTTTTGGAAAAGAAAACATTGTTACAAGAAAAAAGACTGTATTTTTTGAACTGATTATACTCGAGAACATCTTGTAAGAGCACCGAAAAAATATCGAGAAGAGTTTCAAGCGCAATAAATAATGCCTCTAGAGTAACTGAATCTAAACCTCTTATTCTTCAAAGGCGCTCTTTCAATATGTTCAAGGGACGAAAATCTTTGCGTGCGCTAAGGGGCATCCCGATCTAGGATAGGTTTTCAAACTGAATGTCAGTGACCGGCTAGACAACCGGAGTGAATTTAGTATTCGACGAAGTCGTGGAAGTTGATCAGACCGTATCTTAAGAACTTCTTGAATTTGGTCACCGGTTAGAGTGATCAACCCAAATCGGACTGACAAAATGTTATGGAAACCCGGTAGTTTGGTCAAGTAACCTTTCACGAATATCTTCGTTAAAATAGTGCTCTGGTTTTCTGCGATATTTGCGCGTATTTTACCTTTTTTTGACATGTCTTAAATTTTGAGAAGCCAAGAAAGGGAACCAGTGGGCAAAGGGTTGGAAATTTGGATAATATTCCTCGGAGGCCGGCTGGCAAACAGTAAAATATGGCCAGCGATTGTACAGTTAATTTAACTTTAAAGAATTTACGTTCTTCGAATTGTTATGTAACTTGGTGAACTTGTTTAAACGGTCAAGCCAAGTTATGTTCAGTCACATGTCACAGATGCCACATCGGATTTGCCATTTATGAAACGAAACGCAAGTCAAGATTATCCTTTTGTGACGACCGCCCACTCACTTTAAGTGAGCTATTTAAAAGATCTCAATTTTAACGAAATAAAAAAAAGAATCTGTCCCTGCATTCTCAGTCAGATTAGTGGTGAACTCCGGCACGATTTGCAAAAAAAAAAGGTGTAAAGGACGTCTCTGATGTCATAGCATTCCTATCAACTGTCCTGCTCACGGTCGTTCCCGGATATTTTTTAGTTAAGGTTAAGCTGTATTCACCAGCAGAGCGCTTCTAAGGCTGCGGTCACAATTCCCATCTAAGATCATGAAGATTCCAAGTTTATTGGCTTTTCTAGCTGTAGCGGCTTGCTTTGTGTCTGCATGCAACGGCGCTAAGCCCGCGTTGCTGAAACCAAGTTTTCTGAAGGGCATGGACAGAGTTTTGGTCAGCGAACGTTTTGTGTTTATTCAAGACTTCATGAAGTTTTGCCAATCTTACGAAACAGGTATGTAGTGCCAACATTATGCCTCGAATAGACTCATTTAGTTTAGGAAACAGGCGGTTTTCAAGGTGGGTATTAAATTGTAACGAATTTTGAAAAATGGAAAGGTAGGTAAAGTCTGTACACGAGCCAAGTGGCCCATCAGGCCGGAGCTTATCCCAGTTTCTGTACCATGACGCAACTAGGAGCATTTCTACTCGGTTAATGGAACGACCTTCATGGTAGTAAACAGTTCAAAACACGAAAGAATGCGCGCGGGTTTCCATTTGAAACCCAGTTCAAAACCAGAGGGGGCAGCCGCTTATGCCTCGTTTTCACTAGCAACCCAGGTAATAACTTCAAACACAAGCCCAAGGAAAAGAGTCATACAAGCACTGGGAAGCCGAAGCGAATGCATCAAAATGTTTTGATCCCTGTTCTTGCTCTTTCGTATCTCAGTGTTTGTATACAGTCTTGTGCTTGCCCCATTATGCTTGTGTTTCTGATTTCATCGCTGGTCAGAACCGTACCAGGTTTTATCTCAGGTTATGTGTGCCGCTAAGCGTTGTATGTTTTGCGAACAGTTTTATCGCAAAACGAGAATGCTAGTCACGAAGGTAATGAACTTGCGCAATTTTCGGAATTCCTTATCACAAAATCTCTGGAGTCGATTTTCCAAAAAAAAAAAAAACGGAAAAAAACATCACATATCATTTCTTTTAAGTGACAAGCAGCTGTCTTGAGTCGTCAGACAGACCTAGAATGTTGGTCAAAATAAACACAGAAAGTCCAGCCATCCAACTAATTGCACAACTGTCTAGACCTATCGTTTTTCTTAAAACATGACTTGTAATATTCATCCTGTATAAGCCATTAAATCTGGGGATCTTTATCACTACCAAGCTACAAATGTGAACTAGCGTCGCTCACTATAGGGTTTCCCCCATTAATTTTGAAAGAATAAACTCCATATGCAATTTTAAATTGGCCGAGCTTCAAAGTTGTTGGTATTGGAGTTTGCCCACGTAAGTTATAATTTTTATACTCCAATCAGCCTTATTCAGTTAAGATGGCTTAAATTAACAACTGTGCTAAAATTCTCTATGCCAATAAAAAAATAATTATTGAGAATGTAGGTTCAGTTAACAACAGAGTATCAGACGAATTTTTCGACTAAACTAACGTACAAGAGAAGTTATTTAGCAGCCAGTAACCAAGAACTGGTATTTGGAATATCAGACGAATTAAGGTTTAAAACTGCAGTGTCTTTATTACAAGGGGGTAACATTAGGGAAGAGGCAGAGATGTCCTCGGGTTACACAAAAATAAACCACATTGAGGAAAAGTCATAATATCTACACTACAGACCTAACGATTAATGTTTGTCATGCATAAACATTTTACAGAAAGATGGTTAAACCTCACAGGCGTTGTTTGTTTTGGTGCCCCTGGCAACGAGTTTGCGACTGCTGTGATCCCAATGGAAGGCTTTCTTCTGTCAATCAAACTGGTACACGTGACTGGTCAGGTTTCATGCGACAAAAGCTTGCCTCAGTACAAGAGTAAGTGGGGATGTCCTCGAAGTCATCCAGTGTATGGTGGAACGCCGTTCAACGTCGTCATAACAACGGGGAAAACTAACAGCATCATCTACCCGACGGAATTGTCTCTGAGGGATAAAGGAGAATCTCTGTGGTACGATATACCAGAAGTGGAACCCGACTCACCGGAACTAATCTTTGGAGATTCGTCACATCCGTATTACGTTGCTTCCGGCCAGGAGCTGCGTGTGTGGCTTGCAGAAGACCTGATGAATTCAGGCGGGAAAAAAAACGATGGAAAAGTTTGCTTTACAGTACAGGGCTGGTTCATGTATTGAACATGACTGATCACATGACAGATCACATGATCTAATGTAACCCATGGTGATTTAATTTAATGTAAATTGTAACCTAAGTTGTAACCTATGTTGATTACTTTGACAAGGGTCAATAGCTGGGTGAATATTTTGGGTTTGTCAAAAATAATCTTACTTTGCATGCCTGATTTATCAAAACTTAGCTCGTTATGTTAGAACTTTGTAGACATCTTAGACATGTTATTGAATATTACTGACCGCTAGTATCTTCTGATTCCTTACCTGGCTTTCTGTTAGCACCTTATATTATTTGAACTTTAATAGCATATATAAAAAAGCTTTTTACGACGACTTTTGGTCAGTTTCGGTGCCTGCCGACAACCAGTCTCTTGTTATTAAGAGAAAATTAATAGAATAATAATTAACAATTAGATTATTCGCTCTCGATTTCTATGAGGTGATAGTTGATGAGGCCGAAGACCGAATCAACTATCACCTCATAGAAATCGAGAGCGAATAATCTAATTGCTTTAGAAGAATTCTAACTGAAATTTGCTTCAAATAACGATTCCAAACATTTCTGGTCTCAATATTAAACTTCTCGCGTTAGAGAATTCGCGCGGACTGAGTTGTCAGTTTGAGTTTTTTTTAATTCCAGAAACCGTGAATATCCTTTTTCAGTCTTCTCAGGAATTCAATTATCCTGTTGTTTTTAAATGTTCTTTCAAAATTTCGGAGAAACGAGAAAGCGTTGAAATTTTATCGACCACACCAAGCCACTAATGGCTGATAGTGTGCAGTGGCTCAGCCAATCAGATTGCAGCATTTGCGTAAGTGTTCAAGTAGAATTCTACTAATAGGTGATAGAAAGTTAAATTAAAGGATAGCGTCAAGAATCTGTGATCTCAAAGATAAACTATATAATTTTCTCGTGGTTTAACAGTGAAAAGACAGGCAACGATGAGAGTCGAATCAGAGAATACATCAGATTTGTTATGACCAGTAATCAAGGCTGGAGAGTAAAGGACTATGCGAACTGAGTGCAATAGGCCGCGTTCGATATATCAATATTCTAACATGATTCCGAGGCTTTCAAATTTTGTCCCTCAATTCCCAAAAGAGCCTTGGATATAAAGAAAATATAGAAGTTTGTCCTGAAATTAGAATATTGATATGTCGAACGTGGCCTATTCTATCATTGATAATAAGAGCCGAACCAATAACTGCAACCGATAGAGAAAGACGTGAGTGGCAAGCATGTGAAAAACTGGTTTAGCTTTACACCTGATTGGATGAAACGACAATGCCTTCCCTTTGATTGGTTTCAACCCATTCACGGTTTCAGTCAAGAAAAACGACGTCTTTAAAGATTTCCTTTACACAAGAAAGGCAGAGAAAACTGTACTAATAAACACATCCGCCGGTATCTCAATGAGGTTTTTTGAACTGCACCCACGACAGGGAAAAATGACAGTCCTGTCTTCTTTTTGTCTGTCAGAGGTGAGAAAGATTGATGCAGTGTCCTGGCGTGATTAAAAATTTTAAAAAGGAACAAGAACGCCTTTTGAACCAAAACTCTTGAGTGATTTTTAGATAAAAAGGCAATTTTAAAACTGTTATCTACTTTTTCAAAACTATAAAAACACAGTGTGCTTTCTCAGATAAATTGAGAAAAAAAAAAGATAAAAATTGTACAGTATCTTCAGAAATCAAAAACCTTAGATACACCTTAAGCAATACATGAACAAAATAACATTGTAATTTAAAAAAAAAAAACTGGACTTAGCTTCGTCCGCCTGGTGACATCAGTAGAGACAAGTTTTTGTCATCCCGACATTCATTTGTCTTCAACAATCCGAAAGACTTTCAAATGTTTTTGTACCCTTTCTTCTTTATCTGGGCATTAAATCAAAGTGGACTCCAGTATAGGCGATAATTAATTATCCTTCTAATAAAAAGGCACGCAGATTGGGTAACACCGGTAGCTTGATGTCTACCCGGGCAATAAAAGGGCTATGAAATATCCTTCGATAATTTTTAGTTTCTCAATTTAGGGGAGTTCTGTCCCGACACCACTTAGCCTTGCTATTACAAAGAGCTTAAAAAAAATTATCAAGATTATTTTGAAAACAAAACTACTAAATTTCCGTCACGATTCATTTTTTAATTGTCCTGCCTAGTTACAAGTGAGATGGAGAAACAAAACGGAACAGGGAAAGCGACAATTCAACTGTGCTCTCTTCCAAAAAGCAGACGTCAAAGATTTTTCCTCATTTGCGGAACTTGTAATGTTGTTTCCATAGCAGAAAATACACCCATTGAAGGGAAAAAAGGCTTAAAAAATAACACAGGTCTGGAGAAAGAAAAGAGTTCTATTGCAGTGCGCGACGCTCAGAACAACGCGGACAAAGGTACACCACCAGATCATGCGGAAAAATCATGGGTAGATGTGTCAGATGATCCCATCAAAAGTTCAGCAAACCAAGATCTAGACAAGTTCCAGAGTTTGAAGAAAGGAATGGCTGATGATTTTAGTGGAAGAATGGGCAAATATGTAAATACAAGAAAGAAAAAGGTATGCTGGAGCGACAGGGATGATCATGATAATGTTACCGATGAAGTTGATGGTCAGAACAGCGTCGACAACCTCCCTGGACAAGAACGGTCAAACGTGTCACAAAACGACTTTGAGCAAAACAGCTCCCCTTCCAGGAAAACGTCTCTAAAATTGCACGGGGCTGATGAGTGTAAGAACAGCGCAGAAGCGCTAATGCAGAACGTAAACCTTACAGCAAAACGTGTAGCCTGGTCGACTGATCCCTCGCAAAGTCAAGCGCAACTTCTTGATGAAAATGTACCGTCATCTCCTTTACCTCTTGCTGATGACAGCACGCTACCCGGTAAAACCCCATCCAACAAGCCAGAGATTAAAATTGACGACGCCGTTGTCAAACCTGCTTGGTCTGAAAATGAACCAGAAGTGACAAGCACACCCGCTAATCGCTGGAAGCGCCTGGCGCCGATCAAATTCAAAATGAACAGAATCCAAGGCAAGAGAATGAAACGAGATACTGTTACTGTTCGCGAGGAATATGAAATGATGATGGAAAACTTAAAACTGTACGGAGTTCTGTGACGAGATGTGACAGTAAATTAGTAACACTCGTCTCAGCAGGTCACCGGCTAAATATGTCATAGTTCGCACAAATGTAAAATAGCGGAATAGTCGGCCTTTCCCGGCCGACTTGGAATAGTTTAGGATCAGTTCGGGCATAATTATAAAGTGCTGTTTCCACACAGCTCAGCAATGAGTCTAGTTTGAATTGCCACTTCAATTAGGGGAGTTTAATTTTGGCTTTCTACATTGTAACGAAGTGAGAAACGTCTTCTGCTTACAATCGTTGTCAATATTATCCGCCTTGAAGAATTTCTGGAAACTCGGGGTCAAGTAATCAAATTATCAAGACTCAAGCAAGACCGGTTTGAGAATGGCTTTCTTTTTATTTCTGCTACACATCTATTTACATAAACTACTTTAAAAGCACCTGTACACATAACTTAAATCTGTACAAAAATAATCGTCGTCACAACAGCATTTCACTGAGTATTCCAAATCGGAAACACGGGAATGGGAGAAAATAAACAAAATAAATAATTGACAGACCTAATTATGGGAAATTTTAACCGTGAAACACAGGGATTCGAAATATAAATATGTTTTTTTTTGTATATTTTATGAAATGTTTTGGATGTTTATTTCAAATGGTTCATTTTTTCTTTCCCTTAGAGGGAGTCTTCCGCCCTCCTTTGGCTGTAGAAGCGCTCTTTCGACTTTTACTGGGTGATGGTGATCGTTCTCTTTCTTTAGCTGCCTCAGCCGCTTGTGCCTCTTCTTTCTGTTTTTCCGCCTCTAAGAATTTCTGTCTGTAAGCTTCTCGTCTCTGGTTCACTTCACTTCGCCATTTATCTGAGGCGGCCTGGTGAAGGAAATGAACTACCTGTGAGGGTGGGCGAGTGCGTGGAAGAGGGGGGGAGAGAGGAGAGCAGGAGGAAAAATAGAAGGGGGCGAGGGACAGAAGGAGTCAGAGAGAGAGCCAATTTCATAGCCAGTACCCGCATCCCCCGACCGCTGGCCTAGGTTGACGCGGGCTCTGGGTACTGGATTGCTAGGGAGCGAGAAAGAAAGTGGGACGTAGAGAATGAAGAGAAGAGGAAGGAAAAGGGTGGGAAAGAAAGAGTGCGAAGGAGACGTTTGTAGTAAGCAGACAAGAGAGCAGGCAAGCAAGCAAGCACGCGAGGCTCGTTAAAAACATTCCAGGCTGTACCTGTAGATCTTCAGCCTCCTGTAACTGTCTTTCTTTAGCGGCATTCCTGTCCATTCTGTCCTGCTCTCTCCTGTTCTCCACCTCCTTTCGTTGTGTTTTAAAAGCGCGCGCCACCTCTCGTCGCTCCAGAAGTCGTCTCTCGATTTCTTCCTCGTCTAACAACACGGGAATACCACCCCGTGATCTGGGAAAGGGAAAAGACAAAGGATCGGGAAAACAGTTTCACACTTCTCACAGATCAAGTATAGGTTTTTAAGGTATGCGTGTCCATATTTCGTATGGTCACGAAAGAACTATTAGCTTCACTGTCACGCAACTTAGGTAACGTTGCGTGACAAGCCAAAGGACCTGCACGGGAAAGGCGCAAGTTTTTATTTCTTCCGAAGGACTACGACACGCAAATTTAGAAGATTCTATGACCTATAAACTTGTCTTGTCTAAAATCGAATGAAACTTCAAAAAGATGTGGACAATTGCACTGAGCTAAATTTATGATTAGTGAAAATAAATATTAGCACGATCTTACCTGATGGTCTTGGGTTGAGAGAGCGGCTGAAGAATTTGATCCGGTTCCTTAGGGGGTGGTACTAGGGTCAGTTCGCCCTGGTCTGCCTCTGATTGTACTGGTGACGTCACCGTGACTGTAACAAGACAAACAATATGTAATTCATGAGTTTGGCGGCGAGGAAATGTGAGATGTTTTCAAGAACACAACCCAATCAGACTGCAAGGTACGGTTCGGACTCTCGGAACTCCCAATTTCAAGTTACGAGCTTGGTAAAATGATGAATCGCTAGTTTAGAAATACGAACTTCGGGCAAACTTGCATCGGGCGGCAAGGCCAATGCATGGTAGGGGACAAGTAAAGGCCATTTCAATGTTCCAGGCTGGCTTGGTGATGACGAGTTAAATCCAAAAAACGCTAAATTATATAAAAAAAAGTAATTGAACTGCCTAAAACAAGGAACAACCTCTGATCAACAAGTGGGTAACCTGCGTGATCAAGCGTTCTGCAGGAAACTAGCGTCTGGGCACCCACAGTAAAACCTATTTAACCTCTCACTTACGTATTTCGCTGGAAGAGACGTCCTTCTCATCGGCTTGCTCCGCCTCGTCACCGTTTTCTTCCTCAATTGCATCTTTATCAACTTTCACCATATGTTCGTTCAAAAACTTCTGACGGCTTTGTTGAGCCTTCGGAAAAGACAACAATGCTATCTTTCAAAGAATAACGAAGTAAAAAATTGGGCCATTGCTCCTTCAGCACAGAGAAACAGTAGGTTCGTATTTAAGGGTGCAACAGAGATCAGTCTTGCAAAATCCCATTATTATTTTTTCTTTTATTTTCGTGCACGACCCCATAAGCTTATAGCTTTAATCTTTACCGTGGATAAGTAAAGTCTTGATTTGATTTCATATAAAATATGTGAGATACTACACGCGCTTTCATTGGTCGATAGGTGTGTTTAGATGAGAGTATTATAACATGGTTGTGACGTTTTAGATTCTCGCGTATTTTTAAGGGATATTTTATTCAAGCAACAGAGTACTTTTTCCGTGTTTACATAGCCTCATCTAAACAATCGGAGGGTTGGGAGAATTCTCGAAAGTAATGCAAACCGTCTACTGCGTTTCGGATTTGCATAACTGTGTCAAATTCTCTGAATCCCCTTCGCGTTTAGATAAGGCTAAATAAACACAGAAAAAGTGCTCTGTTGCTTAAACAAATCATCGACTATTAAACACCCTCACAGACGTCCTTTCACTTGTTGATTCAAATTCTCAACCACACAAAGTGAATAATAACGTGTGCAATGAGAGATCAAAAAGTGCTAATTTTCTTTGACCTAGAAAAAGTATTTTTGGCCCGGCGTAACCTTAACCCGTGGACACCACTCATGCATCTGTGCTCGTGTAACTGCTAACACGTTACCTTGGCAGCCCTGCCCGGTTCAGCGGCTTCCCACGCTAGCTTCATGGCCTTTATTTCATCTTGTCTTTCTGTGTCCTTTTTCACCTCTATCTCTTCCTATGAAACAAAGGAACTGTCATTGGCAAATTCGTTCAAAAACTTAAAGAACTCCAAAAAAATCGGTTTTGTTTTGACTCTCAGAAGCAAACTCATTTGTTGTCGCTTTGCCATTGCCGAGCTCTTCGATTGGTTCGACAAAGTGTTACAACTTGCCTTCGCCAATCACAAGAGAAGAAAAAACATGTTTTCTTTCAGCCAGTCAGGAACAAAAACAATTTTGTTTTGTCTGTTTTCCCGCGCTTGACACTGGTTGCATGATTCCCCGCGTTTGGCATCAGCTACATATCTGGCGTGTTCTGATTGGTTGGTTACACTTGCTGTGATTGGTTAGGTGTGAGGCGACAGTCATTAAAGTTAGAATAAATCACGTGACATGTGTCTCCAAAACCCTGGAAAACGCGTCGTACTCATTTCATCAAAGACATCCTTATGATCAGGAGTTGCATCAGCTTCCTCAAAGTACAAAGACAAAAATAAGACTTACCGCATTCGCCTCAGACACGACCCTTAGAGTCCAGTTTGGTTTGCTAGCATCGAATTGTTGCTGCTTAAAAAAATAATAAAACAAAAAGAGTTAGCTGTATGTGGTGTAAGTGAACAAAAATTTTTAAAGTTCTTAAGAGCGGCAGATCAACCGATTTTTCCCCCGTCAAGTTAGACTCTAGGTTCGAATACCAGCTGGAAGTTGGGAAAATGAGCCCGCGCTCCTCCAAGCGAGAGAGCAGCGGAAATCGAGTCCAGTTCGACTCGGGACGATCAATACAAAGACAGGGCCTCGCTTGCCTTGTTGAAATAACAAAAACAACAGAGAATACCACACAGTTTGAATTCAATTTTATAGTGCGTAATAAAACGCGGTCGCCGAAAAATAAGGGACTGTTTCATCAACACAAGGCAACCATCGGGAAGGCTACTTCACCTTCACTTTCAATAGTTAACGTTCCATCTCACAGAAGAAAAAAGCCTTTTATATGAACCTCACTTAGGTTTCATACAACTTATTAACACAGTGTCATTAAAACAAACTAACTGAAAAATAAGTTGGAACTCTCTCTGCGGACACCTCCACAACATCACCAACAATTCACGTTCACTTAGTCAAAAAAGAACAGAATTAATAACTTGTTTACAGACTCGTTCATAATATTGGTCACTCAGCATTGCCCTTTTGGTGCCTAAGCTTTACCTGTGAAGATGGTCTTGATCCAACTTGTCCTTTGCTCGACCGACTTTCTTTGCCCTCCTTATTTTTCTTGCCTTTGGTGACGCTTGCAGAAAGCTTGTCTCCACGAGGGGCACTCTCTGCAGGAACTGAACAACAAAGTGACATTGTTAAGCTCATAGCTTGGTTTGCCAATGTTTGCTTCTTAACGATTTATATGGTTTTTACTACGCTGTTTACTTTGCAATTTTACTATTTACGTTTACCCAGGTTTAAGATCAAGGAAACATCCTCAAGTTAAATTTTAAAATAAAAACAAACAAAAAGAATCAAATACCACTGGCAGCTGAACAGTATTAATTTGAGTGATCACACACTGGGGTTTCATCCACAGACTCAGAAGTTAGAACAATCTTGTACAACATAATAAACAGTACCACATGAAAGTACTGCTCAATAGCTTTCATTTAAATGGTCACACACTAGGGTTTCATTCACACACACTGAAGTTGCAACAATGTTGTACAACACAAAAAGCATCACCGCATTAAGCTTTCACAATCAAGATGAAAATAAAAAAAAAAAATGATGTAATACCTTCTACATCCAGTCGATCCAGGCTCTTGAGCATAGCTACGAAATCCCAGGCGCTCTTGGACAAGGGCCAACTGTCGCGCAAGACCTGGGCCTGAATGATGTACTTATGTATCTACAACAACAAAAGAGAGTCAAAAATGGGATTCATGAAATACTCTGGACATAGATGAAAGAAATACGTGAAGCTAATGCGCAAGTGAAGCCTAAATTTGTCTATATCTATCAGCTGAAGGCAAAAGGTTCCCGTTTGTGATATGTCAGACCTATGAAATCTAAAGAGGAAATGAAGTCACACGACCCAAAACAAAAATATACTTACAAGCTGAGATTTTAACCCATGACTACTGAAACAGATCTCCTGTTTAACTACGTACTAATCCAGAGGGTCAAACAAGAGCAAGTCGTGGCAAGGCAAATAAAGATGTTAAATGAACAAATTAATAAATAAGAAAGCCACATGTAATCTACATAGACAACAAACCTTGATTTCCGGCTCTGTCTCGGCTTCTGGCTCCTCGTCTTCTTTATCTTCTGAATCATCACAGAGAAGAGGACGGGAACCTTTCTGCTGAAAAACAGCGAACAATGAAAAGAAAAACAATCAGATTTACACTACCTGGCTTGTTGACTGGCTAACTAACATAGCATCATGTATCAATGTCAAAACATTGGTACCAGTTCACTCACCGATGATCCTGGCCGGGAGGAGTTACTGGATTCCTTTCCACTCTTCTTGCTACCCTTGCCCTGTACAGGTGACGCTACTGCTTTACGGCTGCCCGATGGAGGCCTCTTGGCCGAGCGGGGTTGGGACGAGGTAGGAGGGCGGGAACCTGGGAACAAACATCGACTGAAGTTATAATTCCCATCACCAATCAGTTTATGCGCCAAACTTTACAATTCAAAAAGTCGACCCCAGCGCTGGGCACTTCTCTGACGTTAAAATCCACGGAGACCGTCGCTTTAACAGGAGTATGGTGTTTTTGGCAGTGCACAATCGGAATGCGTTGGTTGTTATGGAAGCTTCTGGAATGAATTCTTTCTAGCCCTATATTTTCACACGGGTTTCACAGGAGTTCTACCAGGCTTTGCTAGGCAGTCATACGGTAAGGAACAAATCATAGTAAGTGGGATTATGTCCTCCCCAGTCTTTTCCACACCCGTTTTCATCGCTCGCCGGTGAACATCTTAACATGTTAGGCAACCATACGACCAATCTTGACCTTGGAGCGTAAGCGATTTCCCTCTTTAGTAGCTGCCATATATGCTGTTTTTCTTTCCTTTTTTATTGGTCAAAAGCTAGTTGATTGTCTCTTTGACTGCAAGGTATTAGTATTTAACGTTGGGGTGATAACCTTGTCTCGCGAAACTACAACCGGACACTGATTTCGTTAAAAAATAGCTCGTATTGTTACCTCGTTTTCCCTGTTTTTCGTCTTCATCGCCTGTACGGTCACGGTAGAAAGTGAAAGCTGGAATGACTGCGTGACTTTTACCAGTCGTACTGCACACCTCTTGTTCGTGATCCAAAATCTGTGAAATTAAAACAGATACACTTAATTCTTATAAATTGAAAGCCATTTCATCAGTAAACCAGTGAAATTCGTCTAATAACAGGCATTACAGCGATCATGGGGAGATTCTGGAGAGATTGCTTGACAAATCAAGCCAAAACTAGAGCTGAAAGGAGCTTTAAGTGTCAATGGCAAAGTGCCCTCACTTCTCGCATATTGATTGTTGTGGCACTGTGTCTGTCAGATTCGCAGTGACAAACAACGTCTTCACGCTACGAAGGTGTTGAACGTTCACTTCACAATGTTACTCTTAGCCTGCGGCAAAGGGGAAGAGAATTTCAGTATTCTTTACCGAAATTTCGTTTCCGAGGACAAGCCTGTGCCAGCGACATACACGAGAAATGCTACAGAAAATAGCGTATCCTTATGGGCCATCAGAGGGCATCCTGTTTTACAGTTGCTAACTTTCGTTATCGACATTTATAAAGACTGATTTGAAATGTAGCGTTTAATTTACTATTTTTCAGAACTGACTCGCTATCTTCACACGCATGTTTGGAACGCTTTTACGCAGCAACAGTCAGTTTAGAGCTATGATTTAGCGATAGGAGACATTTTACGATCGGATTTGTACTGAACCAGTCGTATAGGATTCCTTACTAGGATTCTTAGCAGTCGTCATTTCTCTTTACCTGAAGTTTGATGTAGACATCTGATTTAGATGTCCCGAGCTGCAGACTGACCATGTGATCCTCCTGTACCTTAACGGTGTACCTACACATAACACAACAAACATCGGCTACATTTTAGTGCATCTCAAAGTTAAGTTCTAGGCATTTAGGTCAGTAAAACATAGTCTTTCTTCAGCGCAAGCACTGTGTCGTTTCTAGCCTATCACGAACAAAACCAGCCGTGACTTGGCCTTAGCACGTTTTCCCGTTACACATTTTCCCGCGCTTGCCA
>Ga0126339_10000161_pt1 | contig 29009 bp, 19 predicted proteins | sample OrbTmetagenome_2_FD_92532 | JGI IMG/M metagenome (GOLD analysis project Ga0126339, IMG submission 92532) | Coral microbial communities from Petempiche,Puerto Morelos, Mexico - Orbicella T R C metagenome | ecosystem: Host-associated > Invertebrates > Cnidaria > Coral | place: Petempiche,Puerto...
CATTCCGTTTGGGAAGCTTCAGAAAATATGGGCTGTGATTTGAGGTGATGCTATTTTTCTGCTCTTTTAAGTCTCTCTAGCTGATGTGGATATACTTTATAGCGATTCCTTCTCCCGCAACGTTCAATTTAATTGTTTAATTTTTATGCCTGAAATTTCCAACCGGATGGTTTTTGTAAATGGTAAGGACCCCAGGTTTTTGGTTTTATCCAGTTGCAAACATTTTTAGACCTTTACAATGTCCCTACTTATAGGAGGTCATTGGCTCAAATGCCATTGAGGACTCAGATGTTGTCTTTGCCCCTCATTCATGACGTGCTGAAAATTTAATCGCTGATATTTATTTAACAATTTTATGGTGATGTCATGTCACATTCCCTGTAATGTGAAGTATAATGTCAGAGGAACTTACTTCTATTGAAGAGTCTTGGATTCTTCAATAAACCAGCCACAAAATCGCAGCAACATTACCCAGCGCTCCGAAAGCTTAATCATTTAAGGTTAGCGAAAATGATAAGACTTCTTGTTTTGGTAACAAAAGGGGTCGTTACTGTCGATGTTTAGGGTTAGGGTTAAATAATCCAACGGAAAGATAAGTATTGAGTTGCGGCTTCCAAAGAAACAACATGAATTATTCCTCGTGGGGAAAGAAATCCAGCTTGTATAGCCACTGTTTGTTTTATTAGGCGTTTTTGATGTTATCATATAACATCAACTAGAACGAGTGGTAGCAGTGATTCATCAAAGAAGTGCTAAAATATGTTGGAAACCGTTTTGAGCGACTTCGACTCTGTTCATCTTGAAAAGCGCGGGAGGCATGTGCCTCTGAGTTCGAGGTCTTGTCTGGTGCCCAGGTTCCCTGCCTTTTATACCGCCTTTTACCCATGGAAAAGGTTGAACCTTATCGTAACAACCCGCCCAGAAGAAATTTGTATTTTTATTGGCCAGACTGAACTTTTAGCTCCGTTGTGTTCAGATCAAGATGCGCCGCTTTTATCTCTTACTGCTTTCTTTTGCTCTGTTTCCACTTTGCACATGATTGCATTTTTGTGACTTGCTTTTAATTTGTGATGATTGCCGCACCAGACCGTTAACTTGATAAGCAGCAGAATTGTGTAACAGTGTTCTTCACGGCTTGTCTTACCTCCCTCATCTTCCAGCAGTATAGAAGTGGATTTAGAGACGAGTTCAGCAAAAACACTGATATCGTAAAAGACCAAAAGAGGTTAAGAGACGGTGTGCGTGATCCAATGTTGACAATAACACCTGTCACTAAACCAAATGGAAAATAGCAAGCCAATAATGTCACCTGTAACCACAGTGCAGTAGACACAGTCTTTCTGTATTGTGCTATATTCAGGGTAACACCTTCTCCACTCGGTGGTCCCTGGTGAGCTTGGTCTTGCACTTGCGTTTGGTGATGGTGAAGTCTGAGAAAGATTTTGGTGTAGCAGGAGGTTGAGGTTATAATACAAAACAACAGTGTTAGGCAGATGATGCTTATAGCAATACGAAAGCTGTAAAATATTACCACTGCAAGAGCTGCACTAAAAAGCCATGAGGTAACAGCGAAGACCCGTACTCTCTTTAATGTTACTGTCTGTTTGTATGTTAGCCCCAACATCAGGGCGAGAAGTCTGTCCACACTTATTGCAGTTAGTGTTAGCACGGACACTGAGCCAAAAATGAAGCCCAAGGTGATATAAAGTATATTAACATAGTAACAACGTTTGGAGTGTTCTGGAGACATGATATAGCCAATACGGAGAGGCTGTGTAACAAGACCCACACCGAGATCGGTGGCCGCAAGGCAACCTAGCAAAACTTTCGATGGCGGACGAAGAGACGACACTTTTTGAAGAGCAACGAGAATGAGAACATTTCCAAGAAACGCCGTGATGGAAAGAGGAACAGTTAAAGTTAGAATTAGTATTTTCCGATTGGCGTCTATTGGGCAGGAGTATTCTTGAATGGTCGTTTGGTTTCCATTAAAACTAAAGTTCGCCATTTTGTTTCGATCTTGTGACAAGGTTGAAATATTCTGTACGTTAGCTTTGTTGTCAGGCGTCTTTTAAACGTCCAGAATCTGACACTTCCCAACAGTTATCTGGGTCTGTTGTCTTTCCTGGGTCTTCCTGGTGATTAGAAAGTATGATTTGAGTAGAGAAAATTTCAATCGTAAGAGCAAAATGATGAAGATGCGATCACCAATTTTCGCTTAAGCTATTAATACTCGTGTTTCGGTTCACGCAAGTTTTGTTTGACATAACGCACATAGACTGTGACATTTACAGAGAAGAAACACCGCGTTAACGTTATTCAACGTTAACCCTTATTCCTGAGCCTTCTGGGACCAGTGCAGGAAAGGAATATAGTCAATGTGGGATAGAAATAATTCATGATGGAAGTTTATCACACTCGCATTGCGCACTCCGCATTTTCGGAACAGCTTTTTGTGGCGTGGTAACTCTTGAACTGAATATTCAGTCTATAGAGTGAAAACGCAAATCATTTCAATTAGACTTACAGGTGTCACAGTGGTTTCGTTAAAAGCACTCTAAGTTAAGCAGCACTGTTTTCTTGCATGCTGAAGAAAACGTGGTCTTACATCACTCACCAATAAACAAAACTTGTAGTAATTGGTAGTAATTGGTTCAGTATCTTGAATTGAAGCCTCGAAGCAGCGTTTGCAAGAAACAGAAGAGAATCATGGGACAAACTTTTACAAGAAAAACAAACGTATCATGTTACGGTGGAAAGAAAAGCATCAGCTTCGCTTATGATATTTTGACGTCTTAATGGAAACATGAATCAAGTAGACATAGAACCAACAACTCCTTTAACTTAAACTCAAGTGAAACGATCATTTGTAAACTAACAACTGATGGGCAGCATTTTACTCTGTACTATCCTTCCAGTCTCTGAGTTAGTTGAGTAACATGTGTCTGCTTTGAGAAACCACTGTCTTGAATTTTAATAATTTCGTTGTCAGGAAGTTATTGAATGATAACTGCCAGCCACTGTACTAGCGGCCTGTTAAATCTGCTCAGTGCAGCAATCTCGATAACTTCCTTTCATCAGAAACAACCTTTCAGAGCATGGAGGAAAACAGCAATTAATTTTATAAATATCGCGCATTGCTCGTAGTATTGCTGTTATAATACAAGCTGATCAACTTTCGTAGTGCTTTTCGTTTCGTTTTGTTTCAGTAACATTTGTTGTAGTCAGTAGAAAACAAATCCCTGTAGTTGAATAACCTCCCTCATTTTGATCTTTGTTGTAGCATTTACGGTGTTTCTTCCTTTTCGAATAAAACTTCGCTTCGCGCTGTGTATAAGAAGGGGTTAAAGGTTTCAAATGCGTTTCCCTGTCTAAGAAAAATTTGCCTTTCTTGTTCCCTGATAGCGAGATCTTATTATTATTGCTCCTTTTTAACAAAAGAAAAACAATTATAATTAACAACATTTAGGAATCTGAAGGATAATTACCTAGTCCTTAACTCCTGTTGAAGAGTTTAGTCGTGGCGACCAGCATCAACTAATAAAGCCGTTCAACAGCTGCTGTTTTTAATTTGACTACGTTAATTTGTGGTTTTACAGTGGTTGTTTTGTTCCTGTTTAGATATGAACTTATTTCAGTGACGTTTTAAGACAGCACGCGACGTTCTTGTGCCGATACACCAAAGATAAAATCTTGCGGAACACATGAACGAATGCTATTTTTGTGAAAAGTGTTGTTCTGTTTGGTTTGAGTTTTAAAATATTGAGAGTTTCTGGTTTTTATAACTTAATTTCAATGTGCTGTAAAACATGACAAAACGCAAATTCTAAGTTATGTTTCTTTTAATGAATTCGCATTGCATTTCGATTATTCTTGGGAAAATTGAAGATATCCGAAATTTTCAAGTTAGCATTTGGAATAACTTTAACAGGATACCTTAATAACTGATCATTGTTTTTGTAGGGTCGTGTCCATCATTAAGTTGTCGGCATACTCTTGCGTTGAAAAGTTCCAGTGAAACGACTTCCTCCGGCTTTAGGGCGATTGTCGCTGACGTCATAGTTTACACTTTTAATTACCACATTTATGTGAAGGTATGATTGATCATCGCAGTTATAAACACAACTTAAGCAGTTGTGAAATTAAAGCCTGAAAAAAATTCAGGCCTGAACGGGATTCAAACCCATGACCTCTGCGATACCGGTGCAGTGCTCTACAGGCTTTAATTCACAACTGCGATGATCAATCATGTCTTCATATCTTTCTCTGCAGTTCAAATATGCGATCTTTCATATATTCATTTGCATTACCATATTTATATACGACTTTGCGCTGAGAAGGCATCATGCTCTGCTAGATACGAATTGGCTCCAAACATTCATAGAGATTGTGAATCCGCGCTTAGTAATCGTTAGTAAACCATCGACTATGGCGTCTAAATTAGGAACAGCAACCTCATGTCAACGTCGCCTACGAAAGCGTATTTAAAATTAGGTTACAGATAGCTTTTATCTGGTTGTTTATCGTGTCATGGTTACCAGCAGAAACAACCGTGAATTATTTCACGAGGAGAAACTTTAGAACACCTGGAAGCTGCTGTTTATTTTTCAATTTCAGTTTCTTTATTTATGTTTCTGCTGCCCTTTGCCCCCTTTCATCTTTTTCCCTTTCTTCTGCTTGCCCTTTCTGCTGCCCTTTTTGATATTTCCTCGATATAACAAAGAACCCAAATGCAAATTCTAAATTTTAAAGACAGTGCTGGGAATATAAAACAAGCTTTACTGATATTTACTCAAACTAACAGGTAGATAGGGTCAAGTAGAATGTAATGTATATACAGCAATCTTCAACCTTTCACGTTCTTTGTATCTAGATTGCAGTTTGTCTTTGATGTCAGGTTATCTTGTCATCTTTTTCTTTAAATACTCAAGACGGTTTCGATGCAACACAGATCTAACTTGAAAGGACAGGAACATGCAGAACCTACCTGGGAAATATCTTTTGAAATAATTACTTTGTGTTTTCAACATTAAGTTTCACTTTTCAATAGTTTTGATGAAATTCACAATGATGTATATAAAACTACATCTCCTATGGGATCCATAGCCCTTAACTTCCCTATTTTCAGTTCGAAATCCGAATTATTAACACTGAGCTATATCTAACCTCGTTTCCAGGATGTGGGATGAAGAGAGACTCTGGGATCGAGACTGAGCTACACCTTCCATTGTGTCGTGTTTGGGTTATTATCAGAGTATTTTGAGAGGAATTTTTTGGCGTATAAACCTTCTTGCGCTTAATGGTCACTGAGCGAATTAAATAAGTTGATAGTGTTTTTGTGCAGTAGAATTGTTGCTTCGCAAACGATTTTCTTCTTGTTGTTGTAGCTTGAATTGCTATTTCTAAGCTGATTCCACTAGCTGTAGACGCTTTCCTAAGATGTTGTGATGATTGCTACACCAAGCAGTTACCTTCTTAAGCAGCCAAACTGTCTGACTGTGTCCTTTACTGCTTGTCTTATCTCCTTCATCTTCCAGCAGTATAGAAATGGATTAAGGGATGAGTTCAACAAAAGTAAAGACATTGTTACAGCCCAAGCCAGGTTGAGGGCTTGTTTATCTATTCCAGATATTACAATAAAAGCTGTGAGAGTACTATATGGAAGATAACAAGCCAGTAATGTCATCTGTATCCACAGTGCACTAGACACTGTTTTCCTGTATCTTGCTATATTCAAAGTGATTCCTTGTCCATCCAGTTGACCTTGGTGAACTTCTCCTTGCACTTGAGTTTCGCGATGGCGAAGCGTGAGATAAATCTTCATGTAACAGAAAGTTGATGTTCCAATGCACAACAGAAGAATTACATAAGCGATGTTTAAAGCAATGTGGAAGTTATAAAACGCTACTATTACAATAGCAGCGATGAAAAGCCAAAGGGAGACAACAAAGACCGATGTTCGTCTCAAACTTACTACCTGTCTATATCTTAGCCCCAACATCAAGGCGAGAAGTCTGTCTACACTTATTGCAGTCGTTGTTAACACAGATACTGCGCAAAACATTCCACCTATGGTCTCAAAAAGGATTGTGAGATAATAACAAAGCTTGGAGTGTTCTGGGGACATAAATAGAGCAATGCGAATAGGCTGGGTTATGAGCCCTACACCAAGATCAGTGACCGCAAGGCAACCCAACAAAAGTCTTGACGGTGGATGAAGAAACGACACCTTTTGAAGAGCAACAATGATCAGAACATTGCCCAGAAATGCAGAAATAGATTGAGGAATATTCAATGCTGAAATGACTATCTTCTGATGTATTCCAAGACCGATTGTGCAGAAGTAGTCTTGGGTGATGGCGTAATTTCCTTCTTTAGTTACGTTCGCCATTTCTATTTACAGGCTGGTCAAGTCAAAAATCAATGTTCTTTAAGTTGGTTATCAGTTCTCTTACAAAGACGTTTCCAGCAATCTTCACTCTTCAGCTTGTATTGCCTCTCCTGTTGATTAGAAAGTAAAGCTGTAGCCCGTGTAGAAAATCACACTCCTGAAAGATAACTAATGGCTATTTGGAGGTTTTCCAAACTTTTTTACAGCAGAGAATACGCAATCTATAAATGTTAGTGCAAACTCTGACCTCGGTTATCGTTTTCAGGAGGTCATCTGCACTTGTAATAATAGGCTTATTTAAGGGACGGGATATGGGGATGAGAAAACGCGAGGAAGAAGGGAAAGTCCACCCTCCTTCCGACCCCCAACGTCTGCTACGCAGGCTAGAATAACTTGAAAGTGGGTTCATCTTCGAGACATCATGATTTTGCATCAATGTTCCCGTGCCCTTGCTTTCCTTTTTCACCTTTTGCGTTAAACAAAAAAAGAACTGAAAAAAAAAAAAGAAAGAAAAAAGGAATTGCAGATATGATGTTTGTGGAGGTGGAAGTAAACAAATTGCTCAGTATTTTTCAATCATAACCTTTTTACAACTTAGGCTAAAGGTGTGTAATTTGTAGTAAAAGTAGAGACATTTAACACCAGGGTTTATGTGTTCGCGGCAAACTGCAAACGAGAGCGGTTTGCCGTTTGTGGTTTTCGCTAAAAAACCGCGGTGCTAAATGTTACTAATGTTTATTCATTGAGAAAATTGACCGTTAAAAGGAATTTATTTTGTATAGCTTTTGATACAGGAAGGCGGCATACGTTTTAGCAGCTGAAAGTTGGCTTAATTAGACCTTGGGTCCCCAATAGTACAAAATACCCGTTAGGGCTGAAAAGGATGAATTTACAATGTTAAACGACATCGAAACTATCATCACACTGTGAATTGTCAAAGCCATTATTTAGTTTTGTCAGGTGCCATGTACTATTACATAATGGAGTATGGCGCTCTATAAAATAATTTTGCTGTTAATGTTTTAATTTTATCTGATCGGTCGCTTGGTCTACGACATTCTGCGCTTTTCTTCGATTCTCTGAGTAAACTTACTGGCAGAGTTCAATTAGTGTGCCCGAGGCAATTCGAGAAACCAGAAAGTTCGAGAAATGATCTAATGTCTTTCGTTCAGATGAGATTGAAAAATGAGTCTGTTTAACGTTATCTTTCGCCCAATAACCTTTTCACTGACGCTATATCATAGAGACTTTCTTGAATTTTAACGGATCGGCAATTTTAATGACTTAGCTTGTAGAACCTTTCAAGAAATTACAAAATACTATTCCTTGTAAAAGTGCTCCAGAAGACCGAGAAACACGTTAATTTTCTTTCATGAAATCTAGCGTGTAGAGTGAATGTCCGACCACCAAGTAGCAGTGCACTTGATTTTACAAACGTAACTCATTTCCACTGATCATCTCCTGCAGGCTCGGCAAGATTCTCGTTTCGTTTCGTTTCGACGACCGTTTTAGTGGAACGAAATCCCCTGAAACAAACACCCCTCACTTCTACGTATTTGAATTTCGTTGCGTAATCATAGTTTTTCTATTTTCGTGGATCAACATAAGCGTTGTGCATTAAAGGTCCGAAAAGATTGAAAAAGCTTTGAAAGTTTTCGTATTACGGTAAAGTTTTCATATGTAATTTCCGTATATCAATGGGCTTGTAGTTAAAATTAAAAGAACTAAATTGAAAAAATAGCTGGAAAGATGGTTACCTAATCTTGAGCTCTTCAAGTAAAGTCGCAGCCTGGAGAAACTTGAACACCTCGCAGCTGCTGATTGTAGTTTTGAGAAAGATTATTGGTGATATTTTATAGGGTGGTTTACATTTTGTATGATCTGTTTTCTTTTGTTTTGACATATTTATTTACGTCAATGTCTTTGAGGTTCAAGTCCCCTTACGTTTCACTGGAAACATGCAACGTTCGTTGAACAAGCGAGAGAGTTTGAGGAACACTTTAACAGTCAGATACTTTGCCAAAAACACTGTTTTGTGATGGTTAAAAACCACTTGTAAAAAACACTATTGGATGCGATAAGTGGTATTTGCTGTAGATAATGACAGAGTTAGAAATTAGAAATTATCGTCGGAGATTGTTAAAACTTTTATATGCATTTATCTACCCCTGTCCATCATTGTTTCGTCGGGTCGTTAGTCATTTGTAGCTCCAGTTAATTTAACATACGTTTGTTAACACACAAGACGATATACTTACCTTAAAACTAAAAGTTATTGTTCAGAACGTTTTAGGGCAGCTAGCCTAAATTTTGTCCTTCATGCAAACAAAGAACTTAATTAAACTGATCTAACTTTATTTCTTGTGCTTAATGTTTCCCTGAAAGACTTATTATTCAAGTAATGCCTGCTATATAGCAACAATTGTTGGAGACCTGTCATAGCAGCTGCTTCAAAATAAAGACAAAGGGACGTGACAAATTAGATGAAACTAAAACGTCTCACTTTAAGTCCGGTTAAAACGTTGAACGGTACTTGTGTCGAACCTAATATCGGTATTAGGTTCATGTTAAGTTCTGAATCTGTTACGATCGACCTATTTGTATTAGCAGTCGAATAGAACTGCAGAAGTTCGTTTTCGATACAGATATCGAACTTCACATGTGCCGAATCTAATACATACATTATATCATTAATTATATTATAACCACAAGCAAGTTGTAATGCGCAAAAAGGTCTGCTTTAAAAAAGATGGCGGGGAAAGGAGGGAACTTGTTCATCATGCTTCAAAAACACTTAGTATTCGTGTTTATTATTTGGCTTGTGTTTGTAGCCGATATAACGCGCGCTCTGATTGGGCAATCGTAGGGCACTATTCTCCCTCAATGCCCACGGGCCGATTACGGGCCCGCAAAACCAAAGCAAAAAGTCATATAATAAACAACTTATTAACCTTGAACGTTCGGTCTTTACGGGAAAATCTCGAACTTCGGCCTTACCGTATTGACCGAGCGATGGGCGTTTGAGATTTTCCCGTAAAGACCTCACTCTCGGTTAATAAGTAGTTATTAATGTGAATGCAGGATCGAGGAACGGTCGTTAATTTATCTCGTTGGGATTAAATTAGGAAGAAAAGGAAAAAAGGCGACTTGTACGTGCAACAAGATAGTGTAACGTCATTTGCATGTTTAAGCAAGTTGTTCTATTTTCACAGATAACATTAGCGAGCATAACAAGCGTGATCCTTTCCACCATTTTGAAACTACCAAGACTTCGAACAAGAACTACTGACTTCACTGAACGGTTTTGTGTCGAATTAGCAATAACGTTTGAGGTCATTAGGTTTGACGTCTGAATCAACTGTCGCACTTGATTATTCAAGACGACTCGAACGGGTACATGTATTAGGCTCGGCATTTGTATAGTTCGACATTTCTAATGGGTCTTAATGACCCATTCACACCAACTAAACTACTTTAACTAAATCAGGTTTAGGTTTTTCCAATTTAACGATTGCGATTTGAAGTAATTTTGAGCAGACAAATTTCAAACTCCGAGGCTACCGTATTATAATCAAACAGGTTGTTACCTTGTTAAGTTGTGGAAAGTGTACGGTATGAGCAACTAATTTTTAACCTTGTTGAGTTAAACCACTTTTAAACATGTTTAACATGTTGGTGTGAACGGGGTGGACTTGTTTATCTTATTCTCTTTGTCGCGATAAGATGGCGTACAATGTAAAAGAGAGCGCAATCGGCCACTAATTGTAAACAAATTTTATTGTAACCAGCATTCTTGAGCACACTGAAAAGTCAGCGGAAGTGATGTTGACTTGTCCCGGTAAAGATACGTCGTGTCATCATTAAAGGTGTTTTCTGCTTCCCGTCGAAATGCGTGTTAAGGCTCGCGGGCGTTAGTGAAGCATTTGGGGAGCATGCGCACCATTAGAATTTTATTTTGACTCGTGCCTTGAAATGTTGAGTCATAGTACCTACTTACTTACTACTTAACCCTTTTCAACCGCTGTGGGAAATAAGACAACAGCAATTTCTTGCCAATTAGCCCGATTTTGCACATCATGTGTTGCCTCGCCCCATGCGAGTTTTACCCCACAGAGCTAGGCCATGACAGCTCGGCGGCAGGTGGTTCTCGGTCTCGACCTGGACGTTCTTTGTCGTCTCGTACATGGTGCGAACATTCCATGCTGCTTTAGGGATTTTGGGTCCAAGTAGACTGTCTTTCTCGCTTCACATTTCCTGTTGTGGACTTCCTTCAGGGGAGGTTGTACTGCCGATGACTTGGTTTTGAGTCAAATGCCGAAGGGTCCATGGTTTAGTTCTAAAATGTTTGTGAGATTGTTACTTATGGTCACTTCATGTTAGTATTAAGCAATAGGGCACTTTGTCCGTGTTTACATAGCCTCATCTAAACACGAGGAGGGTTGGGAAATTCGAGACAGTTATGCAAACCCTCGACTACGTCTCGGGTTTGCATAACTTTCGAGAATTCTCCCAACCCTCCCATTGTTTAAATGAAGCTATGTAAACACGCGATGCAAATTACGCGCGAATCTAAAACGTCACAACCGTGTTTACATACTCTCATCTAAACACACCTATCGACCAATGAGAGCGCGCGTAGTGGCTCAGGTATTTTATAATAATGAATTTAAAATTGTTTGCTTTTATTGAAGCATGTCAGAAGAACGCACCACAAAATGTCCGCCAAAACTGTTTGCGCACCCGTCGTAAAGAGTACTGAGTTGACAAAAACAGGCTGCGCTCAACGGCCAAGTACATCCAGGTGCGCAGATTATCATCACGTGACAAAAACTAGCCAATCAGAGTAACAACGAATAACTGAACTACTGGACACTTTAATTTTAAACTTAATTCAGATTTGCCCGTCCTCGCGAGTTTCAGTCTTTGTGAGGCGTTCTTTATGTTCGTGCTGCTCGTTTGCTGTTATTTTTTTTTCATAAATTGTTTAAATGGTTATCACCTTTCACGTTGCTGCACCAAGCAGTTGCCCTCTTGAGCAGCCGAGCTGTCTAATAGTGTCCTTCACTGCTTCTCTTACTTCCTTCATTTTCCAGCAGTACAGAAATGGATTAAGGGTTGAGTTTAGTAAAAGTAGGGACATTGTTACAGCCCAAGCCAGGTTGAGGGCTGGTTTATCTATTCCAGATATTACAATAAAAGCTGTAAGAGTACCATATGGAAGATAACAAGCCAGTAATGTCATCTGTATCCACAGTGCACTAGACACTGTTTTCCTGTATCTTGCTATATTCAGAGTGATTCCTTGTCCATCCAGTTGTCTTTGGTGAACTTCTTCGTGCACTTGAGTTTGGTGATGGCGAAGCGTGAGATAAATCTTCATGTAACAGAAAGTTGATGTTCCAATGCACAATAGCACAACGATATAAGCGATGTTTATAGCAATATGGAAGTTATAAAACGCTACTAATACAATAGCAGTGGTGAAAAGCCAAAGGGTGACAACTGAGATCGATGTTCTTCTCAACGTTGCTACCTGTCTGTATCTTGACCCCAGCAACAAGACGAGAAGTCTGTCTACACTTATTGCAGTCGTTGTTAACAAAGATACTGCGCAAAACATGCCACCTATGGTCGCAAAAAGGATTGTGAGATAGTAACAAAGCTTGGAGTGTTCTGGAGACATAAATAGAGCAATGCGAATAGGCTGGGTTATGAGCCCTACACCGAGATCAGTGACCGCAAGGCAACCCAACAAAAGTCTTGACGCCGAATGAAGAGACGACACCTTTTGAAGAGCAACAATGATCAGAACATTGCCCAGAAATGCAGAAATAGATTGAGGAATATTCAATGCTGAAATGACTATCTTCTGATCTATTCCAATACCAATTGTGCAGAAGTATTCTTTGGTGATGGTGTAGTTTCCTTCTTTAGTTGAGTTCTCCATTCCCAGATTCGGGCAGGTCAAGGCTAGAGTTATTATTCTTTAAATTTGAGAGATCAATCCTCTTACGAAGTACGTTTCCAACAATCCTTAGTCCACTGCTTCTATTTTTTCTGGTGATTAGAAAGAAGAGTTTTAGTCTTTGCGGAATTTCCCACCCATAAAGAGTAACAAATAGCTATTTGGAGTCAGTTTTCTAATCTCGCAAGGTGTAGGATGTATGATTTTCTTCTCCGAGTATCTAGATAATATTATAAGCATGTGGCCTGTACAAGCACGTTTGTTCCGGTTCATAGCAAGTTTCGTTTTCTCTAAAATATATCGGCTGTGACACTTGCAACAGAATAAGCTATCTATAAATATTCATGTAAACTTTGATCTTAGTTGTCATGTAGTGTGAAGGGAAATATCACATGTGCATCCTTGGCCATTCTGTGCATTTGCCTGCGGCCTCAGACTTCTGCCGTCTCCTGCTATAAAATTTGCTTTGAACAACAGCTGAAACATTTTTCTCTCTCCGATTGGCTGTCATATGCACTTGTAATGGGTTAATGTTTCCTCTTAGCATTCGTTTGCATAACTTAAATGTGGGATCATCATCAAGACATTTTGCAGCCACCTTTCTGTGGTTTTGCTTTCCTTTTTCACCTTAAGCGTTAAACGACAAAAGACTGTGAAAAAAATTGCAGATATGACGACGAAATGAGTTATTTATCTTTCGCCGATTTTCATGAGATTAAGACGTGAGAGTGTTAATGTTAATCTTTTGCCCTATGACAGAATATCTAAACGAAACAAATACGTTCAGAGCATTTAACTTCTTTTGGGAAACACCTGTTCCTGGCGAACTGACTATCGTTTATCGAGAATTGAGCTACTTTGTCTTAGGTTCGGTTTACCGACGTTTTCTCGATTAATTACAAATTAAAACAGTTTATGAGAAAAGGTTTTTTGAAGTTAAACTAGGGCAAAGTTTCGGTGGCACAAACAGGGTGTTTGAATAACTATTTGTCGACATGAAAGGTGCCATTATTGTCAGAATAACTCAATTCATGATTATTCAAACTTTAAGCTTGTCATTTTCGCAATTCGTTGGTTTTTATCTTCTATATCTATTTTAATGCTCTCTAGACTAGAGGGACGAGCGCGCCTTCTATTTTCAAGGGTGTGAATTTTACCTTTTTACTCTGTGCGATATCAAAGACTGCTTTGAAAGGTACTTTCTTGAATTTGAACGGCTCAGCAATTTTAATGGCTTAGATTGTAGAACCTCTCAAGAAATTACATAATCCTTTTTACTGTAAAACTTTTTCTAGAGGCCGAGGGCGAGAAACACGGCAATTTTCGTTCATGAAATCTAGCGTTTAGAGTTAGTGTCCGTGTACCAAGTAGTAAAGTACTTGATTTTACAAACATAACGCCTTGCCATTGATGTCATTGATCATTTACTGCAAGTCTGTGAAGATTCTTGTTTCGTTTCGATTTAACGACCGTTGTAGTGAAACGAAATCCCCTGCAACAAACACCCCTCACCTCTTTGAATATTTCAGCGTACTCATAGTTTGTCAATTTTCTTGGATCAACCGACGCGTTGTACATTAAAAGCCCGGAAAGTTTGAAAAGGGTTTGACATTTTCCTATCAAGGAAAAGTTGTGTTACGTAGTTTCCATATATCAATGAGCTTATAGTTTAAATTGAAAGAACTAAATTGCTTGAAAGATGGTTACCTACTCCTGAGCTCTTCATGTGAAGTCGCAGCTACTTGCATCAACATGAATTAGTTATTCCACCCGGAGAAAGTTGAACACCTCGCAGCTGCTGATTGTAGTTTTGTAAAGATAATTGATGATCTTTTATAGGGTGGTCCGCATTATGCTTTTTTGTTTTGACATATTGATTTATTTTAGTCAATGACTTTGAATTTCAAGTCTCCTTACGATTTATGGGATTAAAACATGCAACGCTCGTTGAACAAAGCAAGAGAGTTTGAGGAACACTTTAACAGTCAGATATTTTGTCAAAAACTCGGTTTTGTGAGGGTTAAAAGACACTTGTTTGTCTGGGCGTGTTTATGTGGTCCATAGAAAGTGGCATGAATTTCAGTCGATATAAGCACGCTCGCTGTAGTATGTACTAAGATTTTGGTATTAGATGCCGTAAGTTTTATTTCCTGTACATAACGGTAAAATAGAAATTCTCCTTTAGTGTGTGATTGGCACTTTTCTTTTAATATATTGATATTACTTTGCTTAGGAAGATACCGAAAATTTTAAAGTGTCATTTAGAATGACTTAACAGCCCCCGTCGATCATTGTTTCGTCGGGTCATTGGCCATTTGTAGCCTCAGTTAATTAAACATACGTATGTTTAAACTAAAACTGCAGGATAAGTGTTACATTGTTCAGTATGTTCTGGAAAAGCTTAGTACATAAGTTCTAATTGTCATGCAAACAACGAACGTAATTGAACGGCACCAACTCATCTAACTCATCCGTTAAAAAGCTTAACTGTTCAGCAAATGCCTGCTGTATAGCACAATTGTTCGAGTCCTGTTAATCGGAAATTGTGAAGTACGTAGCAGCTGTTTACAAATAAAGGCAGAGAAACAAAAGAAAAGAGACAAAGCTAAAAGTCCTCGTCTGTTCCGCTCGCTGTTAGACATGTTTATTTTTCTTTCTCTTGTCACGATAAGAAAGCAAACAACGTACAGACCGTGCAATCGGCCAATAAAATATATTGCAAACAGCAATTTTATGGCAACGAGCATTCGTGAGCGCACTGAAAGCTTGGTGGAAGTGTTCATGAGTGCTCGCCCCACCCCCTACCCTGTCAAGTCTCCCGTTTTGCGCTGACTTCCAGTTCTCTCGCGATTCTATGCGCGCGTTCAACGATCGAATAAAAATACGAGAATATAGAGGGCTGTGAACAGTCTAGTGGTAAAGATACGTCGTGACATTGTCAAAGGTGTTTTTTGCTTCTCGTCGAAATACGCCGAAAGGCTCGCCGACGCTGGCGAAGCTTTTGGAAAAGAAGCGTATTATTAACCTTCTTTACATTACTTTTTAAGATAGCTCGTACCTTGAAATACTTACTACTTAATCCTCTTCGTTCCCTGAGGGACATAGGGTAACAACAATTAATCTCTCTCCATTTATCCCTATTTTGCACAGTTTGTTGTGCCTTGTCCCATGTGAGGTTTACCTCACTGAGCTCGGCCATGGCAGGTCGGTGGCAGGTTTTTTTGGCCCACCAAGTTTTTTGTGCCTCTCAAATGACCTGGGCTGTCTTTGTCGTCTCGTGCATGGTGCAGGCATTTCATGTTCCCATGAAATCTTAGCTTTGGGCCCAAGTAGGCTACCTTTTACGCTCCTGACTTGCTGTGGTGGGCTTTCATTAGAAGCGGTCATACTGCCGGCGGGCTGGCTTCAGGCAACTGAACGGTCTATGGTAAAAGTGTTGTGATTTCGTTGTTTCTGTGACTGGGCGTTTTTTTAACGAGCTAGGGTCGTTAACACCATACTCAATCCCTTGTCCGGAGGGCCAGGTGCTGTAGCCGGTTTGTCGTCTCGCTTGGGACCTGTCCTACTTGGTTAAACCTGCCAGGGGTCAAGACCCCCCGACATAGCTCGCCGGAGCCAAAAGACACCCGAGCCTCACCACCACGGCAAGGACACAGCAGAAGGTCAAAATTGGATCATAATGGCCAACAGAGACATGAAATTATACCACGCAGAGAAAGTTAAAAAACCACACAGAAACACAACGCAGCTGTTGTTTGTCTGTTTATATTTTTTGTTCCTCCTTTCCACGAATATAAATACAACTTCTACAAAATAAAGCAAGGACCATTTTAGCACTTGTAATTTAATGTACTCTAAGTTTTTATACGATTGAAAGTTGAATTCGAGACTGTAGTGTGGTTCTTTATTCTTTATAGAACATTGCCTCAAAACCTGAACTGAGGGATGTTCAGTATATCGCACCGTTAACTTGATAAGCAGCGGAATTGTCTGATTGTGTCCTTCACTGCTTGCCTTACTTCCTTCATCTTCCAGCAGTACAGAAATGGATTTAGTAACGAGTTTAACAAAAGCAGCGAGATTGTTACAGACCAAACTAGACCTAGGGCCTTTGAATCTGATCTAGTTATAACAACTGTAGCTGTGACTATAGCATATGGCAGATAACAAGCCAATAATGCCAGCTGCACCCACAGTACACTAGACAGTGTCTTTTTGTATCTTGCTATATTCAGTGGAATTCTTCCTTCATCCAGTTGTCTTTGGTGAACTTCTCCTTGCACTTGAGTTTGGTGATGGCGAAGCGTGAGATAAATTTTCATGTAACAGAGAGTTGATATTGCAATGCACAACAGCAGAACTATATGAGCAAAGTTCATGGCAATAAGGAAGTTATAAAACGTTAGCAACGCGATAACAATGCTAAAAATCCAAACTGTAACAACCAAGAACCATGCTCTTCTCAACGTTATAACTTGTATGTATCTTAGCCCTAAAATGAGGGCGAGAAGTCTGTCTGCACTTACTGCGGTGAGAATGAACACAGATACTGCGCAAAACATTGCACCTATACTCTCGTAAAGGAGTTTAATATAGTAACAACGTTTGAAGTGTTCTGGGGACATGATATAGCCAACGCGGAGAGGCTGGGTAATAAGACCCACACCGAGATCGGTGGCCGCAAGACAACCTAACAATAGTTTTGATGGCGGATGAAGGGACGTCACCTTTTTAAGAGCAAAAATGATCAGAACATTGCCTAAAAGTGTTACGATGGAAAGTGGAATATTCATCGTTATAAGAAATATCTTCTGATGTATTCCAAGACCTGTTGTGCAAAGGTACTCCTGAGTGGTGGTTTGGTTTCCATCGTTTGTGAAATTCGCCATTTTGTTTTGAGCTTGTTAAAACATGAGTTTATGTCCCTTTACTTTATTGTCAGTTCTCTTCTAAAAGTGAACGGCCTGTTACGACGTTTCCAGTACTCTCTATTGTGTCTGTTCTCTTTCCTGGTGATCAGAAAGTAGGTTTTAGAGCGAAGAAATTCGCATATGTAACGCTTAACAAATGGCTATTTCAAGTTTTTCTAAGCTCGAAAGTACTAGGATTTCTGACCTAAGATGATTTCCTGAGCATCTAGCTTGAAACACCTGATGTTAATGATGTTCACAAACCTTCTTGTACTCTAGCTCACCCTTTCTAATTCTCGCTCTTGGCTTAGAGCAACTGCAGAAGGCTATGCCAAATTTTATTTCTTCTTCGCCTCTAGGTTATAGTTGTATCCAGTTTTTTCAAATAGTCAAAAAGCTGTTCGCTTTGGACAATGGCCTAATAGTAGGCCTTTTACGTTTGTTTCCATAATACTTCTTTTTATAGTTACAAGTAATTTGCCCTCTTAGCATTTGTTTGCATAACTTGGAAGGTGACGTTACTTCGTGTAAAACGCAGTAACCGTTTAGTGGCCTTCCTTCCTTCCTTCCTTCCTTCCTCCTTGCCATTAACAAAATTAATATGAAAACAAAAAAATTGCACGTTTGACATCTGCTGAGAAAATTAAGATTAAAGCCGATTGCGCTCGCTATTGACGATCATAAAACCGTCATAGTGATTTAATATTTCACCTGCGAACTGATTCTGTCATCTGTAGATACTTCTCAAGACTTTTAAATGAGTTTAAATATACTTATTTAACTTACTTAAAGTGGTACGATGATCAAATTTTTATCCCTTGATTTTTTTGGTGTATCACATAGAATTCCATGGAAGAATAAAAACGCCGTTTGCCGTTTGCAAATATCTGCATTAGTTCGGGAGATAATTAAGTTTGAAAAATGTGTAAAATATGCAAATGAATGACTGATGACGTCATACACTCAACCCAATACCATATCAAGTAAATAAATAGACCCATCTTGGGCCAATTTGCAGCGCAGACCATTGAAACGTGGTAGGCTAACAGTTCTACAGGAAACACACCTACGGCTATAGAAAATTCTGTTCTCATGGTAACTCACTCTTTTCCAGTCCCCACCCTCGTAATTTAACGTTAAACGAAGCCACCAACTCGAGCTAACATATTTATATGCTTGCTGGATCATGCATATGAGGCACCATTTGCAAATATCAAAATGAAACAGCAAAGGTGGCCAGAAATGCCTTTAATATTGGGGAGGTCTGGAACCCAGTCCGTTGCCATGGTAACATAACTGTTAAGCTCGTATTCTGGAGCACATTTGGAAGAATCTTATGCAAAGACTTAAACATTTCTGATACAGATTGGCTGAGATATCTTTTTTCATCATATTTGATCAAAATTTGGTTGAGTGTATGAGGTCATCACTTGGCTAATTTGCATATTTTAAAAACTTGAATATCGCTGGAACGAAAAGAGATATTTGAAAATAGTAAACAGCATTTTTCTTCTCAAACAGGCTACTTGATTATGTTTTAAAATGGCTTTGATAAGAAAGATGCGATTTTCGTCATAGTACCACTTTAACGACGAGTAGCGTATTGCTCAGTAGTTGGCGTGGCATTGGCGTCTATTAGCGTTTTTGGTGGCAGGCTTTGGCGTTTTCTTTTGTCGCTAGGGTTTGCGTTACTGTAGTAGGCCTGGTGCGGAGCAGTTTCTTGTTTCTCCGGGTCAGCGGTTTATTGTTGCAATTTATGCGTGTGCCTTTACTATTTTACTGTGCTTAGTGTTCGGAGCGTCTTGATCAGTTTTGGAGTTTTTTAGTGTTTTCTCCCACCCTCCTCTCCCTTTATTATTATCACCTTATTGCGTTCGACAGAACACAGTTCTAATCGCGTAATGCAGAAAAATTCGAGATCTGTGAATCTATCTATCTATCTATCTATCTATCTATCGGGGGACACCAATTTGGTCCCCCCAAAAAATTCTTCAGGGGCGCATGACGTCATGCCCATGTTTGTCCATGTGCTTTCTTTCGAGTGTTGCGCAATATTGCGGACTTTCGAGTGTCGAGGAAGCTTATTGTGGACTCTAGCGATACTGAAGTTGTTTATTTAAAGTTCGAAGTCAGTGTTAATGGCATTTAAAAACCTTGTAGACATGTCGTCATGAAATGTGTACGACTTTTCGAGGCAGTTTATTGAAGACTGTAGCGGATACGTTGTTTATTTAAAGTTCGAAGTCAATGTTAATGGCAGTTAAAAACCTTGTAGACGTGTCTTCACGAAATGTGTGCGACTTTTCGTACGAACAAAAAGCTGTAGTTGGGCTTTGTGTTGTGTACCCTCTTCTCTTCGTCCGAAACCAAGGCTGCTTTCTGCTGAATAAATCAAAGGAGGAAAGGATTTTCACTTCGCTGGCCTAGATTTCTGTGCGCAAACTATGTAACGTAAACCCAACGAAAGTGTTTACTTAGGAAATGAGTTACTCCCAAAGGGTTGCTTTGGTACACCATGTCCTCCGTTTCATTGTTTTGGAAGTGAAAATCCCCTGTAGCTGTTACCCCAAAGCCAAGGCGATTCAAAGTCGTGTTTGTAAACAAAATAATTGTCCTTGTTTTGGCAATAAAAGCACGTCGTCTCGCATACCGACGAAACAAACATGGTTGGTGTCGATTTACACGGTCAGTATAAAACACGCACTGTGGACTGCGGACTGCAGACTACGGACTTCGGACTGGGTATAAAACACAGACTTATGTACAAAACGCGGACTAAGCATTACGGACTGGGCATAAAACGCGCGCGGACTCAGGTATAAAATGGGGACTGCGGACTAAATGCGTCCTCCCGACTGCAGTCCATGTTTTTTACTGACCAGTCGTAACTAATATTACACAATACTTGTATAAACGAGAACAAACCCTCTCGTATGCACGTGCTTTCCGGTCAATTCATTTGTTTATGCCCCTGCTGAAGGGAGACCAATTTCACGCCTACCTAACAGCTCAGGCACAAAATGCTTTCCCTAGAATTTCTTTTTTTTGTTGTTTTTTAACATACCAAGCCTACCAAAACTCGAACGCACCCTTTAATCTACGATTACTACTAGTTTATTATTATTTTATTAGTATTTTTATTGTTATTTTGTTATTTATTATTATTATTGTTGTTATTATTATTGTTTATTATTGTTATTATTTTTATTGTTTCCACTGAGCTCCTGGCTCTGTGTGACGGGTGCTTGGGCTGGGGCTGGATATGGCGGGCGGGGCTCGTGGCTGGGTTGCGGTTAGGGCAGGCTTTTAGGGTGCTCTTGCTACCTGGGTTTTGGGGTCGGCAGCTCCAGCCCCCAGGTTCCTGTGCACCCAACCTCCATGTGCGACTCAGGCGTTAAGAATGTTTGTTTTGTAACTTATGCGACCAATGTTCCTACATACTAGTGATGCACTGTTCAGTCTCTGGTGGCATACCCTGAAATTCCCCATGATTGGGAAGAAAATTCGTTGTAGGAGACGAGAAAAACTGTAGAAATATATTTTATATGACGCCTCTCCCATGAGTATTACAGGTACTAGACAGGCAACGTACAAAGTACAACTTTAACCGTATTTATGCCTAAACGTGTATAGCTTTTAAAGCTGGTTCACGTTCTTCCGTCTGAATTTGGGATAATCAAATGAAAATGGCAAAGGAAGTTGTTCAGTTGTGGCGGTGAGAAGTCAATCCGAAATTTCTGTCAGTTTACAAGCACGTGTGACAAAGGTCTCGCAATCTTATGCAGTTTCCTTCCCCGTTCTTGAGTTCTCGGTAGCTGTGTGGCAGATTCATCCACGACTGCGTTTAGTTTTCTTTCTCTCGTATCAGGTTTTCCCAAGTTTTAAATGATGGAAAGTTGAATTGGAAAGAGTAGAGTGGTTTTTCATCCACGTTTGAACCTTTTTTCAAAGTCTGATCTGAGGGACGTTAACTTTATCACACCGTTACCTTGATAAGCTGCAGAATTGTCTGATTGTGTCCTTCACTGCTTGTCTTACCTCCTTCATCTTCCAGCAGTACAGAAATGGATTTAGGGTTGAGTTTAACAAAAGCAGCGAGACTGTTACTGTCCCAACGAGACCCAGGGCTGTCGAATGTAATCCAGTGATTATAATAAAAGCTGTGAGAGTACCATATGGAAGGTAACAAGCCAGTAATGTCATCTGTATCCACAGTGCACTAGACACGGTTTTTCTGTATCTTGCTATATTCACTGGAATTCTTCCTCCACTCAGTTGTCCTTGGTGAACCTGACCTTGCACTTGAGTATGATGATGGCGAAGTGTAAGATAAATTTTCGTGTAGCAGACAACTGATGTTACTATACAAAATAACAGTGCTATGCAGATGATGACCAGCACTTAAAAGCCATGAGGTAACGGCAAAAACCCATATTCTCTTTAAAGTTACTACCTGTCTGTATCTTAGTCCCAACATCAGGGCGAGAAGTCTGTCCACACTTATTGCAGTCAGTGTTAACACGGAAACTGCACAAAACATTCCACCTATGCTCTCGTAAAGGAGGTTAATATAGTAACAACGTTTAGAGTGTTCTGGGGACATAAATAAGCTTCTGCGGAGAGGTCGTGTAACAAGGCCCACGCTGAGATCTGTGCTTGCAAGGCAACCTAACAAAAGTTTTGATGGCGGATGAAGGGACGACACCTTTGAAAGAGCAACAATGATCAGAACATTGCCTAAAAATGTCATGATGGAAAGTGGAATATTTATCGTTATAAGAAATATCTTTTGATGAATTCCAAGACCTGTTGTGCAAAGGTACTCCTGAGTGGTGGTTTGGTGTTCATCTTTCGTGAAGTTCGCCATTTTGTTTTGAGCTTGTTATGACAAAAGTCAAAGTTACTTTACTTTGTTCTCAGTTTTCTTTTAAATGTGCACGTACGGCCTGGTACGAGGTTTTAATACTCTTCTTTTGTATTTGTTCTCTTTCCTGGTGATTAGAGAGTAGGTTTTAGAGGAAAGAAATTCGCATTAATGAGGGTTGACAAATGGCTATACCATTTCAAATTTTCCTAAACACGTAAGCACTAGGATTTCTGAGCTAAGATGATTTCCTGAGCATCTAGCTTGGAACACCCGATGTTGATGATGTTCACAAACCTTCTCGTACTCGTACTCAAATCAATAGTCCCTTAATATCCGCTTTCATTGCCTTTCTAATTCTTGTTCTTGGCTTTAGTGGGACAATTGAAGAAGCCTATGTCCGATTTTTTTTGTTGTCACTTTTTCATACGTTGGTTAGAGCTGCATCCAGATTATTCAAGTAGTCAAAAAGCCCTTCGCTTTGGGCAATCGCCTAATAAAAGGCCTTTTGAATTTGTTTTTATAATAGTTTCCCCTCTTAGCATTTGTTTGCATAAATTGGAAGGTGACGTTACATTGTATAAAATGCATTAACCATTCTTTGAAGCGGCTTCCTTTTCCTCCATTTAGTTGCAATTAACAAAGTAAATGTGAAAACAAGAAATTACAGCTTTGACATCTTTTGAGCAGTTTTCACCCGAGTGTCCAAAAGTAATTGTTTTTGCGTTATTACGCTACACGATTGGCTCAAAAAAGTCGCGCCAATTTTTGATATAATCAGAAGCAAACCAAAACCAATCGGTAACTCGCTTGCACACGTTTTCCCGCGCTTTGCGTCAGCTACAATTTACTACGATTTACTATATACCATGAGTTGACGGATTGTCTGTGTCCTTTGTGATTGGCCAAGAGTACTTGCTTTGGTTTTAGTTTTACGACACTCAATTGAAATCCGCTACAGCGATCGCTATTAATGACACCGTCATTATGGTTCAATCTCTCGCCCTCGATCTGAAAAAACGTTTTCTTCCTGTCGCTTGCATGTGGCAGCTGTTATCTCTGTAATATAAACAGATTATTGCTGAGATATACTGGGCTCGATTTGCTGTAGTTTTTGCCAGTGTAAGAAAAGTCTGAAATCAAAACAGTTTAAATATAACTAGGTCAGGAGCAATGAGCAAAGTTATCATTAGCAGGGCGTTGTTTGAATTTATAGTGCACGAATTTCGGAGAAGATACGAAAGGTGGCAACGTCTGTTCGGACCAAATGCTGGGAAGTTCATGTTTTAGGTATTTTTTTCTGCTCTTTTTTTCCCCTCTACATGAAATAGGGACGAGACTCTCTCCATTTCTCGTTAGTAAACCTCAGCTTTGTCCAAAAATGTTTATTTCTTCTTTGAAGGTGCATCATGAAATAGAGGGCTGAGACAAACACTACTGATCTTGAATTTAATTACTTAGCTTGCTGAGCGCTTTCAAGAAGTTACAGCATGATGTCTATGGTAGAACTCGCCGTGTTATATGGGAATTCTATTTTGCTTGCATGAGAATCGAGCGTTTTGCGTCAACCATTCCACGCATCTAGAAATGGAACTCTCCTTTGCATGAGTATCACGCACTACCTGTGACTACCTCGGTTTCACTTTGTTTGGTTTTAATGACAACTTCAGTGGACACCCCCTCCCCCTGCCCCCTTCATTTACATAACACTTTGCAGCTGGTGTTTCTTTTTTATTCGATTCATTACAAGAATTGTTTTTGTTATTATCTCGTTGACACAAAACACCACAGATACAAATGCAAATATTACAATATATATTAGGAATAGTAATTAATTATGTAGAAAATAACGATCAAGTAGATTGCAAATTGTATACACAGAAACTGAAATCATGTAATAAATTAACTACACTACGTTTTCTCTCACATTTCTTTTACTGTACTCTTGACCTAACTGTTGGTACATTAGCTAGTGCTTTTTTGCCGCCTTTTAGAAGGGATTTATACTCTTTTTGATACAAATTTATTTCAATCAACAAAGAGACGTTGTTTGTGTCGGTGCTGTGACGTTGCTGTCTTTTCACTTTATCCATTATTGCCTTTGAACTTGGGATGAGCAGCAAACCTGTTTCATTGTGTCCATGACGGCTTTTCGCACTTCCCTCATCTTCCAGCAGTATAGTAATGGGTTTAGAGTTGAGTTAAACAAAAGCAGAGTTACCGTTACAGCCCAAGAAAAGTAGAGAGATAGTGTCTGCGATCCAGTGTTAACAAATGCACCCACTGATATGGCATATGGAAGATAACAAGCCAGTAGTGTAACTTGTACTAACAATGCAGTAGACACAGTCTTTCTGTAACGTGCTATATTCAGGGTAACTCCTTCTCCACTTGGTTGCCCTTGCTGAACATGGCCCTGCACATGAGTTTGATGATGGCGAAGTGTAAGATAAATTTTCGTGTAACACAAGGTTGAGGTTACTATGCACGTTAACAACACTATGCAGACAAATATTACAGCAATACGAAAGCTGTAAATTACTGTCAGTGCAATAGCAGTGCTAGAAAACCAAAAAGCAGCGACAAGAAGCCGCACCCTTCTCAAAGTTACTGCCTGTCTGTACCTTAGCCTCAACAGCAGGGCCAGAAGTCTGTCTACACTTATTGCAGTCAGAGTGAGCAAAGATACTCCACAAAAGATTGAACCTATGGTATTAAATAAGATTCTTAAATAGTGGCAATGTTTGGAGTATTCCGAAGACATTCTGTAGGCAATGTAGAGAGGCTGTGTAATAAGACCCACACAGAGATCTGTGCTGGCGAGGCAAGCGAGGAGAAGTTTTGATGGCGGGTGAATGGACGTCACCCTTTGAAGAGCAACAATTATGAGAACATTCCCCAGAATTGCAGAGATGGAGAGGGGAATATTAAAAGTTAAAATAAATACCCTTTGATGCATTCTGTGAAGAGTTATTGGGCAGAACAATTCTTGAGTGGTCGTGTTGTTTCCATCTTTTGGTGAGTTCGCCATTTCTCGCCAGCTAGTTACTATGACAAGAGTTACTAATCGCTTGCTTTGTTATCAGTTTCCGTCTTCAGAAGGTTTCAGCATTTTTCTATTGCTTCATTGAGCAAGTCTTTATCCTGGTCCAGTAGTCGTTTTCCTGGTGATTGGAACAGTTTTTTAGTTCATAGAATTACAGACATGAAAACTAACGAAAGACTGTTTAGAGTTTTCCAAACAAGGGAAGACTGGCTTTTACACTCAGAATCGTTATTTATATTTTTTATTTTTAATGTTGTCATTTTATCTTTCGCCGGGAGAAGATCGCGAACATACGGTCCCGTTCGCTATTTACCATCTTTTACTGTTCATTTGCTCAAACTCACGGGAGTGATTATTTCATTCAAAATTCTTGCTAAAAAAAGTTTAAGTACTGTAATGAGTTTGGTAAAGCGCGTTTCGATTCGAGCCAAGACAGTAGTTTGTTTATATTGGCTGCAAATCATAATCTCTGGCGGATGTGAAATTATTTTTATCGATATTGGCACGAAATTGCCATTTCAAGAAAACTTTTGCTCTTTCATCGAGTACATTCGAAAGTACATGCTAAAATAGTTTTAATGTCCGTCAAGTTTGGAAATAACTTTACACTGTTTTACCACTGCCGAGCGAAGACATATCAGATCGACGTTTTAATTTATCTTTCGAGAAGGAAAACAGGTCCCTCATTGAATTCCGCTATTTTACTGTTAATTGAATTTCCCATTCACAGTAAATGGTTTGAACCCAGGAGTATCAGTAGTTCGTATAGTGTGATCGTCCGGCTGAGTGTAGTTCTGAAAAGAACTGTTGTTGGTGACAACAACAGTTCTTTTCAGAACTACACTCACCCGGACGATCACACTATACGAACTACTGAATTTCCCATTGTTTTATATAAATTCAAACTTAAATGCTTGCAATTGCTTGTCGCTATTCAGATTCTCGCAAGTGTCTGACAAAGCTAAATTTTAATCCGGCCGTGTTATTTTCATTTCAGGTCTCGCTCCTCAGACATTCGCCGCGATTTTAGCATGAAAGTAAAGCTGCGATATTAATGACACATTATTAACGAAGCCAAAGCTGAATGTGTTCTGCTTTTTTAGACTTCCGAAACACCGTACAAACTCAGTACCAGCCTGCATGTGAAGTTTTCCCGGCCATATAGGACAGTCGATAAGAAGATGAATCATTAACAAGGCTTCTTTAAAATACATTTTAAAAAAGTACCTGAAAGATGGACCCTGTAACGGTCTTGTATAAGTGGTATACAGTCGTTTAGTCGATGGTGTTATGAAGATATTCTTTAAACAGTTTGTGCGATTTTCAGTGAAAAAATCACTCGCATTGATACTACGCGAATCAATTTGGAGAATCTTCAAGACCAGACGTAGACTGAATGTCGGTCAACAAATGATCTCCATTCTTCGTTTTGATCAAAATGACAAACAGCTCTGTAAAGAGACTTAACGGGTGCATGGCACTAAAGTGACAAAATGACTGCTGGTTCCAAAGACCGCCAGCTGCGCTTTTGTACTTCAGTCTTTCAGCCAATGGCAGAAATTCAAAAGGGCCCAAAAGTAAATATATCGTGAGCTTGATTTGAATTTACTGACGTTTTTCTGTCAGAAATCAAATTATAGGAAAAGACTTGTGATAATCTCTTTTTGGAGCAAAATTAGAGACAAAGTTTGGGCAACCTAAAGAGCAATGTGTGCCAGAGTTAAATTCAATTAATTTCTACTCTTTTTAAAACTTTAAGCTACTTATTTTGGCGAAGCGTTTCATCTGTTTGTAATCTTCTTTTGGTTTTGCTCTCTAAATGCAAAGGACGAATTCCTCTCCCTTTTTGTTTTGTCAGGATACATTTTTAAGTTTTTACTGAGGTAAGTTGAATACTGCTTCACGGAACTTTATCTTGAATTTCAATTACGTAGCCTGCTGAGAGCAGCTAAGAAGAAATTTTATTTATACAGAATGATATTTTAGTAAAACGTGTCGTGTTGTTTGAGACTTATTTCATTTGTCGAACGCGAGATACGCTGGCGATGTCCTTTAACGAGAATCGAGAAATGGAACACTCTGTTCTACAAGTATCACACTTTTACCTTGATCACGTTATGCAAGCGGGAAAAGGTTTAATTACAGCTGTAGTGGGAATAGGATGTCCTACAACACCTTCATTTGAATGTTTATTGCAATAATCAGTAACTCTGATTGGTTGTTTTGGTGTTTCGTAATTCTAGTCGCTCTAGAACCGTTCTGCTAAGCGGCATGTGTAGTTCACATTGCGAATCTAGTATACTTTACCGCGCTTGCCATAAGAACGATACAGACGGGTACATTTACAAATGTAAGAACATTGCCATAGCGAGACTAACCATGGAAACTACACAACATCAGAGCTTTAACTGTTGAGCGTCGATCTTTAAAAGCTTTTTACTGGAGTTCAAAACGAAACTGCACTGCTGACTGATAGTAAATATCTTTCATTACCTGTTTCCTTCTTGTTTGTGCGTGCGTAAGGTTTAGACCTTTACGGGTGTCTTTCAGAAAACCTTTCGTACTCGCGTCGCTTTTAACGAAACCATAGAAGAGTATACTTCACCATGCATAAAGCTAACAAATAGAAGAATCAGATGAATTAATTATTTTAAAGATGTGTTCTATTGCACGCAAGCCTTCAAACGCAGTACTGACAACGTTTCCTCAACTGAATTACCTGCCTTCTTCTTCGAACATACGACCAAACAAACTGCATCTTGTCAACCAGCAGATGACGGACTGCAAAAGTGCGTGAGGCTTTTTCGCTATTCCTGTTGGTTACTGATAAAATTTATATTGAGAGCTAGACGAATATTTGAATATCGTTGTCGCATGAGTAGGCCTAAGGGCCTATCCGCACTAGCAAAAAAGTTGTTTATTTAGACAAATTTTCTGTCATCATCAACGCTTTACAAGTGCGGACGGGTTGTCGCGACCTGACAAATTTTGTTCGAAGCGGACAAATCTTCAAACGCACCGCCGACAAAATTTGTCACGGGTGAAACTTCGACAAAATCGACAACATAAACAAAATTGTGTTAAACTTGTCAATCATTTGTCATAAAAGCTATTACGACCTGCCTGGTAATTGAACTGAGTTCAATTTACCGTCTGAGGCAATAATTGCATTTATTGCGAAACGCTGAAAACTGGATGTTTGAGCTTTCACACCATAAGCAGCGTTTCGTCTGTGATCTGGGCAAGATTTAGAAGCACGAAACATGCCACAAGTATGAGAATTTGAACATGTTCCATTATTCCGCCAAAATGTTCGATGTTTTGGCCCCGGGGGGGGGGGGGGGGACCCCCCATGTGGGGGGGGGGGGGTGGCCGGTGGAAATTTGTTTTTTTAACCCCAAAAAGGCAAAATTGGGGGGGGGGGAGGAGCAAGTCAGCGTGTATCGTTACTCACAGAGGCAAAATAATAAGACAGCTCACTCAGCACTCACGTTTGTACTGCAGAGTGAGTTCCAAATCGTTGCCCAGCCAGTTGGTGGTGATGCTGTAGCGCCCCGTCTCCGCATACTTTGTCTTCAGGATGCCCGTGTCGGCGATGACGTCCTCCTCTTGCGTAGAGGGTACCGTCCGCGAGATTCTCGCCACGGCGAAATCGCCGAGTTCCTTCACAATACACCTAGCTGTGAGGTTATTTCCCTGCTTGATCTCCAGGTCCTTCTGGTCCCAGGTGGCGGTGGAGTGCACAAGGGTAACTAGGACAAAAGAATGGACCATCATCAGAACAGAAGGGTGGCAAGGATTACGAACAACATTCATGCACAGATGACATAGAC